>Ga0187779_10001673_pt1 | contig 13807 bp, 13 predicted proteins | sample 1015_Q2_SP10_10__FD_132435 | JGI IMG/M metagenome (GOLD analysis project Ga0187779, IMG submission 132435) | Tropical peat soil microbial communities from peatlands in Department of Meta, Colombia - 1015_Q2_SP10_10_MG | ecosystem: Environmental > Terrestrial > Soil > Wetlands > Peat | place... | reverse complement strand
GATTCGCGGCGGCCTGCGGGGCCGGCTGCGCGCCGCTGTTCGACGTGTGGACCACCGGCGGCGCCGCCGACCGCTGCATCAGCGCCTACGTGCTCCTCCCGTGGGTCCCCAACGTGCAGGCGTTCTGGAGCGCCGCCGCCACGGCGCTGGCCGCCCACCTGCAGGCGATCGGCGCCTACGCCTCCCTGACCCTGGTGCACGTGCCCGGGCTCAGCGTGTACGACGAGGAGATCCGCCTGCCGACCGGGCGCCCGGCGCCCACCACGGCGGACACGCTGCCCTGCCCGGACGGTCGGCCCGCCTATCCCACCGTCCTCACCGACGCGGACACCGCCGCCTGGCGGGCGCATGGCTACTCGGACACGGCCGTCGTGAACGGGTTCGCCGCGATCGCGGGCGCCTTCGCGCGCGCCTTTCCGGACCGCTTCCTCGGCCTCAGCCTCTTCAATCCGTCCACGACCGGCATCGACTTCCCGAACCTGACGGGTGACGCGCCGGGCACCGTCGCGTCCGGCATCGTCCAGGCGGTCTCGCGCCTCGCGCCGGGCCGGGTGCAGGTGCAGGCGGATTTCCTCGACACGCAGGCGATCCTGCCGGAGGTCACGACCCTCGCGTCCCAGAACGCCGATTCCGTGGGCTGGCAGTCGAACAAGCACGGCGGGACGGGGGCGGGGTGCAACGGCGGCGGTGCCGGGACGTGCGGCCCCGACGGGGCCGCGAGCCCCTACTACATGCTGCTGCAGGAAGGATCGCTGAACCGCGGCGAGTACGTCGAGGTCTGGTCCGCCGACGTCGTGGCCTATCCGCTGAGCCTCGACGCGGCGAAGACCGCGGGGCTGTATCCGGCGCGCTGAGCCGCGGCGTCAGGCCCGCGCGACCGTCCTGGTCAGCGTCACACCGCGCTCGCGCAGCCCGTCCATCATCGCCGTGAAGAAGCGATCGTCGCCGGCGAGGCGCTCCGGTGGCTGAATGCCCGGGCGTTTCAGCTCGCCGCGGGCGAGCAGCCGCGCCGCGATCGCGCAGGGGAAGCCGGTGGTGCGCGCCATCGAGTGGAAGCCCGTCGCCGGATCGGCCTCGTCGTAGAGATCCCAGGTCCACGTCTGCCGCGCGCCGCCGACCGTGCCCGTCGCCTCGACGCGCATCACGGTGAGGTCCGCCTCGCCGTCGGGGAGACGCCACGCGTCGAACAGCAGCCGGGTCGTCACGTCGTAGGGGCGGACCTTCGCGCCGCCCACGTCGATGGCCTCGAGCGACAGGAACCCGGTCTCGCGCAGCATGCGCATCTTCTCCACGTGGCCCGGCCAGCGCAGCGTCTTCTCCTTCATGAACGGCGCGTGAAGCGTCGTCGCGAGGCTGCGCAGGCCGTCGGTGTTGAAGGCTTCGACCGTGCCGACCCGCGGCAGGTCTACCGGCTCCACGTCGGTCAGCGCGGGCTTGGTCACGAGCTGGCCGTGCTCGACCCAGCGCGCCGGCCGCGTGTACTCCTCGATCACGTCCACCGCCGAGAAGACGACCCGGTACTCGAACGGCCAGACGCGATGCTTGGGCAGCCCGCCCACCAGGATGAGCATCCGCTCCGCGGCGTCGAACTCGTGCGCCGCCCGGCCGCACAGCAGGTTCGACAGGCCGGGCGCCACGCCGCAATCCACCACGGCGGTGACGCCGCGCTCCCGCGCGAGGCCGTCGAGCGCGAGGAAGTCCTCTGGCATGAAGGCGATGTCCGCGTACGGCTTGCCCGCCTCGACGACGAGGCGCAGCAGGCGGAAGCCCATGTGGCCCGGCGCGGCGCCCACGACCACGTCGGCGCCGGCGACGGCGCGGCGGACCGCGGCGTCGTCCGTGAGGTCGAGCGCCACGGCCTGGAGCCCCTCGGCCTCCAGCCGCTCGCGCGTCGCCTCCGCGGCGTCCGCCACCGTGACCTGGAAATCCTTCTCGCGGGCAAGGTCCCGCGCGATCACGCGACCGACCAGCCCACCGCCGAGGACGAGAATCCTGCTCACGACGCGCTCCCCTGCCGGTTGTTCACGAGCGCCGGCCCGGATAGTCTACCGCACCAGGAAGGACCTCGACAGCTTCGCCGCGCCCGGCGCCGCACGCGCGCCGCCGCGCGGCACCCACTTCGACTTCGCACGAGGCCCGAGATGGACGAGAAGGTGGTGGTCATCACCGGCGCGAGCGCCGGCATCGGCGCGGCGACGGCTCAGCTGCTGGCGGGCCGGGGCATGTCGGTCGTCCTCGTGGCGCGCCGCCGGGACGCGCTCGAGGCCGTGGCCGCGCGCTGCGGCGGACACGCCGCGGTCGTGGTCGCGGACGTCGCCGACCGCGCGCAGGTCCACCGCGTCGTCGCGGAGGCGCTGGCCCGCTTCGGCCGCATCGACGTGTGGATCAACAACGCCGGCCAGGGCATCTCCCGCCCGCCGTCGGCGCTCACCGACGACGACGTGGACATGGTGATGCGCCAGAACGTCAAGTCGGCGCTGTACGGCATGCAGGAGGTGCTGCCCCACTTCAAGGAGCGCGGCGCCGGCCACGTCATCAATGTCTCCTCGATGCTGGGACGGATCCCGTTCGCGGTCATCCGGTCCGCCTACTGCGGCGCCAAGCACTTCCTCAACGCGCTCACCGCCACGTTCCGGGCCGAGGTGCAGCAGACGCACCCGGGGATCCAGTTCTCCCTGGTCTCGCCGCCCGTGGTGCGCACCGACTTCGGCCTGAACGCGCTCCACGGCGGGCCCGACTCGCGGCAGTTGCCCGACTCCCAGAGCGCTGAGGAGGTCGCGGCCGTCATCGCCGGCGTGATCGCGTCGCGGCGGCCCGACGTGTACACCCGGGCCGGCGCGCGCGACCGTGTCGCCAGCTACTACGCGACGCTCGGCGAGGACCCGTGAGCTGACCGTCCGGGCGACCGGACGACGTCACAAATCTGCAACATGCCATCCGCCCCGGCCGCCGCGCGACCGGGGCTAACTCCTTGCTGCGCCTCAGGGGCACGGGCGCTGTCCACTCCCGGCGACGCGCTCCGCGTGGCACCGCCGGTTACGGCGCGAGCCCTCCCCGGGTCATCCCGGCAACCCCCATCGCGCTGGCGTGCCTCTCGCGCCGGAGGTGCGACAATGCTCGCGTCCCTGCAGCAGACGGTCCCGGAACAGTGGCAGCAGACGTTCCGGGTGATCGCATCCGGTTTCACCTGGATCCTCGACTTCCAGCGGCTCGTGCTGCCCTTCACGGTGACGGGCACGACGGCGGCGGAGGGAGCGGCGAAGGCCGTGCTGCTGCTCCTGCCCGCGGCGCTGCTCGTGGCCGCGCTGTGGTGCACGATGGCGTCGCTCTACACGCTGCCGTTCCGCTCCGGCCGCGGCGGCTTCCTCACCACGCTGCTGGTCGCCTGGTGGGACGCCGGTCGGATGATCTGGTTCTACTGGGCCGGGCTCGCGCGCCTCGCCGTCGTCCTCGCGGGCTGGGTGTGGGGCCTGCTGAAGCTCGCCGCCTCGCTGCTGTGGCGACTCCTCAAGTTCATCCTGACGCGCCCGTTCGCCCTGCTCGACTGGACCACGCGCCAGTACTTCCAGCCGGGCGTGCCGTGGCTCGCGTTCCTGTTCATCCTGGCGTGGTCCGCGCTCGAGGCGACGATCTTCACCTTCGCCCTGATGCCCACCGTCTCGGAGCTGATGGCGGACATCACCGGGCGGCAGCTGTGGAGCGTGGGGGTGGGCCTGGTCCTCTGGCCGTTCCTGTTCGTCGTCGTGTCGGGCAGCTTCGCGGCCATCCAGGTGCTGTCCGAGGCGATCAAGTCCCGCAACGCGACCCAGATCGCCGGGATGGTGATCGCCGAGGCCGCGGTGATGTTCTTCGAGGTGGTGTTCCTGTACCGTGAGCTGATCGACGCCATCACGCCCTGGATCGCGAACCAGACCGGGGTGAAGCTGGGCTTCGTCTCGACGCTGCTGCTGGCCTCGTTCGGCTGGGCCGGCGTCCGCGCGATGACGTGGTTCCTGTTCGGGCGGTTCGGGACGCCGACGTTCCTGAGCATCCTCGCGCGCCACAGCATGCCGGGCGCGCGGCCGGGCACGGCCACGGCGGGCGAGCTGGACGTCGAGTTCTGGCGCGGCCCCGTCGCGGCGCTCAAGGCGGAGTCCGACTGGTTCCAGGCCGAGGCGCGGCGCGTGTTCGAGCTCCTCACGCTGCCCGTGCTGCAGCTCCTGGCCGCGGGGATCAACTGCGCGGTGGTGGTGATCCTCGGCCGGCCGCTGTTCACGCTGCCACTCCGGTCGCTGGACCAGGTGCTCGCCGGCACCCCGCAGATCGGTGCGCCGGCGGCGCAGTCCGTGGCCCGGGCCAGCGCATGACCCGCCGCGCGGCGATCGTCGCCCTCGCCCTGCTCGGTGCGTGCAGCCGGGGCGACCAGGCCGGGCAGCCGGCCCCCGGCACGCTGGTCGTCGGCATCGACGTGAGCGGCTCGTTCCGCGAGGCGCGGCTGTACGACGACGCCGTGCAGTTCGCGGCGATCTACATCGCCTCGCACCTGGGCGGCTACGACGGCCTCCAGCCGCCCAGCGCGCTGTTCGTCGGGTCGGTGGGCGGCGAGCGGCCCGGCGAGCCGAAGCCGTTCCACCCCATCAACGACTTCGCGGGCCGGACCCCGGACGAGATCGCGGCGGACCTCAGGCGCTGGTTCCCGGAGACCGATGCGTACACCGACTTCAACGCCTTCTTCCAGCGAATGGCGACCCTGGTCAAGGAGCGAAGCCTGGTGATGACGCCGCTCAACGTGGTCGTGCTCTCGGACGGCGTGCCGGACGTGCCGCCGGGCACGCGGCTCGCGGCGCACGAGAACCCGTACGCGCGCATCGACCTCGGCCCGCTCGAGTTCCTCGCCCGCAGCGTGACCGTGCGCCTGCTGTACGCGAACCCGACGGTGGGCGAGGACTGGAAGACGCTCATCCCGCGCCGGCGCGTCCGCCTGTGGACCGAGGAGCAGCAGGTCATGGCGGGCTGGCACATGCAGTACCGGGCCGCCCTGCCGCTGGCGGCGCAGCACGACCTGTGGACGTGGATGAAGGACAACGTGGACTTCCGCGTGCGGGCGGCGAACCTGTTCTAGGCCTGCGAATGGCCAGGGGCAGAATCGAACTGCCGACACGCGGATTTTCAGTCCGCTGCTCTACCATCTGAGCTACCTGGCCGGCGGCACCAAAGATAGCGGCACGGGCGGCGGAGTGGCACCGCCCGCTGTCTTCCCGAATCCGCGTCCGGTGCGCAGTTTAGGGGCATGCCACGCTTCCCCAACCTGACGATCCCCGACCACCCGCTCATCCGCCACAAGCTCCACGTCCTGCGCGACAAGCGGACACCCGTCAAGGACTTCCGCGACCTCGTCAGCGAGATCGCCATGCTGATGTTCTACGAGGTCACCAAGGACCTGCCGACGGAGTCGGTGGAGCTGGACACGCCGCTCGAGCACATGACCGGGGAGAAGGTGTCCGGCAAGAAGCTCGCGCTGGTGCCGGTGCTGCGCGCCGGCCTGGGCATGGTGGACGGGATCCTCAGGCTCGTGCCCGCCGCGCGCGTGGGCCACATCGGCCTGTACCGCGACCACGAGACCCTCGAGCCGGTGGACTATTACTTCAAGGTGCCCAGCGCCCAGGAGCAGCGGGACTTCTTCGTCCTCGACCCGATGCTCGCCACCGGCGGCTCCGCCGCCGCGGCGTGCACCGCCCTGAAGAAGACCGGCGCCCGCTCCCTCCGACTGCTGTGCATCGTCGCCGCCCCGGAGGGCGTGACGAAGATGCTCGAGCAGCACCCCGACGTGCCGGTGTACGCCGCCGCGCTCGACCGCCAGCTCAACGCGCACGGCTACATCCTGCCCGGCCTCGGCGACGCGGGCGACCGCCTGTTCGGAACGCGCTGACCATGACCGAGTACCAGACCGCGATCATCCGGCTCTCGGGCCGGGGCCTCGCCGACGAAGAGGCCCTCACCGACGAGCTGAACGAGCGCCGCCGCGGCGGCTGGACCCTCGTCGAGCTGGTGGCCCTCGGGCCGCGCCGGCTGCTCGCCGTCTTTCAACGGGAGAGCTGACATGCGCCTGACGTGCTGGGGGGCCGCCGGCGAGGTCACCGGGTCCATGCACCTGCTCGAGATCGGGCCCAAGCGCCTGCTGCTCGACTGCGGGATGTTCCAGGGACGGCGGGAAGAGGCGCGGCGGAAGAACGAGCATTTCCCGCTCGCGGTGGGCGACATCGACGCGGTGATCGTGAGTCACGCCCACATCGACCACACCGGCCGGCTGCCGCTGCTGGTGAAGCTGGGCTACCAGGGCTCGATCTTCTGCACCTCCGCCACGCGCGACCTCGCGAGCGTGATGCTGCCGGACTCCGGCTTCATCCAGGAGAAGGACTTCGAGTTCCTGAAGAAGCGGGGCGGCAACCACCTGGCCGAGCCGCTGTACACGGCGCAGGACGCCACCCGGGTCGTGGACCACATGGTGAGCCTGCCGTACGACAAGCCGCTCGACGTCGCGCCCGGCATCCGCCTCACCTACAGCGACGCGGGCCACATGCTCGGCTCCGCCTCGGTGGTGCTGGACATCGACGCCGCCGGCGCCAAGCGCCGCATCGTGTTCTCGGGCGACATCGGGCGCTGGGGCCTGCCGATCATCCGCGACCCGCAGCCGCCCCGGGGCCTCGCCGACGTGCTCATCGTGGAGAGCACGTACGCGAACAAGGTCCACGAGTCGGTGATGGAAGCGCAGAGCATGCTGGCCGGGTACGTGAACAAGGTCGCCGCCCGGGGCGGGAAGATCTTCATCCCGGCCTTCGCCATCGAGCGCGCGCAGGAGCTGATCTACGAGCTGCACGGCCTGGCACGCGACAACGCGATCCCGAAGATCCCGATCTACGTGGACTCGCCGCTGGCGGTGAACGCCACCGACGTCTTCCGCCTCCACCCCGAGGCGTTCGATCCGTCCGAGCGGCTGGTGCGCGAGACCGACGACCTGTTCCGCTTCCCGATGGTGAAATACGTGCGCTCGGTCGAGGAGTCGAAGGCGCTGAACGGGATCCGCGGGCCCGCCATCATCATCGCGGCCTCGGGCATGGCCGAGTCCGGGCGCATCCTCCACCACCTCCGCAACGGCGTGGGCGACCACCGCAACCTGGTGCTGATCGTCGGCTTCCAGGCGAGCTACACGCTCGGCCACCGGCTGCAGGAAGGCGACAAGGAGGTGCGGATCTTCGGCGAGATGGTGCCGGTCCGCTGCGAGGTCGCGACCATCGGCGGATACTCGGGGCACGCCGACCGAAACGAACTGCGGCAGTGGGTCGTAGGCCTCGGAGAGACTCCCAAACGGGCCTTCACGGTGCACGGCGAGACCGAGCAGCTGCAGGCGATGGCGGGCCTGCTGCGCGAGCTGGGCGTCAAGCAGGCAGACGTCCCCAAGCTCGGCGAGCCGTTCGAGATCTAGCCGGCCCGTCCGGCGCCCGTTGCATCGCCCTACTCGCGTCGAGGTGAAGATGACCGCTCGCGTTCACGTGGCCCGGCGGGGCACCCTCCCGTGGGCCCTGGCGACCACGGTGTTGCTGGTCGCGGCGTCCGGCCGCCCGCTGGCCGCCCAGGCGCTGCACGTCCCGTACGCGTCCTTCACGCTGGGCAACGGCCTGAAGGTGATCGTGCACGAGGACCACTCGGTCCCGATCGTCACGGTGGACACCTGGTACCACGTGGGATCGTCCGACGAGCGGGCGGGCCGCACCGGGTTCGCCCACCTGTTCGAGCACCTGATGTTCATGGGCTCCGAGCACGTGGCCACCGGACAGTTCGACCAGCTGCTCGAGGCGGCCGGCGCCGACAACAACGGCTCGACCACCGCGGACCGCACCAACTACTACGAGAGCGGGCCGTCGAACGCACTGGCGCTGATGCTGTACCTCGACTCCGACCGGATGGGGTTCCTGTTGCCGGAGATCACGCCGCCCAAGGTCGACCTGCAGCGCGGCGTGGTCCAGAACGAGCGGCGCCAGAGCTACGAGAACCAGCCCTACGGCCTCGCGCAGGAGAACATCCTCAAGCGGCTGTATCCGGCCGACCACCCGTACAGCTGGCCCGTGATCGGCTCGATGGCGGATCTCAACGCCGCCAGCATCGAGGACGTCCAGCAGTTCTCCCGGAGCTTCTACACGCCCAGCAACGCGACCATGGTCGTGGCCGGCGACGTGACGGTCCCCGAGGTCCGCTCGCTCGTCGAGCGGTGGTTCGGCGGCCTCGCGCGCGGGCCGGCCGTGACGCGCACGGCCCCGCCGGCCGTGAGCCTGCCGGCGGACGTGTACGGGACGCTGGAGGACCGGGTGCAGCTCCCGCGCGTGTACGACGCGTGGCACACGGTGAAGGCCTTCGCGTCCGACGACGCGGGACTCGAAGTCCTGGGCGCCATCCTGGCCGACGGGAAGGCGTCGCGGCTCTACAAGCGCCTGGTGTACGAGCTGCAGATCGCCACCCAGGTCTCGGCCTACCAGGACGGTGGGCGGATCGACGGGAAGTTCGAGATCGTCGCCACCGCCCGGCCGGGCCACGACCTCAACGAGCTGTCGCGCGTGATCGACGAGGTGGTCCGCGCACTGGCCGATTCGGGGCCCACGCCGCGCGAGGTGGAGCGGGTCCGGAACTCCATCGAGGCGGACTTCCTCGACCGCATGGAGCGGGTCCTCGGCAAGGCGGACCAGCTCGACTACTACGACTACTTCGTGGGCGCGCCCGACTTCTTCGAGCGCGACCTCGACCGCTATCGCCACGTGACGGCGGCCGACGTGCGGCGCCTCGCGCAGGCCTACCTGGTCCGCCCGCACCGGGTGGTGCTGAGCGTCGTGCCCGAGGGCCATACCGAGCTCGCCGCGACCCAAGGAGCTTCCCGATGACCGCGCCTCGCGCCCGTCTCGTGGCCGTGGCCGCCCTGATGGCCGGCCTGCCGCTCGCGCGGCTCTCCGCCCAGCAGCCCGACCGCTCGCACCCCCCCGTGCTGCCGCCGCCGCCGGCGCTCCGGGTGCCCGCCGTGCAGGTCACGACGCTCCCCAACGGCCTGCAGGTGGCCGTGGTCGAGATGCACAAGGTCCCGGTGGTGGACGTGACGCTGCTGATCGACGCCGGGGCGGTCCGCGATCCCGACTCGCTGGCCGGCCTCGCCACCTTCACCGCGACCATGCTGCAGCAGGGCGCCGGGGCCCGCGGCGCGCTGGACATCGCCGACCAGGCCGCCTATCTCGGCGCCTCGCTGGCCACCAGCGCGAGCTACGACGCGGCCGTCGCCTCGCTCCACGTGCCCACGCGACGCCTCGGCCCGGCCCTGGACCTGCTGGCCGACGTCGTGCTGCGCCCGACGTTCCCGGATTCGGAGATCGCGCGCCAGCGCGACCTGCGGCGGACCCAGATTCTCCAGCAGCGCGACCAGCCCATGGCGATGGCCAACATCGCCTTCGCCGCGACCGTGTTCGGCGCGGCGCACCCGTACGGCCGGCCGGTGAGCGGCACCGAGGCGTCCGCGGCGGCGCTGACGCGCGAGCGCGTCACGCAGTTCTACCGGTCGTACTACCGGCCGAACTCCGCGCGGCTGCTGGTCGTGGGCGACGTCACGCCCGCCGAGGCCGCCGCGCTGGTCACCGCGCGGTTTGGCGGGTGGGAGCGCGCGGACGTGCCCGCCGTCGCGGAGGCGCCGGCCCCGGCGGCCGCCGCGCGCACGATCTACCTCGTGGACAAGCCGGGGGCCGCGCAGTCGGTCTTCCGCATCGGCCTCGTCGGCGTGAGCCGCGCGACGCCCGACTACTTCGCGCTCGAAGTTCTCAACACCATCCTCGGCGGCTCGTTCACCTCGCGCCTGAACCAGAACCTCCGGGAGACCCACGGCTACACCTACGGCGCCAGCTCCCAGTTCGTGATGCGTCGACAGGCCGGCCCGTTCGTGGCCGCCTCCTCCATCGTGACCGCCAAGACCGACAGCGGCCTGATCGAGTTCATGCGCGAGCTGCGCCGCATCCGCGACGAGGCGGTGCCTGACGCGGAGCTCGCCAAGGCGAAGGCCTACGTCACGCTGGGCCTGCCGGCCGAGTTCGAGACCACGGCGGCTGCGGCGCAGCAGTTCGCCGAGCTGCTCCAGTTCGGCCTGCCGCTCGACTACTACGACACCTACATCCCGCACATCGAGGCGGTCACGGCCGCCGACGTCCAGCGGGTGGCACGGCAGTACCTGGACCTCGACCACATCGACATCGTCGTGGTCGGAGACCGGACCCAGATCCAGGCCGGGCTCGAGGCGCTCCACGAGGGTCCCGTCGTGGCGCGCGACATGTGGGGCCAGACCGTCCGGTGAGCGGAGCGCCGAAGGACCGGACCGCCACGCGGCGGATCTACTCCGGCCGCGTGCTGAACCTCGACGTGGACACGGTGCGGTTTCCCAACGGGGAGAGTGGAGAGCTGGAGATGATCCGGCACCCGGGCGCGGCCGCCGTGATCCCCCTGCTCTCGGGAGGCGACGACCCGCAGCTGCTGTTGATCCACCAGTACCGCTACGCCGCCGGCGGTCCCATCTGGGAGATCCCGGCCGGGAGGCTCGAGCCCGGCGAATCGCCCGAGCAGTGCGCGCGCCGCGAGCTGCTCGAGGAGGCCGGCGCCACCGCCGGCCGGTGGCAGCGCCTGACGACGATCTACACGACGCCCGGCTTCACCGACGAGCAGATCCACCTGTTCGTCGCCCACGACCTCGTCGTGCGGCCCGAGGACCAGCGACACGAGGCGGACGAGTTCCTGGAGCTGAAGCCGGTCCTGACGAGCCGGGCCCTGAGCATGATCCGCGACGGCGAGCTCGTGGACGGGAAGACGGTCGTGGCTGTTCTCTTTTTCGCAGGTTTCCAGCTTGAACTGTAGCCTTTAGAGGACGACCGGATGCCGGGGCGCTTGCCCCGCCCGGAAGGCGAGACTGACGACAAGCTTTTTCGCTGCAACACCTTGGCAGGTATGCCAGTTGGGCAGAGCAACCCGGTATGGTTCCTGCTCGTAGGGAGTGCGGCACTCCCCATTAAGAGCGGGTGGCACATGACCCTGGCGTTGAAGGACGGCCTCCGCAGCTCCCGTCAGGCTGCCACGCCGTTCGCGGCCCTCGAGGACGGCCAGGTGGTGCAGGCGTTCCTCGACGGCAACGACCGGGCCTTCGACGAGCTGGTTTCCCGGTACCAGATCCGGCTGCTGAACTTCATCTACCGCACCGTGGGCGACCGGGAGCGCGCCGAGGACCTGGTGCAGGAAGTGTTCATCAGGATCTACCGGCACCTCCACCGCTTCGACCAGACCAAGAAGTTCTCGACTTGGGCGTACACGATCGCGTCGAACCTGGCCAAGAACGAGCTCCGGAACCGCAGCCGCAACCCGCTGGTGCTCTTCCAGACCATCAAGCGTCACTGGGAGGCCGACCATCGGCCGCTGCAGTTCGAGGACTCGAGCTCCCGGCCCGACGACCTGTTCCGCAAGCGCCACCTTCGCGAGCTGGTGGAGCAGTCGGTATCCCAGCTCCCCGAGCATCACCGCGTGGTCTTCGTCCTGCGCGAGCTCGAGGGCAAGACGTACGAGGAGATCTCCGAGATTACGGGCTGCAATCTTGGCACGGTGAAGAGCCGGCTGAATCGCGCCCGGAACAACTTCGCGGCCATCATCCAGCCCCACCTCGACTGACGCCCCGGGGGGGCCGCGGAACAGGCGGCCCCCCCGGCGGTAAGACAAGGGTCTTTGCCAGGACCCGCATGGACTGTTGTGAGTTCCGAGAGAATTACTCCGAGTTCGCAGACGGCCTGCTGACGCCTCGCCGGAAGGCGGAGGCGGATGCGCACCTGGCCGGCTGCGGCGCATGCCGGCGTTTCGACCGGGCGCTGCGGGCCGGCGTGGACATGCTGCGTGAGCTTCCATCCGTCAGCGTCTCACGCGCCTTCGGTCCCGCCCTGCGCCGCCGCCTGCGCGGCGAGCTGGCGGTACGGATCCCAGGGGCCATCCGCTGGTCGGGGGCGGTCGCAACGCTTCTCGTCGTGGCGACCGCGGGCCTGATCGGCTGGGATTGGCTGCAGACGCGGGCCACGCGCCGCGGCGCCGCGGCCGCCTGGGTCGCCGTGGCCTCGACGCACACGCCGGTCCCGTTGATGCCCGTCGCCGCGCAGCCGCGTCCCCTTCCCCCGATGACACCCGTCGACCTTCCCCGCCTCCCGTTCGTGACCTTCCACCCGTTGAATGCGATCCTCGTGATCGAGCCGTCTCCCCCCGCGCCGGGGCAGGATCCCGTTCGATTCGACGTGCCCGCGGTCTGGGGCGGGCCGTAGCGCCGACCAACCTTTTGCGGTCCTCCGTTTCGGGCTAAGTTGCGCCCGATGCCGGGCCGGTCGTTCGATGCGTTGCAGCGCTCCCTCGCCAAGGGCGAGGTCCAGCCTGTCTACTACTTCTTTGGCGAAGAAGAACTATTGAAGGACGAGGCGGTGCGCCGGATCACGGAGCTCGCCGTCGACGCGGCCACCCGGGACTTCAACCTCGATCGCCGGCGGGCGCCCGAGCTGTCGGCCGATCAGTTCCGTTCGCTGGTCGAGACGCCGCCCATGCTCGCGGCGCGGCGCTGCGTGGTGGTGAGCGAGGTGGAGTGCCTGCAGCAGAAGCGGGCCCGGCAGCAGGCGCTCCGGGGCGCGGTCCTGGCCTACGTCGGGCGGCCGCTCCCCGAGACGGTCCTGGTGCTGGTGCAGTCGGCGGGCACGCCGCCCGATGCCGGACTGGAGCAGGCCGGCGCCGGCGTGGACTTCGAGGTGCTGGAGCCGGGGCGGGTGCTCAAGTGGATCCACCATCACGCCAAGCAGTCCGGCATCACGTTCGAGGAGGACGCGGCGCGCCATCTCCAGGAGGCGGTCGGCGACGATCTCGCCCAGCTCGCGGCCGAGGTGGCCAAGCTGTCCGGTGCCGCCCAGGGCCGCGCCGTGACGGTCGCGGACGTCACCGCCCTGGTGGGCGTGCGTCACGGGGAGACCGCGGCCGACTTCGTCGGCGCGGTGACCGCGCGGCGCTTCACCGACGCCGCCGCCATGGTCCCGCAGCTCCTGGCGAGCCCCGGTACGTCGGGCGTGCGCCTGGTCTCGGCACTCGGTACCGCGCTCGTGGGCCTCTCGCTCGCCCGGTCCCACCTCGACGCGGGCGACTCGAGCGCCGCCACGCGGGACCGGGTCTTCCGCGCGATCCAGGCCGCGCGGCCCTTCGGCCTGAGGAACTGGGGCGACGAGGCCGCGGCCTGGGTCCGAGAGGCCGCCCGCTGGTCGGCCGAGGAGCTGGACGCGGGGCTGGCGGCGCTGCTCAAGGCCGACGCGAGGCTCAAGAGCACCGCGCTGTCGGACGAGGAGAGCGTCGTCGCCGAGGTCGTGCTGTCGCTCGGTGTCGCCGCCGGGGCGGTGGCGTGAAGACGGCGGCACGGGCGCACACGCGCGCCGGCGCCCGGCGGATTCGGTGGTCGGTGCTCGGCGCCGGCCTCTGGTGCGCCTGGGCGCCCGTGCGTCCTTGCCTCGCGCAGGACAATCCCGCGCTCCGCACGGCGATGCAGCTCGCCGCCGAAGGGCGCGGCGACTCGGCCCGGCGTCTGGTGGCGGCGGAGCTGGCGAAGGCCAGTCCGGGCGACCCGGCCTACGTCGAGGCGCTCTATTGGCGCGGGCGGCTGGCGGCGTCGGGGGACAGCGCCGAGCGGGACCTGCGGCGCGTGGCCATCGAGTACTCCACGTCGCCGTACGCGGACGAGGCCCTGCTGCAGCTCGCG
>Ga0187779_10001672_pt1 | contig 13808 bp, 11 predicted proteins | sample 1015_Q2_SP10_10__FD_132435 | JGI IMG/M metagenome (GOLD analysis project Ga0187779, IMG submission 132435) | Tropical peat soil microbial communities from peatlands in Department of Meta, Colombia - 1015_Q2_SP10_10_MG | ecosystem: Environmental > Terrestrial > Soil > Wetlands > Peat | place... | reverse complement strand
GTTGTCGCGGCCGCCGCGCATCTGATGCACGCGGCTCATGACGTGCTTCGCCTTGAGCGGATAGTGCCGGTCGAGCCAATCCCGGAAGATGTCCTTGATCTCCCACGGCAGCCGCAAGAGCACGTAGCCTGCACGGCGCGCACCATGCTGCCAGGCCGCCTCGAGCACCGATTCGATCTGGTGATCGGTAAGGAAAGGAATCACCGGCGCGACCAGCACGCCGACGGGGATGCCGGCGTCGCTCAAGCGGCGCATGGCCTCGAGCCGGCGCAGCGGCGCCGAGCAGCGCGGCTCGAGACGGCGCGCCAGATCGTGATCGAGGTTGTTGAGCGAGATGAACGCGCTCGCCAGCTTCTTCCGCGCCATCGGCGCCAGAATGTCGATGTCCCGCTCGATCATCGCGCTCTTCGTGACGATGCCGACCGGTTGGTTGAATTCCGCGCACGTTTCGAGGATGCCGCGCGTGATCGCGTACTTGCGCTCGATCGGCTGGTAGGGATCGGTATTGGCGCCGAGCGCGATGACGTCGCACTTGTAGCCCGGTCGCGACAGCTCCTCGCGCAACTGCTCCGCCGCGTTCACTTTGGCGAAGAGTCGCGTCTCGAAATCGATGCCGGGCGATAGATTGCGATAGGCATGCGAGGGACGGGCGTAGCAGTTGTGACTGACTATGCCGTTGGCGATGAAGTCGCCGGTTCCTGTCGTCATGTCGTACAGCCGCAGAGCACCGCCCTGCGGCTCGATGCGGACCACCCTTAAACGAGCATCGCTCTTTACGGCCTGTCCCTCGATGTCGCGCTTCCGGCTGATGGCGGTGTCCACCGTGTGGAAGAAGCGCAGATGTTCGCGCAGTCCGCCAGTGACGCGCACCACTTCGATCGGCTTCAGACGTTCGCGCCGATAGCGCTCTATTGCAAACCGGAAATGGAGCATCTCCAGACAGATGCAGATCCAGCGGACGATCTCTTCGTCGGTGTCGCTGATCCGCAGGATGCCCTGGCTATAGCTGCCCTCGGCGTCGAAAATGCCGGCAAGAAAGCCGTTGGCCCAGCTGGAGCAAGGTGAGGAGGGCCAAGGAACGAGTGAACGAATCCGCTCCAGCGCCGGCCGGGAATGCGTGCGGATGGCACGCACGGCTCGGCGCTCGCCGATCGCTTTCTGAAAGACGAATTCATGGGTCGCGACTTCCAGGTCGCGCAGATACTGCCGCGTTCGCTGCAGCGCTTCGCCATCGCAGAGGGCCAGGCGGAATTGACGCTGGTCTCCGTTGGCACGTCCGAAGCGCTGATAGTCGTACGATGCCAGCAGAGCGTCGCCGCGGATCATGCCGCATAGATAACCGATGCGGTAATCCTGATCTTTCTGGGGCAACGGCGCGAAGGCTCCCGTGCCCATGAGCTTGTTGTGCACGGTCAGGTATGGCCTTTGAAGCTTGCCGCGGCCCATCGTCCCCGCGACGAATTTCCAGCCGCGCTCCGTGAGAAAGCGATGATCCGGACCTGCAACGATGCTCGTGCCGTCTTCGAGCGTGATGCGATAGGACGGCTTGATCACGCTCCAGTGCGCGGACACCCGCGTCTTCACATACCGCCGGTACCAACCTTTGCGGACGGTGCCGTAGACCTCGTCACCCACCCGGACATCGACGAGCGGACGCGGTGTGCCGTTCCCCATGAGAATGAGCGTGTCGCCCCGCAGGCAGTACACACATCCATGCTCGCATCCCTGATACGGGTTGATCGACTGCGTGAACGGCACATCGGGCGAGTCGTTGCGCGCGATGATGCTCTTCACGCGCTCCTCGGTGACGTGCGTCTCGAGCGGCGGGAGATCGTCGTCGCGCGGCGTGTCCCACCCGTCGTCGAAGGCCTCGTGCGTGATCGTTTCGAACCGGCCTTCGGGATTGATGCCGGCCCCGCGCCCTTTGCGCGCGTCGGCGTACTTGCCCGTCAGAGTCTTGAGCGGCATCTCGGCAGGAAGCTTCTATCGAACGCTCGTTCGATCATCCTAGCCGCAAGGTGTGCGAGGGTCAATACGCGCAGCGGAGCGATCGGTTCGGCCTGCTCGGCCGACGGTTCCGAAGCGTCTCGATGAGCAAGAAAGATGGCCGCTATGGGCGCCAGCGGGCCCGAACGACGGCCTCAAGAGAGGTGGAGGATCCGCACCGATGCGGCTGGCCTGCCGCGCGCCGCTCGCGCCCGACTGAAGCTAGCCCACGAGGCGCGCGTCCATCGTGATGGTCGCGTTCAACGCGCGCGACACGGGGCAGTTCGCCTTTGCGTTGCCCGCGATCTCGGCGAACTTCGCGGCGTCGATGTCGGGCACGCGCGCCCGCGTGGTGAGATGGATCGCGGTGATCGTCCAGGCGCTGCTCACCTGTTCGAGCGTGAGCGTCGCTTCCGTGTCGATCGCCTCGGCCGTGAATCCGGCGTTGTTGAGCATGAACGACAGTGCCATCGTGAAGCAGCCGGCGTGTGCCGCCGCGATCAGCTCCTCCGGGTTGGTTCCCTTGCCGTCGCCGAAGCGGGCGACGAAGGAATAGGGCGTGTCCTTGAGCGTGCCGCTCTGGGTCGCGATCGTACCTGCGCCTTCTTTCACCGTGCCCTGCCAGCGCGCGGAGGCTTTGCGTTGCATCGTCGTCTCCTCGTTTTCGTTGTCCTTCTTGCGTGTATGCGGGAGTGTAGGCTCATGCGCTGGTCGCGCCAAGGGGAGCGTCAGCCGCGTGAACGGCGCGCGTGCGTTAACATACCGCGGCGGTGAAGTGCAACCGGCGCCTCGCTTGCGCGAGCCGGACCGACGATGACCAAGCCCAAGACGACTCACTTCGACACGCTCACGCTGCACGCGGGCGCGCGTCCCGATCCGGCGACGGGCGCGCGCGCGACGCCCATCTATCAGTCGGCTTCGTTCGTCTTTCGCGACAGCGACCACGCGGCGGCGCTGTTCAACATGGAGCGCGCGGGCCACGTTTACTCCCGCATCTCCAATCCGACCTGCGCCGTGCTCGAGGAGCGCATCAGCGCGCTGGAGGGCGGCGTGGGCGCGATTGCGGTGGCGAGCGGGCAGGCGGCGCTGCACCTCGCCATCGCCACGCTGATGGGCGCCGGCTCGCACATCGTCGCTTCGCGCTCGCTCTACGGCGGCTCGCACAATCTCCTCGATTTCACGCTGCCGCGGTTCGGCATCGAGACAACGTTCGTGAACCCGCGCGATCTCGACGCGTGGCGCGCCGCGATCCGGCCCGAGACGCGGCTTCTGTTCGGAGAGTCCCTCGGCAATCCGGGGCTGGAAGTGCTCGACATCGCGCGCGTGGCGGCGATCGCGCACGAGCACGGGTTGCCGCTCCTGGTCGATTCGACGTTCACGACGCCGTATCTGCTGCGGCCGTTCGAGCATGGCGCCGATCTCGTCTACCACTCCGCGACCAAGTTTCTCTCCGGCCACGGCGTGGTCATCGGCGGGCTGCTGGTCGACGGCGGCTCGTTCGTGTGGGACGAGCCAGGAAAGAGCGCCGGCAAGTTTCCGACGCTCACCGAGCCGTACGCTGGATTCCACAGCATGGTCTTCGCCGAGGAGTCGACGACCGCGGCATTCCTGCTCCGCGCACGGCGCGAAGGCATCCGCGACTTCGGCGCGTGCATGGCGCCGATGACCGCATTCCAGATCCTGCAGGGTATCGAGACGCTGCCCCTGCGCATGCAGCGGCACGTCGAGAACACGCGCAAGATCGTGGCTTTCTTAAGCGAGCACAAGCTGGTCGAGTCGATCGGCTATCCCGAGCTGCCGGACCATCCCGACCATGCGCTCGCGCGCGAGCTCCTGCCGCACGGCTGCGGCGCGGTGTTCAGCTTCTCGATCCGCGGCACGCGCGATCAGGGCCGAAAGCTCATCGAGTCGCTGCGCATCTTTTCGCATCTCGCGAACGTCGGCGACGCCAGGTCGCTGGTGATCCATCCCGCCTCGACGACGCATTTCCGCGTTGCGGCGGAGGATCTTCGCGCCGCCGGAATCACGGAAGGCACGATCCGGCTCTCGGTTGGCCTCGAGGATGCCGGCGACCTCATCGAAGACCTGAGCCGCGCGCTGTACGCCGCCGAGAAAGGCTGACGGGAGACGCATGCGGATCAGCGTAGCGGGCCGCGAGGCTTACGCCTACACCGGATCGCGCGACTTCGATCCGCGCCAGCCGGCGATCGTGTTCGCGCACGGCGCCGCGCAGGATCACGGCGTGTGGTCGCTGCAGTCGCGCTATTTCGCGCATCACGGGCGCAACGCGCTCGCGATCGACTGGCCCGGGCACGGGAAGAGCACCGGCGAGCCGCTCGCGTCGGTTCCGGCGCTGGCCGACTGGGTCGTCGCGCTGCTCGACGCGCTCGAGGTCGATCGCGCGGTGCTCGTCGGGCACAGCATGGGCTCGCTCGCCGCGCTGGACGCCGCGGGCCGCTATCCGGGCCGCGTCGAAAAGCTGGCGCTGCTCGCGCCGGCCGTGCCGATGCGCGTCGCCGAGCCGCTGCTCGACGCCGCGAAGCGCGACGATCATCTCGCCTACGAGCTCATCAACGGCTGGTCGTTCTCGCCGGCGAACCAACTCGGCGGAAATCGCATGCCGGGCGTGTGGATGGCGGGCAGCGGTATGCGCCTCATGGAACGCTGCAGCGACGGCGTGCTGTATCGGGATCTACTGGCCTGCCATACCTACGCGGATGGGCTGGCCCGGGCCGGGCAGGTCGTCTGTCCGTCGTTGGTGCTGCTCGGCCAGCGCGATCAGATGGCGCCGCCGAAGAGCGCGTCGGCCCTCGTGGCGGCGCTCGCTTCCGCGCGCACGCTGACCCTTGCCGACTGCGGGCACAGCTTGATGGTCGAGGCGCCCGACGCGGTGCTCGACGCGCTGCGGGATTTTCTCCCGGCGCCCACGCCGCTCGCTAGCCCTTCCACTTGATCGAGCAGCCGATCGAAGCGGTCTGCTTCTCCGGTCCCTTGCCGGTGCGCGCGACCTGAAGCATCGCGTCGTAAAGCTCGCGAGGCGCGCCCGGTTTCGCCGAGCGCCCCGAATCGTCCAGCCGGCCGCGGTATTGCAACTCGAGCTTGCGGTTGTAGCCGAAGAAGTCCGGCGTGCACGCCGCGCCGTAGGCTTTGGCGACTTCCTGCGTCTCGTCGAAGAGGTAGGGAAACGGAAATTTCATCCGCGCGGCCAACGCCTTCATGTTGTCGAACGAATCCTCCGGATAGTCCGTAGGGTCGTTGCTCGATATCGCGACCGAGCCGATGCCGTGGCGCTCGAGCTCGGTCGCGTCGCGAACGATCTTGTCGATCACCGCCTTCACGTACGGGCAGTGATTGCAGATGAACATCACGAGCAGTCCGTTCGGACCTGCGAGCGCGTCGCGTCGATACGTGCGCCCGTCGGTGCCGGGCAGCTCGAAGTCCGGCGCCGGCGCGCCGAAGTCGCATACGGGTGGAATGGCCGCCATGAGCGAAAGCCCTCGAACAAGCTGTGGCAAAATGCTAGCACGCGACGGCGCGCTCGTGTCTCGCTCTCCCGAAAGCTCGTCCCGCGGGCGATGCGACCAACTCCCCTCGAAGGCGACCGCAGGATCCGCCCGCGCCCATGATCCCTCGCTTCTTCTTTGCCTCGCCGCTCGCCGTCGGCCGCGAAATCGCGCTCCCTCCGAGCGCGGCGCACCACGCGAGCGCGGTCCTGAGGCTCAAGCCCGGCGACGCGGTGACGCTGTTCGACGGCCGTGGCGGCGAGTACGCGGCGCACGTCGCGCGCATCGCCGCGCGCCGCGTCGACGTGATCGTGGGAGAGCATCGCTTGGCCGAGCGTGAGTCCCCGCTCGAGGTCACGCTCGTGCAGGCGCTCATCGCGGCCGATCGAATGGACTACGTGATCCAGAAGTCGGTCGAGCTCGGCGTCGGTGCGATCGCTCCCGTCGTGAGCGCTCGTTGCGTCACGAGGCTCGACGCCGAGCGCGCCGCGCGCCGCCTCGAGCACTGGCGCCAGATCGTTGTCGCATCGTGCGAACAGTGCGGGCGCAATCGCGTGCCCGCGGTGCACGCGCCCGCAGAGCTCGGCGCGTGGCTGCGGCGTGCCTCGACCGCGGCCGTGCGCCTGCTGCTCGCGCCGTCGGCGGGCGCGACGCTCGGCGAGCTTGCCGTGCCTCGCGGCGGCATCGAGCTGCTGGTCGGGCCCGAAGGAGGATTCGCCCGCGACGAGGAGCAGGCTGCCTCGGCCGCGGGCTTCGGCGCAATCCGCGCCGGCCCGCGCATTTTGCGCACGGAGACCGCGGGACCGGCTATGCTTGCGGCCATGAACGCCCTCTGGGGGGATTGGCGGTGAGAAGGGGCGACAAGAAGAGCATCGTAGCGATGGATCCCCTCGGCGGCCCGATGACCACATGCGCGCTCGCGCCCGCACAAGACGCGTTGCGCACCGGAGGCATTGCCATGAAACTGCTTGTCTGCTCGTTGCTCGCCGCCGTGCTCTCCACTGCTGCGCTGGCCGAAGGCCCGCCGGAGATCGGCCGCTTCTCGGCCGCGAAGCCGGGCGGCCCGCTGCCCGCGGAGTGGAAGCATCTCCAGCTCGCTTCGTTCAAGAACAACGTGGACTACAGCCTCGTCACCGAAGACGGTGCCGTCGCGGTCCACGCCATGTCGCACAACGCCGCGTCGTTTCTCGGGACCAAGGTCGACTTCGATCCGCACCAGTTCCCGATCCTGTCCTGGCGCTGGAAGGTCGTTCAAGGGATAGCCTCGGCGATCACGACGGAGCAGAGCAAGGAGGATTCGCCGGCGCGCATCATGGTCGCGTTCGACGGCGATCCGTCCAAGCTCTCGACCAAGGATCGCTTCGCGGCCAAGGCGGCGCAGTCGATCTCCGGCCAGCCGCTGCCCTACGCCACACTGATGTACATCTGGGGCGAGAAGGTGGCGGTCGACTCGATCACGACCAGCAGCCGCAGCGCCCGCATCAAGATGCTGGCGGTCGCCGCCGACGAGCAGGGCATCGGCAAATGGCAGAGCTACAGCCGCAATCTGGTCGAGGATTTCAAGCGCGCCTTCGGCGAGGAACCGGGCAAGGTGTTGTCGATCGAGATCATGACCGACACCGACAACACCGGCGCCGACGCCAACACCTACTACGGCGACATTGCCGTCGGTGCGACCAAGCCGTAACCGCTCGCCCTACGAAAGGCCTCTTCCCGGCGGCGCGCGAGGCGTCAGCCGCGCGAGAGATCCGCGGCCACGAGGATGCTGCAGCGCACGCGCTCGATCAGGATCGCATCGACCGAGCCGCGCCACCAGCGCAGCGCGAACGACTTGCTGCGCGGATGGCCGAGAATGAGGAGATCGATCTTGAGCTCGCCCACGAGCTTCGCGATCACGTCGACCGGCTCGCCGACGACCAGGTGATCGGTGACGCCGAGTCCCTTGCCGGCGAGCAGCGCATGCGCCTCCTTGAGATCGGCTTCCATGTGCTCGCGCTCGTCGGCGAGCGCGACCTCGGGGACGTATTCGCCGGCGAGGAGATAGGCCGACGGGTAGTGCACCACGCCGGCGAGGTGGATCTCGACCGACGGATCGGGCGCAAGCCGCACCGCCTCGTCGAGCGCCGAGCGCGAGCCCGGCGTGCCGTTGTAAGCAACGAGAATCCTCTTGTACATGGCCAAGTGCTCCTCGCTTCGGTCGCTAGCCGCGCACGTGTTGTCGGATCGCAAGAGCCGGAACCACGGCTGCCGCAAACGCGATCGTAACCACTAAGAAGCAATCGCGGAAGGCGGGCGTCGCGTCCCCGCCCGGCGCATAGGCCGCGAGCCGCCACTCCAGCAGGACCGCGAGCAGGTTCACGCCGATCGCGCCGCCAAGCTGCCGGGCGAAGTTGACCATCGCCGCCGCCTGACCGAGTCGCTCCGGCGGAAGCGTCTGCACCGCCCCGACATTGAGCGAAGGGATGATCATGCCGAGGCCGGCGCGGCCGATGGCGAGCCAGAGCGCGAGCAGCCAGAACCCGGTCGCGCCGGTCGCGAGCGCGAGCAGCAGGCTCGACAACGCGAAGCACGAGAGCCCCGACACGACCACGTGCCGCGCCGCGGCGCGGTCGGTGAGGCGGCCGGAAATCGCGATGGTCACGGCGAGGACGAGCCCCGGCCAGAGCAGCAGGTTGCCGGCTCCCGCGGGCGAATAGCCGGCGACCTCCTGGACGAATACGGGGACGAGATAGGTGCTGCCGAAGAGTCCCACGCCATAGGCGAATGCGACGATCAGTGCGGCGCGGAAGCCGGGGTGGGCGAAGAGCCCAAGCGCCAGCAGCGGCGCCTCGGCCCGCTTTTCCCAGGCGAGGAAGCCGGCGGCGAGCGCGAGCATCGCCGCCGCATCGAGCAGCGTTGGCAGCGCCGTCCAGCCGTCGCGATGACCCAGCACCGGCAGCTCGAGCAGTGCGAACAATGCCGCCGTCAGCAGCACCGCACCCTTCGCGTCGAACCGGGGTCGCGAGCCATGGCCGCGGCTCGCCGACAGCGACTTCATCGCGAGCGGCCACGCGGCGAGGCAGAACGGCACGGACAGAAGGAAGATCGCGCGCCAGCCGAAGAGCTCCATCAGCGCGCCGCCGACCGGCGGACCGATCGCCGGAGCGAGCACCACGCCGAAGCCGAAGATGCCCATCGCGCGGCCGCGCTCTTCCGGTGCGAACACTTCGAACAGCGCGATCATGGAGAGCGGCTGCATGACGCCGGCGGCGGCGCCCTGGAGCACGCGGCCGGCGATCATCGATCCGGTGTCCCAGCTCGCCGCGCCGAGCACCGAGCCCAGAAAGAAGACCGCGATCGTGCCGAGGAAGGTGCGGCGCTGGCCGAACCGGTCGACCAGCCATGCGGTCGCGAGCATCGTCGCGGTGGTGGCGGCGAGAAACCCCGTGGCGAACCACTGCAGCGAGTCGTGGCCGATTGCGAACTCGCGCTGCAGCGCAGGCAGCGCGACGTTGATCGTAGTGACGGCGAGCGCGGTGGCGATCATCCCGACCATGGAAGCCGCGACGACGCCTGTCCGGCGCTGAGGCACGGGAGCGATGGATCAGCTCGAAGCGCCGGCGAGCTGGAGCGGGCGCCCGCACAGCGCGAGCGCGACATCCGCCAGCTCGTCCCACACGTTGCCCTTGCCGATGCCCTTGGCGAGCGCGTCGATGCGGGCGAGGCGGACGAGCAATCCGCCCAGCGCGGCTCGATCGAGACGGCGCGCGGCGCGCTCCATCGCCGTCTGCCGCTTGCCCCAGGCGCGCGCGTTGCGCACGGCCGCTGCGATGGGCGTGCCGGAGTCCGCCGCGGTCAGCACGAATGCGAGCGCGTGCAGGTCTTCGCCCATTTGCCACAGGAGCAACGGGACGCCTTCTCCGGCGGACTCGAGCGCGGTGAGAATGCGCAACGCTCGCGAGGCATCGCCGCCGAGCCAGGCCTCGGAGAGCTGGAAGACGTCGAAGCGCGCGACGTCGGCCACGGCGCTCAGCACCGCGTCGTGCTCGAGCGCGCCTTCGGGCAGAACCAGGCCGAGCTTGTCGATCTCCTGCTTCGCCGCGACGAGATTGCCTTCGGTGGCGTCGGCCAGGAACTGCAGCGTTTCCTCCGAGGCGTGCTGACGTTGCCGCGCGAGCCGCTCGGCGAGCCAGCGCGGAAGCTCGTCGCGCTCGACGGGGTAGACGGCGACGGTCACGCCCGCCGCATCCAGGGCCTCGAACCACGCGGAGGCTTGCGCCGCGCGGTCCAGTCGAGGCAGCGTGACCAGAGTCACGGTGTCGGCGCTCAAGTCCGAGGCGTAGGCCTCGAGCACGCGCGCCCCTTCGACGCCGGGCTTGCCCGACGGAAGCGCGAGATCGATCAGCTTGCGCTCGCCGAAGAGCCCGAGATTGCGCTGCGAGGCCGCGAACGCGTCCCACTTGAAACCGGCGTCGGCGACGAAGATCTCGCGCTGGTCGAATCCGTTCTTCCTCGCCGCCGCGCGAATCTGGTCGGCCGCTTCCAGCGCGAGCAGCGTCTCGTCGCCATGGACGACGTACAGACGCCCGAGGCCCCGGCCGAGATGCGAACCGAGCTGCGCGGGCCGCAGTTGCATCGATTCCCGCCCGCTCAGCTCACGCGGGCTTCTTCGCCGCCTGCAGACGGCGCACAAGCTGCGCCACGGCGTCGTCCTGCATTTCCCGCCACAGGCGCTGCTCCTGCGCCTCCTTGGCGAGCGCCTCGGTGTCGTTGTAGGTGTAGGTGCGGCGGACCAGCAGCTCGGAGGTCGGCAGCCAATCGTTGCCGGCGGCGTCGTGCACGCGGAAAAGGACGCGCTTGGTGAGGAGGTATTCCGCCACCTTGCCGCCGATCGACAGCGACAGGATCTGCTTGTTGTTCTCGACGCTGGTGATGTCGAGGATCGCCTGCGCCTGCTCGGGCGAGGACGTGAGCTTCGCGCTGCCGATCCCTTCGAGCGAGCGGCGCAGATCGGTGGTCAGGGGCTGCGACGCGGGCGAATTGAGATAGAGCGTGTCGAAGGCATAGTGCGCTTCGCCGCGAAGATGGAAGCCGCAGGCGACAGGGCCGCCCAAGAGCGCGAGTGCGACCACGAGTCGAACGAAGTGCGACTGGCGTGCGGGCCTGTCGTCCCCGCGAAAGAGGGGAACCAGTGTCTTTGCACCGCACGTCGCTGGATTCCCGCTTGCGCGGGAATGACGATTACACCACGACATTGACCAGGCGTCCGGGGACCACGACCACTTTCTTCGGCGCCGCGCCGTTGGAATGCCGGGCGAACTCGGGACTCGCCACCGCGGCGCGCTCGATCGCGGCGCGATCGGCGGCGGAGGGCACGCGGAGCTTGCCGCGAAGCTTGCCGTTCACCTGCAGCACCAGCTCGATCTCGTCGGTTGTCAGCGCCTGCGGGTCCACCTGGGGCCACGGCGCATCCAGGATGTCGCCGTGCCGCGCGGCGAATCCCAGCTCCTGCCACATCACGTGCGTGGTGTGAGGCGCGACCGGATTGAGCACGCGCAGGAGCATGGACAGCCCTTCGCGCGCGAGCTCGGTCGCTTCGAGCGATCCGTCGCCGGGAACCTCGTCCAGCGCATTGAGCATCTTCATGCCCGCCGATACGACGGTGTTGTACTTGACGCGCTCGTAGTCGTCGCTCGCCTGCTTCAGATGCAGATGCAGCTCGCGACGGATCTCGCGCAAGGCCGCCGGCGCGCGCGTCCAGTCGGCGCTAGCGCCCGGCTTCGCCAGCGCATCGGCGTGCGCCTGGCCGTACGCCCACAGGCGCTTCAGGAACCGGAACTGACCTTCGACGCCTTCGTCCGACCACAGCGCGGAATCCTCCGGCGATCCCGCGAACATGACGAAGAGCCGCGCCGTGTCCGCGCCGTACTTGGCGCAGAACTCGTTCGGATCGACGCCGTTCTTCTTGCTCTTGGACATCGTTCCCGTTCCGCCGTACTCCACCGGCTTGCCGTCCTCCCTGTGCCTGCCGCCGATGATCCGGCCCTCGGCATCGTGGATCGGCTCGACCTCGTCGGGCGAGAGGTAATCGATGCCGCCGCGCTCGGTGCGCCGGAACCAGGCGTGATTGAGCAGCATCCCCTGCGTCATCAGGCGCAGGAACGGCTCGTCGAATCCGACCAGGCCCATGTCGCGCATCGCCTTGGTCCAGAAGCGGGCGTAGAGCAGGTGCAGGATCGCATGCTCGATGCCGCCGATGTACTGGTCCATCGGATTCCAGTAGTCGTTGCGCGCATCGACCATGGCGCTCCTGCCCTCGACCTGCGCGCCGGGACAGGCATAGCGCATGTAATACCAGGACGAGTCGACGAAGGTGTCCATGGTGTCGGTCTCGCGCCTGGCCGCGCCGCCGCACTTTGGGCAGGCGGTGTTCACGAAATCGGCGCGCTTCGCGAGCGGATTGCCCGTGCCGTCGGGCACGCAGTCCTCCGGCAGCACGACCGGCAGATCGGATTCCGGCACCGGCACGTCGCCGCAGGCAGGGCAATGGATGATCGGGATCGGCGTGCCCCAGTAACGCTGGCGCGAGATCCCCCAGTCGCGGAGGCGATAGGTGATGCGCTTCTCGCCGAGCCCTTGCGCGCCCAAGTCGGCCGCGATCGCGTCGACGGCGTCCTCGTACGCGAGGCCGTCGTACTTGCCCGAGTTGACGCAAACCCCGCGCGCCTTGTCCGCGTACCAAGGCTGCCAGCCGTCGGTCGAGAAGATCTCGCCCGGGACCGCGATCACCTGCTTGATCGGCAGCCGATATTTCTTCGCGAATTCGAAGTCGCGCTCGTCGTGGCCCGGAACGCCCATCACCGCGCCTTCGCCGTAGGCCATAAGCACGTAGTTGCCGACCCAGACGCTTATCTTCTCGCCGGAAAGCGGATGGGTGACGAAGAGTCCGGTGGCGAGGCCTTTCTTCTCCATCGTCGCGAGCTCCGCCTCGATCACCGTGCCGCGCTTGCATTCCTCGACGAAGGCCGCGAGCTCGCGATTCGAGCGCGCGGCGTGCGTGGCGAGCGGATGCTCGGCGGCGACCGCGCAGAACGTCACGCCCATGATCGTGTCGGCCCGCGTGGTGAACACCCACAGCTTGCCGTCGTCGATCAGCTTGCCTCCTGCGTCGCGAACGTCGTGCGGAAAGGCGAAGCGCACGCCTTCGCTGCGGCCGATCCAGTTCGCCTGCATCGTGCGCACGCGCTCGGGCCATCCATCCATCTTCGCGAGGCGATCGAGCAGCTCGTCGGCGTAGTCCGTGATCTTGAGGTAGTACATCGGGATCTCGCGCTTCTCGACCGGCGCGCCGGAACGCCAGCCCTTGCCGTCGACCACCTGCTCGTTGGCGAGCACGGTCTGGTCGACCGGATCCCAGTTCACCACGCCCGTCTTCTTGTAGGCGAGGCCTTTGTCGAGCATCTTCAGGAAGAACCACTGGTTCCAGCGGTAGTAGTCCGGCTTGCAGGTCGCGAGCTCGCGCGACCAGTCGATCGCGAGCCCGACCGCCTGCATCTGCCGCTTCATGTAGGCGATGTTGTCGTAGGTCCACTTCGCCGGCGCGATCCCGCTCTTGATCGCCGCGTTCTCGGCCGGAAGACCGAACGCGTCCCAGCCCATCGGCGTCATGACGTTGTAACCCTTCATGCGCAGATACCGGTACATCATGTCGTTGATGGTGTAGTTGCGCACGTGCCCCATGTGCAGCACACCGGACGGATACGGCAGCATCGACACGAGGTAGAACTTCGGGCGCCCGGTGTCCTCCGTCGCGCGGAATGCGTCGATCGCCCGCCAATGGCTCTGCGCGGCGGCGTCGATGTCGGTGGGACGGAACGGCTTCATGTGCAATCGTCGGCCGTGGGCAAACGTCGAATTATACCGGGCCGATGCCGCGGGTCCCGGGGCTTGGCTTCAGCCTGCGACGATCGCGGCGACTGCCAACGCGACGAAGAGCGCCGCGGCGAAGAGGCGCGCCATCCGCAAGGAAATTTTCCCCGCGGCGGCGCGGCCGATCCACACGACGGGGACGTCGGCGATGAGCATGCCCAGCGTCGTTCCGGCGATCACCGCGGGCAGATTCTGAAACTGCGCGGCGAGCGCGATGGTCGCGATCTGCGTCTTGTCGCCCATCTCGACCATGAAGAACGCGCCCGCGGTCACGAGGAACATGCGCCAGGGCCCGGTCCCGTCCGTCTCGCGCTCATCCAGTCGATCGGGCCTGAGCGCCCACAGCGCCATCGCGAGAAACGACGCGGCGACCAGCCAGCGGAGCCATTCGCGCGGCACGAGGTCGCGCAC
>Ga0187779_10001671_pt1 | contig 13808 bp, 7 predicted proteins | sample 1015_Q2_SP10_10__FD_132435 | JGI IMG/M metagenome (GOLD analysis project Ga0187779, IMG submission 132435) | Tropical peat soil microbial communities from peatlands in Department of Meta, Colombia - 1015_Q2_SP10_10_MG | ecosystem: Environmental > Terrestrial > Soil > Wetlands > Peat | place... | reverse complement strand
GCATCGGGATGGGGGGCGGCGCTGCGTCGAGTATGATACAGGGACAGAACATCGCCGAACTCGATTTCAACGCGGTGCAGCGCGGCGATGCCGAGATGGAACAGAAGATGAACCGCGTCATCAGGGCATGCGTCGAGATGGGAGAAGGAAACCCGATAATCAGTATCCACGATCAGGGCGCAGGCGGAAACTGCAACGTCGTCAAGGAGATCATCTATCCGGCGGGGGCGAGGATAGAAGTGCGAAAGATACAACTTGGGGACAACACGCTTTCTATCCTCGAGATATGGGGCGCGGAATATCAGGAACAGAACGCCCTTCTCATAAATCCTGACAGGGCGGAGGAGTTTCTCGATCTTTGCGAGAGGGAGAAGGTGCCCTGCGCGTTCATCGGCGAGATTACCGGTGACGGCTCTATTGTCCTTCATGACGATTCGGACGGCACCACTCCCGTTAATCTCCCTCTCGACAAAATCCTCGGGGACATGCCGAGGAAGACCTTCTCATTCGAAAGGGTAAAGCGGGAACTCAGACCCCTGGAACTCCCTGAGGAACTCTCGGTGAGGGAAGCCCTCGGCCGGGTCCTCCGGCTCGTCTCCGTCGGTTCGAAGAATTTCCTCGTGAACAAGGTCGACAGGAGCGTTACCGGCCTCATAGCCCGGCAGCAGTGCAGCGGCCCTCTTCATCTCACGGTATCGAACGTCGCGGCCGTAGCCCAGAGCCACTTCGGCCTGACCGGTGCTGTTCTTTCGATAGGGGAGCAGCCGATAAAAGGACTGATAAGCCCTGCCGCAATGGCTCGGATGAGCGTCGGCGAGGCGATGACGAACATCGTCTGGGCAAGGATACATACGGTTGAGGACATTAAATGCTCGGGGAACTGGATGTGGGCGTCGAAACTTCCGGGCGAGGGAGCAGACCTTTACGATGCCGCTGTGGCGATGCGCGATATCATGGTCGAATTAGGCATTGCAATCGACGGCGGCAAGGATAGTCTTTCGATGGCGGCAAGGGTTACAGATTCGGCCGGGAGGATAGAGACCGTCAAGTCGCCGGGCACCCTCGTGATTTCAGCCTACGCGACTTGTCCTGACATTACGAAAATCATAACGCCCGATGTGAAGCGGCCGGGAAGGAGCAAGCTCCTCTTCATCGACTTCGGGAACGGGAAGAACCGCCTGGGTGGCTCTGCCCTAGCGCACTGCTACGGCCAGGTCGGAGATGAATCTCCTGATGTCGATGATCCCGGACTATTGAAGAAGAGTTTCAGCGCGATACAGGAGCTTATTTCTGAAGACTTGATCTTAGCAGGCCATGACAGAAGCGACGGGGGCCTCATCACAACCCTGCTCGAAATGGCCTTTGCAGGGAACTGCGGCATCAGCGTGAATCTCCCGTCGAGGACGGATGTCCTGTCGACACTCTTTTCAGAGGAACTCGGAGTGGTGCTCGAATACTCGTCCGAACATGAATCGACGGTAACGAAACTCCTCGAGGAGAGAGGAATACCTTTCCAGGTTATCGGCGAAACAATCACGGACAAGGAAATCCGGATTAAGGTGAACAACCGGACCATAATGAGCGAAGATATGAGGATTCTCAGAGGAATCTGGGAAGAGACGAGTTACCGCCTCGATAGATTCCAGAGAAACCCTGATTTCGTTGAAGAAGAACGAAATAATCATTTCGACAGGAAGTGCCCTCCTTTCGCTCTCTCTTTCGTGCCTGAAGCGACTTCGCAGGGAGCAATGAAGAGGACTGATAAGCCTAAGGTGGCGATTATCCGCGAAGAGGGGAGCAACGGCGACAGGGAGATGACCTCGGCCTTCTTCATGGCCGGCTTCGAGGTGTGGGATGTTACGATGACCGATTTCCTCAGGAAGGCGGTCAGACTCGATGATTTCAGGGGCGTCGCTTTCGTCGGCGGTTTCAGTTATGCCGACGTCATGGACTCGGCGAAAGGCTGGTCAGCAGTCATACGCTTTAACAGGGATATCTACGAAGAGTTCCAGAAATTTTACGGCAGGGAAGATACATTCAGTCTCGGTGTCTGTAACGGCTGTCAACTCATGGCCCTCCTCGGCTGGGTACCGTGGCGGGGGATCGACGACAGCTTCCAGCCGAGGTTTATCCATAACCGATCGGGCCGGTTCGAATCGCGGTTCAGCGCCGTAAAGATACTGCCGAGCCCGTCTCTCCTTCTCAAAGGGATGGAAGGTTCGACCCTCGGAATATGGGTGGCCCACGGAGAGGGAATGGCGTATTTTCCAAAGAAAGAGATCATGCTCGATGTACTCGATAGGGGAATGGCGCCTGTGAGGTACGTTGATGATTCGGGTGAGATTACCGAATCGTACCCCTTCAATCCGAACGGTTCGCCTCAGGGGATCGCATCCCTCTGCTCGGCAGACGGCAGACACCTCGCGATCATGCCCCATCCGGAGAGGACGTTCCTCACATGGCAGTGGCCATGGATGCCTGAAGACTGGAAGAAGAACCTCAAGGCATCACCCTGGCTCAGGATGTTCCAGAACGCCCGGGAATGGTGTGAGAAGAGATAGTTGCTGACGGTCACCTGCCGAAGATAAATTCCGGAGCGGTTCCGTTCATCGATCTGAAGAGCCTCGAAAAGGAGTGATATACCCCTCACCCATCAGACCGTTACTGCCGGTTCATGAGGGCCTGCATCTTTTCCGGCAGTTTATACCTCCGGAGCTCTGACAGGTACTGCTGGACCTTTTCCCTGTCTCCTTTTAGGTAGTACGCCCGCGCCTTGCTGAAGGGGACCATATAATCTTCCAGGCCCCGCTCTTCAGCTTTTTTGTAGAAATCATCGGCCTCCCGTTCCCTGCCGAGGACGATAAGCACGTTCCCCATCGTGAGGTAGGGTTGGTAGAAAGGCGGGGATTTCGCGACCGCCTTCTCCGCTAAGTTCAGGGCCTCCCCGGGGTTTGCCTTCTTTATGAGGAGAAGGTCTGCCATGTCCGAAAGCGCGAGGACATTATAGGGGTCGAGGAAAAGGGCCTTATGGAAGTATTCCTCAGCCTGAGACAGATCCCTCTTGCCCATGTACGAAGCTCCCGCCCCGTAGTATGCCGCGGAGAAACTCGGGTCAACGGATAACGCCTTTTGATAACTCTTGATCGCCTCGTCCCACTGCCCCCTCATACGATAGGCGTCACCCATCAGGGTATAGACGACGACCTTGTCGATGCCCTTCGTCTTTCCAACGACCTCGCGATAATCCCTGAGGGCGCCTTCCGTATCATCGTTCAGCGCTTTATAAAATCCTGCGAGGATCTGCGTCCTATTTGTTTCGACGTTCTTTGTGAGCCTTTCAATAACCGCTCTTGCATGTTTCAGGTCGCCCCTGAAGAGGTAGAGCATACCGAGGCTGTAAGCGGAATCGTTAAAGAAGTGCACGTTTCTGTCGCGATAGCTTACCGTTGCCGCTTCCTCGTAATATTTTGCCGCATCGTCGAGGTCCGACAATTTCATGTAGGCGTTCCCCAGGGCAACCATCGCCCTGACATTCGAGGGACTCTTCTTCAGCGTGTCGTCCCAGAGCGTCACGGCATCCTCCCATACCATGTTCCTCTTTATCGTCAAGCCCCCCAGGATGATGCTGAGGATTATCGCGACCGCCCACGTCCCTCTCCCATGAATCCTGCTTTTCATCGAAAGCAGCACCTGGCCGATGATGCCGATAAGAAGCCCCGCCACGGGAAGATAGTTCCTGTGCTCGAAGTAAAGGTCCGATCCTATCGCGAGGAAGCTTTCGAGAGATATCGCGATGAGATACCAGAGGATGCCGAAAGAGATGAAGGGGAGGCGCTTCACACCCCAGAGTGAAAACGTCAGGAGCCCGACGAGGAGGAGAAGGGAAAAGAGGGTCGTCAAAGGTACTATGATTCCACTCGAAACAGGGAACCCCCACCAGTCGAAGACGAGGAATTGCGGGAGAGGCACGAAGAGGATAAGGAGATAACGGGAGATGACCCTGAACTCCGTGAGGATATGCTGGAGCGGCGACCAGTAGACGTCTACCGCGGTCCATCCAGCCTCGGCAAGCGGCTTATTGGAGTCCAGGAGGAGCCTCCCTATCTCGAGGAACCTGACATGGAACCTCAGAAAATACGATGCGAGGCCGATCACGACCAACCCGATGCAGGCCATCAGGAAGAGTTTCTTCATGAAGAGCGGACGGTTGGATCTCGAGATGAAGAAAAAGTCATAGAGGATTATGAGAGGCACGGCGAGCACCGCGTTTTCCTTCGAAAAGATCCCGAGCGCGAGAGAAAGGCAGCTGAGTGAATAGAATACGACCGAAGTGAACCTGCTCGCGGCAAGCGAAGCCCGGATGTAGGAAAGGAGCGCAAGAAGGACGAAGAGCGCTGCGAGGGATGCCATCCTCTGGGCGATATAGGCAACGGCATTGATATTGATCGGATGCAGGGCAAAGATCGCACCGCTGATGAGAGCCACGGCAAAGGCCTGATCCGTGAATCCGCCGGAAGCGTAGTCCCTCTCTCTTTCTGAGTTGCCCGGCCGCTGCCCGATTCCTCGATAGAGCAAAACTGTTTTATAGGCGAGAAAATAAACGAGGGCCGTGTTGAGAACGTGGATAAGAATATTGACCACCCTGAAACTCACAGGGCTGAAGGGTGCGATCATCTGGTTCAGGAGAAAAGTGAAGTAGGTGACCTTCCTGAAATCCATGAGGTCTCGGAAATCTTTGATACCGACAGGCTTGTTCGCGACGATGTCATCCATCGCCCACGTCCCGTTGAGGGAGTTGAGATAAGCCAAGACTATCGCAGCGGCGAGAAAACCAAGGGCGAGGAGATGGCTCGTGGTAATACTCTTGCCACGAGACGCTTGGGGCTCAGATAATAGTTTCTTCTTTTTCTTTGCCAAGGGTACCTACGCTTCCTATTCGCGGAAAAATTTCTTCATCTTCGTAGAAAAGAACTCCCTGTTCCAGATGGGCGTCATTATGCTGTAAAGATATGTATTGCTCACTTTTTTCATTTTCATTATTTTTTTTCTCTTACGGAGCATACTTCTCATTTTTTTTAGGACATCTATCTTCGCTTTGAGATAAAGCCCAAGCTTTCCATGTTTAACGCCGAAATAGATGAACTCTGATATTGTACCAAGAATAAATTCAGGAAGGCATCTCATGAAAAGAAGGAAAGGGACGTTCTTGATTCTCACGAACTCGCTGTTCCTGAGGGTGTAATAAACCGCCATATCGCTCATATGGCCGATCGTCGACCTGACCTTATGATATACAAGGGCGGTCGGGACGTACAGAATCTTCCATCCCGCAAGCTGCGCTCTCATGTTTAAATCAGTATCTTCATGAATCAAGAAAAAATCTTCATCGAAAAACCCTATTTCTTCGAGCATCTTTCTCCGGTAAAGGGCTGCCCCGGCGCAAGCGCCGAAAACGAACTCTTTGTTATCGTACCCTTCGGCATGTTCACCTTCTCCTCTCTTGAATCCCTTGAGCGATGTCGCATAGCCGTCGCTGGCGCTATCAATAATATCCTTCCCAAAGACAATCATTTTCGAAGCGCAAATGCCAGCATCATGGTGCGCATCCATTGCTCCTACAATATTTTCGAGCCAATTATTATCAGGCTCGGTGTCATTATTTAATAGAGCCACGTATTCAGCTTGCGCCAAATCTAATGCTATTCTGTTACCCCCTGCAAAACCGGAATTATAACCTAAAGAAACTACCTTCAAGGGATTGGCTCGATTGCTCCCGGCTCTCAACTCTTGGATTTCAACCGACGAATTATCCGATGAACCGTTATCAACGACAATAATTTCATAATGCCTAAATGACTGCTTGTCTAATGCCTTCAAGCAATCAAGGGTAAAATTCTTACCATTATAATTAATGATAATTATACTAACTCTGATCATTTTCCTTACGTGAATGATTTTGAGATGTCATGGAGGGGCGTGAAGAATATCTTAATTCCAGTGTTGGTTATCACTCCCTCCTGAAGGGCATTCCGCTTTATAAGTGGTGGAAAGATGTTCGTATTCCAAATCAGTCAGAGTCAAACTAAGATTATGGCAAATGTCATCGAACATCCGTTCCCTCTATGAAATCTTCCGAACTGCTCTAATCTCTACGGAATAAAGATAATAATCACCGGGAACATCTCCAGGGTCCAACCGTATGTTCCCGTAAAGGTCGGCCTCTGACAACGGTATATATAAGATATTCCGTCCTTTATTTATAGAACGTCGTATGCTTTTAGCTTCCGTATATGCTCGGGACTTTGTCGTCTGAAAAAAAATTTGCAGTGTCGTGTCAGCCGAGCTTGCAATATCCACTCTCATAATTACATGTTTTCCTTTCGGAAATGGGAAATCGGGAAGTTGAATCGACGGATCACCGCCGATTGCGCGTAATAATAATACTCGGGCCTGGTCGATCTTCTCCGAAAAAATATTCACTTCATTTAAAGGCAAGACGCCTTGGTAACCCGACTCGGAATTGATAAGGGTCAGTATCCCAGTTGATTCGTTAAAGCGCTTACGGTACAAAGCATCCAGCATATCCTGGGGAACCGGAATTGTGAGAAAGGCTGACATAGAACGCTCAACGATCTCATCGATCACGACATTCGGCGTCTCCTGTTCAATTACCTTCTGCTGCAGAGCAAGACTGGACAGATGAATATGAACATAAGCGATCCGGCTGAAACTTTCCGAAAGGAACGGCCCTATCGAAACTGAAAAAGAATCACCAAACATGACACCGCGCGGCAATTCGCCGCCCATGCGCTCAGTAGCAAAAGGGACCTGAGGATCGATCTTTGCCGTAATTGGTATTCCATGGCTTGGTTCATCTTGATAGTGCATTTGAGAAGTGAGTCTGATAGGTCTAGGAACGGCTTCACTAATAAAATTGCCCATTGCTAACATGTCTGCAAGGTCTCTGCCATTGACCGTTTCGTATCTTATTGGGTAATCAGACAGCTGAGGAATTTGCAAAGTGGGAAAATAATTAGTCAGAGATTTAATAATTTCAATGCATGAAATGAATGCACCATATTCATTCCAATGGGTATCGCTTTTATAGAACACGGGGTAGTCTCTTTTCGCCCGTAAGAGTGGTTGCCTCAAATCGACGATATCGATATCCGAGTTCGTCTTCAGATATTCCTTGAGTTGATCGATATGTGATGCCGCACGATAGTAACTGTCAGGGAGAAATTCAGGATAAATCGATTGTTTGTCCGGTGCAATGACAAAAAGGTACTTTATGCCGCGTTCTGCCAACCAGTCACGCTTTGCTTCCAGATAAACTTGCAAAAGCGCAAGTTGTTCCTTTCTTAAAGGGGCGGCCAAAAAATATCCCTCAGCGACGTTGGCGACATTATCTCCCCGATAGAAGAGCCATCCTTCTTTCCCGATGATAACTTTAGGGACTGGAGAAGTTCCTAAATAGCGCATTTTCAAAAAGCTGTTCGTGAAAATAAGAAGATCGCGAAATGGGATTCTGTCATTAAAATATTGCTCAAACTCTTTCGAGAATTTTCTTAAGGATTTCAGTCTAAATTCGGGACGTTTTGAAAGTTGTCTCTTTTCATTTACAAGCTGAATATTGTTACCTTTAAAGAAGATTCCCAAGAGCGGCAGGAATAAAACTATGAAAAATACAATAATTGTACAAATTTTTGAAACTTGGGCAGTCTTCTCAGAATGTAGTTTTCCTCTTTCCATATCTAAAATCTGAAATAGATAAATGGGTTATAAGTCCCATTAGCCAGAGACACCACAGAGGCAAACAATACAAACGTCAGACCTGCGGCTGTTAATGCGCGGACCCCGAATTCAAAAGTCGCATGGACATCCCCGCTCGCATAACGAGCAAACCGCTCATAGCTTCTCATCAACATTGATTTCAAAGGCATTGAGCCGGCTATCCCAATAACCAGCGCAGCCATTAGCTCGTTATTCATGTACATCGAAACACTGTGCCTGATACCTTCACTTTTCGTAAAACCAATCATGACCTTCAGAAAGTCGGTTGCACCGGCAAGTGTCTCCGATCTGAAAAAAACCCATCCAGTGCTCACGATGATGAGAGTATAGAAGTGCCTAACTGGAGCCCAGCGCTTATCAAGCCATTCGCCGAATCGCGTACGTTCTAAAACCAAGAATAAACCGTGAATCATACCCCAGATAACAAAGTTCCACTTCGCGCCATGCCACAGGCCACATAAAAAGAATACAACCAGCAAATTATTATAAGTGCGGAAAGAAGAAGTTCGATTGCCACCAAGGGGAATATAGAGGTAGTCCCTAAACCAGTTTGATAACGAAATATGCCATCGCCTCCAAAATTCCCTTATTGATTTTGCTATATATGGGTAATCAAAGTTTTCGAGGAAATGGAAGCCAAACATTCGTCCTAGTCCGATAGCCATATCAGAATACCCCGAGAAATCAAAATAGATTTGCAGTGTGTAACAGATAATTCCCAGCCACGCCAATCCCGTGGACAGGCTCGCCGAGGGTATGGAAAAAACCTGATCCGCCGTGGTTGCGAGAGTATTCGCAATCAACACTTTCTTCCCTAAACCGATCACAAATCGGCGTATGCCGAGAACAAGTCCGTCAACGGTAGTCGACCGATAAGTAATCTGATCTGCAATGTCATGGTATCGTATTATGGGACCCGCTACCAATTGAGGAAAAAGAGAAACATAAAGAGCGAAATCCATCAGCTTCTTCTGGACCTTCACTACTTGACGGTATACATCAACGAGGTAGGATATGCAATGAAAAGTAAAAAATGAGATGCCGATCGGTAGGTGAACCTTGGGCAATGTTATCACACCACTGCCGAGAGCCTTTAAAAGAACATTGAGATTGTCCACCAGAAAATTTGAATACTTGAAAAAGCCAAGAAGTAAAAGGTTGAAGCCGATGGCGCTTCCCATAACTAGCCGAGACAATTTCTGCGCACGATAGCGATCTATCAAGCGACCAAATGTGAAATTCATCATTATCGAAAGAAGCATGATAAGGACATATTCCCACTCACCCCAGGCATAGAAAAATAGACTTGCGCCAACGAGGAAAACATTTCTATATTTTCTTCTTATAAGTAGATAGATGAGAAGCACAATAGGAAGATAAAGAAACAAGAATATTAACGAGCTGAAAACCAAGGCCGACCCTTTCCGGTTTCCTTATCCAAGAAACCTTCTCGATCTTCATAAAGAATGACCATGAAACAAAACTCTTTTCCCCAAACGGAAGACATCTTTATTTATTGTCTACCCTCGCGGTTCAGATCGTTCTAAGTTACAGTGGAATTGAGAAAATCTTCAGCCGAGTTTCTTTGCGATAGAAAAAACGTAGTCGCTCGGCAAGATTTCCTTTTCTATAAGAATTTTTTCGAAAAATATTAAAAGCCGCAAAATCGTATCAGCGTCCTGATCTTCCTCAAAATTCGAAGCTATATTATTTAATAGGGGCTGAAGTATAGTCCCCCCGGTATGAACCAACTTAATAACGTTAAGTTTTTCATTCATGACAGACAATATATCTTGAGATCTTACCGATTCAGATGGATCAACCGTCATTAATTCAGCTATATCAGGAGACTTAGCAATGTTTTTTATACTACCATATACCGTTTTCTTATATTTCTCGGGGAGGATTGAAAGAATTTCATTTATGATTGACAGTTGCACATCAGTAAGCTGTAAGCGGTTAGGCCCCACATATTCTCTCAGCATAAATATGCCATCATCTTTAATGGCACGATTAATTTGTTCAAAAAAACCTTCCAGATTCTCAATGTGGTGAATAGTCCCTATTGCCCAAATCAGATCATATGCATTTTTTTTCAACACAACTTTATTCAGATCTTGTCTTATATAATTGATACTATTCAACCTCATTTCTGACGCAATTTTTTTTTGTTTCTTTAGCAATCCCTCAGCGATATCCATCACATCGATCTCATTGAATAAGCCAGTTTTAAATAAACTCATTTCAGGTCCTGGATTACCTTCCATGCAGCCAATCGATAAGGCTCTTAAGTTCGTGGTAGCTGTTATAGATCCCTTGAGATAATCAAATGTATACCAAAAGTAATGTAAGTTTTCATCTCCAGTTATAGATTTCATCTGATATTTTTCGACTTCGGTTAAGAGTTCCCAGTATAATTTGAAATTTGCTTTTTGGTATTGTTCAATGGAATCATCCCAAATGGATTGGCAGCCGCTCATGTCTTCTTGAATCTTCGGCGAGTCGGACAAAGGCGTCACTTCGCCCTGATAGCTGCCAAGCTTTGCTCTTATTCTTTTACCAAAGGCAACCCATCCATGGTCCTTGATATATCTAATCGCTTTTTTTATATCTGTCTTTAAAAAGGAGATCAAAACCAATTGCCTCCTTATCTGAATTCTAAAGGCATCAAGCTTATATAACACATCCTTAAACTTTCATCCCTATGTTACCAGCCATTATATCCTCCGTCACTTCTTTGATCTTTGTTACCACATCCGAATTGAAGGTATTCTCCCAGCTCTGGCTCCAATTCACACGGGCTCCTGCAACACGGAGGTCATAGTTCTCACAGTTGCCGATCGCTGAGATCAGGGCATTTTCGATTCCCTCCGCTGTCGGCTCGGCAGGAATGATATTCATTGATATTTCCCTGAGGCGCTCGGCGGTTTTGTTAGCATAGGTATTCGTAACCACAAGCATTCCGGCAGCTGCCATTTCGACGGGCGGAAGACTAGGATGGGGCGTGAGCATCAGGCTAAGTCCGACATCGAACTCAGGGAGCAGATTCTTATATTCCTCTAGACTCATTTTGGGCAAGAGTTGCATCGCCACCTCTTCGGTGAGTGCTATCTTGAGGTTACCCCAGTCCACGCTGCCCATTCCATAGATCTCCCACGTTTTGTTATCGAGATGGCCGCCCATTATGACATTTGAAAGAGCGATGACCCCAAGCTCAAACAGGTTTCGCGCGGCGTGCTCCTCGGGCCGCGCATAAAATAACAGCTTCTTTTTCGCCCTTGCCGCCATGGTCAATTTGTCGATCTGAAACTTTAAGATGGCGTTTTCGACGGCGACAGAGGAACCTTCGCCTATCTCTTTCCCATATTTGAAAACACCCAATTGGTTCCTATTGAAATATTCCCTCAACAGGTTTGTAGAAAAAAGTGCATAGTGAGGGAAATTATAGCTTTCGAGGGCCAAGGCGGCGAATGTTCCCATTGGATAGAAGACAGGCTCATATTCTTGAATCAGGTATAAGAACCGCGGGGAATGAAGATATTTTCTCGCATAGTTCGCCACGTGCGCCGTCCACCAACTCGTGGCAATGAACGCATCTCTGCTGCTCACCCCGATTTTTTCGGAACGAGAAAAGGCGTAGGATACTTCAACCATATCGAAAAACTCCTCGAGCCCTTCATATTTCCTGATTTCCTGCCTCCATACGTCGGGTTCATACTTACACTCGTCGACAATAATCATTCGAACATTAAATCCCTCTGCACTTAATCTCTTACCGAGATTGAAAACCCCTATATACCCCCCAAAAAAATACCTGAAATTGATGATGGAAATAAGAATGTTTACCCGTTCCTTCTCACCATAGATCACTTCGAGATTCAAAGGCGCGATCTTCTGCCTAATGAAATGCACGGCTGGATGTTCATTAGCCGCGAGCGAACCGGCTGTATTTCGTGCGTTATCCAAAAGTTTCTCCTTCACTTTCTTTAAGAAAGCCCCGAGCCCGAAATATCTTATATACACAAAAGACTTCTTGATGTTTAGTTTATTCAGCAGCCGTGAAAATTTCAATCTGGATTTCATCAAAGTTAATGCGTCTTTCCCAAAACTACCGTGTGTTAAGAATTCTCATCCTCACCTTGTTATATGTATTAACCATCTTATTTACTAAGGCACTCCTAAGAAGCAAGGCTTCGATGCCCAGGGTCACCCGAGTATTTCGTAAGAATATATTCTTTGCAACCTGCCCGAACAGCCACGCCGCTGATATTTCGAGCCTAGTGAATTTCTTTATGACTTTCTTCTTGCCTTCTGTAAGGCCACGGCACCTGAGGTTTAGCACATGAGCGATCAGTACCCTTCGGGGATAATGATTATCGTATATAGCCTGAGAATGCCGAAGGAAGGTTCTGGTTCTTTCGAGGCACCTGGTCACAAAAGTTTCGTTCACCCCGTCGTTTCCGGTCGCGAGTTTCATTGTGGGTTTGCTTCGCGTAACATAATGCCCGATTACATTGCCTGAATGCTGGCAGTAATCATGGAGGGCACCATCCCAGTATTTCAGCTTCCCAGAAGCGAGTGCCACGCAGGCGATAAAGTGGTCATGATAAGAATCACCGACTTTTTCGGGAAAAGGCAGTATGAGATCCAATAGTTCTCTCCGAAAGAGAGAGGCCGCACCAGTAACGGTATTGGCAAAAATGAGCAGATCCAGTTTCTTATAGTTATTCTTCCTCGTTGTCCAATAGGTGTGGTGAATCATGTTTCCTTTTTCATCTACGATATTCATATCCGAATAGGCAAGCGTGGTGTCGTCATCAAAAACAGACAGGAGCGACGACAGCTTCTCCTTATGCCAGTGATCATCCTGATCGGAAAGAGCGACAAAAGACACATCATCGGGAACTAAGGATAGACATTTCTCGAAATTGTGGTAGAAACCCACGTTAGAGACATTCCTATAGAACCGGAACCGCTCGTCTCCCGAGACGATATCCTTGATCTTTCTGGCCTTCTCAGGTTCAGAACAATCGTCACTGATTATGCACAGCCAACGTGTATAGGTCTGGTTTATGATAGAATCTATCTGTTTCTTGAAATGCTGCATCGACGGGTTGTATGTAGTCATACAGATTGCGATTAGCGGCTCCGCAGTCGAAGATTTCTTCTCGTTGTCACGGGGCGCCTTGTCCATAGCAGGCTTCAGCCTAAGGGTTCCAAAGGGGACTTCACAGAGTTCGGCGTTGGTAAGCACCGCGCGCAAAACGATTTTAGCCTCTTGTTCCGATGCGGTATGCGGAAAAGGAATTATGGACCAGAACCCGCTGTTTAAGCTGAAACCTCTTGTGTCACGTCTTCGATATTGTGCCAGGAAAACGTCATAACGGGTAAGCGCGGAGTTGGAAACGGGGAAGCTCACACCATTTACCAGGATATATAGATGCTTTATCCTCTCAGAGGTATGATAACACCACCCGCGCAAATAAAGGGCGTTACCGGCACCGATAATGAGCGGCCGCGACAGGTCTGTCTCTAAGTGAAAAATTAGCCTTCTGTCAGGCAACTCACCCGTTTTTTTTTTAAAATATTGGGGAACGAGCACTGCGAATTTCAGAATGCCGTCGAAAAATCGCCTCCTTGCAGAATCGGGCGGCAGCAAACTGTCTCGAATTTTGTAATACACAAGCAACATCTTCCATCCACGGGAACTATATATTGTATTCAAAGCAAGATCCTTTTCTTTCACCAGGGATTCCATATGAGCCAAATGTTGATCTTTTTCCTTGATCTGACCATCTTTTTCCCTGATCTGACCAACAAGACTGGCTATATACTGGTCTTTCCCTTTTAGGACATCGAGCAAATTATTGATGCGGTCCCGTCCATCATTCAATGAAATCTGAAGGTTTCTCAGGCTGACATCCTTTTCACGTATTTGTGCAGTGAGCTTTTCAATGTAAGTTTCTTTTTCTCCAGCCAACGTCTCACGGTCTTTCATCAAAGCATCTTTTTCT
>Ga0187779_10001670_pt1 | contig 13810 bp, 11 predicted proteins | sample 1015_Q2_SP10_10__FD_132435 | JGI IMG/M metagenome (GOLD analysis project Ga0187779, IMG submission 132435) | Tropical peat soil microbial communities from peatlands in Department of Meta, Colombia - 1015_Q2_SP10_10_MG | ecosystem: Environmental > Terrestrial > Soil > Wetlands > Peat | place... | reverse complement strand
TCTGGCCGTCTCTATTTTTCTCACGACCGTAACTGCGCCCGTAGCTCAGCTGGATAGAGCGTCGGACTTCGAATCCGCAGGCCGCAGGTTCGACTCCTGCCGGGCGCACCATATGAACTTTACGTTAAACAATGGTCATACTTAGTTGCAAGCCTGGAGTTTTACATTGTTTCAATACGGAACTGAAACACAAGCCATCATCCTGTAAACGATAACGTAAACGTGCGCCCGTAGCTCAGCTGGATAGAGCGTTGGCCTCCGAAGCCAAAGGTCGTGGGTCCGAATCCCGCCGGGCGCACCAGATTCATTGCGGATACTGCACCATCGTTCGCTATCCCGGAGCGACGCCGCAAGGCAAATAACCACGACCCGAGAGATTTACAGCGATGGTTCCCCTGCGCAACCGGGTTCTTTCCGTACTTTAAATTTTCTTGTTGCATCCATCGTTAAAGATACGTATAATGAAGCCGTTTTGCACGTGGAACTCTCCGTACTTACGGGCCGTTAGCTCAGTTGGTAGAGCAGCTGACTCTTAATCAGCGGGTCGAAGGTTCGACTCCTTCACGGCTCACCACAACAAAATTAGGGAGCAGTGGGTAATGGGCAGGAATCCGTTGAGCAGGATGCTGCACAATGCTCACTGCTTTCTTTTTATCACTATCTGCGAGAGTGGCGGAACTGGCAGACGCGCCAGACTTAGGATCTGGTGGGTGACCGTGGGGGTTCAAATCCCCCCTCTCGCACCATACTAGCGCACATCGATAAACATTGGAGTACAAAACTTCATGTGCAAAACCATTCTGTTCAGGAAGCGAGAGATATCCGTTAGATTATAAGACTTTTAGAGAGGGCGGTAAAAAAATGAAATCGGTTGTCGAAGATATCACCACAGTAAAGAAGAAGCTCACTATCGAGATTACGCCTGAAGAGGTAACCAAAGAGTTGGACAAGGCACTTGCCGACGTTGGACGGAAAGCAAAAATTCCCGGATTCCGGCCCGGCAAAGCGCCGAAGAATATCGTCGAGAGACACTATGGCGAGGAAGTGAGGAGCGAGGTAGTGCATAGGCTCGTCACTGAATCCTATCTGAAGGCGGTCCATGAACACAATTTGAATCCCGTTGATATGCCCCAGATCGACAACGTCTCAACGCTTATCAAAGATTCGCCGCTCACTTTCATGGCCATCGTCGAAGTTCGACCGAACATCGAACTCGGCATGTATGACGGCATTGAAGTGAAGGATTCAGCTGTTTCGGTATCCGATGAAGAGGTTAGCCAGACCATTGAACGCCTCCGCGAGATGTATGCCCAGCTTGAGGTTGTTGAAGGCCGGCCGCTCGAGAAAAATGACACGGCAATCATCGATTTCGAGGGATTCCGGGAAGGAAAGACGATAGAAGGCGCTAAGGCCGCGGATTACATGTTGTCTCTCGGATCGAATTCCTTGATCCCGGGATTCGAGGACCAGCTAGTCGGCATGAACCGCGGCGAAACGCGAGAGATCAAGATCATGTTTCCGGCTGATTACACCAACAAGGATCTGGCTGGCAAAGATGCACTCTTTACAGTCATGCTGAAGGAGATCAAGAAGAAGGTGCTGCCCGACCTGAACGATGATTTCGCGAAGGACATTGGCAATAACGCGTCAGTCAATGAGCTCAAAGAGGGGATCAAAAAAGACATAGAATATCGGAAGAAGAACGACCAGACATCTGAACAGCGCGAAGAATTGCTTTCGAAAGTCGTAGAGGCCCACACCTTTGACATACCGCCGGGAATGGTAGATCGTGAACTTCAGTCGATGGCGCGATCCCAGGCAACGCGTCTGGCGCGCCAGGGTGTTGACGTGAAAACCTTTGACTTTGCAAAATTCAGTGAAGAGAACAAATCGCTGGCAGAAAAGCGCGTAAAGGGCATTCTGCTGCTTGACGTGATTGCGGAAAAGGAAAAACTTGAGGTAACGGATCAGGAAGTCACGTCCGCGATTGCGGCCCTAGCGCGAAGCTCAGGACAGACGGTTGATGCGGTCAAGAAATATTATGAATCGCTGGACGGCGGACTAGAGAACTTACGGTCCTCACTGGCGCGGGAAAAGACTCTCAGTCTCTTGCTTTCACGGGCAAAGAAGAGTTATAATTAATTACGTAGAAATATATAGATGAGGAGAAAGAATGTCATTAATTCCCATAGTTGTTGAACAGACAAGCCGCGGCGAGCGGGCATACGATATTTATTCCCGCCTCCTCAAGGACAGGATCATCTTCCTCGGGACGGCAATCGATGATATCGTTGCAAATACGGTGATCGCGCAACTCCTCTTCCTGGAGGCCGATGATCCAGATAAGGATATCTACTTGTACATCAATTCACCAGGCGGCATTGTTACCGCAGGTCTCGCTATCTACGACACCATGAACTACATTAAATCCTCTGTATCGACGATATGCATCGGGCAGGCGGCGAGCATGGGTGCCCTGCTTTTGGCTGCCGGTACGAAGGGCAAGCGGTTTTCCCTTCCCCATGCGCGCGTCATGATCCATCAACCCATGGGAGGATTCCAAGGCCAAGCTACGGACATCGAAATACATGCCCGGGAGATTCTGAACATGAAGGACACACTGAACAACATCCTGGCGAACCATACCGGCCAGCCGCTCGAGAAGATCCGGACCGATACGGATCGTGATTTCTTTATGTCCGGCGAGGACGCAAAAACGTATGGAATTATCGATGAGGTCATTACCAAGAAAGTGACCCGCGTCGCTAAGGAGAAGTAATCCTATGACAAACAAAAAAGAACAGCATGCAACGCCCCTCAAATGCTCGTTTTGCGGCAAGGGGCAGGAAGAAGTGAAAAAACTCATTGCGGGGCCATCGGTGTTTATCTGCAATGAATGCGTAGACCTGTGCAACGAGATCATCGCGGAGGAGTGGGAAGAGGCAAAAGAGGCAAAGATCCCGCGCCTGCCGAAACCTTCCGAAATCAAACGCTCTCTCGATGAGTACGTAATCGGCCAGGAACGGGCCAAGAAGATACTTTCGGTGGCAGTGCATAATCACTATAAGCGGATCGGCATCCAGCAGGAGATTGGCGACGAGGTGGAACTACAGAAAAGCAATATCTTGCTGATCGGGCCAACGGGCGTTGGCAAGACGCTGCTTGCCCAAACCCTGGCGCGAATTCTTGATGTGCCGTTCACGATTGCCGATGCCACGACACTCACCGAGGCTGGCTATGTGGGGGAAGACGTAGAGAACATCATCCTCAAGCTTCTCCAGAGCGCAAACTACGATGTTGAACGAGCCCAGCGCGGGATCGTGTATATCGATGAGATCGATAAGATCAGCCGCAAGTCTGAAAGTCCCTCGATCACCCGCGATGTCTCTGGCGAGGGCGTCCAGCAGGCGCTCCTGAAACTGATCGAAGGGACGGTAGCAAGCGTACCGCCCCAGGGCGGCCGCAAGCATCCTCACCAGGAGTTCATTCAGGTGGACACCAAGAATATCCTGTTCATCTGCGGGGGGGCGTTCGTCGGAATCGAATCGATCATTGAGCAGCGCGTCGGTAAAAAAACCATGGGCTTCGGAGCCGATATCCAGAGCAAACTGGAACGGAAACTGAGCGAAATTCTCGCAGCTCTCCAGCCGGAGGACCTGCTGAAGTACGGCCTTATCCCGGAATTCATAGGACGAATGCCGGTGGTGGCCACGCTCGAAGAGCTCGATGAGCATGCTCTTATCGATATCCTGACGCGTCCCAAGAACGCGTTGACCAAGCAGTACATGAAGCTGCTTGCTCTGGAAGGATGCAAGCTGCGCTTTACCGAAGGCGCCATGACTGCGATTGCCAAGAAGGCGATCAGCAGAAAGACGGGTGCGCGCGGGCTCCGGGCGATACTCGAGGATGTGATGTTGAACGTCATGTACGACGTACCATCGCAGCCCGGCATCAGGGAGTGCGTAATCAACGAAGAAGTGATCAATGATGGGGCTGAACCTCTCCTCATCTACGAGAAAATAGCGTAGCTGTCAGAGGCGGAAAACGGCTACTAAAATATAGATGCAGGATTCGAAATCGTAATCTTGCATCTTTTTTTTAGTCTTGATTCCGGCTCTTGGCTAGCATCAATCGGACCATGAAAATCCTTTCTGCTGAATTTGTCGTCAGTGCGCCGGGACCGGAGCAATTCCCGAGAGATGGGAAGCCGCAGATAGCTATTGCCGGCCGATCGAATGTGGGAAAATCATCGATCCTCAATGCACTGCTTCATCGCAAAAACCTCGTGAAGACCAGCGCAACGCCTGGCAAGACCCAGCTCATCAATTTTTTCATCATTAACGATTCATTCTATTTTGTTGACCTTCCCGGCTACGGGTATGCTCGCGTCCCGCAGGCGGTCACCGACGCATGGGCACCCATGATCGAAGGGTATTTGAAAAGCTCCCCCCGGCTTGCCGCCGTCGTGGTGCTTCTCGACAGCAGGCGAACTCCGGATGAACGCGATGTGCGGCTTATCGAATGGTTGCGTCAGTATAATCTGCCGGCAATATATGCCTTGACCAAGTCGGACAAGTTGAACCGGCAGGAGACAGAACGGGCGAGGAGGACCGTCAGTGCAGAATTAGCCCTCGCGGGGCCTTTGCTTCTAACATCCGCAAAAAGCGGACTCGGCATGAAGGAACTTTGGGGAGAGATCAAGACCATGCTGCTTAAGAAATGACCAGGAGAAAAGATGAAAAGGGGACGGGCACAGGGAGTTCAGGGAAGTGGCGGGTTTCTTTCATGCTTTTCGTGATAAACCTGAGTTTTTTTCGATGTATAACATTCGTGGATACGGATCTGTGTAAGGGAGCTTTCCATGGAAAACGTAAATGACTTCACTGCATCTCTCATGTGGGCTTTGGTCCTTAGCGTGCTTATTTATGTCGGCAGCCACATCGCCATAGGATTTCTTTCTAAGAAGTCGGCCCTGTTAAAGCCTATAGGAACTGGTCTCAACCTCATAGCGCTCTTCCTATCCATCCAGGTATTTCTGCACCTTGGAGCCGCTGAGACCCACCCAACACTTTCGCGCCAGTTGAATTTTGTCGCCTGGCTTGTCTTTACCTTTGCGGCACTGCGGCTTGGCCTGTACATTTACGGCGATCTCTTTGTGGTCCGCTGGAAACGGGGGAGTTTTCCGGCTGCATTCAAGAACATCATCATGACCATCATCATCGTGGTGGTTGCCCTCATCCTCCTAAAGGACATTCTGAACATCAATGTCACCTCGCTCATTGCGACGACCACGGTGCTGACTGCAACGATTGGCTTGGCATTCCAAAGCACGTTGGCAAATATGCTGGCAGGACTAACCATACATCTCGAAAAACCGCTCAAGCAAGGCGACTGGATTTCGGCCGGTGGCCATGAAGGCCGCGTCATGGACATATCGCTCCGCTCCACGCGGATAATGACCATCGAGCACAACGAAGTGTTCATCCCGAACAGCAAAGTGCTGAGCGAAGCAGTGGTGAACTATAGTCTGCCGAATACGCTCATGACCAGAAAACTGAACATCGGCGTGCATTACGAAGTTCCACCGAATAAAGTAAAAAAAGTCGTTCTTGACGTCCTGATGGACATGCAAGGTGTGAGCAAACGGCCCGCGCCGCTCATTCGGGTGACGAACTATGGAGATTTCTCGGTCCACTACGAGATCCGATACACTATCAGCGATTTTTCCCAATCTGTCGATATCGAGGCTGAGATCATGAATCTTCTCTGGTATCGATTCAAACGGGCTGGAATCAACATCCCCATGCCGATCAGAGACGTCCGCCTCACGCAAGTTACTCCCGAAAGCATGCTGGCTGAAAGGGAAGGGCAGGCCGATGAGAGCCTGGTGCTGATGGAAAAAGTGGAAATGCTTACTGCTCTCTCCAAGCCGGAACTCAGAAATCTCGTGAAGCAGGTAAGGACAGAGACTTATTCAGCGGGCGAGGTACCTGTGCGGCAAGGAGACCAGGGCGATTCGTTCTACATCATTAAATGCGGCAGGGTAGACGTGGTTGTGGAAAAATCTCCCGGCGAACAGGCAGTCGTAGCTACGCTTGGACCGGGAAACTTTTTTGGCGAAATGAGCCTGCTCACCGGCGCCGTCCGCACCGCCAGCATTCACGTGAAAGAGGATGCCGAATTCATCGTTATTGACAAGGACAGTTTTGCTACGACGCTCGTGCATAATCCTTCCATAGCTGAATCACTGAGCCGCATTCTCTCAGAACGACAGGCAGGTCTCGATGCCGAGCGCGACCGGCTCGACGCATCCGCGCTTGAACGAAGAAAGAAGGATGTTTCGGGAAAGATGCTCTCCAAAATCAAGGAATTTTTCGGCCTGGCATAACCGTATCCCAGGTATGCCTGGCAAAATCAATCCGGCATGGCTCTCCTGGTCGATAATGGAAACGCTAGCAATCAGTCGAACATTGATTTCATACACGGTTAACATCTTCGTGATTGATAAGTATCGTTTACATGGTTTTCTCATACTCGTAAAGTGTTTTTGATAGCAATAGGCAGAACTATCATTGCTTAATTCAAAAAATTTTGCCTTGCCATCAAATAAATATTCACAGAAATTCAATACCGGCATCTTTAACCGCGCATGAGAAGTGCAATGTCGCGATATAACAGCATTGGTTCGCATGAGCGTTTCGCTTCAGAGGTATGAAAGTCGTTGTGCACAGGTCATAGATAAGGAGGTTACATTTTGGTAAGCAACTCTATGCTGCAGACGATGAAGATCGGTCCCCTGGTTATGCGAAAAGAATTTGCAAGAGTTTTCATTGTACTTATATTGTTGTGCAGCATGTTGGGTGTTTCGTCGGCAGCCAGTCTGTCCGGCGATTCCAGTACCTATCTGACGTCACAGGAGCTAGCAGACGGATCAAAGATCCTGAATGGATATGAATACCTCGATATTGCAGTTCGGGACATTGGAAGTGAGTCTGTCTCCTTTTATACCGGCGGATGGCTGCGCTATGATATTCAATCGCAGCAGCTAAATGAGAAATCGAACACCGATCTTCAGTATGCTTACTTGAGTTTCAAGGGCAAAGCGGACAATACCACGCTCAATCTTGGCCGGGTAATGGTCTTTGAAGGAGTAGCTGCTGAGCGAGTTGACGGCATCTACGCACGCACTGATATGCGAGGTGGCTTTGGCTTTTCCGCGTTCGGCGGCACCCCGGTGGAAACAGAGATCAATGAGCCGGGCAACAACGTGATTTACGGTGCACGGCTATTTCACCAAAATGGCAGCGTATATACGATAGGGATTTCTGCGCTCCAGGAAATAAAGGACAGCCAGAGCTACCGGAGAGAAGCAGGCATTGATCTATGGGTGCACCCGATGGGCAAGGTGGATATAAGCGGCAGGTCCAGTTACAACGATATCACGAAGGGATGGATGGAAAATACCTATGTCCTGATGCTGGGGCCCTTCGCAAAGCTGAGGTTAGACACCACGGCATCGTGGATCAACTATAACGATTACTTCTTCCGTGTCACCACAAGTGCTTTTTCTCTAGGCGCTCTTTCGACGGGACTTCTCCCTGCTGATGAAAAAGTGAGCATCTTGGGGGAAGCTGCATCTTATCAGGTATCAGACGCCGTGAGCATTATTGCTGATTACAGAAATTATCACTATTCCCTTGAAGGTGATGCCAATTACTACGGGGGAATGTTCAAGTATTCCGTATCCGGCTCCGGCGGCGCGGGGGACTGGGGTACCACCGCATGAACGGGGAAACAAGCAAGTTACAATACGATGAGTATCGGGTTTACGGTTACAAAAAGATGGGCAAGGTAGATCTTACTGCCGACCTACTCGATGTAGTGTATGAAAGCCCAATCAATGGCGTAAAGGATTCCTTTTCCGGGTCGCTTGCGGCCCTGTATAATCTCACGGATGCATGGAAAATTGGCGCAGACATAGAATACTTACACGATCCCGATTATTCTAGAGATTTCCGGACCTTCGTCAAGCTTCTCTATCATTTCAGCGCTAAAGGAGGGGCTTAGGATGCAGACCTTTAAGACAACGATGATTTCTTTGACGATTCTCGTGCTGATCCTGGGCGTGTATGCCTGCGCCCATACAGCCAGCATCGCGACATCACACCCCGTGGAAGTAACGGGCTTTCCGATCTGCAGTGACTGCCATACGGATTGGCGGGCTGCCATGGACCACACCAGTGATTATACGGCACGACATAGGTTCTACGCAGAGCAGCGGAGCGGGGCCTGCAAAGTATGCCACAAAGACTCGTTCTGCTCCGACTGTCACGCACACAAGGAAGAGCTGAAGCCGAGCGATAAGTATAAGGATTCTCCCGAACGGACCTTGCCCCACCGCGGTGATTACTTAAACCAGCATAAAATCGACGGCAGGATAGACCCAGCTTCTTGCATGAAATGTCATGGCCGCTCGAATAACGAGCGGTGTATTCAATGTCATCGTTAACGAGAAGAATACCTTGACTATAACCATACGCTGCAAATTCATGACAGTAGCTGAACCTAACTGAAAAATAGGTTCAATTATATGTCATTGAACGCTGGGCTAGGCTTGACCGTATCCCACTAGTCATTTTGCAAATCTATCTCGCGGTGCTTCGGTGTGCGCCCTTCCTACTATTCTTCCGATGATGAATGACGAGTCGGACGTCGTGTCCGAGGACGTGGTCGGTCCGGACTAATGCTGTTTGGTGCGGCCGCCGGTGTAGAAGGAGAGATGTTTCCATGAGCATCATTATTTCCCATTGGTGAAGCGACAGAACCCAACGTCTTTTCATGGGAAATAAACATGTCATAGAGTGTATCGTCGGTCCCCTTGATCGAGATGCTGTCGTCTCGCACCTTGACGAGTTGAGACCCATCCGGTAATTTCTCAAATAACCTGAAGAAGGATTGTTCTCCTTTCTCTACCCTGATCACCGCACCGGAAAAATCCCCGCTATGTATCGTCCCAATCAGATTATAACCAGACTGAGCGGCGACCTGACCGTGTACCTGATTGATCAAGTAAAGCAGAAGGAAGAGGAAGATACTAACCAGAACTAACTTTCTGATTACTTCATGTTTGATGGTGGCGTAGTGTATCATTGCAAGAACTTCAGCATAGTACTTCGTCTGCTGCCTCCTGTCAATAATGACCTTGGAGTATTTATGCCGATGTTACGGATGTGCAATAGCACTACCTTGAAAACCCTTGGGAAAAAAGATACGGGAATCCCGCCATCGAACCTTTTCCTTCATCTCGCGGTTGCATTACATGGTGATTTCGGTGCCGATGCCTTCCTTAGTGAAGATTTCGAGCAGCAGGGCATGGGGGACCCGGCCGTCTATGATGTGCACCTTGGCGCATCCAGCCTTGAGGGCCTCAAAACAGGATTTCGTTTTTGGCAGCATTCCGCCGGCTATGGTCCCGGAACTGATAAGCGTCTCCACTTTTTTCTTGTTCAACGCAGGAATAAGGTTGTTTTCCCTGTCGAGAATTCCGGCTTGGTCAGTAAGCAGAATGAGTTTTTCCGCTTTTAATGCACCGGCTATTGCTCCGGCAACAAGGTCGGCATTGATATTGTAAGTCTCTCCGCTCTCCCCGGCGCCGACGGGCGCAATAACCGGTATAAAGCCGCCCTGATCTAAAGCCGTTAGCGCTCCTGCCCTGACTTCGGTTACTTCTCCTACGAGTCCGATATCGATGATTTCAGCCTCTCCCGTCTCCGCAGATTTTTTCGTCATCTTGAGTTTCCGGGCCTGAAGCAGTCCACCATCTTTTCCCGTAAGACCGACGGCTTTTCCTCCCGCGCGGTTGATGAGGTTTACGATTTCCTTATTTACTTTTCCACCGAGGACCATTTCGACAATGTCCATGGTCTCCTCATCGGTAACGCGCTGACCTGATACGAAAGTCGGCTTCTTTCCCATTCGTTCCATTGTTTTGCCAATTTGCGGCCCCCCTCCATGCACGATCACCGGATTGATGCCGATATAGCGCATCAGCACAATATCCTGAGCGAATCCCTGTTTCAGGCTCTCGTCGACCATGGCGTTGCCGCCGTACTTGATGACAAATGTCTTGCCACGGAAGGTCTGGATGTAGGGCATGGCTTCAATGAGAGTCTTCGCTTTTTCGATCAGTTTTTCCATGGAAACCTCAAAATGTTTAAACTACAGAAGATGCCGAGCACAGGAATAAAAAAATAGTTATGTTAACCTGAAAGAGTTTACCGAGGAAACGGGTTGATCTTCTCGCTGTTCTCTGTGACCTTGCGTCTCAGGGCTACAATATATATCTGCTTAGATCCTCACTCTTCAGAACCTCAGCCAGTCGTTCCCTTACATACTGTGCATCAATTGCGACCTTGGCACCCTTTTTTTCAGGCGCATCGAATGAGATTTCATCGAGTAACCTCTCCATGACCGTATGAAGCCTGCGTGCCCCTATGTTTTCCGTCCGCTCATTCACCTGCGCGGCTATCCCGGCGATCTCTTCGATGGAGTCGGTTGAGAAATTCAGGGTGATATCCTCTGTGGCCATAAGCGCAACATGCTGTTTGATGAGCGCGTTCTGCGGTTCCGTCAAGATGCGAACGAAATCAGCCTTGCCGAGAGATTCAAGCTCAACCCGGATCGGAAAACGGCCCTGCAACTCCGGGATGAGGTCCGACGGTTTGGATACGTGGAAAGCGCCTGCTGCGATAAAGAGAATGTGGTCGGTTTTAACCGGTCCGTATTTGGTCGTAATCGTCGATCCTTCGACGATTGGCAGCAGGTCCCGCTGCACTCCCTCGCGCGACACGTCGGGACCGTGCGTTTCTCGGCCGGCGATCTTGTCAATCTCGTCGAGGAAAACAATGCCGGATTGTTCGACGCGCTGGAGCGCTTCACGGGTCACCTTGTCCATGTCAATAAGTTTTGCAGCCTCTTCCTGCACGAGAAGTCTCAGTCCTTCAGGAACTTTCACTTTACGGCGCTTCTTTTTTTCTGGAAGCAGCCCTCCAAGCATCTCCTTGAGGTTCATTTCGATCTCTTCCATACCGACGTTGGAGACGATTCCGAAAGGCATTACTTTTTCTTTCGTTTCGAGCTCGACTGTGCGGCCGTCAAGCTTGCCCTCACGGAGCTGCTGCCTGAGTTTTTCCCGCGTCGTAGAATGCAGCTCCTGCTGCTCTGAGGTTGGAGCTTCGGACCCCGGGGAACTCCTGAGGGGAGGAAGCAGGAGATCGAGAAGCCGCTCTTCGGCCAGGGCCTCAGCTTTTTCCTTTACGATCTCCGCCATCTCGTTTTTAACCATATTGATTCCGATCTCGGTGAGGTCGCGCACGATCGAGTCTACATCGCGTCCAACATACCCTACTTCGGTAAACTTTGAAGCCTCGATCTTGAGAAATGGTGCTTGGACAAGCTTCGCGAGCCTCCGTGCGATCTCGGTTTTCCCTACGCCCGTGGGGCCGATCATGATGATATTCTTCGGCATAACTTCATCACGTAATTCTTCGGACAAGCGCTGGCGTCTCCAGCGGTTCCTGAGTGCGATGGCAACGGCCCGCTTGGCATTATGCTGGCCGATAATATACTTGTTCAGCTCATCGACAACCTGACGCGGCGTGAGGGAATTTTTCAAGAAGACCTCCAGAGTACCGTCAAAGAGAAGTTAGTAGATGGTAGGATGGGAAGGCAGGAGAAGAACAACGATCTTCTTCTCTTGGCTACTGTCTACTTTAACTATAATTCTTCTATCGTGATTTCCTTATTAGTGTAGATGCAAATGTCACCGGCTATCCGTAAGGACTCTTCCACGATTGCGCGCGCATCGAGCGAGGTATGCTTCATGAGCGCCTGAGCTGCTGCGAGGGCGTAGGGGCCGCCGGAGCCAATCGCCAGAATGCCTTGTTCCGGCTCGATCACGTCGCCATTCCCGGAGAGGATAAAGGACCGCTCATTATCGGCAACGATCATCAGGGCCTCCAGTCTCCTGAGCACTCTGTCCGTTCTCCAGTCCTTGGCCAGCTCTACTGCGGAGCGCGTCAGGTTCCCGTGATACTGCTCGAGTTTGGCCTCGAATTTCTCGAAGAGCGTAAATGCATCCGCTGTCGCGCCCGCAAATCCGGCAATGACCTTGTCATTGAACATCTTTCGCACTTTTTTTGCATTGTGTTTCATGACCGTCGTACCGACCGTCACTTGACCGTCGCCTGCGATCGCCGATTTTCCATTCCGCCTCACGGCAAGGATCGTTGTCCCGTGTGAGGATATTATTTCGCCCATGATGCCTCCCTGGTGAAGGACGATGACGAATGCCAGGTCCGTGACGATTCGAGCTGATTTTTTATGAGAGAGCCGTTATAGAGCACGTTAACCGTTACTTGCCTTACGCACCTGTTTATTTTTTTCTCGCACGTGGATGGGCCCTGTCGTAGGTATCCATGAGCGAGTCGAGATTGAGATGCGTATATCGCTGCGTCGTAGACAGACTTGCGTGCCCGAGAAGCTCCTGGATTGCTCGCAGATCAGCTCCAGATTCAAGCAGATGGGTCGCAAAGCTATGACGGAGTGTATGCGGGCTGGCCTTCTGGGCCAACCCAAGTGATTTTCTATAATTTTCTAAAATACGCTGAACCGTTCGCGCTGTCAAGCGTTTTCCGGAAGGCCCCGTAAAGATCGGAGCAGGGTCATGGGTGTTTCTTCTTCTCTTGAGGTATGCATCGATCGCGTCAAGCGCCTTCTGCCCGATAGGGACGACCCGCTCTTTGCGTCCCTTGCCCCTGACGCGGATGAGCCGATCATGCCGGTCAATGTCGTCATGGTTCATGCCGATGAGTTCGCTAGCACGGATTCCGGTCGAATAGAGTGTTTCGAGGACCGCTCGGTCGCGGTAAATCGTATCGTTATCGTCGTGCATCGCTGCGCCAGGAGCTTCCATCAGTCGCTGCGTGTCGTCTACGGTCAGCACTGCCGGGAGTCGCTTCTCGCGGCGAGGTGTGCTTACGAGCCTTGCGGGATTAGAGAGAAGGATATTTTCACGGTTCAGATATTTAAAAAAGGATCTGAGAGCAGACAGCTTGCGTGCGATCGATGCTTTCTTCGTTTCATTTTTCAGGAGAAGAGCGATGAATTGCCGGAGCGTCTGGTGGTCTATTTCAGCTGCGTCCATGCCATCCAGGAAATCGGCGAACTGCAGAAGGTCCGAGAGATAGCTCCTCTCGGTATGAGCAGAAACGTTTTTTTCGATCTTGAGGTAACGAATGAAATCGAAGATATACTTCCGCATGCGGGTACTTTATCGTAAGAGGCAGGAATTTGCAAGGGTTTCCACAGCGAGTCGCGGATTAAAAACAATGCTGCGCGAAACAGCCTGCGTCAACAGAGGAGTTTCCGCGCATCATGCTCGGGCTTTCGCCGTCTGATCTTCGGCCAATGGCGCCTGATCCTCATTCTTCGGCTCTTCTTTATACCCGCATTCTTTCTTCAAACAGGCGATCGAGACACCGGTCTTCTTGCTATATTTTTCCACGAGGAATGGTGCATTGCACTGCGGGCAGGGGCGGGGAAGGGGCTTGTTCCAGATCGCAAATTTGCAGTCAGGGTAATTGGCGCAGGAATAGAACATCTTTCCGAAGCGCGAGCGCCGCTCCACAAGCTTGCCGCCATCTTCAGGGCAGAGAACGCCCGTGGACATGCCTTGCGTGTGTTTGCACTCCGGGTAGCGCGAACAGGCGAGAAATTTTCCAAACCGGCCTCGTTTAATCATCATGGCGGA
>Ga0187779_10001669_pt1 | contig 13811 bp, 13 predicted proteins | sample 1015_Q2_SP10_10__FD_132435 | JGI IMG/M metagenome (GOLD analysis project Ga0187779, IMG submission 132435) | Tropical peat soil microbial communities from peatlands in Department of Meta, Colombia - 1015_Q2_SP10_10_MG | ecosystem: Environmental > Terrestrial > Soil > Wetlands > Peat | place... | reverse complement strand
ATCTCATCCCGCGCGGGCCTCGCTATGGGGTCAGGGGCCCGGAGAAGCTCCAGGGGAGGCAATTGATAGTCGCCCTTGAAATCTGTTTTCCCTTCTTCATGAAGAGCCTTAAGGCCGTCGTTCCCCGTCCTCTGCTTCGGTGAATCGGGCTCGGGAGCCCCGAGAGAGATGGATTCGCCATGGATGAGCGGCTCTTCGCCCGGCGGATAACTGTCTAATACGAGGGGAGGCTGAAGCACCTCGAGTTCCGCTACCGGCCCGCCATCCCCTCCGGCTTTTCCCTCCGATCTCTTCAGGATCGTCTCCACGAGGGAGACAGGGCTCAGGATAATTATCGAGGAAAGCCAGAAAGCAAGGGTGACCAGGTAAGCCCCGGGAAGCGAGAGCAGCCTCTTCAAGAGCTCAGAGGAGACGGAACCGATCACGCCTCCGGCATTATCAGCAGCGAGAACGGGAAAGGTCGAAACGATGAGGGCCGCGAAAACCGACGAGGATAGGATGAAAAGGGCCGTGCCCAGGACATAGATCCTGTGGCCGGTCTTCCCGAGTAATTTCTTCATCCCATAGAAAATGAGGGCTATGGGAAGGACAAATGCCGGAATTCCGACAGCCGTAATGAGGAAATCGGAAATATGGGAACCGACGAGGCCGCCCCAGTTATGTGTCGGGAGCGACGTGAAGACGACAAGTGAAGAATCCCATTGCGAGTAGGTACCAAGGCTCAAGGCGAGGTAGAGAGCACCTAGGAGAGAACCAACACCGACGATCTCCCGACGTATCCGCGCTATCCGCTCATTCATCTTGAGTGATTATACCAAATCGAAGCCCGGCCATGTCACCGGAAGGAGGTGCTGGGATGAAGAGCCCGCATGCGGGAATCGGCTTAGGACAGCGCTCCCCCGGAAACCTCGGCAGGCAGGAATTGAGAGGGACGTCGGGCTCGCCGTCGGGAACAAAAGTCCTATGTTTTTACGGCGACCAGAATGACCCCTAACTTCTTCTCCATCTCCTGCATCTCGCGAAGTTCCTTCTCGTTCAATGCAGCGGGTTTAAAATCATGGCAGGTGTAAGCGAGCAGTGTCTTTCCCATCGTCTGTTCCATCGATTTGATCGTCTCGAGTTTTTTCGCGTCGAGCTGCGAAAGACCGCACATCATAAGAGTTCCCCTTTCTCGGCCGGTTCGGACCGGCACCATGACGTTTCTATGAAAATACTGTACCGCCCTTTCGGCAAGGTGTCAATAAGGGAGAATCAGAGGCGGGAGGAAGGCATTGAGAACCCGGTTACCCTATACTTCAACGATGAGGGGCATGATCATCGGCCTCCGCTCCATGGTGTTCCTGAGATACTTTTTGAGAACACTCCGGAGCCTCGCCTGGAGGAGTAAGGTGTCGGTGATAATCGCCCTGTCAAGGTCCTTCAAGGTATTCGTGACGAGTTCCTTCACATCGTTGATCACGTCAGGAGACGCATCCTCGAAGATAAAACCTCTCGAGATTATCTCGGGCCCTGAAACAACGGTCCCGGTAAGTTTCTCTATGGTAACGAGGATCAGCACGATACCGTCGTGGGCCAGCCGCCGCCTGTCACGCAAGACCATATCCTCCACATCACCCATGCCCTTGCCGTCTATGAAGACCCTTCCCGCAGCTATCTTGCCGCCCCGTCTCGCTTCCGTATCGGAGATTTCGAGGACCTCTCCGTTTTCGAGGATGAATATATGGTCTTCGGGTATGCCGACCTTGTCGGCGAGCATGGCGTGATAGGCAAGGTGCCGGTATTCTCCGTGGATCGGCATGAAGTACTTCGGCCGGACCATATTCAGCATGAGTTTCAGTTCCTCCTTCGAGGCATGCCCGGATACATGGATCTCGGAGACCTTTTCGTAAATGACGTTTGCGCCGTGTCTGAAGAGGTGATTGATGATCCTCCCGATGGAGCGCTCATTGCCCGGAATGATCTTCGCGGAGAGTATTACCGTATCGCCCTTCTGGACCTTTATGATCTTGTGTTCTCCCGTTGCTATCCTCGAAAGGACGCTCATCGGCTCACCCTGACTGCCGGTGGTGATGATCACGATCTCATCATCCTTCAGGGTATTGATATCTTCCAGTCTCAGCCAGGTGTCCGGAGGGATCCTGAGATAGCCGAGGTCGAGGGCTATCTGGGAATTGGAGACCATGCTCCTTCCGCAGAGGATGACCTTTCGCCCGAACATCCCGGCAACATCGATCGCCTGCTGTATCCGGTGAATGTTCGACGCGAACGTGGCGATGATGATCCTCCCCCTTGTCTTCGAGAAGATGTCCTCGAAGGCCCTCCTCACCTCCTTCTCGGAAAAGGTGAACCCTCCCTTTTCCGCATTCGTGCTGTCGGAGAGCATGAGGAGGGTGCCCTTCTCGCCGTACTCGGCGAACCTGTGGAAGTCCATGAGCTGGCCGTCCACGGGCGTCGGATCGAGCTTAAAGTCGCCGGTATGGATAATCCTCCCCAAGGGGGTATTGATGCAAAGGCCGACTCCATCGACGATGCTATGGGTAACCCTCAGGAACTCCACCGAAAAATAGCCGAGCTGTATCGTCCCTCTCGGACTCACCGGGATGAGTCTCACATCTTCGAGGCGGTATTCGGCCAGTTTCTCTCGTATGAAACCGAGGGTCAGGGGGGTCCCGTAGATGGGGATATCGATCTCTCTCTCATCGTCGTCCGAGTCATGTCTTCTTGCCTTCGCAGAGGCGAACTCCCTCAACAGGAACGGCAGGGCGCCGGTATGATCCTCATGCCCGTGGGTGATCACTATCCCGCGGACCTTCTCTCTGTTCTCGATGACGTAGGAGAAATCGGGAATGACGAAGTCGAGACCGAGCATATCCTCTTCCGGGAACATCAGCCCGGCATCAACGATGATCATGTCGTCGGCATATTCGAAGACTGTGGAGTTGAGGCCTATCTCCTCAACGCCTCCGAGGGGAATTATGGAAAGTCTGTTTTCCAACCTACCTGATCAGAAACTCCATGAGGGCTTTCTGCGCATGAAGCCTATTTTCGGCCTGGTCAAAGACCACGCTGTGGGGGCCATCCATAACATCGTCGGTGATCTCCTCTCCGCGATGCGCAGGGAGGCAGTGGAGCACGATAACGTCTCCCTTGGCGCAGGAAAGGAGCGAATCGTTAATCTGATAAGGTCTGAACTTGGTCACCCTCTCCCCAGCCTCCTTTTCCTGTCCCATGCTGACCCACACATCGGTATAGATGACATCGGCCCTGCCTGCAGCCTCCCGAGGGTCCCTGAGGATGATGATCTCACCCTTAGCAGTCTCCCTCGCCTTGTCAAGAATATCGGAATGAGGTTCATATCCCTCAGGGCATGCCAATACGAGACTCAGCTCCATCCTGACGGCGGCCTCTATGAGCGAATTCGCCACATTGTTACCGTCGCCGATATAGGCAAGGCGAATACCCTTCAACCTTCCCTTCTTTTCGAGTATCGTCATGAGGTCGGCAAGGATCTGACAGGGGTGATGAAGGTCGGAGAGGCCGTTGATAACCGGTACGGAGGCGGAAGAAGCGAACGCTTCAAGCCTTGCATGGGCATAGGTCCTGATCACAATGCCGCTCAGGTATCGCGAGAGCGTTTTCGCCGTATCTCCCACCGTCTCTCCCCTTCCGATCTGGAGTTCACCGGAGTGGAGTGATATCGGCTGCGCCCCTAGTTGATAGATACCCGTCTCGAACGATACCCTCGTCCGTGTCGACGGCTTTTCAAAAAGAAGGCCGATGCTCCTCCCGATGAGGGGACAGGTCATTGTTCCCTCTCCCGACTTCAGTTTGAGGGCCCTGTCGAGGACCGCAGAAATCTCTTCAGAAGATAAATCCCAGAGGGTCAGGAAATCTCTCTTCATGATGCCCTCCCGAGGATGTCGTCGAGGATGTCGAGTAAATGGTCAATTTCCTTTTCCTGAACGATCAGCGGAGGCATAAACCTCAGTACATTTCCCGATGTGCAGTTAATGAGCGCCCCCCGCTCCATGCAGGCGTTCACGATGGGGGTGCATTCCCGCGTCATCTCCATCGCGACGAGGAGCCCCGCCCCCCTGACATCGGCGACCGCGTTAGGGTGCTCCTTCTTCAGTTCCTCGAGTCCCTTGAGAAAATATGACCCCATCCTTCTGCACTGATCAAGGATAAATCCGTCCTCGAGAAGGGTCTCCATGGTCGCCACACCGGCAGCGCAGGAGAAGGGATTACCTCCGAAGGTCGAACCATGGTCTCCCGGAACGAAGACAGAGGCGACCTTATCGACTGCGAGCATCGCGCCAATCGGAACTCCGCCGCCGAGCCCCTTCGCAAGGGTCACGATGTCCGGTGTGATACCGTAGTTTTCATACGCGAAGAGCCTTCCCGTTCTGCCCATCCCGGTCTGGACTTCGTCGAGTATGAGCAGTATCTTATGCTTGTCGCATAGTTCGCGGACACCCTTGAGATAATCAGGCCCCGGCAGTTTCACTCCGCCCTCGCCCTGTATCGGCTCAAGCATCACGGCACAAGTCTCGGTCGTTACCGCCTTCTTCAGCTCTTCAAGATCATTAAAATCCACATGTCTGAACCCAGGGAGCAGCGGTTCGAAACCCTTCTGGAATTTCAGCTGCCCCGTAGCGGTAAGGGTCGCGAGCGTTCTTCCATGGAACGAGTTCAGTGCCGTAATTATCTCGAAGCGGTGGCCCGAGAGGTTTTCCTTCGCATATTTCCTTGCGAGTTTTATCGCGGCCTCGTTCGCCTCCGCACCAGAGTTGCAGAAAAAGACCTTATCTGCGAAGGAATGCTCAACAAGCAGCCTCGCGAGTCTGATCTGGGGCTCATTGTGATAGTAATTGGATACATGGAGAAGCCTCTGTGCCTGTTTCTGTAGGGCCACCACAACCTTCGGGTGGCAGTGTCCGAGAACGTTCACCGCTATGCCCCCGACAAAATCGAGGTATTCCTTGCCGTCGGAACCCCAGACCCTCATGCCCCTTCCCTTCCTGAGGACGAGAGGAAACCTCTTATAGGTATTCATCAGGTAATGACCCGATTCTTCAAGGATTTTCCTCGTTTCCATAGAGAAATGATACCCGAAAAGGCCTGAAAAATCAATCTTTTGGCGCTCGGGAGGGTCGGAGCAGGCTGCCCGACAGACTTTCCTGAAGGTCGTTCAGGAAGTCTTGCAAAACGAAATTATTTCAGCACGATCGGTCTTTCCGATGATTCTTTTACGACTTCGTCCGCCTTTTTATTCTTTTCTTCAATCAGAATCTTCGCGTCGGACAGTTCTTCCTTCATCACCGCATAGGTATCCGAAAGTTCCCGGGAATAAGCAAAGAAGAGATAGACGATGACTCCGAGCGTGAGGATAAATCTGAGAACAGTACCGAGACGCTTTCGGTTCAGCGAGTTCGCCGCCTTTCCGATACCTATGAAGACAGCGAGGAATCCTATGAAGACCACGATCGAATGGAGCAATCTGCCTTCACGAACGTTCCTCACCACATCCTTCACCGTTTGCTTACCGATATACGCATCCCGCTTGTCAGGTCCCGGAACACCGCTATCCGCCTCCCCCGATTTTTGCTCGGGAGACTGTTTGTCCAACCGTTCCGAATCATTCTTCACGATGACGGCACTCTTTCTGTATTTTTCGGGAATCGAATAAAGATTGTCACAAAAGCAGATTGTCCCATTGTGGTCCACATATTTGTAGATAGCAGCAAGAGCGTTCCGCGTATGGAGAAAAGAGATGACGATGGTGAAGGCAATGAGAAAAAATAGCACTTTTTTCACAATTTCATCTTAGTATAACCTCTATGGACTGTCAACCTCTTTTTGTTAAGACGCTCGAAATCGCGCGTGCAAGATCGAGAAACCTTAACGCGCATCCGTCCGTGATGACCGGCGCAGTTTCTCCTGCAAGGAAAGGCTGAGAGGACATCGAGCGAATTTCCGATAATGATGACACATATGACCTCGCCCTCCATCTTAGGGTATAATTATCTTCATGACGCCAAGGGCTCCTATGATCTGAAGGAGCATTCCATTTTCTTTTATGGATAAACTCGTAATACAAGGCGGGGTGAAGCTGAAAGGTGAGGTAGAGATCAGCGGTGCAAAAAACGCTGCGCTGCCCATCATGGTTGCGTCCTTACTCGCCTCAGGGGAGAGCGTCGTTAACAGGATCCCTGACCTCGCGGATGTCAAGACCATGGGGAAACTCCTGAAGAACCTCGGCGCCGCCCTTCACTATGAGGCGGGGCGTCTCACCATCAGCACGGAGAAGATCAGCAATTACACGGCTCCCTATGATCTCGTCAAGACGATGCGTGCGTCGGTCCTCGTTATCGGACCCCTTCTGGCGCGCGAGGGCACAGCAAAGGTTTCCCTCCCGGGCGGTTGCGCGATCGGTGCGAGGCCGATCGACCTCCACCTCATGGGACTCAAGAAACTCGGAGCGGAGATAAAGCTTGAGGAGGGATACGTCCTCGCGAGCGCGAAGAGACTCAGGGGCGATGTGATCTATTTCGATATTCCTACGGTGACCGGCACGGAGAACCTGATGATGGCGGCCTCGCTCGCCGATGGTACCACGCTCATCGAAAATGCAGCGAGAGAGCCCGAAGTCATCGATCTTGCTAATGCCCTCAATTCGATGGGAGCGCGGGTGAAAGGCGCGGGAGAAAGTGCCATAGAGATCGAAGGGGTGAATGAGCTCAGACCGCTGACGCACGATGTTATACCCGACAGGGTCGAGGCCGGGACATTCATGACCATTGCCGCCATAACCGGCGGCGATATCCGTATCAGGAATTGTCTTCCGGAGCATAACGACGCCCTGATCACGAAACTCGGGGAGGCGGGGTCGACGATCGAGAAAGACCACCATTCCATCCGTCTCCTCGGCCCCCAGAGGCCTATCGCCCAGGATATAAAGACGATGCCTTATCCGGGTTTCCCGACTGATATGCAGGCCCAGTTCATGGCACTCATGTGCGTTGCGCAGGGGACGAGCGTCATAAGAGAGACGATATTCGAAAACCGTTTCATGCACGTGGCTGAACTGAGAAGGATGGGCGGGGATATCGATATTGAGGGGGGCATCGCCACCGTAAAGGGGGTCCCGACGCTCAGGGGCGCCGACGTCATGGCGACAGACCTCAGGGCGAGCGCCTCCCTTATTGTCGCCGGCCTCGCGGCCGAGGGAAAGACCACGATTCACCGGCTCTACCATCTCGACAGGGGGTACGAGAAGATCGAGGAAAAGCTCAGGAAGCTTGGGGCTGTTTTGGAACGGACGAAAGATGGCTGAGGAGGGCCGCAAGGGTTTCCCTCATGACCTTCCGATCGACCACCATATCGATCATTCCGTGTTCGAGTAAGAATTCAGCCCTCTGGAAATTCTCCGGCAGCTGCTGTTTAATCGTCTGCTCGATTACCCGGGGGCCCGCAAAGCCGATAAGACTCTTCGGTTCGGCTATGATGATGTCCCCCAGCATGGCAAAACTGGCGGTGACGCCGCCGAAGGTCGGGTCCGCGAGTATCGATATGAAGAGTATGCCCCCGTCCTTCAGTCTCCCCATGGCGGCCGATGACTTCGCCATCTGCATGAGGGAAAAGATCCCTTCCTGCATCCTCGCGCCTCCCGAAGATGCCACGGTTATCAGGGGGACCTTTTTTTCGATCGCCAGTTCGGCTGCCTTCACGATCTTCTCGCCGACAACAGAGCCCATGCTGCCCCCAAGAAAAGAAAAATCCATAACCGCTACTACGACCGGGTACCCCTCAATAAGCGCCTCACCGGTGATTACAGCCTCATTGAGACCGCTTCTCTTCCTGCTCTCCTTAATCCTCTCTCTGTATGAGAGCGTATCTTTGAAATTCAGGGGATCTCCCGACGTAAGATCCGCATTCGTCTCGACGAAGCTCCCGTCGTCGATCGTGAGCGTGAGTCGCTCCCGTGCGCTGATCCGGAAATGGTAATTGCATTTCGGACAGACTTTCAGATTCTTCTCTATCTCCTTCTTATAGACGATCTCCTTGCAGTTCTCGCACTTCACCCACAACCCCTCGGGGATCTTGACCTTCTTTTCTATCTTCTGTTCCCTTGTCTTCTTGAACCAGGCCATAATTCAGTTGTTTGCCTCTTCGATACTTTCACTGCACCCTGCGGACATCTACCGAATCGCCCTCCGCAACTCCAAAACAAATTCTTCGAGACCCTCGGGCGCCTCATGCAATCTCTTCACAAGGGCGCTGCCGACTATGATTCCGTCGGCGAATTCTGCGACGGAAACAGCTTCCTCCGGAGTCGAGATGCCGAAACCTACGGCAACAGGCTTTTTCGTGAGCCTGCGCACGGCTTCGAGGGACTCTTTCAGTGAAGCATCAACGGAAAGTCGGGAGCCTGTTATCCCGGTCATCGAGACATAGTAGATAAACCCCTGTGACGCCTTTGCCGCTTTTTTCATCCGGTCTTCCGTAGATGTCGGCGCAAGGAGAAATATCGTGGCAAGGCCCGCCTCCTTCGAAAGCCTCATGAGGTCACCCGCCTCATCAACGGGGAGGTCGGGGATGATGACACCGTCGACTCCGGCTTCAACCGCATCCCTGACGAACATTGCATCGCCATATTTATAGACGGGGTTGTAATAGGTCATGAGGATCAGCGGTATCTCGGTATCCTTTCTCAGCTCCCGTACAAGGCCGATAACTGTTCGCAGCGTGACAGCGGCCTGTAATGCCCTCTCTGCAGCCCGTTGAATGGTCGGCCCGTCCGCAAGAGGGTCGGTGAAGGGTACGCCGAGCTCGACAAGGTCCGCTCCGCATCGCGCGAAGAGGAGGACCGTCTCCCTCGTCTTCTCGGGGGAGGGGTCTCCCGCCATGATATACGGTATGAAGGCCTTCTTATGCTGCCTCCGCAGCTTCTTGAATGTGGCTTCTATCCTATTCATCCCCAAAATCCTCAAGACTCAGCAGATCTCGATCCCCTTGAGTCGCGCAACCTGCTGCACGTCCTTATCCCCGCGGCCCGACAGATTAATAATCACGACCCCTTCTCCGGGAACTCGCGGGGCGAGTTTCACTGCGCCGGCTATAGCATGGGCGGATTCAAGGGCGGGGATGATCCCTTCTTTTTTTGAAAGGAGTTCAAAGGCCGCCAACGCCTCCGCGTCGGTTGCATACGTGTACTCGACCCGCCCGGAATCCTTCAAAAAGGAATGCTCCGGCCCGATGGCAGCATAGTCCAGGCCCGCAGAAACAGAGTGCGTGCCGAGCACGTTGCCTGCCTCATCCTGGAGGAGAAAGGTCTTCGTTCCTTGAAAGACTCCGAGCGAGCCCCCTGCGAACCGCGCAGCGTGCTCGCCGCTCTCTATGCCTCTCCCTCCCGCCTCGACACCGATCATTCTCACCGGATCGTTTGAAAATGCGTGGAAAAGCCCCATTGCATTGCTGCCCCCGCCGACGCATGCGATGAGATAGTCGGGAAGCCTCCCTTCAGCATCGAGTATCTGCCTCCTCGCCTCCCTTCCGATCACTGACTGAAAATCCCTCACCAGTACGGGAAAGGGATGGGGACCGAAGACGGTTCCCATCACATAGTGTGTTGTCCTCACATTCGTCGTCCAGTCCCGCAGCGCCTCATTTATCGCGTCCTTCAGAGTCTTCGAACCTACGGCCACCTCTGTCACCTTTGCCCCGAGCAGTCTCATCCTGAAGACATTCAACGCCTGCCTCTTCATATCCACCGCGCCCATATAAATCTCGCACTCAAGGCCGACAAGCGCTGCGCCTGTTGCCGTGGCAACACCATGCTGGCCCGCGCCGGTCTCTGCAATCAAGCGTCTCTTTCCCATTTTCTTTGCGAGGAGCGCCTGACCGATCGCGTTGTTGATCTTGTGGGCACCGGTGTGCGCAAGGTCTTCACGTTTGAGATACATCTTCGGGCCGCCGAGGTATTCGGTGAGCCTTCGGGCGAGATAGAGAGGGGTGGGCCTGCCGATATAGGTCCGCTGGAGATTGAGAAACTCGCTCTGAAATTTCCTGTCCTTCTTCGAATCGCCATATGCCCGTTCGAGTTCCAGGAGAGCGGGCATGAGCGTTTCAGGGACAAAACGCCCGCCGTATCGGCCGAAATAGCCTCTCTTATCGGGTAATCTCTTTATGCTTTCCTCCATACGGGACAGTTACGACGCTATTATAGCACATCAAATCGAAGAGGAAACCCGCCGGCGCTACCTCCCGTCAGCGCTTCTCAGTTGCGGGCCACACAGTTCGCCTTCATGCGTTTGGAAGACCGAACTTTACAGACTTCTTCCGATACATTATACTGGTAATGACATTGCCATGAAAAAAGTGATCATTGCAGAAGAGATCAAGGCGATACTCGAAAAGGAACAGAGTTTTCTCAGCCGGGCCGGCGTCAGGATATTCACGGCGGCGTCAAATGAGAAAGCCCTTTCCCTTCACAGGGCCGAGAAAGCCGACCTCATCATCGCGAAACTCGATATGCCAGATATGAGCGGAGAGACGCTCTGTTCCGTCATACGCGATGACGAAGAGCTGCGTAACGTCTCCCTCATTCTCGTCTGCTCGGCCTCAGAATCAGACCTTGAGCGATGCGTGCAATGCAGGGCGAATGTATTCATCGCGAGCCCGATAAACAGCGCGGTTCTCCTGCAGGAAGCGTATCAACTCCTTCATATCGCTCCGCGGAAGTCGTGCAGAATCTCGATGAGCGTGAAACTGGAGGGAAGGTCGAAAGAGGTATCGTTCATCGGCTTCATAGAAAATATCAGCGCGTCCGGGATGCTCTTTCGGACGTCCGCCCTCCTTTCGGAAGGCGATAGCGTTCAGTGTTCATTCTCTCTTCCCGATTCGGCGCGCATAAACGCAAACGCCGAGATTATGCGCGTTCTCGGAAAAGAAGCGGGAGATGATGCCAGCCGTTACGGCATTCGATTCACCGACCCCGGAGTCGACCTCATTTCCGCTATCGAGACGCTTATCGAAAAAGAATACCAGTGCACGTAAGGGGGCGAGCGATCTCTGGCGGGCCATATCGATTGGTAAGCTCAGGAGAATCCATGCATGCCCATGGAGGAGGAACGCGATGTGCGAAGTGAATGCCTTTGTCCTCAAGAACGGCGGTGAGGAACTCTATCTTGAAAGCGTGAATGTCGCGACATCTGAGGAAGGCAAGGTCTTTCTCAGAAACCTCTTCGGCGAGGAGAAGGTCTTTGACGGCACGATCAGGGAAGTCTCTCTGGTAAAGAACAGGATCGTGCTCGAGAAGAAGTAGAAACCTGAATGAACTGATATTCCGCGTCACAGGAATTATCAGGAAAAGAGGACCTTTCCCTATCGCATAGCCGGTCCCAAGTCTTTTGCAAGAGCGGACTTTGTGTTTTACGTCCTAAGCTAGAGATTACCGCGATATGAACCGCCCGTCATAATCTGCAAGAGCCTTGCTGTGTCATCCCTCTGCGAAGGGGTAATCCGTAAGCTATAATCTTATTATGCTCCAGATATCCTCAGTCATCGGACAGTTTCCCTATTTGGGGCTATTTGTCCTGCTTCTCCTCGGCGGCATCGGTTTTCCTTTTCCCGAGGATGCCACGCTCATCCTTGCGGTTTTCTGATCTTCAGTAATGTAGTAAGACTGATCCCCGCACTTCTCATTATCTATGCGGGTGTCATGCTCACTGATCTCTTACTCTATTTCGTGGGGAGAAAGTACGGGCAGCAGATCGTCTCTCACAAGCGGTTTCACAAGATCATATCCCCGAAGAAATTATCGCTCATGGTGAAAAAATTCAGGAGATGGGGAATCTTTGTGGTGTTGTTCGGAAGGCACCTCGTCGGGCTACGGGCTCAGATCCTGCTTGTTGCCGGGGTGATGAAGATGCCTCTCCTAAAGTTCGTCGTAACCGACGCGCTCTCGGCATCGCTGACGGTAGCGTTCATGGTCGGCGCCGGTTACGTTGGCGGCAACAGCCTCCAGATCATTAAGAAGGATATCACCCGCGTCGAACATGTAGCACTCTTTCTTACCGTCGCCCTTTTAGCGTGCTATCTTCTCTTCAGATATCTCGTCGCCGGACGGAGGGCGTCCCGCTGATCATTCCTTTTCCCTTCCATGCAAGAATGTCGTACGAGGCCTCTGTGGTATAATGGAAAGCGCCGACTCTCATGAATTCGGTTACGGTATCTGTTACAGGATCGAGATATGAAAAAGCAGAATGATAGAGCGGAAGAACAGATCTATATCGACCCGGTAAACCTCTTTGTCGTCATCATCGCTGCGATATTCGTGGCGACGGCGCTCGCCGATCTTATTTTGTCAATTCTCCCTTCGGTGTCGATACATACGATAACCGTATACAGATTCGCATTCTTAAACGCGGGGTTAACAATCGTCATCCTCTTCCCGGTCGTTTATTATCTTGTATTTAAGCCGTTCACATCATACATTGAGCAGCTGAAGCGGTCGAAAAAGGCGCTGCAGACAAGCGAGGGGAGGTATCGGTCCCTCGTCGAGACTACGGATGATTCGATCTTCCTCGTCAATAAAGACTGCAAATACCTATTCATGAACACTAAGCATCTGTCTCGATTGGGCTTTTCAGTTGCCGAAGCATATGCAGGCCGAGCCTATTCAGAGTTTCATTCACCGGAGGAAACAGAGATATTTCGTGACAGAGTCAAAGAGGTCTTCGAGACAGGACTGTCGTTGCAGCACGAACACAGAAGTGGAAGGGACGGTAAATACTTTCTTCGCACCCTGAGTCCGGTCAGAGGTCCGGACAGAACGATAGAAGCGGTCAGTGTCGTTTCGAAGAACATTACCCAAGTAAAGGAGGCGGCTCTTCAAAAAGGGACTAATCTGTTGGGAGACCCTCGATGACTTGGACGGGGAATGAGTAATCCTTCGTGCTTCCATGCGGCCGACATCGTCATCGGACTTTGCAGCCTCGCCGTCGCATCGCCTTGCCCTTTCGCCCGTTGATTGCGATGTCGAAAGCATTTATTCACTGATTCGTTTTCAGCCGCGTGGTTACAGCGGCTTTCCTAGCCCCCCATGAATGATCATCGTTTGCGATACGATCCTACCGCCAGGGAATAACGAGACATGTGTCGTCGTCCCTGTTGCGTCTTGAGGGCTGCGACATCCTGAGCGCACACGCTTCACCGCCCCGATGGCGGGCCGGTGGTCAGTAACGGGTGTGCTATCATACCTCATGTCGAAGTGGCGGTTCATTGATACCGGTCCTTGCGATGGCCCCCTGAACATGGCGATTGACGAAGCGGTTGCGGAATCAGTGCGGCAGGGGAAGGCCCCGCCGACCCTGAGGGTATACGCATGGACGAGGCCTTCCGTAAGCATCGGCTGTTTTCAGAAGATAGCCTCGGTCAATCTGTCCTATTGCGCCGAAAGGGACATCTCCGTCGTGCGGAGGGTGACCGGGGGAAGAGCCATCCTCCATAACGATGAACTCACCTACGGGTTCTCTGCTTCGACCGTAAGCGGCCCCTTCTCGAAAGGACTCAGGGACAGCTACGAGAAGATCAGCCATGCCTTCTGCCGTGCGCTGTCGATTCTCGGCCTCTCTCCCGAGACCGGGACGGCAAGAGAGCCTTGTCATCGTGACGGTAAGAATCCACTCTGTTTTGACTCGTTATCCTTCGCCGAGATCACGCTCGAATCGAAAAAGGCGGTCGGTTCAGCTCAGAAACGCTGGAGGGACGGGCTCTTGCAGCAGGGATCGATCCCCTATTCCTTTGAT
>Ga0187779_10001668_pt1 | contig 13812 bp, 11 predicted proteins | sample 1015_Q2_SP10_10__FD_132435 | JGI IMG/M metagenome (GOLD analysis project Ga0187779, IMG submission 132435) | Tropical peat soil microbial communities from peatlands in Department of Meta, Colombia - 1015_Q2_SP10_10_MG | ecosystem: Environmental > Terrestrial > Soil > Wetlands > Peat | place... | reverse complement strand
GAGAGCATCGCAATCCGCTGGCACGAGCGAAGGGCCAACAAACAAGGCATTACGCCCATGGACGCGCACCTCGCGGTCGTCGTAGTCGACGATTTTGCGCGTGTTCGTCAAGCCATCGATCGGATGCTGGCAAACCAGCCTTGGTTGTTCGATGACGCGCCACTTTCTCGAGCTATTCTCATGCGCGCGCTCCTCCTTGAGTTCGGATCGAACGAGCGATCATGGTGTTGTGTCGACAGCTCCGATATGCCACCAGCTGAGTTGGATGCTCCCGAGGTGAGCGCCAGTGCGATCGCGGTACCCGGTTTGCAGCCCTTCTTTCGTTACTGTGGGACCTGCCACCTCACGCACCAGCAATTCCCGCCGAACTTCCTCTGGGGAGACGACACGCGGGTGACCGAGAATCTGCAGCAGTGCGCCCCGCGTATGCTGGTGCGGCTTACGGCTTGGCGAACGCCCACCAACCAGCGCGTGAAATCGCCCATGCCGCCGGCCATGTTCTTGCGGCGGTCGGGGCTTTCGGCCGAGCTTCGAATGGAGAGCGAAGAGCTGGAACTCATGCGCCAGTACTTGGATGGGCTCGTTGCGCAGGGCGGAAGATCGTCAGAGATCAACGAGCTGCTAAAGGATGGCTACGAAGCACTGCCACAATGCCTTCCGCCGCGGTGAGCGCGCTAAGATCAATAGCACCGAAAGGCAACGATCCAGTACCGCTTGTCAGCAAATTCAAAGTCCCCCGCGACACCCATGCCGAGGCCCTCAGTGTGCGCTGCCAACGACCGCGGATTGTTCTGGGCGACTAAGCCCACGCCAACTTCATATTCGCCGGCAACCAAGTGGACGAGCTCGTCGTAGAGTCCGCGCAACACGCCGCGTCGGCGGTGAGACTGCGCGACACACGCGGGGCCGTAGATGAACATGCGCCGAGACACAAGCGGGCCGCCTTGAAACTGAACGCCGTCGAGGGCGGTGATCATTGCCGCGAGCAAAGGAAACTGGCTGTGAAAACTAATGCTGCCTGCGCAAAGATAGCCGCACACCTTCCCTGCATCGTCTGCTACCAACACGGCGAGCTCGTCCGCCATCTGGCGGAAGTGGTCTCGGGTAAACGCGGCTGAAAGGAATCCCTCTTCGCGCTGCTGTTCGGTAAGATTGCTGAAGAGGCTTGCCTCCTGTAGCGCTAGAACGGCAGGAAGATCGGCCGACGTGATCCGGCGGTAGTGCATCAGAGCATTGTCACCGAAGCCTAGTGATTATACGTCCCGCTTCGTCCGAGCCGAAAAGATGGCTTTCGCTCCTGCCTAGCCAGCTCTAGGATTGTTGGATTATGGAGCCGAAGTCACTCAAGCGCTACGCTTGGCTTTCCATTGCTGCAGCGTTATCCACGATTCTGCTCAAAGGCACTGCGTGGAGGCTCACCGATTCGGTTGGCCTGCTATCAGACGCTATCGAGTCGTTTGTAAATTTGGCCGGCGCGCTAGTGGCCTTGGCCATGCTCTCGCTGGCAGCTCGCCCGGCAGACAATGGTCATGCTTATGGGCACACCAAGGCCGAGTATTTTTCCAGCGCGTTTGAGGGATTTCTGATTCTCGGCGCAGCGGCCTGGATTGGCCTTGAGGCGGTGGAGCGGCTGCTCCATCCTCGGCCAGTCGAAGCAGCGGGCATCGGCTTAGGCGTTGCGGCTTTAGCTACGGTCGTCAATTTCGCAACTGCTCGTACCTTGTTGAAGGTCGGCCACGAGTCTCGGTCCATTACCTTGGAGGCCGATGCCCATCACTTGATCACCGATGTCTGGACCTCGGTCGGGGTGATCGCGGGCGTCGCGTTGGTGTGGGTGTCGGGTTGGCTGTGGCTCGATCCAACGATCGCTCTGCTGGTTGCGGCGAACATTGTCTGGACTGGTTGGCGCCTGATGCATCGCTCGGCCGCGGGGTTGATGGATGCGTCCTTGCCCGATGCGGAGTTGAGGCAGATCGAGGCCGTTCTGGCTTCTTTTCGTCAACAAGGGTTGGAGTTCCACGCGCTGCGTACTCGGCGGGCGGGGACGCGCGCGTTTGTGAGCGTGCATGTCTTGGTACCCGGGGCTTGGAGCGTGCAGCAGGGACATGACTGGTCAGAGCGAATTGAAGCCGATCTGCGCAGAGTGTTGCCGGGCGTGCACGTGACAACACACCTCGAACCAAAGGAAGACCCGATCTCCCAAGTAGACCAAGGACTGGATCGTCCCCCATGAACCGGTGTCGATGGGTCCAGCGTCGTTGCGGATCGAGTGCCCAAGCAAGATCCCCTGAAGTTGCTTGATCCAGGTCAAGGCCCGGGCGAGTAGGGACTGCCACAGTGAAGTGGCAGCCAACTGCGAAAGGATCTGACGATGACGATCGGAGCGATACGTACCAGGGAAGTGGTCACTGTAAGAAGCGATACGAGCGTGGCGGAGGCCGCGCGCCTGATGCGCAATGGCCACGTCGGCGATGTCGTGATTGTGGACGAGCTCGAAGGGCGTCAGGTTCCGTGCGGAATCGTTACGGACCGAGACATCGTGGTGGGCGTCGTGGCCAAGGGGTTGGACGCCGATAGCGTGTCCGTGGGCGAGATCATGGCTCCCGAGCTTGCAACAGGGCGGGAACGTGACAGCGTGGCGAGAACCATCGATGCGATGCGGGAGAAGGGCGTTCGCCGCCTGCCGATCGTCGATTCCCGGGGTGGCCTGATCGGCATCGTATCGCTCGATGATCTGTTCGCCTTTCTGGCGATGGAGATGGCGTCTCTGGCGAGGGTAAGTGGACGCGAGCGTCACGTCGAGGTGCAGGTCCGCACTTAGCTGAGTTCTCATCGCCATCCGCCTGCTCCGGCATACGCGCTGACGATAGTCGTCGATTTGGAGACCGAACAGCCACGCCTGCAGTTTCTCGGCGCCACGGGCACCGTCACTGGATCCAAGTATCTGCTTTCTGCGGCCGGCCGCCGAATTCTCATCGACTGCGGACTGTTCGAGGGTCTGAAGCAGCTACGGCTGCGGAACTGGGACCCGCCCCCGGTTGAGCCCGCCAACGTCGATGCCGTGGTTCTTACCCACGCGCATTTGGACCATAGCGGATATTTGCCGCTGTGGGTCAGGCGCGGCTTTGGTGGCCGCGTCTATTGCACTCACGCGACGGAGGACTTCTGCCGCATTCTCCTGTCGGACAGCGCGCATTTGCAGGTCGAGGAAGCCGAGTATGCGAACCGGCACGGCTTCTCCAAACATTCGCCGGCGCTGCCGCTTTATACGCTGCGGGACGTCGAGCAATGTCTGCCGGCGTTCACGCCCATCGACTATTACGCGGCAATCGAGCTGGCGGAAGGATTGAAATTCCGGCTCATTCCAGCTGGCCACATACTCGGCGCCTCGATGGTCCTGCTCGAATGCGGGGCCACGACCATACTGTTTTCGGGAGATCTGGGCAGACCCGCCGATCCCGTCGTCAGAGCACCTGAGGAAGTAACGGCCGCCGACTACCTGGTCCTCGAATCGACCTACGGGGACCGCCGTCACGAAGCGGCCGATCCCAAGGACAAGTTGGGCGAGATCATCAATCGCACGGTGGCTCGCGGCGGGTGCGTCATCATTCCGGCCTTCGCGGTGGGGCGCGCGCAGCAGATCATGTATTGCATTTACCGCTTGAAAGCGGAAGGTGCCATCCGCGATGTGCCGGTATTCTTGAACAGCCCGATGGCAGCGGACGTGACCAGGCTCTATCACAAGTATGCAGGCGAGCACCGCCTGTCAGCCGCGACATGCGATGCGATGTCCAAAGGGATCCACATCGTCAACACCGTCGAAGAATCGAAGTGGCTGAACACGCGCACTTTTCCCATGGTTATCGTATCGGCGAGCGGCATGGCGACCGGCGGACGCGTGTTGCATCACCTCCGCGCTTTCGCGCCGGACGCAAAGAACACAATCCTATTCACCGGTTTTCAAGCCGCGGGCACGCGTGGGGCAGATATCCTTGCAGGGGCCAGAGAAGTGAAGATCCACGGGGACTATGTTCCCATCCGCGCGGAGGTCGCCTCGCTGCCTAATCTGTCCGCACACGCGGACTATGCGGAGATCCTGGCGTGGTTACGCAGCTTCAGAAGCCCGCCAAGAGAGGTCTTCCTGACGCACGGAGAGCCAGTTGCGGCGGATGCCCTGTGGCATCGCATCGAAGAGCAGTTCGGGTGGCGCTGCCGTGTTCCCGAATATCTGGAGGCAACGAGCTTGTCTTGATTCTCGAGATCGCGTCACGACGTTGCGGTACAGACGCGCGCTGATAGCGATCAGCATGCAGCTGCGCCATCCGCGCGGATCGCGGGTGCGCGCTCAGGCGGCCGGATATCCCACGGTCTGAGCCAGCACGATCCTCTGATCCGTGTGCAATGACATAGCGGCAGCCAGCGCCTTGCGGTCGACTAATCCGCGCACTACCGTGGCCAGGCCCTCCGCAGCGCAAACGAGATACACGTTCTGCGCGACAAAGCCGGCATCCGCAGCCAGATAGAACGCCTTGTCCTCTGCGCTTGCGTCGCTCATGCGCGTAAGGTTGGCGACATAAACAAGGTTGAGTGGCGCCCGTCCGACAAAGTCCTGGAATCCGGTCAGCGCTCGCAAGTCGCCGGGTGCCCTGCGCTGCAGGGTATGCGCAGCGGCATCGTAGCGAAACGCCCCTTCGGAAAGCACCGCATAGACGTCGATCTCCTGCCAGTTGCGAGCTGAGGGCGCCGTCCGCTTACCGCTATCCGGTCGGTTGATCCCGAACGCAGCCCACAACAGCGCAGACAGCACGCCGAGAGGCAATTCCCTATCCGAGAATTCCCGGCTGCTCTTGCGCAGCTTGAGGGCGTCGATCAGCGGCGTATCATGCAACGTCTGCGGTGGCGGCAGCTGCAAGACCGCCTCGTCGTCAGCCGGGGCGAGGGTCGGCATCAGCATTACTCCTAACGCTAAGAATTGGCGGCGGGTCGGCATTCCTTCTCCTCGATGCCACGCCAACATAGCAGCGCGCTCAAGAATCGTCCTTGATTTAGGACAACCGGCGTGCATCGTCGTTGCGACTCCACTAGCCGCCTAGCGCATGCGCTTCATTGGCCCTGGCAAAACGTTTGCGCAACTCTTCGAGTGCCAGCATTGCGCCCGCGAAGGGGATCATAAATAGCCAGACGCGTCCCGCGAGAGGCGAAGTGCCGAGCAGCAAGTTCCCCAGCGGCGTGTAGTTGATCGCCAGCACCAGCACGATCTCGAGCGCCACGCCCCACAAAATGAGCCGGTTTCCCAAAAAGCCGGTCGAGAATACCGAGCGTGAGGCGCTGCGGCACAGAAACACGTTTACGATCTGCAGAACGATGATCGCGCTCAGGCAGGCCGTGGTCGCCTTGAGATATAGCGGGTCGTTCGACGCCAGCTCGTGACCGTACTTCCAGCCACCTGCGTGCAGCACGAAGAAGAAGGCGGCCATCGCCGCCGCCGCCTCGATCACACCGAGAAACAGATACGCGCGCCGCGCGAGCGGCCAGTTCATCAATCTCTCTCCTTGCGGTCGGGGCGGGCGGTGCATCACGCGTGGTGCCGGGCGCTCGACGCCCAGACCGAGTGCGGTCAGCGAATCGGTTCCCATGTCCACGGCCAGCGCCTGGATGGGGGTGAGCGCCAGCGGGATCCGGAACAGGGCAAAGCCGAGAAACGGGACCAGCTCGGCGACGTTGTGCACCAGGACGTAAGTGAGAAACTTGCGGATGTTCTCGTACACCGCCCGGCCTTCCTCGATTGCGTTGACGATGCTGGCGAAGTTGTCGTCGAGCAGAATCATGTCCGCCGCCGCCTTCGCCACGTCTGTTCCGGCGATGCCCATGGCGATGCCGATATGCGCGCTCTTGAGCGCCGGGGCATCGTTCACGCCATCGCCAGTCACCGCAACCACCTCGTTGTTGCTCTTCAGGGCCGCGACGATGCGCCCTTTCTGATCCGCACCGACCCGCGCGAAGATGATCTCGGGCGCATCCAGGACGAGCATCAGCTGGGATTGAGAAAACGCACGCAGCTGCTCGCCCGTGATCACGACTGGGTCGTTTCCCGTGAGCCCGATCTGGCGTGCAATCGATCTAGCCGTATGTGGGTGATCACCGGTGACCATGATCACCTTGATCCCCGCCTCCCGGCACCTGCGCAACGCCTCCGGCACTTCGGGTCTGGGCGGGTCTTCCAAACCCACCAACCCGGCGAAGATCAGATCTTCTTCCAACTGCTCCCGCTCCCCTCTGTCAGCCGGCGGGCGATAAGCGAACGCGATCACGCGCAGACCCTGCTCGGCCATCTTCTCTTGAGCGGAAAAAACCTGTTCGCGCAGCGCCAAATCGAGCGCCTGCAGCCTGCCCGGAAGAAGAATGCGCCGACACAACGGCAGCACCGATTCGAGCGCGCCCTTGCAATACAGCGTGGGGCCGGCGGGCATCGCGTGCACGGTGGAAAGCCGCATGCGCTCCGCATCGAACGGAACCTCGTCCAGCCGCTCGAACCTGGGGCAATCGGGCAGAATGCGGTGCGCCATCTCCACTAGCGCGACCTCCATCGGGTCGCCCAGATACGCGTTACCGCCTCGCTCGCCCGTGGCTCGCAGGTCGTGACACAGATGCGCTGCCAGGAAGAAATCACGGTACAGCTGTGCGGGCGCACTGCCAGGGTCGATTGCGGCCGGAGCCCATATCGTGTCTCCAAGAAAGAGCTGCGTCGCTGTCATGCGGTTCTGCGTCAACGTTCCAGTCTTGTCGGTGCAGATCACGGTGGTCGAGCCGAGCGCCTCGACCGATGGCAGATAGCGGATGAGAACACTGCGCCGTGCCAGGCGCTGCGTAGCCAGCACGAGCGACAGCGTCAAAGTCGGGAGCAACCCTTCCGGGACCATGGCGACGATGATGCCGATGGCAAAGATGAAGTCTTTCCAGAATGCGATGCCGGCGAGCCAGCCCACGCCGAAGAAGAGGAGGCCGATCAGGATCGCGAGCAGTGCGATGGTTCGGCTGAGCCGGCCAAGCTCCTGGCGCAGCGGCGACACAGCCAGTCCGGCCGTCTGGGTAAGCCGGGCGATTTTGCCGAACTCGGTATGCATCCCCGTGGCGAAGACGACCGCCTTGGCCTCACCCGAGACCAGCGAGGTTCCAGCCAACAGAATGTTCTTCCCGCCGAGCAGGTCATCCGCGTCGCAGGGGCCCGAAGAGCGCGCGAGCGGTATCGACTCCCCGGTGACCGCGGCGTTGTTCACTCGCACGCCGAACGCTTCGACCACGCGGCAATCGGCGGGGACATTGTCCCCTTGCTCCAGCACCACGATGTCGCCGGGCACGACTTGTTCGACGGACCGCAGCGCCACGTTGCCACCGCGCATGAGCTTGACCCGCTGCGGCAGAAGGCCGCGCAACGCAGCGAGCGTTCTTTCGACGCGATACTCCTGCCAGAAGGAGAACAGGCCGCTCACGAGGATCACGATTACGATCGCGTAGCCGATCCGCGCCATCCCCTGACCCGGATCGCTCCACTCGGCGAGGAAAGCGAGGCCGGCTGCGGCCCACAGAATGAGGGAAAAGAACTGGACGAACTCCCTTGCAAATCGCAGCCAGATGGGTTCGCGCGCGACCTCCTGTACAACGTTGGGGCCACGCTCGCGCAGGCGGCGCTCTGCTTCCGCCGCGGACAACCCGAGGGCAGCGCTTTGCACGCTGCTGAGGGCGTCTTGCACCGAAAGCTGATGGATCTTCATGGACTTGATACGCGCAAGGCGATCAGACCCCAACCTCGCAACGCGTTATTGATCCCGATCAATTCCGACGTGGCGAATTCGAATCCAAGGCAAAACGGTTTGATATATGTCAACCCGCCTGCTTTTAATGCGAGTAAAAGTTTGTGATTACCGTAAGACAGTGGTTTCGAGCTTGGACCCGAGAGGTCGTCGATGGAGTGATGCATGGTAGAGCCCCTCGCTGTATGGCACGCCGAGCACGTGAACTTCGCGCGGCTCCTCGACCTTCTGGACGCACAGGTCACCGCGTTCCACCGCGCAGCACTCCCGAACTACGATCTAATGGGCAATATCCTCTACTACTTGCGCACTTTTGCCGACCGCTTTCACCATCCGCGAGAAGATGTGGCCTTCGCCCGGCTCGTCGAGCGCGACCCCGACATGCGGCTGCCCATCAACCGACTTTTGCAAGAGCATCGCGTTATTGCCACGTCGGGCGATGAACTCTTCAACCGCCTCAACGAGGTCACCAGAGATATCATGATCCCTCGCGCAACTGTAGAAGCGGCTGCCGCCACCTACCTTACGTACTATCGCAACCATATTGCAACAGAAGAGCGTGACATCTTGCCTCGCGCGGGGCAGCTATTGACTCACAAGGACTGGGCTGAGGTAGCAGCCAATGTCCCGCCTGACCCACTTTTCGGTGATGTCGTCGAAGCGCGCTTCCAGGAACTGCGGGCCCAGATCGCCCGGGAGGCGCGGATGTCCCGACAGGAATCGCGCAAGTCTTAATGTCCCATCACAACGCTGCTACGCCGACATCGACTCTGGCCGAACTACATCCTTTTTTCCCGATGTGAATCGTATGTCCAAACTCGCTTCGTGGTCATGGCGGAAGCTCCTGCTCGCAATCGCGTTGACGCCCCTTACAGGCGCAGGATTAGGATCATCCCTCCTGCCCGATGACAATCTCGCTGCGGGCGAAGTGCTGGCCACGGCGGACATGCAACGCGGACGGCTCCTCTACGAGACCCATTGTGTCGCCTGCCACACTACACAAGCGCATTGGCGCGACAAGCACATCGTGAGGTCGTGGGCGGATCTGCTGTATCAAGTTGCCCGGATGCAGAAGAATGCCGGGCAAGATTGGAGCTCTTCAGAAATCGGTGATGTGGCGGCCTACCTGAACGAACAATTCTACAAAATGCCGTGCCCGACGCAGGGCTGCGAGGGGCCGGAGGCTAATGCTCGTCCCCCGACCGGGTTTAGCGCGCAGACGCGAACAGGCGGCAGCTCCAACTAGACAGCTCACCAAACGTGTAGTGGTGTGAGAGGAGGCGTAACACATGAGCAAAATTGCGTACGTCACGGGTGGCATGGGCGGAATCGGTACTGCGATATGCCGCAAATTCCACGACATGGGCTACAAGGTGATTGCCGGGTGCGGACCGACGCGCGATTACAACAAGTGGTTGGTGGAGCAGAAGGGACGCGGATACGGGTTCTATGCGTCGATCGGCAATGTGGCCGACTGGGAGTCGACCAAAGCGGCCTTCGACAAGGTTAAAGCAGAGCACGGCGTCATCGACATCCTGGTGAACAACGCCGGCATCACGCGCGACGGTTTATTCCGCAAGATGTCGCTCGAAGACTGGTGCGCGGTCATCAACACCAACCTCAACAGCTTGTTCAACGTCACAAGGCAAGTCATAGATGGCATGCTGGACAAGGGGTGGGGCCGGATCATCAACATCTCGTCGGTTAACGGAGAAAAGGGGCAATTTGGTCAGACCAACTACTCGGCTGCCAAAGCAGGCATGCACGGCTTCACGATGGCCCTGGCCCAGGAGGTGGCCAACAAGGGCGTAACAGTGAATACCGTCTCGCCCGGCTACATCGGCACGGACATGGTGATGGCGGTGCGCGAGGACGTGCGCGAGAAGATCATCCAGACGATCCCTGTCAAGCGATTGGGCAAGGCGGAGGAAATCGGTTCCATCGTCGGATGGTTGACCACCGACGACGCAGGCTTCACGACCGGTGCAGATTTCTCCTGCAACGGTGGCTTGCACATGGGCTGAGGGACGGTTCGCCCCTTAGGGTCTAGAAACTAGAACTTCTCCGGCACGTACTTGTACGGATAGTCCGGTTCACGGTAGCCACCGGGCTTCTGCCGCTCCGGCAGCTTCACTTTTTCGTGTGGAGCCTCCTTGTATGGCACTTTGCTGAGAAGGTGGGTGATGATGTTCAGCCGGGCGCGCTTCTTGTCGTTCGAGTTGACGACGTACCAGGGCGCCCACGAAGTGTCAGTCGCTTTGAACATGTCGTCGCGCGCCTGCGAGTAGTCGTACCAGCGGCTGTAGGACTTGAGATCCATCGGCGACAGCTTCCAGATCTTGCGCCCGTCGTCGATGCGCGCAGTGAGGCGGCGCGTCTGCTCGTCCATGCTCACCTCCAGCCAGTACTTGAGCAGGATGATGCCGGACTCGATCATCATCCTTTCGAAATCCGGGACCAGCGTCAGAAACCGCTTGGCTTGCTCTTCGCTGCAAAAACCCATCACTCGCTCGACGCCGGCGCGGTTGTACCAGCTACGATCCCAGATCACCACTTCTCCGGCCGCCGGCAAGTAAGGCAGATAACGTTGTGCGTACATCTGAGTCTTCTCGCGCTCGGTCGGGGCCGGCAGCGCGACTACACGGAAGATGCGCGGGCTGACGCGCTCGGTGATTGCCTTGATGGTACCCCCCTTGCCGGCGCCGTCGCGGCCTTCGAACACGATGCACACTTTCAGGGCTTTGTGCACGACCCACTGCTGGAGCTTGACAAGCTCCGCGTGCAGGCGCGCTAGCTCCTTCTCATATTCCTTTCCACTTAGCTTTTCCTTCGCTGGGGCGCCGGCCCGGCTTGTAGCTGCGCTAGTCTTGGAGTCCCTCGCTTTCTTGCTTCTTTTGCGTTTCATGGTCTCATCTCCCCGTTTTGTTCGTTCACGGCTACGCCTCACTCGGTTTGGCGCTGGCGTTCGTCACCCGAATATACTTCTCTACCGCCGTCTCCAGATTGAAAAGCATGCGCTCCCTGCCCAGAGTCTTGCCTAGCGGAGACCGATTCACCACCTCCAGCACATCCGGGTTCAGTGCAGTGAGCCACAGCGTAATCCCGACGCGCCGCAGGTTCTCCTCCGCTTCGGTCAACATCTTCAAGGCAGTGTATTCGATATCGATCACCGCGCTGCAATCGAACACGATGATGGACGGCTTCGCCTGGCGGATCAACGGCCACATTTTGTCGCCGATGTGCTGCGCGTTGGCGAAGAAGATGAGCCCTTCCGTCCGCAGGATCAGCAGGCCCGGCCACGTCTCGTCGTCGGGGTGTTCGGCGGACAGTGGACGAAACACATCCGTGCCACGCTTGCGGCCGAGCGCGTAGACCGGCGGATCGTACGTCCGGTAGCCAAGCACGAGCAGCGAAGCGAGCACGGCGACCAGTATCCCCTTCAACGTTCCCAGCACGGCGACGCCGGCGAAGGCGATGATGGCCCAATAGAACTCGATCGCGCGCGCGCGGGCGATGGCGCGAAACTCGGCCGGTTTGATCAGCACCACTGAGTAGACCACAACCACCGCGGCCAGTACTGCTGTGGGCATGAGGCCGATGAGCGGGGCGAACAGCAGCAGCATCGCGAGTGCAGCCACTGCAGTGACGAGCTCTGCCAACTGCGTGAGTGCGCCGGCACTGCGATTGACCGCCGTTTGTGTAGTCCCGCCACCGGCGGGCATGGCGCCGAACAGGCCCCCCACGGCGTTGGCGATGCCAAGGGCCAACAGCTCCTGATTGGGCACGGGGCGCGGTTCGTCGTGCTTCGCGAATGCGCGCGCGGCTGCGATGCTCTCGGTGAAGCTCATCAACGCGATGCCTATTGCGCCCGGCCACATCTGTGCCGCGAGGTCGAGTTGGGGCCAAGTCAGGGACGGAAGATCGCGGGGGACGCTCCCCACTGTTTCGACGCCCGCCTGTGGCAAGCCGAGCAGACCAGAGGCGGCAATCCCCAGTGCCACAACGACGAGCGGAGCCGGCGCCCGCGGCAAGAAGCGCTCCAAACCGATCAGGAGCACGAGCGATATCAGGCCGATGGTCAGTGTGATCAGCGAGGTATGGGGCAAGTGCCCGCCGATCGCAAATAGATCCCGGAAAAAGCCGGTCTTGTCGATGTGGAAGCCGAACAGCTTCGGGAGCTGATCGACGACGATCACCAGTCCGATGCCCGACTTGAAACCGGTGAGGACCGGATCCGAGATGAAATTGGCGACGAAACCGAGGCGCAGCAGCGAGGCCAAGACCAGCATGGCACCCACCAGGACCGCCAAGGTGGCGCCCGCTAACGCCAGCTCGGCCGGCCCGCCATTGGGTACCGCCTCGGCCAGATCGGCTGCCGCCAGGATGGCGAGCGTCGTCGTCGTGCTTACACTGAGCGGTCGAGACGTTCCCAGCACAGCGTAGATCGCCATCGGCACGAACACCGTGTAGAGGCCGACCTGTACCGGAAGGCCAGCGATGGTGGCGAACGCCATCGCCTTCGGGACGACCACCGCGGCGGCGATCAGCCCCGCCGTGACATCCGCACGTAGCCACTGCCTGGGATAGCCCCGCAGCCATCCTAGCGCAGGGATGAAGCGGCTCTCATTCGTTTCGTTGGCCAATTGTCTATGGTCCGAGACTGCCGCTGAGCTGGGTCCTGCTCTTTGAGCTATATCAAGCGAGCCGTAAGTAAATCCACTTAGAGTTTCGTTTGAAATTGCGGCGCCCTGTACGCCGCCGTATTATCGCCCGGAGTTCCATGTAGAGGGGAGGAGCCTGTGACCGCCGAACATAAACGCCTTCAAGAAGCTCGCGAGCAGCAGGCCCCTTGGAAGAAGTGGGGACCGTACCTGAGCGAGCGGCAATGGGGAACGGTCAGGGAAGACTACAGCGAGAATGGCGACGCCTGGAATTTCTTCACCCACGATCAGGCGCGCTCGCGCGCCTACCGCTGGGGCGAGGACGGGCTGGCCGGAATCTCCGACGACAAGCAGCGCCTCTGCTTCGCGCTGGCGCTCTGGAACGGGAAGGACCCGATCCTCAAGGAGCGGCTTTTCGGATTGACCAACAGCGAGGGGAACCACGGCGAGGACGTGAAGGAGTATTACTTTTACCTCGACAGCACGCCGACCCACTCGTACATGAAGTACCTGTACAAGTACCCGCAGGCGGCGTATCCGTATGCCGATCTGGTGGAGACGAACCGCCGGCGCACCCGCAACGACATGGAATACGAGCTCCTCGACACGGGAGTCTTCAACGATGACCGGTACTTCGACGTCTTCGTGGAATATGCCAAGGGCGGGGCCGAAGACATACTGGTGAAGATAACAGCGGCCAACCGGGGACGAGACGCGGCCGAGTTGCACCTCTTGCCGACGCTCTGGTTCCGCAACGACTGGTCGCGATGGATTGCCGAGTCGAACAGAGCGGCCGTGAAACCGAGCCTCGAGAAGATCGACGCCGTTGCGGGCGCGAGCACGGTCGCGGTAAGCCATCCGCTGCTGGGCGAATTCATGCTGTTCTGCGAGGGCGACGTGCCGCTGCTCTTCACCGAAAACGAAACCAATCACGAGCGGCTTTTCCCTGGACAGAAGAACGAGAGCCGCTACGTCAAAGACGGCATCAACGACTATGTGGTCCGGGGGAACCAGGCCACCGTGAACCCGGCCAGGAAGGGCACCAAGGTCGCGGCGCACTACAAGCTCACGGTCGGCGCCGGTCTGAGTAAGGTCATTCGTCTGCGCCTCTCCCCCGTGTCCGCGGGCTCGAAGGGCAACCCTTTCGGAAAACCATTCGACGATATTTTTGCCGACAGGCTGCGCGAAGCAGACGAGTTCTACAAGTCGGTCACGCCGCCCTCTGCGACGAAAGACGCGGCCAACGTGATGCGCCAGGCCCTCGCGGGCATGCTCTGGAGCAAGCAGTTCTTCTTTTTCGACGGGGACAACTGGCTGGACGAGCACAACTCCAATCCGCT
>Ga0187779_10001667_pt1 | contig 13818 bp, 13 predicted proteins | sample 1015_Q2_SP10_10__FD_132435 | JGI IMG/M metagenome (GOLD analysis project Ga0187779, IMG submission 132435) | Tropical peat soil microbial communities from peatlands in Department of Meta, Colombia - 1015_Q2_SP10_10_MG | ecosystem: Environmental > Terrestrial > Soil > Wetlands > Peat | place... | reverse complement strand
TGCCGCGCTCCGCGAACACCACACAACCGGACGGCACGACGATGAGCGCTTCATATGGGTCATGATCGGAGTCGCGCTCTGTACGGGGCTCGCCGGGAGCGGGCCGGGCGAACACCTCCGCGACGGTGAGCGGAGATCTCGGCAACCGCTACTCCGGCGTGGCGCGCTGGCAGCTGCCCCTGGCACGAAGATGGGCTTCATCCCGCGGACTACGCCGCGGGGAGGAGTCACCTGCCGCGACGCGGTCGCGCGCCGAGCCGGCTCGGATTGGGCCGCTGGGACGGTTTCCCGGCCGCGCGGTCGGGGATCGACGCTGGACGAATCCGCCCGGCGTGCACCCGCAGACCGTCGTGAGGTGGCGGTGGGCCTCGATCTCAACGGTCGCGCCATGGTCGGGAGCTAGTCGCTGGGGGTGTCCGTCTCCGGCCGGTGCTCGCGCAGCCGTCCGGCGTGCGCGCGGAGTGTGGGGTCACGCCGAGCCTTGATCAGGCTGGCGGCGGTGACCGAGGCGAGCAGGACGACGATCACCGCCAGCGAGGCCCCCGTGGAGATCTCGGGGACGGCTGAAGTGTGCAGGTGCGCGAAGTGCAGGACGAGCTTGACGCCGATGAACGCCAGGATCACGGCCAGGCCCGTGGAGAGGTAGATGAGCCGGTCCAGCAGGCCCGAGACGAGGAAGAACAGGGCGCGGAGCCCGAGCAGCGCGAACGCGTTGGCAACGAACACGATGTAGGCGTGCTGCGTGACCCCGAACACCGCCGGGATCGAGTCCAGCGCAAACAGCACATCGGTGCTGCCGATGGCCACGAGCACCAGGAACAGCGGCGTTAGGACGCGCCGTCCGTCGACGCGGGTAACGAGCTTCGAGCCGTCGTAGTGGCTGGTGAGCGGAAGTAGCCGGCGAGCCGCCGCGACGAGGATGTTGTCGTCGACGGAAGGGTCCTCGCCTCGGTGGCGAAACAGCTGGACCGCAGTGGCCATCAGCGCGAGCCCGAACACCAGGAACATGAACGAGAACGCGTCCAGAAGCGCCGCGCCGACGGCGATGAACACGGCCCGCATTGCCAGCGCGGCGATGATCCCGAGCGTCAGCGCACGCGACTGCTCCTGGGGTGGAACCGCGAACGTGCTCATGATGATCAGGAACACGAACAGGTTGTCGACCGACAGGCTCTTCTCGACGATATAGCCGGCGAAGTACTGGGCGCCGACGTCCCAGCCAGCGATGACCCCGAACACGACGCCAAACAGCAGCGCCGCGGACACGTAGAACACCGACCAGAGGACCGCCTCGCGAAAGCCCACGGCATGCGGCCGGCGGCCCGAGTAGAGCAGATCGAATAGCAGCAGGCCGGAGAGCAGCGCCAGCGTGGCGGCCCATCCCAGTGTCGTCACTTCAAGCACGCCCGCGCCAGATTCGCGCAGCAATCAGGACTGGGATATAGGGCGAGACACCCATGGTGCGCAGGGTAGGGTCGTTGCAGACTGGAGCAGTCGATGAAGCTGCTGCCGATCGTATTCGCGTTCGCCGTGGCCGCCGCGATCGCGTGGCGTTGGTGTCGCCTCGGCTGGGCGGTCAGGCTCGCGGGCGGCGTGATCTCTGCCGTGCTGGTGCTGTATGGCGCCGGCGTCTTTCACCTACCCGAGCTCGAGACGGTCATCGGCGATCTCGGCTCGGCGCTGGGGCCCTACACGTATGCCCTGGTCGCGGTGATGGCCTTCCTCGAGACCGGCGCGTTCGTCGGGCTGCTGGTGCCCGGGGAGACGGTGGTGATCGTCGGCGGCGTCGTGGCGGGCCAGGGCCACATCGATCTCGTCGCCGTGCTTGGTCTGACGTGGATCTGCGCGTTTACGGGAGACCTTACGGGCTATGCCCTTGGTCGCCGGCTCGGCCGGCGGTTTCTGCTCGAGCACGGGCCTCGGGTTCACATCACCGAGCCCACAGTGATCCGGGTGGAGGCGTTCTTCACTCGCTACGGGCTCGCGACAATCCTAATCGGGAGATTCGTCGGGCTGGTCCGGCCGATCGCGCCGTTCCTGGCCGGCGCGTCTCGATACCCAGCCCGACGGTTCGCCGCGCTCGCGTTCGCAGGCACCGGCCTGTGGAGCGCCGCCTTCGTGCTCCTGGGCTTCGCGTGCTGGCAATCGCTCGATGAGGCTGTCGTGGTCGCCCAGCGCGGCTCACTGGCGCTCGGGGGCGTGCTCCTTCTCGTCGTCGCCCTGATCGCCGGTTACCGCCGGCCTCGGGACCGGGCGGATCGGCGGATCGGCGGTCGCAGCCCAGTCCCCCGCGCGGCCGAGGCTGAAGAGACCATCGGCCCGCCGGCCTGACGATGCGCCACCACCGCCCAATCGGACGTGAGCCGGTGGCAAACTGCCTCTTGGCCCAGCGAGCTTGAGCCGGCGCGATCACGCTCCAGGTAGACGTTCGTCCCGGCCTCCGCGGCCGGGCTGTTCACCAACGTGATTACCGCCAGGGCAGCGATGGCCGCGGCCATGACGATCGCCCGCCCGCGCAAGAGCCCCGGCTGTCGCACGAGATCGAACCTCACCGGCGTGGGTATGGGCCGACGGCGCTGCCCAGTACGCGCACAATGTGCGTGTCCGCGCCCTCGCTGTCATAGGCAAACGGGAACGCCAGACGCAGCGTCCGCTTCCCGCCCGGGAAGGCAACCGAGCCGCCCAGCGTCAGCCGCCGGATGTCAGTCTTGGGCTCGATGCTGTTGCCGAACGAACGCGCGCCGCCGGGCGGGGTCAGGATGAAATAGGTGCCGGCTTCCCCGAACCCGTACTCCAATGGATAGAGGTGAAACCCGGTGAAGCGGTGGATGCGCACCACCAGTCGCCGGCCGCGGGTCACCTTGTTGGCGTGAAAACCGGCCTTATCGACCCGGCAATCAACCTTCGGGAAGCTCGCGAGCAGCGCGCCGTCGGTGGATGTGACCTTGATCGCGGCTCTCGCAGGCGCCGCATACAGCCCGGCGGCCAATGCGATCACCAGACCCAACGCCACGACCGCGCCGACCCGATACACCCTGGCGCCGGCGCTCGCACCATGCGCGATCTGGGTCATCCCGGTCCGCCCCGGGGCCCTCAGGCGCCCTCGCCCGCTGTGTCGCATCGGGCCACACTGACTGGCACCCGGAAGAGCATCAATGGGGTCCAGACCCCATCCGCGGACCCGCGCCGCCAGCGCATCCGCCCCTTGTCGCAGCCGGCTCTGTCATGCGGGCGACCCAGAATCCGCCCAACGCGCGACCAGGGCTTCGGGGGATCATCAAGGACGCAGCCGTCGACCGCTTTGAACGCGGCGGTCCGGCAGCGCGCCGCGCTTCCCTGCGCTCCGGTATGCGGTCGACGTTCGGTCCCGCGTACCACGAGGGCAAGCGCGGCGTGTTCACCGTGTCGAAAAGATGGGGTCTGTCACCCATACGCATGCTTGACGCGCTTGGGGATGGTGTGGCGGCGCTGTCACCCACGTTTGAGGCATTGTTGTGAAGCTCAGTGAGAACCCCAGAGGGCCAGACCAAGCCGGTATTGGGCGACCGAGGGCCGCATGAGGGGCCCGGCGCGATCGGGGCGCCGCGCCGCGATCGCCGCGATCGCCTGTGGCGCATGCGCACTGAGCGCCCTGGCCGCCCCGGCGACGGCCGCGTGGCTTGTGTCCACCGACGTCTCGCTTCTGGGCGGCACCGCACGCGACCCACAGGCGGCGTTCGACGGCGACGGGAACGCGACAGCAGTCTGGGAGGTTCAGATCGGGAGCGCCTGGTTCGTGCGGGCCGCGGACCGGCCGGCCGGCGGCGCGTGGACGGCGGCGGTCGAGATCTCGCCGCCCGGCGGCCGGTCGCCCAAGATCGCGGTCGACGCGCGCGGGACCGCGACCGCGGTCTGGGAGGCGAGCAGATCCGGGGGCTCGGTCGTGCAGGCGTCCCAGCGCCCGCTGGGCGGCGCATGGCAGGCGCCGGTGGACATCTCCGCGCCGGCCGGATCCCTGCCGCAACTTGCTGTCGGCCCGCAGGGCGATGCGGTCGTGGTCTGGCAGCGCGACGACGGGGGTGGCCGGATCGTGCAGGCCTCCTATCGACCGCCGGGCGGTGCGTGGCAGCCGCCGGTCTCCGTGTCGCCGGCCGGCGCGGCGCCAGACAACTTCCAGGTTGCGGTGGGAGCGGCCGGCCAAGCGATCGCCGTGTGGCAGCGTTATGACGACCCCGTCTACAGGGTGCAGGCGTCCTATCGACCGCCGGGTGGCGCCTGGTCGGCGCCCGTTTACGTGTCGCCCGAGGGCGTCAACGGCATCCGTCCACAGGTCGCCTTCGATCGCCTGGGTAACGCGACCGCGATCTGGCTGCAGAGCAGCGGGACGCAATGGAGGGTGTATGCGGCCGACCGTCCTGCCGCCACCGGCGCGTGGCAGAACCCGGTCACGATCTCGCCCCCGGGCGTGGCGGGCACGCCTGACCTCGCCGTCGCTCAGAGCGGCGCAGCAACCGCCGCCTGGCACCTCCAGAGCGGGACCAGCACGATCGTGCAGGCTGCGCAACGCTCCGCAGGCGGCAGTTGGCAGACACCGCTCGACCTCACGAGTGCCGGTACTGACAGCTGGCCCAAGGTCGCCGTCGGCGCCGACGGAAGCGCGACCGTGGTCTGGAAGCACGCCAGCGGCGGGGCGCAGGGTACACACCGACCGGCGGGGACCGGCGAGTGGCAGGCACCCGTCGATCTGTCGGCGCCTGGCTCGGTCACCACCGGGCCCGCGGTTGCGGCCGGCCCGGGCGACGACGCGCTCGCGGTCTGGACGCGCGCGACCGGCGGCGACTTCCTCGTCCGGGCGGCGGCGTACGACGGTACCGGCCCGCAGCTGCGCTCGCTCGCGATCCCCGCCAGGGGCGTGGCGGGCCGGCCGGTGGCGTTCTCGGTGGCGCCGCTGGACGTGCTCTCGGCGCTGGGACAGACGACCTGGGGCTTCGGGGATGGCGCCGTCGCGACCGGCACGCAGGTGACCCACACCTACACGAGCCCGGGCAGCTACACGGTCACAGTCACAAGCGCCGACGCACAGGCCAACATCAGCACCCGGCAGCAGACGATCATCATCGACCCCGCACCGGCCGGCCCGCCTCCACAACGCCAGGCACCCAAGCTCACTTCGCTGAAGCAGACACACAGCGTCTGGCGGACCTATAAAGCGCCGGCCAACAAGCGGCCCAAGCTACCGGTCGGGACCGCGTTCTCGGTCCGGTCAGACCAAAGCGTCAAGCTCAGCTTCTCCTTCAGCCAGCAGCTCAACGGGCGCAAGGTCGCTGGCAAGTGCGTGGCCCAAACCAAGAAGAACCACAAGGCCAAACCGTGCACGCGCGCGGTCGCGCGCGGCACCATCGCCCGTAACGCGGGTGCCGGGATCTACAAACTGGCGTTTATCGGCAAGCTCAACGCCACCAAGAAGCTCAAGCCCGGCCGCTACACCCTGGCGGTGACCGCCACCGGGAACGACGGTCAACGCTCCCAGCCACAACAAATCAGATTCACGATCGCCAGCTAGTTGCGTCAACGACGCTCCGGCACCACCAACCCGACCGCAGTTCAATCGTGACAACCCCGGACCCTGCGCTTGACGTGGGGCCCTGCACGCGTAAGGAGCCAGCATGCGTAGCGATGTGAACCCCGAAGCCGCGACCGGATTCGAGCTTGACTGTCCCAGCTGCGGTGCGCCGATGGAGATCATCGACCGCTTCACCCTCTACGGAGTGCCCGAGCCCGTCGAGCACGTCAAGGTCCGGTGCGCCGTCGGTCATTGGTACACGATTCCGACCGACTGGTTCGCGAGCCCGGACCGCATCCCGCGAGCTCACGCCCCCGCCCGGCAGGTCACGGCCACTGATCACGGGGCGTCAGTTGCACCGTTGTCTCGCATGTAAGCGAGGACCGCGAGTACCCGCCGGGTGTACAGGGTGTCACTGGGCAGGTTGAGCTTGCGCAAGATGTGGCGGACGTGCGTCTCGACCGTCTTCGGAGTCAGCCAGAGGCGCTCGCCGATGCCGCGGTCTGTCGTCCAAAGAGCGAAGGCAGGTAGACGGTGTATCCGGCGGCGACCAGGATTCGCGCAAACTCGACGACGCCCGGATGCACGCCCGGCATCTCGTGGACGTCTGATAGGCAGTCTCCCAGAGTGCTGTCGAACCAATAGCTCCAGCCGCTCAGGCATCGCCGGATTCGCTCGGCTTCAACAGCCCACGTCGGTCCGGGATTGTCCGTAGAAATATGGCGAGGCCAGCGGTGCGCCCCCGATGCGGGTAGTGACCGGGCGCGCGAGCCTTCCTGATCATGGGGTCGAAGGGCGTGCACGCGGTTGGGCCGGCGGCCGCGGCGGCATCGGATGCTGTTCGAGAATCGGTGCCGTCGCAGACTCGGTACGACCACGGGCGGCCGACTTCCGACGCAGGGATGTCGCTCGTGGGCCGGATTTGGGATGCGTCGTGCCTCCTCGGCGTCCTCGTTGGCCGGGCCCGGAGCACGGACCGTCCCTTGCTTGAGCGAGTTACCCCGCTCGACGTCAGCAACCTGCGCGTCGAGCAGCATGGGCTGCCGATGAACGTTGGCGCGCTCGCCATCCTCGAGCCGCGGGCGTTGCTCGATTCATCGGGAGACCTTGACCTTGACGCGATCAGAGCGAGAATCTCGCACCGCCTCCACCTGGCGCCGCGGCTTCGGCAAAGCCTCTACTGGCCCGGGTTCGGCTTCGGCGCACCGGTATGGGTCGACGACGCGAGCTTCGACATCAGCCGGCACGTACGGACGCGCCCGGTTCCTGCCCCTGGGGGCGAGGATGCGCTGTTGGCGACCTGCGTGGAGCTGAACGACCGGCCGTTTGACCGAGCGCACCCCCTGTGGGAGATCTGGTTCCTCACCGAATGGCGGGACGGGCGCGTCTCGATGCTGGTTCGCTTTCACCACGTTCTCGCCGACGGCCTCGCCGCGCTGATGCTGCTCGGGGTCCTGTTCGACGCCGCCCCTGAGGCCTCCGCGCCAGACGGCCCGACATGGAAGCCGCGACCGGTGCCCACTCGATCGGAGCTCCTCCGCGACGGCATGCGCAGACCCATCACTGCCCTCCGAGGAGGCCTGGGCCGGATCGAGCATCCCCAGCAGACGCTCGCCCGAGGCAAGACGTTCTTGCGCCAGGCAGCACAGTTCGCCCGCGAAGGCCGGGCTCCGCCCACTTCCTTCAATCGACCGGTCGGCAAACGGCATCGGCTCATGCTCGTGCGTGGAGACCTCGAGCGAGCCAGGCAGGTTGCGCATGCACATCACGCGACCGTGAACGACGTGGTGCTTTGCGCGATGGCGGGCGGGGCACGCGCGCTTCTCACCGGCCGGGGGGAGCTCTACCCCGACCTCGTGTTGAAGGTCTCCGTCGCCGCATCGGTTCGCGCACCGGAGGGCTCCTCGCAGGTGGGAAATCTCGTCGGCGTCCTGCTGGTGCCGCTGCCCATGAGCGAGGAAGATCCGATCCGGAGGCTCGAGCAGATCGCCCGCGCAACCGCCAAACGGAAGCGTCTGCCTCCCTACCAGCCGGCGGGGCGCTTGTTGCAGCGCTGGATGGTCCGCAGCATGAATCGCCAGCGGCGGATCAATCTACTGATGAGCAACCTCCCCGGCCCCCCACAGCCCATGTACTTCGCGGGCGCCAAGATCCTCGAGATATTCCAGATCGGCGTTATCCAGGGCAACGTCCCGGTGCAGATAGGGGTGCTGTCCTACGCCGGGCAGCTGAACCTCGACATCGCGGGCGACGCGGCCGTCGTTCCAGACCTTGACGCGTTTGCCAGAGGAATGGCGGATGACCTGGAGCGACTGGGGGCGAGATCCCCTGGAGAGGGCATCAGTGCCGGAGTCGCCTGAAGACCGGGTCGCGCTCGTGACCGGGGGCGGGAGCGGGGTCGGAGCGAACATCGCCCGCGGCCTCGCTGATGCGGGCATGGACGTCTGGGTCACGGGCCGCACCGAAGCGCGGATCGAGGCCCCGAGTAGTTCGACGCAGCTCAGATCCGGTCGTCATCCGGATGCGCGTGCCGGTGTTTCGCGGAACGATCCGTCGCGTTGCTTGGTCGAACTGGTGAATTGTGATGGCGCATGTGAAGGAAGCCTCGCGGAGATGGATGTACGGCGGAAAGCGTCCTAATCGGATTGCCGCGCTGCTGAATCGGGGCACTGCTGCGGTCGTGGCGGCGGGGATCGGACCGAACCGCATCGCGCGGCTTGAGGTGCGCGGGCGTCGGACCGGCCGGCGTCTTGCGTTTCCTGTCGTGATCGCCGACTACGAGGGCCAGCGGTATCTCGTGGCGATGCTGGGCGAGGAGGCGAACTGGGTGCGCAACGTAAGGGCGGCCGGTGGCAACGCAGTGCTGAAGCATGGTCGCCGCGAGGACGTTGTTCTCGAAGAGGTCGATGCGGGCATGCGTGCCCCGATCCTGCAACGCTATCTCGAGGTGGCCCCTGGCGGACGCGCACACTTTCCGATTGATCAGGGCGCGCCGCTGGAGCAGTTCGAGCGGATCGCCGAGCAGTACCCGGTGTTCCGGATCTGTGCCGGCTAGGACGGTCGTGCCGTCGGACAGCCCACGCGTCGTTCGAGGGTGCCGCGAGCTCGCGGCGGAGCTCTGCGGTCAGCAACGTCCTCCAGGCCTCTCGGTAGCGGTTGTCAAACCCGGAGCCCTTTGGAGCGAAGGGTTCGGACTGGCGGATATCGAGGCGCCCAACCCCGCGGATGCGGACACGGTCTACCTGTGGTTCTCGATGACCAAGCTGGTGACCGCCACCGCCGTCGTGCAGCTGGCTGATCGGGGCCAACTCGACCTGGATGGACCGGTTGCGGCCCTCGTTCCGACCTTCCCGCGGCGCGACGGCGCCAGCCGCGTGACCAGCCGCCACTTGCTCAGCCACAGCGCCGGCCTCGCGAACCCCATCCCGATTGGCTGGGTGCGCCCTGCAGACGCTCCCCCAGAGGATCTCGACGCTTTCACTGCCCGGTTGCTGAAAAAGCACTCACGGCTGCGGGGCGAGCCGGGCAAGCGCGCAAGCTACTCAAACCTCGGCTATCTCGTCCTTGGAGAAGTGATCCAAGCGGCAAGTGGAGTGTCGTACGTCGACTACGTGCGTGCACAGATCCTCGAGCCGCTCGGCATGACCACGACCGACTTCATCTACCGGACAGACATGACGCCGCGCGCCGCCACCGGGTATCACGCCAGGTTCAACGTCGCAACGCCCTTGCTGCGCCTGATGACTCCGGCCGGGATCTTCGATCATCGCGTCGGTAAATTCTGGGCACTGTCGCGCTTCTGCGTCCAAGGCGCCCCGTACGGCGGCCTGATCGGCACCGTGACCGACGCGGGGCGCTTCCTCGCCCTGCACCTCGATCCCCAAGCGCATCCCAATGTCCTATCTGAGGATGCAGTCCTGGCGATGCAACAGGGAACCGCCCAGGGACGCAAACTCGACGTCGGGTTGGGATGGTTTCGCCGGCGCAGCGATCCTCCGAACGCCGATCACTACTGGGAGCATCTCGGCGGGGGCGGTGGCTTCTTCAACACGATGCGCCTCTACCCCGAGCTGAAGCTCGGTCTCGTCGCCATGGGCAACGCGACCAACTGGGACCACCTACGGCTCGTCCACGCAGCCACCCAAGCGCAGGGGTTGAACAGACACAGCTCGTAACCGACTGCCCTGGCGAGATGCCGCAGCACACTTCGTTCCCGGTCCTCCCGCGCGCGCGAAAGCGGTAACGAGCACCCGCCGGCGGCGTTCTCGCCTGACGTCTGCTTCGGGTTGAGCCGATGGCTTGGGTTTCGGAGAGCCCTGAGCAAGGGAAGACGTTCTGGACGAAGGTGTCCTGGGGTCTCTCTACTTCGATCACGCGGCGGCGCGGATCCATGCACTAAGTGGAGGACTGCGGGACCCCTTCCACGAACAGCAGCCGTCGGTCTAGTGCGTCACCGCGGATCGCTAAGGCTTCGGCGTACTCGGGTGACTGATACCACCGCTGCAACGCCTCGATGTCCCGGAACTCGACAACGATCACCCGACGCGACCTGAGCCATTGGCCTTCAGCAACCTCCGGTAGTGCGCCCCGCACGAGGTAGCGACCGCCGTGGTGCGCGATTGACGCGGCGGCCAGCTCGCGATAGCGCTGGGCCTGCCACTCGTCCAGCACTTCGACCTCGGAGATCACGTAGGCGCTCATGGGTCCCTGAAGGCTCGGGTCAGCATCGGTTGACGTGATTCAACGGCGAGCGCTCCTCGGTACCGACCGAGGAGGGCGGGCGCGGCACCGAGCCCCCAGGCGAGGGGACGGGAGCGTGAGCGGTTTTCGGGCGCGTTAGACGGTGGTGGATTTCTTCTGGTGAGTGCGCGGAGAAGGACAGCCGAACCGTCGCCCGGTCGGGCTCTGCGGAGAAGAAGGGGGCTCTGGGGACGTAGGCGACGTCGTGCTTGAGAGCCCGCGGTAGGAGTGTGGTTGCGTCCCAGCCCTCGGGTAGTCGCGCCCACACGAACATACCCCCGTGCGGGTGGTTGTGGACCGAGCCGGCCGGAAGAGCGCCCGCCAGTCCGTCGAGCAGCGCGTCGTGCGGGCGTTGATCGTGTTTGTTGTGGATGGCGTTGTCCTGCATGAGTTCGTTGGGTTGCTGTTGGTGGTTCGCGTGCGAGGATCAGGCCTGGTTCTGTCACTCTGGTTTGGTGGTCACCGGGCGCACGTGGCCGGACGTTGGGTCCCCCGCGACCGTGAAGCGTCATGCCCCGGCGACGAGCTGGTGGATCGCGGCCGGGTCGCTGATTGGCGGGTTCTCGCGCCGTGGCTGGCCGGTGGCCCAGTAGATCTCGACCAGGTTGTCTTCCGGGTCGCGGAGGAAGAAGCTGATCGCCCGGCCGGAGTCGTGCGCGTAAGGGATCGCGACCCCTGCTTCCCGGGCGCGGCCGTAGTAGGAGGTGAGCTGATCGCGGGTGTCCACCCCGAACGCGACGTGTCGCGCCTCGGGGTTGGTGAAAAACACCAGCTCATGGCTTCCGTCCAACGGGTGTCCGGTGAGCTGCACTTCCTGCCCGGCGAGCGGATGATCGGTCTCGCGCACGATCTGCAGGTCGAGCAGGTCGCGGTAGAAGCCGCCAAGTCGGTGCGGGTCACTCGCGGGCAGCGCTACATGGCCTAGACGGGGTAGTGTCGCTTTCGCTTGCATTTGTTACTCCTCGTTCTCGAGCGTCGATAGGTCTTTCATCTGCACCTGAGGACGCGATCTCCGGGGAAGCTATTCCCACCTCGGCGATCCGAGAGCGCGGCCAGCCGGCCGGAGAACACGCATCCGCCGAGGAGCGTGCCCTCGAGCGAGCGCTTGCCGTGCCTGCCACCGCCCCGAAGCCGGCCGCGTCGCGCACCGCGTAGAGGTCCTCGACCGGCCCGCCGTCGCGCCGCAGAACGCGCGAATCCTGGTCGGTCTGGATTCCGGCCAGGCTCCTGCGCACCATCACGGTCATCCGGATGGCGATCAGCGGCAAACTGACACGACCTCTCCCGGAACGTCGTGGAGCAGAAAGCTTGCTGGTCGACCGGCCGCTGCGATGGCCGCCCGACGCTGTGCCGGGAGCTGCACGAGCGGTCCGACTGATCAGAACGACCGGCGGTGGTTCGGCGCCCGTCGTTCATCCGGCGGACCAGAACGAGCAGTGGTGTTTCGAGACGGAGTTCGGGTCGAGCTGTGGCCGCGGGGGCACGAGTGACAGCACGTCCGGGCTCTGACCGAACGACGGCCAGCGCGTTCCTTGGGACGACGGGTCGCCGCTCGCGGCGAAGTTCGCCCACGCGGCTCGCATGCTGGCGGCGAGCGCCTCCTGGTCGGCGGTGAGGGTCCCGGGGACCGGCGCGTTCGGCAGGTCGAAGATGTACTGGAGCTCGGACGCGTGCGTCGCCACGGGGGCCACCGCGCCGGAGGGTGCGAACCGCTGGGGTGCGCTGTCGTCGTTGAACTGGTAGGCGAAGGTCGGGACGCGCTTGGACGTCCAGCGGTCCACCTGCAGCGCCGGGCATGCGAAGTTCGCGTCCGAGGCCAGCGTGCTGAAGGCCACACCCGCCGAGGCGTTCGCGTCGAGCGGGTACTCGGCCGCGATCGCGGCGGCCCTCGCGGCCGGCACGTCGAGCACCGCGGCGATCACCCGCTGGTAGCTCTCGGCAGTCACCGGCTCAGGCACCGGCACCGCCCCTCCGCCGCTCACGGCCACGCCGAGGGCGAGGAACAGCCGCTGTTCGTCGTGGTTGATGCCGTTGATAATCGGCACGCGGGCGAACCGCCCGGCGGCCAGCGCCGTCCCGATCGACTCGTGAAGCACGGCGCCGTCGACGACGCCCGGGCTTGCCACGCTCGGGAAGTTGCTGACGAGGTCCGCGACCGGCAGGTGGCGTAGGCAGTCTGCGGTCTGGTCCGGGCAGCCCGCCCTGGCGGCGAACGCCTCGCCGGCGGCCTCGGCGTCGGCGAGGGACTGCTGCTCGAGCGCGAACGCGCCGCTCTGCACGATCGCCCGCTGGAACAGCCCGCGCGAGCCGGGCGAGACCAGCTGGGCGAGCACTGAGAGCCCGCCGGCCGACTCGCCCCCGATCGTGACTTTGTGCCGGTCGCCGCCGAACTGTGCGATGTTGCGCTGAACCCAGCGCAGCGCCGCCTGCTGGTCCATCCAGCCGTAGTTGCCGGCCGAGCCGCCCGGCCGCGAGGCGAGCGCCGGGTGCGCAAGGAAGCCGAGCGCCCCTAGCCGGTAGTTGATCGTGACGACGACAATCCCGTCCCCGGCGAGCTTCGAACCGTCGTAGCTACGGCCAGCGCCCTGGGTGAGGGCGCCGCCGTGGATCCACACGAGCACCGGGTGACCACCTCGGTGGCGGCTGCGCACAGCCGGCGTGGTGACGTTGAGGTACAGGCAGTCCTCGCTGATGGGGCCTGGCGGCAGGAACGGCCCTGCCGGCTGCGGGCAGCTCGGCGCGAACTGGGTCGCGTCGCGGACACCGCTCCATGGGGGCGGAGGCTGCGGCGCCCGCCACCGCAGGTTCCGGACGGGGGGAGCTGCGTAGGGTAGGCCGCGGAAGGTGTAGCCGCCGGCCACCGCCACGCCACGAACGGCGCCCCCTTCGATGGTTACGATCCGGGCGCCGCGGAACGCTGAACGCGCGCCGGCTGGGCGGGCGCCCAGCGTGCTAGCCGCGGCTGTCGCGACGGTGAACGCTGGCAGCGCGCACATGGCAGCTAGCCGTGTGCGCCGTGTACGGGCTGTATTCATGATTCTCCCTGCTTCGCTGAGGTCTTCGAACGGTCGCTGCTAGGTGTGCATCGCGGTTCGTGGGACTTTCCCCGCCCGTGACCCCGGTCCGCGGCCAGTGGTGCACACTGTTCGGCGCGGGACTCCCTGGTTACTCGCGACGCGGGATCGCGTGGCTCGTGGGCGTCGCCGGCTCGGTCCCTGAGCGCGGGAGCGCACCGGACTCTGGCGGGTACCCCTGCTCAGGCGCCACTCGTCCGCGCCACCGCCAAGTCAGAACGGTCGAGCGCTTTCAGGCCCGCGTCCGCGATCGCGGCGTCGAGGTGCGGCAGCACGCCGGCCACCCCGATCGCGCCGACGCAGTGACCGTCGACGATCACGGGAATCCCGCCTTCGACCGGGTAGATGTGGGGCATCTTCAGGATCGAGTAGCGGCCCGCGTTCAGCGGCTCCTCGAAGAACGTGGTGGGGTGTCCACCCTCGGCCGCCGTCCGTGCCTTCTCGATCGCGCCCTCGGCACTC
>Ga0187779_10001665_pt1 | contig 13833 bp, 13 predicted proteins | sample 1015_Q2_SP10_10__FD_132435 | JGI IMG/M metagenome (GOLD analysis project Ga0187779, IMG submission 132435) | Tropical peat soil microbial communities from peatlands in Department of Meta, Colombia - 1015_Q2_SP10_10_MG | ecosystem: Environmental > Terrestrial > Soil > Wetlands > Peat | place... | reverse complement strand
CGCGCGAGCTCGCGCGCCTCTCGCGCGACTGGGACCAGGCGCTGCGCTTCGTGTGCGACCTGCCGCTCTCGTGGGAGCCGGGGAGCGACCGGGGCTACCACCCGCTCTCCGCGTGGTTCGTGGTCGGCGAGCTGGTGCAGCGGCTCGACGGCCGTCCCCTCGCCGACGCGCTGCGCGCGCGCGTGCTCGACCCCCTGGCCGTGCCCCGCGACTCCTTCTCGCTGGGCCGGCCCGGCGACCTCGCCGCGCCGCCGCTCGCGGTCACCACGCGCGAGGCGAAGGGCGCGCCGCCGCCGAGCGAAGCCGCGTTCTGGAACGACCCTCGCACCCGCGAGGCGGTGCTGCCCGCGGGCGGCGGCATCGCGCGCGCGCGCACGCTCACGACCTTCTACCGCGCACTGCTCGACGGCGGAACCGGCGCGAACGGCCGCCTGCTCTCGCGCGAGATGGTGCGCACGGCGACCTTCCCGCACGTCGTCGGCACGCGCGACCGCACCTTCCTGCGCGACATTCCCTGGGGGCTCGGCTTCCACCTGAAGCACGTGTTGCCCGCGCTGGACGACTGCGGAACGCGCGCGACCCCGGGCACGTTCGGCCACGCCGGTCACTTCGTGGTGAACACCGCGTTCGCGGACCCGGGCCGCGACCTCGCGGTGGCGATCCTGTCGAACGGCCTGGCCGAGCCGCGCGCGGGGCTGGCCGGGGTCACCGCGCTGGCGGACGCGGTGCACGCCGCAATCGACGCTGCGACGGCAGCAGACGCGCAGTAGACTCGGCCGCATGGACAGCGCATCGATCGCACCCGGGCTCCTGCTCGCGATGCCGCAGCTCGACGACCCGAACTTCTCGCGCGCCGTCGTGCTCATGGTGCAGCACTCCGATCAGGGCTCGTTCGGACTGGTGCTGAACCGACCGAGCGAGACACCGGTGATCGACGTGACCGCGCCGATGGGCATGCGCTGGCGCGGCGATCCCTCGGCCGTGCTGTGGGTGGGCGGCCCGGTGAGCCCCGAGTCCGGCTGGCTCCTGCACGAGCCGACCGGCGAGCTCGCCGGCGACGGCACGCTCGCGGTGACCGACGCCATCTCGCTCTCCACCTCGCCGCAGCATTTCCGGGCGCTGGTGGAGCGGCCGCCCCGGCGGGTCCGCCTGCTCGCGGGTTACGCGGGCTGGGGCGCGCACCAGCTGGAGAGCGAGCTGGCGCAGGGCGCCTGGCTCACCGCGACCGCGACGGCGGAGCTGGTCTTCGACACGCCCGCCGAGCGCATGTGGGACGAGGCGCTGCGCTCACTCGGCATCGACCCGGCGTCGCTGGTGCCGGGCACCGGCATCCACTAGGCGAGCATTCCGCGCAGCGCCGGCTCGAGCTCGGGGGCGAGGAAGCCGAAGCCGCTGGCCACGAGCTTGGCCGGCCGCACGCGCTGGCTCACGAGCAGCATCTCGTCGGCGGCCTGGCCAAGCGCGAGGCGCAGCAGCGGCGCCGGCACGCGCAGGAACGCTGGCCGGCCCAGCGCGCGGGCGAGCGCCCGCGAGAGCTCGGCATTGGACAGCGGCGCGGGCGCGACCAGGTTCACCGGGCCGACCAGCGCCGCCGACACCAGAGTGTGTTGAAGCGCGGAGACCGCGTCGGCGGCGGAGATCCACGACACGTACTGGGTGCCGGGGCCGAGCGCGCCGCCCAGGCCCAGCCGGTGCGCCCGCAGCAGCGCCGCGAGCGCGCCGCCGGCGCGGTCGAGCACCACGCCGAAGCGCAGCTGCACCACGCGCAGGCCCGCCGCCCGAGCCGGCTCGCAGGCGCGCTCCCACTCGCCGCACACGTGCGCGAGAAAGCCCGTGCCCTGCGGGCTCGTCTCGTCGAGCCATTCGCTGCCGCGGTCGCCGTAGAAGCCGACGGCGGACGCGCAGAGCAGCGCGGGCCTGCCCGGCATTCGCGCCAGCGTCTCGGCGACCAGGCGCGTGGAGTCGATGCGGCTCGCGCTGATCGCCCGCTTCCTGGCCGCGGTCCAGCGCACGCCTGCGATCGGCTCGCCCGACAGGTGCACGAAGGCCTCGATGCCCGCGAGCGGCGCCGGGTCGAGCCGGCCCGCGGCCGGACTCCAGGCGAGCTCGCCCTTGGCCCGCGGCGCGCCGCGCACCAGCCGCAGCACCCGCCAGCCGCCCGCCTCGAGCGCCGCGCAGAGGCGCCGGCCGAGCAGGCCCGAGGCGCCGGAGACCGCGATCGCGGCCACTAGCGCCGGATCTCGAACGGGCCGAGCGCTTCGCCGCCCTCTTCGTCGCGCACGACGACGCCCTCGACGCGGGCGCCGCGCGGGCCGCGGCGCAGGAACTCGAAGGCCTGCGCCAGCTCCGGCTCCCCGCCCTCGACCACGCCCTCCACGCGGCCGTCCGCCAGGTTGCGCACCCAGCCGCGCAGCCCGAGCTCGCGCATGCGCTCCTGGGTCGCTCCGCGGAAAAACACGCCCTGCACGCTGCCCGACACCCAGAAGTGTTGGCGCCTCATTCGCCCTCGGCGCCGCCCGCGACCGCCGCGACCAGCGCGAGATCGCGCTCGCGCACGCCCGCCAGATCGAACTTCCTGGCGCTCGCGGCCATGCGCACGAGCGCCGCGCCGATCGGCATCGCCGGCGCCCCCCCGCGGGACATCGGCCCGCGGGCCGATGTCGGGCCGCGCTTCTGCTTCACGAAGCGTACCGGGTTGATGCGCGCCACCACCAGCGTGCGCAGATAGGGCGACTTGAAGCCGCGCGCGGCGAGCCCCGCCACGATCTCCTTCACACGCGCGTCGATCTCGAGCAGCTTGGCGGCGAAGCCGGCGCGCTCGCGCAGCGCGACCGGCAGCGCCCGCTCGGCGAAGCGGTCCACGCGGCGCAGGAACGGGAGGTAGGCGCCGCCCGCGAAGCGCGGCGCGCGCTGGTAGCACAGCCCCAGCGTCAGATAGGCGGCGAGCTCGAACTCGGCGGCGAAGAGCGACTCGAGCGCGCGCGGCTGCGCCTTGGCCAGCGCCTGCGCCATGCGGATCACTTCGAGGCTGCGGTCCTTGGTGTTGTGCGCCTTCTCGGTGTTGAGCGCGAGGATCTTGTAGGCGAGAGCCTCGTCGGGCGAGACCAGCGCGGCGATCGCGCGCATGCCGAGCAGCTTCGCCGCCGCGAGCCGGTGGCGGCCGTTCGGCGTCCAGAAGCCGCCGTCCACGCCGCGCACCGCGATCACCGGGTCGAGGAAGGCGCCGGCCTCGTCGATCTTCTGCGCCAGGCGCTTCACGTGCGTGGGCGAGAGATCGCGCTGGAACGGCGTCGGCTCGAGCGCCCCGAGCGGCAGCATCGCGAGCAGCAGCGGGTGTCCCGCGAGCGGGTCGGCATACGCGCCGAGCGCCGCGCCGCCGGCCGCGGCCACCGCGGCGCCGAGCCCCGCGAGAGCGGGCGCATCGACTCCGAGCGCAGCGCTCGCCGGCTCGGGACCGCGCTTCTCCTTCGCGGGCGACAGGCGCTTCCGCGCCGAGCCTGGCTTCTTCGCGCCCTTCTTCCTGGCGGCCACGGCGGGAGTGTACTCGGCGGGCGGGCAATGGAGCGGCGCCCGGCCCCCCGAGCGCCGCTCCGTCCCCGTTGATTCGAGGAGTGACCCGTCGCTCCTCGATCGGCCCGCCCGCGTGCGCCTGAGTGACCCTCATCACCCGCCCGCTACTCTCCCCTCGTGTCGCGAGGCCGCCGCCGTCGACCGCGCCTGGGCTCGCCGCTGCGCAGAGCGGGGCTCGTGCCCCGGCCGCGGGCGATCCGCGCGCTCATCCGCGACCGAGCCCTGCGCTTCACCGAAGGCAACCGCGTCGATCTCTACGAGACCGGTCGCGCGGGGCTGCAGGCCATGCTCGCAGCGATCGAGTGCGCCGAGCGGCGCATCCACCTCGAGACCTACATCCTGCGCTCGGACCAGATCGGACGCGAGTTCCTGGCGGCGCTCGCCGAGCGCGCAGCCGAGGGCGTCGAAGTCTGCCTGCTCTACGACGCGGTCGGATCGCTCGGGCTCGACGAGTCGGCGTTCGAGCCGCTACGGGCCGCCGGTGGCGAGGTGGTCGCGTTCAACCCGCTGTTCGCGTGGCTGCGCTTCCCGGTGCGCCGCCGCGACCACCGCAAGATCCTGGTGGTGGACGGCCAGGTCGCCTTCATGGGCGGCCTCAACATCGGCGACGAGTACGTCTCGGGGCTCGGCCCGGTCAAGACCGGCGAGCCCTGGCGCGACGCACACGTGCGCATCGAGGGTCCGTGCGTCCGCGACCTCGAGGCGGTGTTCCTGGAGAGCTGGTTCCGCGCCGACGGTCCGGCGCTGCCCTGGCACGCGCTGCTGGAGGGCGAGCCCCGGCGCGCGGGCAACGTGCGCTGCGCGGTGCTCGCCGACGGACCTTCGCACCGCCGGCGCCGCACCCGCGACCTGTTGGTCTGGGCACTGGGCGACACCGAGCGCGAGGTGCTGCTCGTCTCGCCCTACTTCGCGCCGGGGCGCAGAGTGCTCGAAGCGCTGGGCGCGGCCAGCGCCCGCGGCGTACGCGTGGCGCTCCTGCTCGCGGGCCCGCGCACCGACCACCCCTCGCTGCGCCGCGCCGCGCGGGCGGTGCTGCCGCGGCTGCTCGAACACGGCGTGCAGGTGCGCGAGTTCGACGGCGGCATGATGCACGCCAAGCTCGCCTGCTTCGACGGGAGCTACGCGGTCGTCGGCACCTCGAACCTCGACCGCCAGAGCCTCGAGCACAGCTACGAGGTGAACCTGATCCTCGAGGACGCCGACTTCGCCAAGCGCGTGCGCGACAGCATCGAGCGCGACTCAGCGCGCGCCCGCCCCGTCGACCTGGCCGCGCTCGCGCGCCGCGGCTTCATCGAGCGGCTGCGGGACCGGATCGCCGCGATCCTCTTGCGCTGGATCTAGAGCGCGCCGGGCTCGGTCGGCAGGCCGAGCGCGACTCGCCCGACGAGCTCGAAAATGGGCTGCGCCACCATGATGTGCTGGGTCGCGACGTGGACGTCGCGAAAGCAGCGCGAGAGCGGGCTGGCATCGTAGACCGAGGTTCCGCCGGCGGCGTGGTAGGCCAGGTCGACCGCGCGCGCCGCGCTCCAAGCCGCGTTCGCCGCCGCGAGGCGGAGCTCCGCGCGCACTTCCAGCGGGAGTGACTCGCCGCGCGCGGCGACTTGCCAGGCCTGGTCGACTGTGCCGAACACGAACGCGCGCGCCGAGCGCAGGGCCGCCTCCGCTTCGCCGACCTGGCGCTGCAGCACGGCGCGGCTGGCGAGGTTGCGCCGGCTGCCCGTGGGGACCTTGCCGGCTGCGAGCGCGACGAGCTCGTCGATCGCGCGGCGCGCGATCCCCAGCGCGACGGCGGAGACCCCGAGCGCGAGCAGCCCGAACAGCGGAAAGCGGTAGAGCGGCCCCGGCTCGCGCGGCCGCGCGCCGATCGCAACGGAGCGCCCCTCGGGGACGAACGCTTCGCGCGCGACGAAGTCGTGACTCCCGGTGCCGCGCAGGCCGCCGGTGTGCCAGGTGTCGAGGATCTCCAGCTGCTCGCGCGCGAAGAACATGAGCCGGGTCTCCGCGTCCTCGCCCTCGCCCATGACGGTGCCGCCCACCAGCCAGTCGGAGTGCTCGCAGCCGCTGCCGAAGGGCCAGCGCCCGCTCACCGCGTGCCCGCCCGCGACCGCGCGCGCCTTGCCCAGCGGAGCCGCGGCGCCGCCGGTGACGACGAGCGGGCCTCCGTAGATCTCGCTCGCAAAGGAGTCGGGAAGCGACCCCGCGAGCAGGCCCGTGGTCGCGCCGATCATCACCACCCAGCCGGCTGCCCCGTCGGCTAGCGAGACCGCCTCGATCGCGAGCAGGACGTCGCGTGCCGACCGCTCTCCGCCACCCCAGCGCGCCGGAACACAGGAGTGGAAGAGCCCGGCCTCGGCGAGCTTCCGCACCAGGTCGAGGGGCAGCCGCCGGGCCGATTCGATCTCGTCCGCCCGCGCCCGGACCTCGCCCAGGAGCCCTGCCGCCACCTGCATGTCCGCGAATCTACACGGCGGCGCGATTTGACGGGGACCGGGCCGCTTTGTTAGTAAACGATTACTAATGGCATCCCCCAGCCCCAAGGTGGCACCGGCCCGAGTCCGTCCGACCTCCGCCGAGCGGCGCAGCCAGATCCTCCGCGAGGCGGCGCGCTGCTTCGGCACGCGCGGCTTCCGCGGCACCACCACGCGCGACGTCGCCGCGGCGGTGGGCATCACGGAGGCCGCGCTCTATCGCCACTTCCCCAGCAAGGAGGCGATCTACGCCGCGATCATCGATTCGCGGACCGCGGTGCCGCCGGTGGTCTCCACGCTGGAGCCGTTCGCCGCCGCGCGCGACGACCGGCGCGTCTTCACGCAGCTTGCGCTCGCGATCGTCGGCTCCGTGGAGTCGGATCCCTCGTTCCTGCGGCTGCTGCTCTACTCGGCGCTCGAAGGGCACGAGATGGCGCGGCCGTTCTACGAGACCCGCATGCGGCGCCTGCGCGAGTTCCTGTCGCGCTACATCGCGGACCGCACGCGCGAGGGCGCGTTCCGCGACGTCGACCCCGTGCTGGCCGCGCGCGCGTTCGTCGGCATGGTCGCGGACCACCTGCTCGCCCGGACCGTGTTCGGCCAGCGCGACCCGCACGCGGAGTCGCCGGAGCGGGTCGCCGAGGGGTTCACCGACATCTTCCTGGACGGCGTGCGCGCGGATGCCGCGAGCGCATGCGGCGAGGCGGCCCGTGGCTGAGGCGGTGATCGAGACTCCGACGCGCGGTCTGCGCCTGAACGTGCGCGTGCTCGCGGCCATCGGCGCGGCCGTGGTCGCGCTGGGTGTGGTGACCTACTGGTTCCTCGAGATCCGCGGGCGCGAGAACACCGACGACGCGTTCGTCGAGGGCCATCTCGTGTTCCTGTCTCCGCGCGTGGGGGGTCAGGTGCAGGAGGTGCTGGTCGAGGAGAACCAGCACGTGCGCGCCGGCCAGGTGCTGGTGAAGCTCGACCCCGCCGACTTCCAGGTGCGGGTGGAGCACGCGCGCGCCGACCTCGAGGCAGCCAAGAACCGGATGGCGCAGTCCGCCGCCGCAGCCGAGGCTGCTTCGGCGCAGGCGCACGCCGCCGCGGTGCGCGTGCGCCACGCCGAGCAGGACCTCGAGCGCACCCAGGGCCTGTTCGAGCGCAAGGTCTCGAGCCAGATGCAGCTCGACGCTGCGCTCGCGGAGTACAACACCGCCACCGCCGAGCTGCGCGCCGCCGAGCAGCGCGAGCTGGCCGAGCGCGCCATGATCGCGAACGAGGCGCCGGTGCTGCAGGCCCAGGCGGCGCTGCGCGAGGCGGGCCTGGCGCTCGAGCACGCCACCATCACCGCGCCGTTCGACGGCGTGATCGGCCGCAAGTCCGTCGAGGCCGGCGCCAACGTGTCGCCCGGCCAGCCGCTCTTCGCGCTGTCGCAGAGCACCGAGAAGTGGATCAGCGCGAACTTCAAGGAGACCCAGATCGGCCGCATGCACCCGGGCGACACGGTCGAGATCCGCGTCGACGCCTACCCGGACCGGGTCTGGCACGGCCGCGTGGAGTCGATCTCGCCCGCGACCGGCGCGAAGTACGCGCTGCTCCCTCCCGACAACGCCACCGGGAACTTCACCAAGGTGGTGCAGCGCATCCCCGTGCGCATCGCGCTCGACCCGCCGAAGAGCGACGACGTCGCGGCCGGTCCCGAGGACCCGCTGTCGGTCGGCCTCTCGGTGAACGTGAGTGTCCGCGTCCGCTGAGTCACTGCGCCTTCCGGCGCAGGCGCCCGCGCAAGACGCCGAGTTCCGCCTCGGCCTGTCGGGCTGGCTCATGCTCATCGGGGTCATGTTGGCCCTGGTGCTCGAGATCCTCGACTCCTCGATCGTGAACGTCGCGCTGCCCAGCATGATGGGGAACCTGGGCGCGACGGTGGACGAGATCTCCTGGGTCGTCACCAGCTACATCATCGCCAACGTGATCGTGATCCCGATGACGAGCTGGCTGGCCGGCCGCTTCGGCCGACGGCGCTACTTCGTCGGCTCGATCCTGCTGTTCACCGCGGCGTCGTTCCTGTGCGGCTTCTCGCGCACGCTGCCGGAGCTGGTGCTCTTCCGCGTGATCCAGGGCATCGGCGGCGGCGCGCTGATGTCGACCTCGCAGTCGATCATGATGGAGACCTTCCCGCCGCAGCGGCAGGGCTCGGGCCAGGCGCTGTTCGGCATGGGCGCGACCTTGGGGCCGAGCCTCGGCCCCACGCTGGGCGGCTGGATCACGAACCAGTGGTCGTGGCCGTGGATCTTCTACGTCAACGTCCCCCTCGGGATCATCGCGGCGATGCTGTGCTGGTCGCACCTGCGCGAGCCGAAGTTCGTGCGCAAGACCGATGGCGTGGACTGGACCGGGATTGCCCTCCTTGTGGTCGGCGTGGGCGCGGTGCAGACGCTGCTCGAACGCGGCAACAAGCTCGACTGGTTCGAGAGCGACTTCATCCGCACGCTGGCGGTGGCTGGCAGCGTGTCGCTCGCGCTCTTCGTCTGGCACGAGCTGCGCACGCCGCATCCGGTCGTCGATCTGCGCGTGCTCCGCCACCGCGCGCTCACCGTAGGCTGTGTCTACGGCGCCGTGATGGGGGTCGGGCTCTACGGGAGCGTGTTCCTGTTCCCGCTCTTCACCCAGGAAGTGTTGCAGTGGAGCTCCTGGCAGTCGGGCCTCGCGATCGCCCCCTCGTCGCTCGCCACCGCGCTGGTGATGCCCTTCGCCGGCCGCATCGTGTGGCGAACGGGTCCGGCGCCGCTGTTCGCGGTGGGGATCGCGATCTTCGTGCCCACGCTCTACGCGATGAGTCACTGGACCCTGCAGAGCGGGACGGAGGACCTGTTCTGGCCGCAGATCGCGCGCGGGGTGGCGCTGGGCATGATGTTCGTGCCGCTCTCGCTCGCGACCCTGCGCGGGCTTCCGCCCGAGGACATGCTGCAGGGAGCCGGCCTGTACAACCTGTTCCGCCAGACCGGCGGCAGCATGGGGATCGCGGTGCTGGCCACGCTGGTCGACCACCGCACGACGCTCCACCACGCCTACCTGGCCGAGAGCGTGTCGCCCTTCAACGTCGCGACGCAGCAGCGGCTGCAAGCGCTCGCGGGCGGGCTGGCGCAGCGCGGGCTCGACCCCGCGAGCGCGCTCGAGGCCGCGCGCCACGCGCTTGACGGGATCATCTCGCAGCAGTCGGCGGTGCTCGCGTTCCGCGACTGCTACCTGACGATCCTGCTGCTCTTCCTGTGCCTGGCCCCGCTCGTGCCCCTGTTGCGGCGCCCCAACAGCATGGCCGCGCCCAGCCAGGACGCGCCCGCGGTTCACTGACCGTCGTCAGTCGTTCAGGCCGACCGTGTGTGGCGGATTCCTCTGGATCGAGCGGAGGAATGCGACGAGCTCGCGGATCTGCTGCTTGACCGCGGCTTCGCGCGCAGCCGGATCGGCGATGTTCGCGCCCAGCGCGCGGCCCCAGATCGGCATCTCCTTGCCGCCGTGGCCGCGCACCGGCCGGCGACCGTCGATGATCTCGGTGACCTCGACCTCCGGGAAGCTGCCCGCGCGGCGCAGCGCGATGCCGGTCAGGTCGGCCGGCGGGACCTTCAGGTCGTCCGCGAGCGGTCCGTGACCGCTCCCGTCGGCGCCGTGACACACCTCGCAGTGCTGCTCGAAGAGGTCGCGCCCCGCGCGAGCATCCGCGGCGTCGTCCGCGCCCACGCGCGCCGCGAGCCCGAACCCTGCAGCCACCCCGACCACCACCGCGAACGAGACGAAGGTCTTTCGCACGCGCGGAGCTTATCAGCCCGCGCGCGTCGGCGCGCCTGTGACGGTCTGACCCAGCTGCTGAGGCCGAGCGACACATCGCGATCCGCGCGCGCGGGCGTGCGCGGAAGCCGGCGCGGTACATCGGTTGCACTGCGCTCGCCGCGGCGCGGGGTCGCTGCGGGGACGCGGATTGGACGAGGCCGAAGGCGAAGAGCTCTACGACATGGGGGTCGTGCGCGGGTTCGCGCTGTCGGCGCTGATCTGGGGCATCGTCGGCATGTCCGTCGGCCTGGTGATCGCCCTGCAGCTCGCCTGGCCGCAGCTCAACGTCGGCCCCTACTTCCACTTCGGCCGGCTGCGCCCCATCCACACCAACGTCGTGATCTTCGGCTTCACGCTCGGCGTGGTGTTCGCCGGCAGCTACTACGCGGTGCAGCGGCTGTGCCGCGCTCGCCTGCCCTCCGACTTCCTCGCGCGCCTGCACCTGTGGCTGTGGAACCTGACGCTGGTCGCGGCGGGGATCAGCCTGCTGCTCGGCAAGACCACCTCGAAGGAGTACGCCGAGCTCGAGTGGCCGCTCGACATCGCCGTGGTGGTGATGTGGGTGATCTACGGCGTGAACTTCTTCGGCACGATCGCGCGCCGGCGCGAGCGCGGGCTGTACGCGGCGCTGTGGTTCTTCGGCGCCACGATCCTGACCATCGCCATGCTCTACATCTTCAACAACCTCGAGCGGCCGGTCTCGCTGTGGAAGTCGTACTCCATCTACGCCGGCGTCCACGACGCGAACATCCAATGGTGGTACGGGCACAACGCGGTCGGCTTCGTGCTCACCACGCCGATCCTCGGGCTGATGTACTACTTCCTGCCGCGCCAGGCCGACCGCCCGATCTACTCGCACCGGCTCTCGATCCTGCACTTCTGGTCGCTGATCTTCGTGTACATCTGGGCGGGGCCGCACCACCTGCTGTTCTCGCCGCTGCCCGACTGGGCGCAGTCGCTGGGCACGGCCTTCTCGATCATGCTGCTGCTGCCGTCGTGGGGCGGCATGTTGAACGGCCTGCTCACGCTGCGCGGCGCGTGGGGGCGCGTGGGCACGGACCCGATCCTGAAGATGTTCGTCGTCGGGCTGACCTTCTACGGCATGAGCACGTTCGAGGGCCCGATGATGGCGATCAAGACCGTGAACTCGCTCTCTCACTTCACCAGCTGGACGATCGCGCACGTCCACTCGGGCGCGCTCGGCTGGGTCGCGCTCACCTCCTTCGCGACGCTCTACTACCTGGTCCCGCGGCTGTGGCACACGCAGCTGTGGAGCATGCGGCTCGCCGAGACGCACTTCTGGGTCGCCACGCTCGGCATCGTGCTCTACGTGACTCCGATGTGGGTCGCGGGAGTGACCGAAGGTCTGATGTGGCGCGCCACCAACCCAGATGGCAGCCTGACCTACACCTTCGCCGACTCGGTGGCGGCGGTGCACGTCTACAACGTGATCCGCGCGGGCGGCGGCGCAGTGTTCCTGACCGGCGTGCTCCTGATGTTCTGGAACGTGATCCAGACCATCCGCCAGGGCTCCGCCGAGATCCCGGCCGACGCGCCCGCGGCGCGCGCGCTGCCCAGCTCCGGAGGGCGCTGAGCCGTGGCGTTCGAATGGCACCGCAGGCTCGAGGCGAACGCGCTCGTGCTCTCGATCCTGACCTTCGTCGCGGTCGCGGTCGGCGGGCTCGTGCTGCTGATCCCGCCGCACTTCCTCGAGGGCACCATCGAGCCGATCGCGGGCCTTCGCCCGTACTCGCCGCTCGAGCTCGAGGGGCGCGACATCTACGTCCGCGAGGGCTGCAACGTCTGTCACAGCCAGGAGGTGCGCCCGTTCAAGACCGAGACCGATCGCTACGGGCACTACTCGCTGGCGGGCGAAGCGATCTACGACCGGCCGTTCCTGTGGGGCTCGCGGCGCATCGGCCCCGACCTCGCGCGCGTCGGCGGCAAGTACCCGCCGTCGTGGCACTGGCTGCACTTCCGCAACCCGCGCGACATCGAGCCCCGCTCGACCATGCCGTCGTTCGCCTTCCTCGAGGAGCAGGAGCTCGACCTGAGCCTGACCAAGCGCAAGCTCGAGGTGCTGCGCGAGCTCGGGCACCCCTACACCGACGCGGAGATCGCCGGCGCGGAGGACGCCGCGCGCGCGCAGGCCGCGGAGATCGCGGCCGCGCTGCGCGCGAACGGGATCGCGCTCTCGCCGGTCGAGGAGCGCAGCGAGACGATCGCGGTGATCGCATATCTCGAGACGCTCGGCCGCGCGCTCAAAGCCGAGCCTGTGCAGAGCGTCCAGCTCGACGGGAGCACGCCGTGAGCGAGCCGAAGTTCGAGATTCCGGAGCGCCCGCTGCCGGGCGCGAGCACGCCGCGCGACGGCATCGCCGAGGACGACCACCCCGTTCCGCTCTGGTTCAACGCCGCCTGGGTGCTCACCTGGATCTTCGGGGTCGGCTACATCGTCTGGTATCTCGGCTTCTCGAGCTGGTCGGCGCGCGGCCAGTACGCGGCCGAGGTCGCAGCCGCGGCCAAGGCGACGGCGGCCGCAGCGGCCGCGGCGCCGGCGAGCAACCCGTTCGCGGGCAACGCCGCGGCGATCGCGGACGGCTCGCAGACCTTCGCCACCATCTGCGCGGCCTGTCACGGTCCCGACGCGCACGGCCTGGTCGGGCCGTCGCTGGTCGACCCCTACTGGAAGTACGGCAGCTCCGACGCGGACCGCTTCAAGACCGTGAACGAGGGCCGCCCGGGCGGCATGCCCGCATGGGGTCCGCAGCTCGGCAGCGAGCGGATCTGGAAGGTCCTCGCGTACATCGACACGCTGCCCAAGACCCGCGAGCCGGGGTTCGGCGCGCCCGACTACGTGCCGCCCGCCCCGCCCGCGCACTGACGAGCCCGACGTGCTCGACGCGCGACCCGTTCGCGGCTTCTTCCGCCGACTGCGCACGCGCATCGATGCGCTCCTGATCGCGATCCTGTTCCTGGTGCCCTGGCTCGAGCTCGGCGGCGAGCCCGTGCTGCGGCTCGACCTGCCGCACCGGCGCTTCCACGTGCTGGGTCTGGTGATCTTCCCCGACGAGCTCGTCTTCCTGTGGCTGATCGTGATCGGGCTCGCGCTCGCGCTGTTCTTCTTCACCGCGCTGGCCGGGCGGCTGTGGTGCGGCTGGGGCTGCCCGCAGACGGTGTTCTCGGACCTGTTCGCCGGGATCGCGCGGCGGCTGCAGGGCTGGCGCGGCACGCGCGCGCCGGCCCGGCCGAGCCGGGCGCGCGTCGTGGCGACGCACGCGGTGTGGGCGCTGCTCGCACTCGTGATCGGCTTCCACCTGGTCGCCTACTTCGCCGCGCCGCGCGAGCTGGCGGTCGGCCTGCTCCACGGAACGGTGTCGCGCACGCAGCTGGGCTTCCTGCTCGCCGCGTCCGGGCTCGCCTACTTGGACTTCGGCGTCGTGCGCCAGACGTTCTGCAAGTACCTGTGTCCGTACGCCCGCTTCCAGGGGGTGCTGTTCGACGCCGACACCCTGGTCGTGGCGTACGACGCCCCGCGCGGCGAGCCGCGGGGCAAGCGCGGGAAGGCGCCGGGCGACTGCGTCGACTGCGGGCTCTGCGTGGCGGTCTGTCCGACCGGGATCGACATCCGCGAGGGGCTGCAGCTCGAGTGCATCGCCTGCACGCAGTGCATCGACGCCTGCGACGGCGTGATGGCGAAGCTCGGGCGCGCGCCCAGGCTGATCGGCTACCGCGCGGTGGCGTCCCGCCCGGCGGAGGCACAGGCGCGGCTGCTGCGCCCGCGCGTGGTCGCCTACGGCGTGCTGCTCGGGGCGGTGGCGGTCGCCTTCGCGGCGGCGCTGCGGGCGCGCAGCCCGTTCGAGGTCTTCGTCGGGCACAACGCGGCGAGCCTCTACGCCACGCTCTCGGACGGGCGGCCGGGCAACGCCTACACGCTGCGCGTGGAGAACCGCGACACCGTCGCGCACCGGCTCGAGCTCTCG
>Ga0187779_10001664_pt1 | contig 13839 bp, 10 predicted proteins | sample 1015_Q2_SP10_10__FD_132435 | JGI IMG/M metagenome (GOLD analysis project Ga0187779, IMG submission 132435) | Tropical peat soil microbial communities from peatlands in Department of Meta, Colombia - 1015_Q2_SP10_10_MG | ecosystem: Environmental > Terrestrial > Soil > Wetlands > Peat | place... | reverse complement strand
TCGATGGCGTCCGCGGCGGCGGTGGACTCCAACAAGATCGACTCGCTGTTCATCGCCCGGACGCTGGCGTTCTACGACGCCGCCAACGACTCGTCGAACGCGCTGACCTGGCGGCACATCTGCACGGTCAAGACGCCGGGCGACGTGGACTGCTGGTTCAAGTACGGCTCGGGTCTGTACGACCGGCACGACACGGCCGGCGCGATGGACGCCATCCGGCACTTGATCCAGCTGCACCCGGAGACGGGCCGCGGGCAGATCGTGCTGTCCAGCTGGTTCTCGGCGGCCGCGAGCGCCGACTCGGCGCACCCGGCGCACGCGCAGGAGCTGGTGGACTCGTCGCTGGCCGAGGCCCGCGCGGCCCTGGCCGCGGACAGCTCGTGGCGACCCCAGGCGGCGGGGATGTTCCTGCGCGCCGGCCTGGTCTCGTTCCAGGGGACCGACTATCACCGGGCCATCGACCTGCTGTCGACGGCGCAGCCGTGGGCCACGGCGCAGACCGCGCCGACCTTCGCGTATCTGCTGGGCAGCTCGCAGTTCCGCGTCGGTCTCGCCACGCTGCAGGTGCTGCAGCCGTACAAGATCGATCAGCACCGGCAGGCGACGATCGACTCCGCCTGCGCGATGAGCAAGGCGATCCTGGACAGCTTCGGCCCGGCGCAGACCAACCTCGCCGCCGGGGCGGCGCTGGCGCGCGACGCGGTGAACCAGATGCTGACCTACATCGGCAACGTGACGACCGCGCTGACGCCGATGCGATCGCGGCTGAAGTGCCCGTAACCGCTTGTAGGCGCCCTCGCGCGCTTCTATATTGACGTGCTTGGCCGCGGGGGGCTGTAGCTCAGCTGGTTAGAGTGCCGGTCTGTCACACCGGAGGTCGCGGGTTCGAGCCCCGTCAGCCCCGTCATTGAACCGCCCCACCAGCCAGCATGGGTGGGGCGGTTTTCCTTAAGTGCGCCGAGTGAGAGGTGAGTGGTGAGACGTGAGACGTTCAAGTGAGAGGTGAGAAGCGCAAAGGCGTGAGAGGTGAGGCCCCTCTCACTTCGACCTCTCACGTCTCACGTGAACCTCTCCCGTCTCACGCCTCACCTCTCACCTTCGCGCATACCCCCGTACTGGTGGATGAGGTCATGACCCTCCTCGGCAGCTGCCGGAGGGTCCTGGATGGAACCATCGGTTCCGCCGGCCACGCCGCACGGCTCGCCGCCGGCGGCGCCCGGGTGCTGGGGCTCGACCGCGACCCCACGGCGGTGCGTGCCGCCGGCGCCGCCCTCGCCGGCGCGGCCGAGGTCCGGCTCGGCGACTACGCGGACGCGGCGGCCGATCCCGAGGTGGCCCTGTTCCGGCCGGACGGCATTCTGCTCGACCTCGGCGTGTCGTCGCCGCAGATCGACGACCCGGCGCGCGGCTTCAGCTTCCGGCCCGGCACGCCGCTCGACATGCGGATGACCGCCGGCGAGGGACCGACCGCGGCCGAGTGGCTGGCCGGGGCCGGCGAGGCGGAGCTGGCCGCCGCGTTCCGCGACTGGGCGGACGAGCCGCGGGCCCGCCCGCTCGCGCGCGAGGTCGTGCGGCGGCGCGCCACCCGGCCGCTGGCGATCGCCGACGACCTGGTGGGCGCGATCCGCGCGGTGCTCGGGCCGCGGAGCGGTCCGGACGACTTCGCGCGGCTGTTCCAGGCCGTGCGCATCGCCGTGAACGGCGAGATCGAGCGGCTCGCGCGGGCGCTGCCCGCGCTGCTCGAGGTCGCGGCGCCGGGCGGGGTGCTGGCCGTGATCAGCTACCACTCGGGCGAGGACCGCACGGTCAAGCACGCGTTCCAGGACTGGGCCCGCGGCTGCGTGTGCCCGCCCCGCCAGCCGGTCTGCACCTGCCGCGGCCGGCCGCTCGGCGAGGTCCTCACCCGTCGCCCCCTGCGCCCCGGTCCCGCCGAGACGGCCGCGAACCCGCGCGCGCGCAGCGCCCGGCTGCGCGGCTTCCGGAAGGCCGCGCCGGCGGAGCCCGCGCCGGCAGCGCAGGCGTCCTCTGCGCCGCCCGCACACGACTCGCCCCGCCGAGGGACCACCGCGTGAAGCTGCGCGGCAGGCACTGGGTCGCGCTGTGGCTGGGCGGCTTCCTCCTCATGGGCGCCGCGGTCGTGTGGCGGCAGACGGCCGCGCTGGCCACCGCCCGGCAGCTCAAGGCGCTCCAGACCACCCGCGAGGCGCTCGAGGTCACGCGCGCGGCCGCTGCGGCGGAGATCCGGCGCGCCGTGAGCCGCAACGTGCTGGTGCCGATGGCCCAGGCGCGGCTCCACCTGCGCTTGCCCCAGGACTCCGACATCGTCATTCTGCAGGACCCTCGGGCCCGGTGAACGGGTGATCAAGGCGCCGTCGCGCATCACGCTGATCGAGATCGCCTTCGCCCTGGCGGCCCTCGCCGTCGTCGGGAAGGCCGTGGACGTGCAGCTGGTGCAGGGCGGCCAGTGGCGCCAGCGCGCGCGGGCGCAGCAGACCGTGCGGGTCCCGCTGCCGGCCCGGCGCGGCACGCTGTTCGACCGCAACGGCGCCCCGCTCGCGGTGAGCCAGGAAACGTACGGCGTCGGCCTCGCGCCGCAGGAGGTCTCCGACCGCGGCCGCGCCGTCCCGCTCCTGGCGCGCGCGCTGCGGCGCCCCGAGGCCGAGATCGCGCGCGCGTTCGCCTCGGAGCGCGTGTGGGTCGAGTGGCCCGGGCCGTATCCGTGGAACGACGTGATGCCGCTCAAGACCCTGCGGGGCGTCTACCTGCAGACGCGGCTGGAACGCTTCTACCCCCGCCCCGACCTGGCGCCGCAGCTGGTGGGCCGGGTGGGCGACGGCGGACGCGGCGCGAGCGGTCTCGAGCGGGCGCTGGACTCCCTGCTCGCCGGCGTGCCGGGCAGCGCCGTGATGCTGCGGGACCAGGCCGGCCACACCTACCCCTCGCCCTCGCGCCCCGCCGTGGAGCCGCGGCCCGGCGACGACGTCTACCTCACCCTCGACGCCCAGCTGGAGGAGATCGCGCAGCACGCGCTCGCGGCGGCGGTCGACTCGTCGCACGCCTCCGGCGGCGACGTCGTCATCGTCCAGCCGGCGACCGGCGAGGTGCTCGCGATGGCGAGCGTGCGGCGCGCGCCCGCGGAGGGCGGCGGGCCCGGCGACACCTTCGAGCCCGGCTCCACGGCCAAGGTGTTCACCGCGGCGGCGCTGCTCCGGGACGGCAAGGCGACGCCCGGCGACAAGGTGTACGTGGAGCACGGCACCTACCAGCTGGGCCGGCGCGTCATCCACGACGTGCACCCCGCGGACACGCTCACCCTGGCCGACGTGCTGCGCGTCTCGAGCAACATCGGCATGGCGAAGCTGGGGGCGCGGCTCACGCCGGCCGAGCAGTTCACGGCGCTGCGCGACTTCGGGTTCGGCACGGCGACCGGCGTGGAGCTGGCGGGCGAGGCGGCCGGCCGGCTGCGCAACCCGCGCGCCTGGACCGCCGAGAGCCCGGCCAGCCTCGCGATGGGCTACGAGCTGGCGGTGACGCCGCTGCAGCTCGCCGCGGCGTACGGCGTGCTCGCCAACCGGGGCGTGCTGCTGGAGCCGACCCTCGTCCGCTGGGTGCGCGACCGCAACGGGGACGAGCGGTGGGCGGCGCGCCCGAGGCCGGTGCGGCAGGTCGTCACCGCGTCGGTGGCCTCCGAGCTCACCCGCATGCTGCAGGGGGTGGTCGAAGAGGGCACCGGGCGGCGGGCCGCGCTGGGCACCTACTCGGTCGCGGGGAAGACGGGCACCGCGCGGCGCGCCGTGGGAGGGAAGTACCTCCCCGGGCACTACTGGGCGAGCTTCGTCGGCATCTTCCCGGCGCTGGACCCGCAGCTCGTGCTGGTCGTCAAGCTCGACGACCCGCAGGGCGAGTATTTCGCGGGCTCCACGGCCGCGCCGGTCGTCCGCACCATCCTGGAGGCGGCGCTGGCGACGCCCGGCGTCGCCCTCGACCGCGGGCGCCTGGTGCGCCGCTGGCTCGCCGACACGTCGGACGGGAGTCCCGCCGCGGCGCCCGCGCCGGGAACGACCGTCGTGCTGCCGTGGCCCGTGCCGCCCGCGCGCCCCGACACGGTCAGGCCCGTGCCGGTGCCGGACGTCGCGGGCAGCGACCTGCGCGCGGCCGCGCGGACGCTGCACCGCCGCGGCTTCGAGGTGCGGGTCCAGGGCTGGGGCCGCGTGGTCGGCACCGTCCCGGCCGCCGGCACGCCGGTCGCGCCGGGCCGCACGGTGGTGGTGCGCGCGGAGGCCGCGCGTGCAGGCTGAGGCGCTGCGTGCCCGGCTCGAGCGCGAGGGGCTCCTGGTGCGCTGGCCGGCCGGCGCACCGGCCGTGATCCCGTCGGTGACGACCGACAGCCGCCACGTGGAGCCGGGCGCGCTGTTCCTCGCCTGGCGGGGCACGGCGTCGGACGCGCACGCCTACGTGGCGGCCGCGGCCCGCGCGGGCGCGGCCTTCGCGCTCGTCGAGCACGAGGTGGCCGACGCGCGCGTCCCGCAGGCCGTGGTCCGCGATGGCCGGCGCGCCGCGGCGGTCGCCGCGGCGGCGTTCTTCGGGAACCCGGGCGACGCCCTCGTCCTGCTCGCCGCCACGGGCACCAACGGCAAGACGACCACGGTGCACCTGCTGCGCCACCTGTTCGGCGACCGCGCGCCGGCCGGGTCCATCGGGACGCTGGGCACGATCGACGGCCACGGGCGGCTGGTGCCCACCCCGGGCGCGCTGACCACGCCGGGCCCGGTGGAGCTGCAGCGGGCGCTGGCGCTCCTGAGGCTCGACGGCGTGCAGACCGTCGCGATGGAGGCGTCCTCGCACAGCCTCGACCAGGACCGCGTCGCGGGGCTCGCCTTCCGCGCGGCGGTGTTCACCAACCTCACCCGCGACCACCTCGACTACCACCACGACTTCGACAGCTACCGCGCGGCCAAGCTGAAGCTCGACCGCTGCCTCGCCCCCGGCGGCTTCCAGGTCGTGAACGCGGACGAGGCGGCGTGGGCGCAGCTGCCCGCGCGCGCCGAGCGCATCACCTTCGCCGTCGCCGCGGCCGCCGACGTGCGCGCCGAGGACGTCGAGGGCGGCCCCGAGGGCATGCGGTTCCGCCTCGCGGTGCGCGGCGGGTCCGCGCCCGTCGCGCTCCCGCTGCTCGGCGCCTTCAACGTCGAGAACGCGCTCGGCGCCGCGGCCGCCGCCATCGCCCTCGGCCGCGACGTCGAGACCGTGGCGAAGCGGCTGTCCGAGGCGCCGCAGGTGCCGGGCCGGATGGAGCGGCTCACCGACCGGCCGTGCGTGGTGCTGCGCGACTACGCGCACACGCCCGACGCCCTCGAGCGCGCGCTCGCGGCGCTGCGGCCGCTCGCCAGGGGGCGCCTGATCGTGGTGTTCGGCGCCGGCGGCGACCGCGACCGGGGCAAGCGGCCGCTGATGGGCGGCGTCGCGGCGCGCGGCGCGGACCTGGCCGTCGTCACCTCCGACAACCCGCGCCACGAGGACCCCGAGGCGATCATCCACGAGATCGAGGCCGGCATGGAGGGCACCCCGCACCTGAGGATCGTGGACCGCCGGGCCGCCGTGCTGCGGGCCCTCGCGATCGCCAAGCCCGACGACGTGATCCTCCTGGCGGGGAAGGGGCACGAGACCTACCAGGTGGTGGGCGACGCCCACGTGGCCATGGACGAGCGCGAGATCGTGGCCGCCGCCGTCGGCGCCGCCGAGGCCGGGAGCGTCCGGTGACCGCCTTCCCGTGGACCGCGAAGCACGTCGCCGAGGCGCTCGGACTGCCCGCCGCCTCCTGGGACAACACCTACGCGGGCGTCTCGACCGACACCCGCGCCCTCAAGGAGCGCGAGCTGTTCGTCGCCCTCAAGGGCGAGCGCTACGACGGCCACGACTACCTGAGCGACGCGCGCCTGGCGGGCGTGGGCGCGGTCGTGGTGCGCCACCGCACGCCGCGCTGGCCCGGGTTCGACTGGTTCGAGGTGGACGACACGCTGGTCGCGCTCGGCGCGCTGGCCCGCCACCGCCGCGACGCGCTCGCGGGGAAGGTCGTCGCGATCACCGGGACGACGGGCAAGACCAGCACCAAGGAGCTGGCGGCGGCGGCGCTCGGCGCCCGGCTGCGCGTGCACAAGTCCGAGCGCAACCTCAACAACCTCGTCGGCGTCCCGCTCACCCTGCTCGCGGCGCCGCTCGAGGCGGAGGCGGCGGTCGTCGAGTGCGGCGCGAGCGTCCCGGGCGAGATTCCCCGCCAGCGGGACATCGTGCGGCCCGACGTGGCGGTGGTCACCACCGTGGCGGAGGGGCACCTCGAGGGCTTCGGCGGACTGGAGAAGGTGTTCGAGGAGAAGCTGTCCCTGCTCGCCGGCGCCCCGATCGCGGTGGTCGGCACCGCGCCCGCCCGCCTGGCGGAGGCGGCCCGCACGGTCGCCAAGCGGGTGGTCACCGCGGGCCTCGACGCCGGCGCCGAGTGGAACGCCGAGCACGTGACCCTGCTGCCCGACGGCCGGCCGCGCTTCACGGTGCGCGGCGTGACCGTGGAGCTGCCGCTGTTCGGCCGGCACATGGTGGCCAACGCGCTGGTGGCGCTGGCGGTCGCGGACGCCCTCGGCGTGCCGCTCGCCGAGGCGGCCCCGGCGCTGGCGGGTGCGCGGCTGCCCGCGGGCCGCTCGGAGGTGCTCGACCTCGGCGACATCACCGTCATCAACGACTGCTACAACGCCAACCCCTCGTCGTTCGCCGCGGCGCTGGACCTGCTCGCGGCGCTGCGCGGGGACCGCCGCGCCGTCGTGGTGGCCGGCACGATGCGGGAGCTGGGCCCGGCCTCGGCCGAGCTGCACCGCGGCGTGGCCGAGCGGATCGCCGAGGCGAAGCCCGACGTGGTGGCCGCGGTGGGTGCGTTCGTGCCGGCGTTCGAGGCGCTGAAGCGTCCCAAGGGCCAGACCCTGCTCACCGGCGAGACGCCCGAGGCGATCGCCCCGGGCCTCAAGGCGGCGCTGCGGCCGGGCGACGTCGTGCTGCTCAAGGCGTCGCGCGGCGTGCAGCTGGAGCGCGTCATCCCCCTGCTGTGGCCGTCAGCGCCTGCGGCGGGCGCGACGCACGAGGTGCCGGCGTGATCTACCAGCTGCTGTTCCGGTACGTGCACCAGTACACGCTCGCCAACCTGGTCAGCTACATCTCCTTCCGCGCCGGCGCCGCGATCGCGACGGCGCTGCTGCTGTCGTTCCTGGTCGGGCCGTGGGTGATCGCGCGGCTCCAGGCGCACAAGGTGGGGCAGATCGTGCGCACCGAGGGGCCGGCCACGCACCTCGGCAAGCGCGGCACGCCGACCATGGGCGGCGTCATCATCCTGTTCGCCTCGGTGGTGTCCACGCTGCTGTGGGCGCAGCTCGACAACCGGTTCGTGCTGATCGCGCTGGCCGCCACGGTGTGGATGGGCGGCATCGGGTTCGTGGACGACTGGCTCAAGGTGGTGCAGCGTCGCCCGCGCGGCCTGGTGGCGCGCTACAAGCTCGCCGGGCAGATCTCCTTCGGCCTCGCCCTCGGCGTGGTGCTGCTGGTGTTCCCGTGGACCGGCACGGTGCTCCCGCCGTCCTCGACCACGGTGCCGTTCTTCAAGTACGTGTTCGTGGTGCTGGAGCCGCCGCTCTACATCGCCTTCGTCACCTTCGTGGTCACGGCCTGGTCGAACGCCGTCAACCTCACCGACGGGCTGGACGGGCTCGCCACCGGGCTCTCGGCCATCGCGGCCCTGAGCTTCGCCGCGTTCGCCTACCTGTTCGGACGCACCGACGCGTCGGAGTACCTCAAGACGTTCTACCTGCCGGGCGCGGGCGAGCTGGCGATCTACTGCGCCAGCCTGATGGGCGGCTGCCTCGGCTTCCTGTGGTTCAACGCCCACCCGGCGAAGGTGTTCATGGGCGACACCGGCTCGCTCGCCATCGGCGGCGGGCTCGGGACCACGGCCATCCTGCTCAAGGCGGAGTTCCTGCTGGTGCTGGTGGGCGGGGTGTTCGTGGCCGAGGCGGTGTCGGTCGTGCTGCAGACGGGCGTCTTCCGGTGGCGGCTGCGGCGCTTCGGCCGCGCGTACGCCGAGCAGCACCGGGTGTTCCGGATGGCGCCGCTGCACCACCACTTCGAGCAGCAGGGCTGGCACGAGACCACGGTGGTGGCGCGCTTCTACATCCTGGGGCTGATCTGCGCGCTGATCGGGCTGGCGACGCTCAAGATCCGGTGATGGCGACCCAGCGTGGGCCGGGTGCGGGCGGCGCGCCGGCTTCCGCCGGCCCGTTGATCCCGGCGTCCTGGCGGGGCGGCGAGGTCGCGGTGATCGGCCTGATGCGGAGCGGCCGCGCCTCCGCCGAGCTGCTGCTCCGGCACGGCGCCGCGGTGTACGGCTCCGACGCCGCCGACGGGCCCGCGGTGCGGGAGAACGCCGCGCAGCTCCGCGCGCTCGGCGCGGCGGTGGACGTGGGCCGGCACGACCTGGCGCGGATCGCCCGCTGCCGGGCGGTCGTGGCCTCGCCCGGGGTGCCGCCGGACGCGCCGGCGCTCGCGGCCGCCCGCGCGGCGGGCGTGGAGGTGCTGGCCGAGCTGGAGCTGGGCGCGCGGTTCCTGCCGGCGACGCGCCTGGTGGTGGTGACCGGCACCAAGGGCAAGTCCACCACCACGGCCTGCATCGCGCACCTGCTGCGCGCGGCGGGCCTGAGCGACGCCGAGGCCGCGGGCAACATCGGGAACCCGATCACCGCGTTCGCGCTCGCACCGCGGCCGCCGGCCTGGCTGGCCGTGGAGGCCAGCTCCTTCCAGCTCCACGACGCGCCCGGCCTCGCGCCGGCCGTGGGCGTCCTGACCAACCTCTCGCCCGACCACCTCGACCGCTACGGCACGGCGGAGGCCTACTACGCGGACAAGGCGCTGCTGTTCCGGAACGCCGGCCCCCGCAGCCGCTGGGTGACCAACGGCGACGACGAGGCGGCGTCCCGGTTGGCCGCCGCGGCCGCGGGCACGCGCGAGGCCTTCTCGCTCCGGGAGCGCGCGGCGGCGGCCTTCTACGACCGGAAGGCCGGCTGGCTGGTGGTGCGGGGCACGCCGCTCGTGCGCCGCTCCGCCCTCCAGCTCCTCGGCGACCACAACGTCGCCAACGCGCTCGCGGCCGCGCTGGCCGTGCCGCCCGAGGCCGACCGGGAGACGATGGCCCGCGCCCTGGCGAGCTTCCGCGCGCTGCCCCACCGGCTCGAGCCGGTGCGCGAGCTGGACGGCGTGCTGTGGATCAACGACTCCAAGGCCACCATCCTGAGCGCCGTCGAGGTCGCCCTCGCCAGCGTGCCCCGCACGATCGTGCTGCTGCTCGGCGGCCGGCCCAAGGTGGACTCCTTCGCCCCGCTCCGGCCGCACCTCGGCCACGTGCGGGCGGTCGTGGCCTACGGCGAGGCCGCGCCCGCGATCGCGCGCGACCTCGCGGGCGCGGCGCCCCTGGTGCGGGGCGGCGAGTTCCGCGACGTGCTGGAGAAGGCGCGAGGCCTGGCGAAGCCGGGCGACGCCGTGCTGCTCGCCCCCGCGTGCACCAGCTTCGACATGTTCGACAACGCCGAGCAGCGCGGGCGCGAGTTCCGCGCCATCGTCGAGGCCTGGTAGTGGCGCGCGCGCCGCGGGCGTCCCGGGCGCCGGCCGCGCCGCGCCCCGGCCGCGCCCGCGAGCGTTGGCTCGGCTGGGAGGCGCGGCTGATGGCCATCATCACGGCCGCGCTGGTGGTCTTCGGGCTGGTCTCGGTGTACGCGGCGTCGTCGGCGCTGATGCAGAAGGGGCAGCCGGTCGGCATGTCGCTGGCGCTCGACCAGGCCCTCGGGGCGGCCCTCGGCGGGCTGCTCCTCATCCTGGCGATGCGCATCGACCTCGACCGCGTGCGGCGGCTGGGCTGGCCGATGATGCTGGTCGCGCTCGGCCTGCTGGTGGTGATCGTGCTCCCGTTCACGCACGCCGTCGCGCCCCGGATCAACGGCTCGCGCCGCTGGCTCCGGCTCGGCGTGTCCGTCGAGATCTCGGAGATCGCCAAGCTGGTGGCGATCGTGTGGACGGCGGCGCTGTGCGCCAAGAAGGGGAAGGACCTCAGCCACTTCTTCCGGGGCGTCGTCCCGGTCATGACGATCATCCTGCCGATGTGCGGCCTGATCCTGCTGGAGCCCGACCTCTCGACCGCGGTGGTGATCGGGTTCCTGGCGATGATCGTGCTGTTCGCCGCCGGCGCCCGGGTGGGCCACTTCATCCTGCTGGGCGCGCTGGGCGTGCCGATCCTGTGGGAGCGGATCCTCCACGTGCAGTACCGCCTGCTGCGGATGACGACCTTCCTCGATCCCGGCGCCGACCGCCTGGCGAGCGGCTACCAGATCAACCAGTCGCTGATCGGGCTCGGGGCGGGCCGGCTCGTGGGCGTCGGCTTCGGGCAGGGCCAGCAGAAGCTGGGCTTCCTGCCGTACCCGTACTCGGACTTCATCTTCGCCACCATCGGCGAGGAGTGGGGGTTCGTCGGCGTCGTGTTCCTGGTGGTGCTGTACGGCGCGTGGCTGTTCCTCGCGCTGCGGCTCGCGCGCGCCACCGCCGACCCGTTCCAGCAGTACCTCGGCGTCGGGCTCGCCGCGCTGATCGGCGTGGACGCGTTCCTCCACATGGGCGTCGGCCTCGCGCTCGTGCCGACCACGGGGCTGGTGCTGCCGTTCATCTCCTACGGGCGCTCGAGCCTCATCGTGGCCCTGGTCGCCACCGGGCTGATCCTCAACCTCGGGACCCGCAAGCGCGCGGTGACGCGGTGACGACGGTCCTGTTCACCGGCGGCGGCACCGGCGGCCACCTCATGCCCGCGCTGGCCATCGCCGAGGAGATGGTCCGGCTCGATCCCGCGGTCCGCCCGTTCTTCGTCGGCAGCCGCCGCGGCGTCGAGGCCACCGTGCTGCCGCACCGCCCCTGGCGCTACGAGCTGCTGCCGCTCGAGCCGCTGTGGCGGCGGCGCTGGTGGCGGAACCTCCGCCTGCCGTTCGCGCTCGCGGCGTCGCTCCGCGAGGTGCGCGCGCTCCTCGCGCGCGAGGCGCCGGTCGCCGTGGTCGGCACCGGCGGCTACGTCGCGGGGCCGGTCGTGTGGGCGGCGATGAACCGCGGCGTGCCCGCGGTGCTGCAGGAGCAGAACGCGTTCCCCGGGCTCGTGACCCGCACGCTCGCGCGGCGCGCGCGGCAGGTCCACCTCGGCTTCCCGGAGGCGCGCGCGCGCCTGGCCGTGGGGCAGGGCACCGCGGTCTTCGACAGCGGCAACCCGATCCCGGCCCCGCCCTCGCCGCGCCCCTCGCGCGCCGACGCGAAGCGCAAGCTCGGCTTCCCCGCCGACCGCCCGCTGGTGTTCGTCACCGGCGGCAGCCAGGGCGCGCTCGCGATCAACGAGGCGGTGGCCGCCGCGCTCGCGTCGGGCACGTTCCCGCGCGGCGCGTCGCTGCTGTGGCAATGCGGCGCGCGATCGCTCGAGCGCTTCGCGCCGCTGCGCGCGCCGGGGCGTGTCGTGGTGGAGGCGTTCCTCGATCCGGTCTCCGACGCGCACGCCGCCGCCGACCTGGTGGTCTCGAGGGCAGGGGCGATGACGCTCGCCGGGCTCGCCGTCTGGGGCCTGCCCGCGATCCTCGTCCCGCTGCCGACGGCCGCCGCCGGCCACCAGCTCTCGAACGCGCGGGCCCTGGCCCAGGCGGGTGCCGCCACCCTCGTCGACCAGTCCGGCCTCTCCGGCGACACGCTCTCGGGAGCGGTCGCGACGCTGCTCGACGACCCTGCAAGAATGGCGGACCTCGGACGCCGGATGCTGGCGCGGGCGAGGCCCGACGCGGCGGCGACGATCGCCGCCGAGGCCCTCAAGTTGGTGCCGAAAGCCTAGTTCAACTCTTTCGCAAGCCTAGGCGGGATTTTATATTAGCCGCCTGTTGATGCAGCTTTTTGCCCATGACGACCCTCGGCCCATCCATTTTCTCGGGGTCGCTGGCGCCGGGATGAGCGCGTTGGCGCTCCTCGCACGGCGGAGGGGCGTGCCGGTCACCGGATGCGATCGGGATCCCGAGGGGCCCGGGGCGGCATCCAATACGGCGGATGTCCGGAGAGCTGGCGGGACCGTCCTCGCGGGGCACGATCCCGGCCACGTGAGCGGGTGCAGGGCCGTGATCGTCACGGCCGCGGTGGCGCCCGACAACCCGGAACTGGCGAGGGCGCGGGCACTTGGAATCCCGATCGTGCGCCGTGCCGATGCACTGGCTGCCGCAACCGCTCCTGGTCGAGTCGTCGCCGTCGCGGGGACTCACGGCAAGACCACGACGACGGCGATGACGACCTTGGCGCTCGCGGCCGCCGGACTGGATCCCACCGGGATCGCTGGCGGCCGCGTCGCTTCATGGTCGGGCAGCACGAGGTTCGGGGGCGACGGCGTCTTCGTCGTCGAGGCGGACGAGTACGACAAGGCGTTTCTCGCTCTGTCCGCCGAAGTCGCTGTCATCAATAACGTTGAGGCGGACCACCTCGAGTGCTACGGCAGTATCCAGGCGCTCGAGGAGGCCTTCGTGGAGTTTGCGCGACCGGCGCGACGGGTGATCGCGGGGGCGGACGACCCCGGCGCGTGCCGGGTCGCCACCCGGACCGAGCGGCCGACCTGGACGGTAGGCGTTGCGGCGCAAGCGGATGTGAGGCTCACGGCCGTGCGGCAGTCGCCGGCCGGAAGCCGGGCGGCGGTCGCCCTGCCGGGGGCCGGGACGGCGGAGTTGAAGCTGAAGGTGCCCGGCCTCCACAACCTCCGGAACGCGGCTGCCGCTTTGGCGGTGACGCTGGAGCTGGGAGCGAGCGTGGAGGCGGCCCTCGGAGCGCTGGCGGCGTTCGAGGGCGTGGGCCGGCGGTTCGAGCTGGTGGGGTCCGCGGCGGGGGTGACGGTCGTGGACGACTACGCCCACCACCCGACCGAGATCGCCGCGACGCTGGAGGGTGCGAGGCAGGCGTACCCGCGCCGCCGGCTGGTGGCGGTGTTCCAGCCGCACCTGTACTCGCGGACGGCGCTGCACGCGGCGGGGATGGGCCGAGCTCTTTCGCCGGCCGACGTGGTGGTGGTGACCGAGGTGTACGCCGCGCGCGAGGCGCCGGTGGCGGGCGTGAGCGGCAAGCTGGTCGCGGACGCGGCGGCGCGGCCGGGCAACGAGGTGGTGTGGGTGCCCGCCCGCGCGGACCTGGTCGCGCAGGTCGCCTCGCTGGTGCGCGAGGGCGACGTGGTGCTGACGCTCGGCGCGGGCGACGTGACGGCGGTGGGGCGGGAGCTGCTCGCGCGGCTGGGCCAGCGGCGAGGGGGGTCGGCGTGACGCGGCTCCGTCGCTGGTGGGTGGTGGGTGGTGGCGTGGTGGTGCTGACCGCGCCGTGGTGGGGACCGGTGGTGCTGGCGCGGTTCCGGTTCTTCGACGTGCGCCGGGTGGAGGTCCGCGGCACGCACTACCTCGCGCCGGCGACCGTCGTCGCCGCGCTGGGCCTGGGGCGCGGCGCGAGCGTGTGGGCCGGCACCGCGGCGATGGAGCGGCGGGTCGGCGCGCTGGCGGGCGTGAAGGCGGTGGACGTGGGCCGCCGCGTGCCGTCGACGCTGGTGGTGACGGTGACGGAGGTCGAGCCGGTGGCGCTGGCCGTGGCGCCCGAGGGCCTGGTGCCGGTGGACGACAGCGGCCGGCCGCTGCCCTACGACCCGGCGACGGTGCCGGTGGACGCGCCGGTGGTGGCGAAGGCCGACGCGCCGCTCCTGGCGGCGCTGGCGACGGTGCGGGC
>Ga0187779_10001662_pt1 | contig 13848 bp, 9 predicted proteins | sample 1015_Q2_SP10_10__FD_132435 | JGI IMG/M metagenome (GOLD analysis project Ga0187779, IMG submission 132435) | Tropical peat soil microbial communities from peatlands in Department of Meta, Colombia - 1015_Q2_SP10_10_MG | ecosystem: Environmental > Terrestrial > Soil > Wetlands > Peat | place... | reverse complement strand
GGAACTGATACGGACGGAGGCGGGCTTCACCTTGAGCGACGCGCAGGGCGAGCTGCGCCGATGCATCCAGACGTTCCGCCTTTCGGCCGAGGAGGCGCGGCGGCTCACCGGCGAGATGATTCCGCTCGAGGGCGCACCGCAGCAGGCTGGTCGGCTGGGGTTCACGATCCCCGTGCCGCTCGGCGTCGTCTGCGCCATTACGCCGTTCAATGCCCCCGTCAACACGGTGGCGCACAAGGTCGCGCCGGCGATCGCCGCAGGCAATGCGGTCATCGTCAAGCCGTCGAGCAGCACGCCCAGGGCGGCGACGCTCCTCGCCGAGGTGCTGATCGAGGCTGGCCTGCCCAAGGGCCTCGTCTCCATCATTCATGGCGGTTCGAAGGTCGCGCACTGGTTGATCGACGAGCCCGCGATCCGGTTCTTCGCGTTTACCGGAAGTACGGAAGTGGGCCGGGATATCCAGCAGCGCGCTGGCTTGCGCCGCACGCAGATGGAGCTCGGCAGCATCGCGTTCACCGTACTCTGCGCCGACGCCAACCTGGACGTGGCGTTACCGAAGATTGTGGGTGCCGCATACCGCAAGGCAGGACAGGTTTGTACCTCGATTCAGACGCTGCTCGTCGAGCGCAGCCGCATCAAGGAAGTGGAAGAGCGGCTGAAGAAGCTCGTCTCCGCTCTCGTCTACGGCGATCCGCACGACGCAAAGACGCAGGTCGGCCCGGTCATCAACGTCGACAATGCAACGCGGATTGAGGCGTGGGTCGACAATGCCGTTCGCAAGGGGGCGCGCCGGCTCGCGGGCGGGGCGCGCAAGGGCGCCGTGGTCCCCCCGACGCTGCTTGCCGACGTCGACGATGCCTGCGAAGTGAGCTGCCAGGAGATCTTCGGCCCCGTCATGACGCTCGTGCCGTTCGATTCGATGGACGAGGCGATCGATCGCGTGAATTCGACGCCCTATGGACTTGCGACCGGCGTCTTCACCAATCAGATAGACGCGGCATTCAAGGCGGTTCGACGGCTCCATGTCGGAGGCGTGCACATCAATGAGACATCGAGCTCGCGCGTCGATCTCATGCCGTACGGGGGTACCAAGGATTCGGGATTCGGACGCGAGGGGCCGCGCTATGCGGTTCACGAGATGAGCGAGCTGCGCACGGTCACGTTCACTATGTAGTTGAGCTTCGAATGAGCGAACGCCGGTCCGCCCTTTCGTATCAATACGTCGCACCCGAGCTTCGCGTATATCACGGCAGCGACAGCCTCGTCGCCCTCAGGCGCGAGCTCGAGCGCAACGCCTGCAAGCGTGCGGCCGTCGTGTGCGGCAGGACGGTCAGCCGCAGCGAGGAGCTCGGCATGCTTCGCGAGTCGCTCGGCTCCCTCGTGGTCGGCGTGAGCGCCACCGCGCGCGAGCACAGTCCTGTGGCCGGCGTCGACGAGACGGTTCGCTTTCTCGCGGAAGCGCAGGCCGATGCGATCGTCGCCGTCGGTGGTGGGTCCGCGGCGGTGACGGCGCGCGCCGCTGCGATCGCGGCGGGTGAGAAGAAGCCGCTTGCGCAGCTGTGCACGCGCCGGCTCGCCGACGGAACCTTCGAGAGCCCGCGGCTCAACGCCCCCAAGCTGCCCCAGTTCGTGGTACCGACGACACCGAGCACGGCGTTCGTGAAAGCCGGCACCGCCGTTCACGACGAGGCCGGCGAGCGGCTCGCGCTGTTCGATCCCAAGACGCGCGCCAAGGCGATCTTCGTGCATCCGCGGTTTGTGGCGACTGCGCCGCCCGAGCTCGCGCAGAGCGCGACGCTCAACGCGTTCGCCAATGCCATCGAAGCGCTTACGTCGCCCAACTGCGACCCGTTCTCCGAAGCGCTCCTGATGCAGGCCTTGCGCTTGATCAACGCCAACCTTCAGCTCCTGCGCGACGGCGGCGTCGACGTCCGTGAGCGCCTGGTCGTCGCGGCGATTCTCTGCGGTCGCGGCACGGAGCAGGGCGGGACGGGACTGGCTTCCGTCCTGGCGCACGCGATCGGCCGGCGAAGCCATGTCGCCAACGGCATCGTGAACGCCATCGTGCTGCCGCACACGATGCGCTATAACGCGCCGGTCACCGGCGAGCGCGACCCTGCGGTTATCGAGGCTCTAGGCGGGCTGCCTGGCTCGCTGCCCGCAAGCGACGTGGTGCAGCGCTTCCTCGCCCGAGTGGACGCTCCGAAATCCCTGCGCGAAATCGGTGTGACGCGTGAAGACCTGGCGCCCATCGCAGACGCGGCGATGCTCGATTGGTTCATCAGCCGCAATGCTCGGGCCGTCCCGGATGCCGCGACCCTGGTCGGGCTTCTGGACGTTGCGTGGTAGCCACGTCCGCTATTTTGCGAGCGCCTTGATGATTTCGATCATGCGGTCTAGCGCGGGATCCTTCTGACCTTTTACCCAACCAAAGACGAATGTCGTCTCGTAGGTGACGTCCTCCAAGGGAATGACGGAGAGACTCGGCGGATAGGTGAAATGTCGTCCAGTGGGGATAAGTCCGATGCCCATGCCGACCGAGATGAGGTTGACCTGCGTCGCGATCGTGCCGACCTCTTGCACGATCTGTGGCTCGAATCCCACCTTCTGGCACAGCTCATAGAGCGGACCGTAACCAGGACTGCTGGTCGAGCGGGGAACCACGACGAACACCTCGCCGGCAAGATCACCGAGAGTCAGCGACTTCCTTTTTGCGAGTCGATGATCATTGGGCACGGCAACGCCCAAGCCGCCCGTCTGGATCCGAAACCAGTCGAGCACTGTGTCGTCCTGGGCGGTCTCGCCTTCACCTCGCCGCTTACGAAGGAGCGCGCGACCCGGCCCGAAGTGCATAAATCCGGCGTGTATCTTTCCTTCGGCGAGCGCCCTCGATTGGTCGGTGGTCGACATCTCGAACAACGACAGCGTCACGTCGGGGTACAGCTCGTGAAATCGCTTGACCGACGCCCGAAACAGCGAGTGCATCAGTGTGAGCGAACCATAGCCGATGTTGAGGCTGCCCGTCTTTCCCTGCCCGACTCGCTTGGCGGTGACGAGCGCTTCCGTCAAATCGGTCATCACCGCCTGCAGTTTCGGCAGCAGTGTGCGGCCGGCGGCGGTCAGCTTGACTCGGTGCGCCAAGCGCTCGAACAGGGGCGTGCCGAGCTCGGATTCGAGGTCGGCGATGATCTGCGACACGGCGGGCCGCGTGACGCACAGGCGGTCCGATGCACGACCGAAGTGCTCCTCTTCGGCCGCCGCAATGAAATACCGCAGGTGGCGAAGCTCCATTTGCGCGTTCCTCCTTCATGTCGGCGCGCCGATCCCGGTTGCGGCCTTGCCGACTTCGCAGTGTAGCTAACCTCAAATACGCACCGTGCAAATGGTTATATTCTGCCACCAACGTCCGCTGATCGTACATTTCCGGCTGTGACCACCGGCGGCTCAATCGTGGCGGCCGCCGTGGAATCCAGCTCGGGCGTTTCGACGGGTCGCCCACCGGGGCCGTGGAACCCGGGTATCACCTCGGACATTGCGCCGGAGATCTGGCGCTTGTGCACGATCTTTCGGCCGGAAAACGTGTCGGTCAGCTACGACGACGCGATCGAGTTCCGCGATCTCACGGGTCTTCCGCTGCCGCAGCTGGTCGTCTGGCGACCCGAGCGGCTCGTTCTGCACGAGGTCCTGGTGCAGGTCATCGCCGATTACGAGGTGCCCGACCCGGAGGGCGCCGCCGTCGCGAGCCTGGGCATCAATTTCAGGGCCATGACCGGCGTCGTCAGGGATCGCTACGTGGCGCCGCGAATGGAACAGCTGATCGCGGGTTGCGGTCCGTTGCGTGCCGCGATCGGCAAGATCGTCTCGGCGGAGCTTGCGCACGCGTTCGAGCGAAGGGAACCGGAGACTCAGCGGCCGAGAGTATCCGGTTGGCGGCGCCCGTGGTTCGGCGGCCGTCGCGGGACGGGTCCCGGCAGCGTGGACGCCGCGGTCGACGACGACGCCGTCGTGGCCACCTGGCGAAGCTCCGCAGCGGATGGCGATATGGCGCCTGCTTACGACGCGCTGATCACCGTCATTTGCGCCATTCGCGCGACGCACGGGGCAATGTGGGGCAATCGCGACGTCCTCGAGCCGCTCATCACTGGCCTCGCGTGCAATGTCGCCGGCGCGAGGCTCCTCCGGCCGCGACTTGCAGAGGTCATTGCTGAGGCGGCATCACGCGAGGGCTTCCGCCCGCTGCCCGCGCAAGCGCGCCCGGTCGGCATCTCGACGAAAGGCGCGTCCGCGGCGGGGAAGAGCACCATGCGGCCACTGCTGCGATCGATTGCCGCGCGCATGGGCGCGGATTGGCGCGATTACGCCCTGGTCAGTCCCGACATCTTTCGCCGCGCCCTGCTCGACATCGCCTCGCTCGGATCGCATTACAAATACTTCGGCACCTGCACCAGCCATGAGCTGGAAGTCGTCGATCGCAAGCTCGACGAGCACCTTGCGGCGAAGGCGCAGCGTCATGAGATGCCGCACGTCCTGGTCGACCGCTTTCGGTTCGATAGCTTCGCCCCTGAATCGGACGAGCAGAAGCAGCTCTTCGCGCGGCTCGGTCAACGGCGGATGAGCTATTACCTGTACATGGTCACCTCGCCTGCCGCGACGGTCGAACGCGCCTGGATTCGCGGTGAACGGATCGGTCGGTATAAGCCGGTCGACGACCTGCTTGCGCACAACGTCGAGGCCTACACGGGGATGCAAGCCTTTTTCTTCGGCCGCACACGGCACCCGACGAGCCGCAATCAGCACCATGAGTTCGTCGACAACGACGTCCCCATGGGAGAAGTTCCGTTGACGATTGCCTTCGGGTCGCAGGATGAGCTCAACGTGCTCGACGTCGCACGTATGGTCGACATGGACCGGTACCAACGGATCAACGTCGACGCCCGCAGCGCGGAAGAGCTGTTTGCGGACTCCGCAGCGCTGGCGGTCGAGCGGAATGTCGCGTTCCTCTCCGCATGCATCGAGCGGTTCCCGGCGGTGAACTTCGCGCATCGCGCCACGGGCCGCATTTATGCGCGGTTCGAGCGGCGTCGCCTGGCATGGGTCGACCGTGAAGCGCTGGCCTGCGTTCGCGGTGACGCGCTCGCCGCGCTCACGAAAGTCGCACCCGCGCTTTTCTCCCTGGCCGATAAAGCGGCGGGCGCGCCACGTTACCTGGATGCGGCGCGGTCGTTGACGCTAGGCCGATGGGGCCCGAGCTTCGGCCATCCGAAACAAGGTCAATGAAATGATCTGCCGCCGTCGACGGCCAGCGCTGCTCCGGTGACGTATGAGGACTCGACGCTGGTCAGGAAAAGTATGGCCTGTGCGATCTCGCCGGGGTCTGCAATGCGCTTGAGCGCGTAGTTGCCGACATTGCCTCGAAAGCCGTCGGCCATCGGCGTGTCCACCATTCCGGGGCAAACGCAGTTCGCACGGATTTTGGGCGCGAGCTCCGCGGCAAGGGCACGCGTGAGATTGACGACGCCGCCCTTCGATGCGGCGTATGCGGTAAGTCCCGGAGCGTTCGGCAGCAAGCCAGCCGCCGAGGCGATATTCACGATGGTGGCTTCAGCCTCTCGCGTCATCCAGCGCAGACAGTTTCGCACGACGATATACGTGCCCGTGAGATTGATGTCGAGCACGCGTCGCCAGTCTGCGGCGGGCAGATCCGAAATCGGGCTCACGCGCATCACGCCGGCGACATTGACTACGCCGTCGATGCCGCCCATCGCCGCAGCGGCCTTGTCGACCGCCTGCGATACGGCGTCCTCATCGGTGACGTCCGCCTCGAACGCGTGCGCTTGAATGTCGCGCAGGGTTTCCGTTAGTCCGCGCATGTCGCGGTCGAAAAGCGCGACGGTCGCGCCCTCGCGAACGAATAGCTGCGCGGTAGACCTGCCGATGCCGGACGCGGCTCCTGTAATGACGATGCGTCGGCTGAGCAGCCGCTTTCCAGGGATATCGGGCGCAGGGATGGGCGGCATGGCCATGAGTGTCCTGTGAATCGTTCCGCGATTCTGCTCATCCTTGGTGGGGACGTCGAGTCAGACATTGCGTCCATAGGGTTAGCGCGCTTTACCGGGGCTGCGTGAGATCGCCGCGGCGAGCGACACGAGCGCGCGGCTCCAGCGAAAAATGACGCGAGCTTCTGAAGATCACGGCCGCCACCGATGCTGCGCTTGCCACGCTGCGCCTTTCCCAGCCTGTGCTCGTGGCAGCCGCTGACAGCGTGTGCAACGCATGCTGTCGACTTCATTGCGCGGAGTCGAGCCCGGCGCCGGCGATCGCGAACGCCGTACATCAGGCGACCGGCCAACGGATCCGCGAGCTGCACATCACTCCCGACAAGCTATTGTGAACACCCGCGACATTCATGGATCGACGCGACCCGGATGACGCTACCATGGAGGGTCCCAGTGTCCGTCCGGGGTAGCGCGCGTTGAAGAAACTTCTGATCGTTTACCACTCGATGACCGGCGGCGCGAGCCAGATGGCGCATGCAGCGGCCGCGGGCGCCGCCCAAGCGAAGGATGTGATCGTCGAGTTGAAAAGGGCACCGCAGACCGACGCCCGCGACGTCCTGACCGCCGACGGTTACGTGTTCGTCACGCCCGAGAATCTCGCGGCGATCTCGGGTCTCATGAAGGACTTCTTCGACCGAACGTACTACGCCGCGCTCGATCGGGTGGGCGGCCGTCCGTACGCGCTGCTGATCTGCGCGGGGAGCGACGGCACGAACGCGGCGCGGCAGGTCGAGCGCATTGCGACCGGATGGCGACTGCGCAAGGCGAGCGAACCCGTGATCGTGTGCACGCACGCGCAGACGCCGGAGGCGATTCTTGCGCCGAAGGTCATTTCCGCCGAGGATCTCGAGCGGTGCCGGACCATGGGCGCGACGATCGCACTCGCCATGGCCACCGGCATCTTGTGACTTATGGGGCGCAATTGCTTTTTCCTATGATGAGTATCGACAAATGCGATTTCCAAACAATCGCGCGCCGCGGTAAAGTCATGGTTGTTGGTGCCGGGATCTGATCACGGCACGCCACTCGGGGTCAGCCTCCTCCTCCAGGCGAGACCTCCCTTGATCCCGTTCCTCCAGCGAGGCGCGGGATTTTTTTGGCGCCCGCGTCGATGTTGCGTCACGATCGCGCGCTCTTGCAGACAGGCGTGCGCGCTCCGGCCGGGCCTGACCGCTTCAGTGCAGTCAGTCCGCCTTACCTGGCGCTAAGAAAAAGCGTCTGTACACGCCCAATCCGCCTGTGCAGACTTTGGCTTCCTAAAACCACTACATACCATCATGGGCCTCCTTAGCTGCCGCAAATCGGCGAAACTGGCGACGCGTTGCGCATTGACGATCGGAGCGCTTGCGGCAGCGGTCGCGTCGGCACCAAGCTTGGCCCAGAATTACCCGACTCAACCCATCAAGTTCATCGTGCCGTTCACCGCGGGTGGCGGCACTGACGTGACGGCGCGCCTCGTTGCGGAGCAGCTCGTGCCCAAGTTGGGGCAGCCGATCGTCGTCGAGAACCGGGCGGGCGCGAGCGCCGCGATCGGCGCGGGCGTCGTCGCGCACAGCCCACCCAACGGTTACACGCTGCTCGTCGGCACCGCTACTCTGGTCACCAATGCGCTCGTGTCGGGGCCGAGCGAGAACTTTGACGTCGTCAAGGATTTCGAATTCATCGGCAAGATTGGCCAGATCGACTTGATCGTGATGGTCAACTCGAAGTCCGACATCAAGGACCTGCAGGGGTTGGTCAACATGATGCGAACGCAGCCCGGCAAGGTCTCGTTCGGATCGCCGGGCATCGGCTCGCCTGCGCAACTCGGCGGCGAGCTTTTGAAGCAACTGACGAAGTCGGACGCGCTCCATGGCCCATACAAGGGCGAGAGCGCGGCACTCAACGACCTGCTTGGCGGGCAGACGACCTTCCAGCTCTGCTCGCCGAACGTTTGCGTGCCGCGCATCCAGGATGGGTCGTTGCGAGGCTTGGCGGTTGCCGCGAAGAAGCGTTCGAAGATGGCACCCTCCATACCTACCACGGCGGAAGCCGGCGTGCCGGGATTCGAAGCGGGGACGTGGTACTACCTCGCAGCCCCCAAAGGCACGCCTCAAGCGATCGTGAAGAAACTGAATACCTCGCTCAACGAGGTGTTCGCCGACGAGAAGTTCCGCGTGCGCCTTCTGGATCTCGGCGTCGAAGTCGAGCCGGGCACGAGCCCGGAGGGCGTCAAAGCAGCGATCCAGGCCGAGATGGACAAGTGGCGCCCCGTCGTGAAGGCCGCCGGAATCAAGAACTGACCGCTCGTGCGCGACGCCACCGACCTCTGCGCTCACTTTGCCGATTTCGCGGCCAGCACTACCTACGATCGTCTGTCCGAACCGGCGCGCGACGCGGCGAAGAAGAGCATCCTCGATGCCTGCGGCGTCATACTCGCGGCGAGCGGAATGGAGCCTGCCGTGCGCGAGCTCGTCAACTTCGTCAAGGAAAGCGGCGGACGCGAGGAAAGCTCGATCCTCGCCTTCGGTGGCAAAGTCCCCGCAGTCATGGCGGCGTTTGCCAACGGCGCCATGGCGCACTGCCTCGACTACGACGATCAGACGCCTTGGGGCCAGCACTCGGGCAGCTCTCTGCTTCCCGCGGTCTTCGCGGTCGCGGAGAGCCGGGGGCGCGTTTCCGGCAAGGAGATGATCGCTGCCGTTGCCGTCGGACAGGACCTGTTCAATCGCCTGCGCCTGCACGTCGACTGGAAGAAGGATTGGAATTTCTCCACGGCGGCGGGTGTGTTTTCCGCGACGGCCGGGGCAGGACGGATGCTCGGATTGACGCGCGAGAAGATCGCCCATTCGTTTGGAATCGCGTCCATGCAGGCGTGCGGAACAATGAACGTCGTGCATGCGGTTGGCAGCGACTTGCGCGCGATGTACGCGGGGTTTCCCGCAAAGGGGGCGGCGCTTGCCGTGCTGCTTGCGCATAGGGGATTGACCGGCGTGCCCGAGATCTTCGAGGGCGAGCACGGAATACTCGATCTGTACTTCGGCGGTAGCTACGACCGCGAAGGCATCCTGGACGGATTGGGCGTCCAGTACACGGGAGACCTCACGCTCTACAAGCGATGGCCGACCGTCGGCACGGCGCACAGCCACATCCATGCCACGATGGGCATCGTTCGCAGTCATGACTTGAGGCTCGAGGACATCGACGAGATCCGGGTATACGTCGGCGATTACCATCAGGTCATGTGCGAGCCACTCGAGTCGCGCCAGGCGCCGGCGACTCTCGTCGATGCGAAGTTCAGCTTGCCCTACCTCGTGGCTTGCGCCGCGGCGCACGGCGACGTCCGTCTCGCCGACTTCACGCCGGAGGCGTTGAACGACTCGCGCATTCTGGCGACCGCGCGCAGGGTAGTCCCGGTCATCGATTCGACTCTGGATTGGAAGCTCGACCTGCCTGCGGGCCGGGTCGAGATCGTTACGCGCGATGGCCGTAAGCTCGCCGGCGTGGGCACGGACGTCCCGGGCAGCGCGAGTGTCCCGATGAGCTGGGACGATCTGCAGAGCAAGTTCCGGGACTGTGCTTCGGTGGCTGTCAGGCCTTTCGCCGCGACGGCTCTGAGCGAGGCGCAAGTGCTGGTACGCAATCTTGAAGCGCTCGACGACGCTACGAAGCTCCTTCGCATTCTTTCGCCATGAATGCGGGCGGGAGGTCGCACCCGAGTCGTGCGACCCCCACGTCAGTGCAACTTACGCTGAGCTAAGAAAAGTCATCTCGACGCGCGTGTCTCTCGCGCATCGATTTCCTCGCAACCCAGCAATGGGCAAGTGTTGCCCTTCGGCCAATGCGCGTACGAGCGCGCACCCGCGGTGCCCCAGTCGGTCACTGTCGCAGATGAGATCGAGGGGAGGGTGACGGACCAGACCCGTATCGGATAGGGTCTGGACACAAACCGCTGCTCAGTTACGGAGAACACAAGAATGCGGTTGATTCGAGGTATTGTCGTCGCGCCCCTCGCACTGTGTTCCTTGCTGCCGCTCGGAGGCACTGCTCAGTCGTTTCCCGATAAACCCGTGCACGTCCTGATGCCTTTTCCGCCAGGAACGGGTCCCGATGTCGTCATAGTTTTTCTGGGCACGCCGGTAAGCACGACTGACGCGTTCACGTCGCGCGGCGGCGGCGCAGCGCATCGGCGAGAATGCTCAGCGCTGCCACGGTTTCGTCCCAGCCGAGGCAAGGATCCGTGATGCTCAGGCCGTAGGTGAGTGCGGCCGGATCGTCGCGGCCCGGCGTGAACTTCTGCGCGCCGGCAACGAGGTGACTCTCGATCATGGTGCCGAATATGCGATGGCTGCCGCTCGCGACCTGGCGCGAGATCTCGCGCACCACCTCGAGCTGGCGCTCGTGCTTCTTGCCGCAGTTCGCATGCGAGCAGTCGACCATCAACGCGGGTCGAAGGCCGGCGCTTTCGAGCGCCGCGCTGACCGCCTTGACGCTCGCTTCGTCGTAGTTGGGCGCCGTGCCGCCGCGCAGGATCACGTGGCAATCGGGGTTGCCGCGGGTGCGCACCATCGCAACGCGGCCGGACTTGTGCACGCCGAGAAAATGATGCGGCCGCGCGGCGGCCTGGATCGCATCGCTCGCGATCCTCACGCTGCCGTCGGTGCCGTTCTTGAAGCCTATGGGCGCGGAAGTCCCGGAGACGAGCTCGCGATGGATTTGACTCTCCGTCGTGCGCGCGCCGATCGCGCCCCACGCGATCAGGTCGCCGATGTATTGCGGCGAGATCGTGTCGAGGAGCTCGCTGCCCGAGGGCACCCCGAGCTTGGCGATGTCGATGAGGAGCTGCCGCGCGATGCGCAAGCCCTCGCTGATGCGACAGGTCTCGTCGAGATAGGGGTCGTTTATGAGCCCCTTCCAGCCGACGGTCGTGCGCGGTTTTTCGAAGTACACGCGCATCACGATTTCAAGCGTGTCCGCCATCTGCCGCCGCTCCCCGGCGAGCCGGCGCGCGTATTCGAGGGCCGCCGCCGGATCGTGGATCGAACAGGGGCCGACCACGACGAGCAAGCGGTCGTCGATGCCGCGCAGGATGTCGCGGATGCGTGCGCGCGTTCCAGCAACCAGCGCCTCGATGGCCGAACCCTCGATGGGAAAGAATCGGATGAGGTGCTCGGGGGGCGGCAGCAGCACCATATCGGCGACGTGCTCGTCGTCGGTATGCGAGGTGCGGTCGTCGTTGCGGATTTCGCCACCCGCATTCGGCAATTGATTCGTCATGGGCGCGACTCGTCACGATGACTTATGGGCTGTCGATTCTAACGGGTCGGGGCAATTTTTCGAGACCTTTGGCCATGCGAGGCGCGTTAGTTCCGCTTACTCTCGACTAAGAAAATGCATCTACGGGAAACGCGCCGGCTCGGCATACTTTCGCATTCTCCGTCAATGCACGGAGCGACATGTCGACGCCCAATTCCGACTGGGATCCTCTCGATCCCGTGCATCACGGTGACCCAACCGAGATCCATGCGCAGTTGCGGGCAAAGTGTCCGGTGGCATGGAGCGACCGCTTCGGCGGGTTCTTCGCGTTGACCCGCTACGAGGACGTCACGAAGGCGGCGCTCGATGTCGCGACGTTCAGCAGCGCGAAGGCGACGATTCCGGATGCGGCCGGTCCGGATCGGCCCCCGCGGGCACCGGTCGAGGTCGACCCTCCCGTCCATGGCGACTTCCGTGACTTGCTCAATCGGTTCTTCACACCGGACCGCATACGCCGGCTCGAGCCGGTGATACGCCGCACGGCGCGAGACCTTCTCGGTCGCTGCATCGCCCTGGGCGAGACCGATGCCGTCGCGTCGTTCACCTTTTTCATGCCGATCCAGGTGCAGTGCATCTTCCTCGGCATTTCCCCCGAGGACGGCGAAACAATCAAGAACATCGTCAACAGGATCATCCATGCCGGTGCCGCGGGGGACGCCATTGCGCACAAGCAGGCCAACGACGAGATCTACGCGTACATCGACAAGGTGATCGATGCCCGGCGCAAGACCCCCTACGATCCGAACGACGTCATCAGCGCGCTGCTGAACGAGCCGGTGGGCGGACGCGCGCTTACGCATGAGGACGTCGCCGGTGTCATTCGTCTTTTCCTGCAGGCGGGTCACGGCACGACGACCAACTCGCTCGGAAGCATCATCCGCTACTTGGCTTCGACGCCGTCGGACCAGAAGCGCTTGAGGGAAGAGCCCAAGCTCATCCCGCAGGCGATCGAAGAGCTTCTTCGCGTCTGGACTCCGGTGCGTGGTGTGGGCCGCAGGACGACGCACGACGTCGAGATCGCGGGGCGGCACATTCCCAAGGGGTCCAAAGTCGCCCTCATGGTAGCGGCGGCCAACCGTGACTGCGCCGCCTTCGAGCATGCCGATACCGTCGACTTCGATCGCAAGCCCAACCGACACATCGCATTCGGGTACGGTATTCATCGCTGCGTGGGGGCGTCGCTCGCTCGGGCCCAATTGCGCATGGCGGTGGAGGAGCTGCTCTCGATGACCGACTCCTTCGTCGTCATGGGCGAGCCCGAGTTCAGCACGTGGACGCACCTTGGACCGGCGAAGCTTCCGGTGAAGTTCACTGCGCGCTCGACGGCCGCGACGGGAACCAGCATCCGCGCCGGCCACAAGGAAGTTGCCATAACCATCGGCGCGATCACGCCGCTGGCCGAACGCATCATCGAGCTCGAGTTGCGGGCTCCTGAAGGGATGTCGCTGCCCGAGTGGACGGCGGGCGCGCACATCGACGTCGTGCTGCCCGGGGAAATCACGCGTTCCTATTCGCTGGTCAGCGATCCGGCGGATCGCCGCGCATGGCGCATCGCCGTCCTGCACGAGGCGGCCGGTCGTGGCGGGTCGGACGCGATCCACAAGATGAGGGTCGGCGACCGCGCGCGCGTGCGCTATCCGCGCAACAACTTCGCGATGGAGCCGGCGCAGCGGTACCATTTCTTTGCAAGCGGCATCGGCATCACCCCGATCCTCGCGATGATCTATGCGGCGCGGGCGCAGGGCGTACCTTGGCGCCTCGATTATGTCGGGCGCAGCCGCGAGAAGCTCGCGTATCTCGAGCGCATCGCGTCGTTCCGCGAAGCGCACATCCATTTCACTTCGCAGGCCGGGCGGCCCGATCTCGGAGCGCTGCTCGCCCAGACGGGTCCGGAAGCTGCGGTCTACGCCTGCGGCTCGCAGGGATTCCTGCTCGGTCTCGAAGCCGTCGCAACCGCGGCGGGACGGCCGATCTACGCCGAATGGTTCGCGCCGAAGCCAGGCGCGCGGCAGGCCGCGGCAGGTGCCTTCGAGGCGTTCACCGTGCGGCTCGAGCGCTCGAATGTCGAGGTTACGGTGCTGCCGGGGCAATCGATCATCGACGCGTGCGCGGAGAGGGGCGTCGAGATTCCCGCGTCGTGCTTCGAAGGGACGTGCGGCTCATGCCTTTCCACGGTTCTCGAGGGTGTGCCGGATCACCGCGACTCGTTCCTCTCGCCAAGCGAGCGGAAATCGAATCGCCTTATGGCGGCATGCGTGTCGAAGTCGATGACCGGAAAACTGGTCCTCGATTGGTAAACAAGCGCTGGGCACGGAGAGGGAAGCACGGATGGGCAAGCTCGAAAACAAAGTCGCATTGGTGACCGGCGCCGCCCGCGGCATCGGCCGGGAAATCGCGTTGAGCCTCGCCCGCGAAGGCGCCGACATCGTCGCCAACGCGCTGCACAGGCCGAACCTCGAGACGCTGGTCGCGGAGATCGAAAAGATCGGCAGAAAGG
>Ga0187779_10001661_pt1 | contig 13850 bp, 12 predicted proteins | sample 1015_Q2_SP10_10__FD_132435 | JGI IMG/M metagenome (GOLD analysis project Ga0187779, IMG submission 132435) | Tropical peat soil microbial communities from peatlands in Department of Meta, Colombia - 1015_Q2_SP10_10_MG | ecosystem: Environmental > Terrestrial > Soil > Wetlands > Peat | place... | reverse complement strand
ATGTATTACTTCAATCACCGCCCGCAGTATCCCGAGGAGCCGCGCTTTAAGGACTGGGGGGCAGCTCACGCCAGCGAAATCGCATTCGTTTTCGGGAATTTCACGAAACAAATGGCGGCCACGTCCGAAGACAAAACAGTTTCAGAACAGCTTATGTCTTACTGGACCAATTTCGCGAAGTACGGGAACCCCAACGGCAATGGCCTGCCCGAATGGCCCGCGTTCTCCGACGCCGACCCGCGAGTGATGGAACTTGACGATCCGTCGCACCCCGTGCCCGTTCCGAATCTCGACCAGCTCAAAGCGCTCGATAACTATTTCGCCTGGCGCCGCAAACAGGAAGCGAGCCAGCTGAGCGGGAACTAACGGACTCGGCTAGCGATGTAGTCGAATGAAAGGCACTTCCGTCATTGGCCAAGTGCACCGACGTGGCAGATTTTCAGTTCGGCTAACGACGAAGCCCGCCTCACGTCTTCATCGAAATAAGCCTTGTGGCTGAAGGGAAAGGGTTTGAGATGGAATTTTGTCGTAGGGGAGATCAGGATCCATTCGGTACTGCGGGTAAGCGAGGCAGGTGAATGGACCGAACTCGCTGAAGACTGGTTCAGAGCCCACGAAAAAAGCTGTTGGAGCTCACGGTCCGCAAGCAATGCTTGGTCCGGCCGCCCAGTCCTTTTGATAAGCACGCTAATTGAAGTTGCTCTACCTTAAGGAGGCTTCTTATGAAGGCAGCCACAAGTTTCGCTCTTGTCCTGCTCAAGGGACTGATCATTGCGGCTGCAGCTGGCGCGCAACAAGGACCGCCGCCCGCATCCTCACAAGCGCCAACTCTCACTTCCGTGCTGGATACGCAGCTCAGGATCGTCGAGTTCGAGGTGGTTGCAACCGCTCAGGCGATGCCGGAGGACAAGTATTCCTTTGCTCCGACGAATGGGAATTTCAATGGAGTGCGGACCTTCGCTCAACAGGTGAAGCACGTAGCAACGGTGAACAATCGGTTCGCCGAAGCCATCCTGGGTCAGGCTCCTCCAGCTGCGCCCGATGAGGGTATCACCTCGAACGGCCCGGAGGCGATCCAAACGAAGGATCAAATCATGCAATACTTGAGAGAATCGTTCGCCCACATGCACACGGCCACCGCTACGATCAACGCGGAGAATGGACTCACTCCTCTGAAAGACTCTCCGGCTCCATTTCTGAGGACCTCAGTGTCGCTCGCGATGTTCATGTGCACTCATGCGATGGATCACTATGGCCAGATGGTGGAATACTTGCGCATGAACGGACTGACTCCTCCCATGAGCGCGTCTCGTCCGTCGAGCAATCCTCCCGCGAATCCAACCGCAAAACCAAAATAGGCGCTGAGCAGGATCTCAAAGCAATTTCCGCGTTGGCATCTTATGCGATTCGCCAACCTACCATGTAAGTTCCTGGTGGGACTGACCGAAGCGCTGGAATTGTCTCGCCAGTGAATCTATAATCCGCCCATACGACGGAGCTCTAAAATGACCGAACACGAGCAGATCCAGGAAATGATTCGCCAAAAAGAGCAGGCGCCTATCCGTCTCGATCCCCGGCGCACTGCTCTTATCATTGTCGATGTCCAGCGCTACTTTGCGAGATCCGACTCGGATTTTGCTAGACTCTTCCAAAAGCTTGCGCCTGGAGCCATTGACGGCTACCTCCAACGCGTGAGCTCCACGGTCCTGCCGAAAATTCAGGAATTGCAGCGTTGTTTCCGTTCTCTCGGTCTGCCCGTCATCTTCTGTGTGGCAGGCTCGTGTGCGCAGGATGGGACAGACCTGCCGTGCTGGTTGAAAGATTTTGATGAACTCGGGCTCCAGCTGCTTGGCCGCCGAACGACTCCTGTCGTGGGTAGTGCCAGCTGGCAGGTTGAAGATGCCATCGCACCGCTTCCGGGCGAACTGATCATCAACAAGACCTCCAGTGGCGCTCTCAGCTCCACGGCTCTCGACCAAACCCTCCACAACATGGGCATTGCTTCGCTCGCGGTTTGCGGATTGACCACAGCGGTTTGTGTTGGCCTGACCGCGCGGCAAACTGCAGACCGCGGTTTCCGTGTTGTCGTGGTCCGGGATGCGTGCGCCGAGCTATCTCAGGAAATGCACGAGGCCGCCCTGCTGTCTTTCAGCCACGTCTTTGGTCAGGTGCGTTCCACGCTGGAACTGACACAGTTTCTGACATCTTCGAAGACCGAATCGACGGCCGCTGAAATCTCCGTCCGTGCTGCCTCCTAACTCGTCGCGTGCCGTCGAATGCGTTAATATTCCTGGGCGACAATCTCGCCCCCAATGACCCTGGCCTCTGGCACCCACGTAGGCCCCTATGAAATTACCGACGCTATTGGTGCGGGCGGAATGGGCGAGGTCTACCGTGCCCGTGACCCCAAGCTCGACCGCGACGTAGCCGTCAAGGTTCTGCCTGAAGCTTTTGCGCGGGATGCGGATCGCATGGCGCGTTTCCAGCGTGAAGCCAAGGTTCTTGCCTCATTAGACCATCCCAACATCGCTTCGATCTACGGTCTCGAAGATTCCAGCAGCACGCGTGCGCTGGTGATGCAGTTGGTCGAAGGCCCGACGCTTGCTGATCGCATCAAGTCTGGTCCGATTCCCGTTGATGAAGCGGTCCGTATTGCCAGGCAAATCGCGGACGCGCTGGAATACGCACACGAACGCGGAATCATCCATCGTGACCTGAAACCCGCGAATGTGAAGTTGACGAACGACGATGTCGTAAAGGTGCTCGATTTCGGCTTGGCCAAGGCCCTCGAAGGTGCTCCCTCTTCCATCGACATCTCTACGTCTCCAACCATCAGCCGGATGGCGACTCAGCAGGGAGTTCTGCTGGGGACCGCAGCGTACATGTCTCCCGAACAGGCCAAGGGGAAATCAGTGGACCGCCGTGCGGACATCTGGGCCTTCGGCTGCGTCCTGTACGAAATGCTGACGGGAAAACAGACATTCACAGGCGAGACTGTGACCGACACGCTCGCTGCAGTGATAATGAGGAATCCCGATTTGTCTGACGTTCCAGGTCGCTTTAGCCCAGTTGGTGCGCTTTGGGATTTCGTTGCCCCAGAAAATGGTTCTGTCACCGAGTGGGGTGCTCGCGCTCTCGCCCGACGGCCGCCAGTTGGCTTTTGCCGCGGCGGGCGCCGACAGCGTGATACGGATCTGGATACGCCCGCTGGACTCGCTCGAAGCCCGGCCCCTCATCGGAACGGAATCACCCGCGTTTCCTCCATTTTTCTGGTCTCCGGACAGCCGGTACATCGCGTTTGATGCGGGAGGAAAACTCAAGAAGATCGACCTCTCGGGTGGTGTGGCGCAAACGGTGTGTGATCTTACAGGGCTGGCAGTGGGCGGTTCCTGGAGTCAAGAAGGCGTGATTATCTTTGGGCAAGGTGGTGGCGGCCTGATGAGGGTTGCCGCGAAGGGCGGATCCGCATTTCCTCTGACGGTTCTCGATTCATCCCGCGGCGAAATCCATCATGTCATTCCGTCCTTTCTTCCCGATGGACGGCACTTTGTCTACCTGCGTGCGTCGAACAAGAGTGAGGACTATGGAATTTACATTGGCTCACTCGATACCAAACCTGAGGAACAAGATTCGAGGCTGATGTTGGGGACCCGATTCGGAGCGTCCTTTGTGCCGTCTTCTGACGCTGGACCCGGTCACTTGCTCTTTGTGCGCGAGGGAAAGCTTTTATCACAGCCGTTCGATGCCCGTCGGCTGGAACTGTCGGGAGTCCCCGTCTTGGTGGCCGAGCACATCGGAACCTTCCTGGATGGCGCTTTGTTCTCGGCTTCGGCCAACGGCATTCTTGTGTACAAGTCCGGCGGATCTCAAGAAGGTCAACTCACGTGGTTTGATCAGCGAGGCAGACGGCTGGGTCGGGTTGGGGAGCCGGGCGCGTACCTCACGCTGGCTCTTTCTCCCGATGGGACGCGAGTCGCTGTCAGCCGGCTGGCTCAGAATCCAGCTCTGTGGCTGATCGACCTCTCTCGGGGCGCTGCAACGCGGTTCACGTTTGGGTCCTCGCCGGCAGTGTGTGGCACCTGGTCTCCGGACAGCAGTCGAATCATCTTCGCTTCCGGCAGCACATTCGATCTTTATCAGAAGGCGGTGAGTACTGTGAAAGACCCCGAGCCTTTGCTGAAGTCGAGCGACGCCAAGTATCCGATGAGCTGGTCGCCGGACGGACGCTTTTTACTCTATAGGACATCCAACCCGAAGACAGGGAAACGCGATTTGTGGATGCTCCCGCTTGAGGGAGAAAAGACACCATTCCCGTTGCTGAGCACCGACTTCAACCATGGCACGGGACAGCTTTCGCCAGACGGACGCTGGGTTGCTTATACCTCTGACGAGTCCGGTCGCGATGAGGTTTACGTCCGGACATTCTCTACGGAATCCTCCACGACGGTTTCGGACGAGGGCAAGTGGCTAGTTTCCACGGCAGGGGGAGGTGAGCCTCGATGGAGCAGGGACGGGAAACGGTTGTACTACCTCGCTCCCGATAGGAAGATGATGGCCGTCGAACTTACAACAAACCCAGGGTTTGTGGCGAGCCTGCCCAAGGCTCTTTTTCAGGCGCCGCAGAGAACTGCGACGCTCCCCTACGCATGGGATGTGACCTCAGACGGCAAAAGATTTCTTTTTTCAGCGCCGGCTGATCAGACAGAAGCCCCGTTTACAGTGGTGTTGAATTGGCAGGCGGCGCTCAGGAAATAGCCGGAGTTCCTGTCTGCGATCTCCTCACAAGCGCCTTGCCGCTCTCGGCCCGAATTTCGCCGAGATCTACGGTTTCTTAGGAACCTGTTGCGAAAGTACGAAGGTGATGGCACTTGTTCCTCCTCCCGGATCGCTTCTTGTACCGAAGGGAGACAATTGACGCTTTGGCACCTTCGAACCTATTGCGCATTGTGGGAGCCGTACGGCCAAGTTAACTTTGGGGATAGCAGTTCGAATATGGCAGTCCGGACCCCTGTAAAGTCGTCTTCCTTTCTAATGAGTTCCATAACAAGCTGCGGACGATAATGGCGGCAACCCAGTCCACGTGGGACCGCTGCAGTTTGGTTTCGAGCTCGCGGCCCTGTTCTGGCCGCGCGAGAGGCAGGTTTTTCTGGCGACCGTTTTCTCATCCGCACGCCGCTTCCGCCACCTTTTGAGGTGAACAATGCGAAATCCCTTCCTTTTCCTTCGCACAAGATTCGCACTGCCGGCCATCATGATGTGCTTGATCGGCTTACCCCTGTCTGGCCTTCTGTCCGGGCACATATCTACTGTTGGACAAAGGGAGAGTTTGGGATTTCGGATGCCACTCGCTGAGGATTGGACCCACCGGCACCTCATCTACTCCGCGCCGGTCGCCATGATCCAAAATCTCGAGCTGCAGCGACAACCCAGATATCTTCAGCAGTACCTGCGGCATAACGCTCGCCTGTTCAGGCGACCTGCGTGGCCTACTCCAAGACCGATAGACCCATGGCCTAGGCGTGAAAATGAGTTGGCGCGGGACTGGGGAATCGCTGTCGGAAACGGCTTTACGGTTGATGAAGGCAACTTCCCCGCCAAGTTTAGCTTTGACGTAAATCAAACACCGAGTTGCACGGCGGACTATGTCGTTTTCACGACGAGTCAAACCGGCGCGGCGGTCACCGATATTTATGCCGTGAACAATCTGTATGTGAATTCGGCTGGCACCGGATACTGCTCGGGGACAAATCCGAAGGTGCTGTGGGCCTACCACGTTCAGTCCAATGGTGGAGCGGCGAATACATCTCCCGTTCTTTCGCTTGCGGGGGACCAGGTGGCTTGGGTCGAGGGGACCGGTGGGACGGCGGTGGTGCACATTCTCAAGCCATACATGAAGGGAGGAGACGGTACCATCGCGGCGCCGAACACACCGGCGGCCAGCGCAACTGCGGCAGCTTACCATTCCTGCGCGCCAGCGGCCCCCAGCGGCACCACAAGCAACGCTTGCCTGTTCAATCTGCCATTTGCGAACGGGAAAGATGATACCGGAGCGGCGGCCGCAATCACTCCCTCTGCTCTGTTCTATGACTATTCCAGCGATTTTGCCTTTGTTGGCGACGATGCAGGGAATCTGCATGAATTTACGAGCTTGTTCAAGGGCGCCCCGGCGGAGCTGACCACAGGTGGATGGCCGGTCGCCATGACGCCGGTAGATGCGGGTCCGCAGTTGAGCAGTCCGGTCTATGACGAAACCTCCGGAAATGTCTTCGTCGGCGACAATTCCGGTCGCATGTTTTATGTCAGGACTTCCAACACGTCGTCGGGCGCATGTAACGGCGCGAGCCACGGCGGAGTGCCGCCCTGCGTCGGTTCCACCACTTTCACCGATGGGAATACAGCAAACACGAAAATCGCTACTTCGCCAATTCTCGACTCCACTACGCAGCGAGTGTTCGTTTTCTTCAGCCCTGCAGGGGGTGGGCCTGGAGCCTACGTCGGACAAGACGACACAACCCTGTCGGCCGCAAACCAGGTACTGGTGAACGTCGGGACAGGAACCGCACACCGCCTGAACGCCGGCGATTTGGATAACGCATATTACGCGTCGGACAATGGCTTGGGGAAAGGGACCGGCTGGCTGTATGTTTGCGGAAACGGCGGCACATCGGGCGCGACAGCCAACTACGCTTTGCTCGAGCGCATCGCCGTGACCAACGGCAAGCTGGGCGCTGCGGTTGACTCAACACAGTGGCTGGCGAGCAGCGCCAGCGCGCGCTGCGACAGCATCACGGAATTCTATGACGCGCCGAATGGAAGCTCCGTCGGCGCCGTCGATTATCTCTTCTTCGGTGTCGAGGCCAGCGGTGCCACCGGAACCGCTTGTGCCGGGAATGGCTGCGTTTACGCTGTCACGGTCACGAATGGTACGCTCACGGTGCCACCTACGGCCGGGACCGGCGCCGTGAATGCCAGCGGCGGAACCAGCGGAATTGTCGTCGACAATGACAGCACGTCTACCGGGGCTGCAAGTATTTATTTCACCTGGCTGGCAAACGGTGACGGCACAGCTACGTATCCCTGTAATGGAGCTACGACGACGAGCGTTTGCGCGGTGAAATTAACACAATCGGGACTGAAGTGAGCGGCTCGTTCCTCCCTTCAACATAGGATAGAAGGGGAAATGATCTCCGGCAACCAGAGGTCGGTACCTCGATTCGCTTGACAGGCGCCGACACCCGAAGCTATTCTGCGCGCGCTTTTTCGGCCACCACCCTTTTGATTTTCCGGAGGAAAAATGAAACTGTTTAAGTACGTCTCGATGACTCTGGCCTTCGTGTTCATGGCGGCGGCCTCTTCAACTAGCGCACAGACCAATCCCGGCAACATCGTGGCCGTGGAATCTCAAACACCAAAATCCGGCATGAAGCAACAATACGAACAGGGCCGCAAGCAAAAGGCCGACTGGCACAAACAGCAAAAAGATCCCAGCGCGCTGCTCGTCTTCGAAATCGTCAGCGGACAAGATACGGGAACGTACCTCGTCTCTCGGGGGGGCCTGCATTGGGCTGATTTGGATCATCCGGCCGTACCGGAGGCTGCCGATGACGAGGAATACAACAAGGCGGTAGGTCCCTACGTCGCGTCGCTTACCGACAGCTATTACCAGCTCATGCCGAAAATGGGCAATCCCGACACTTCCCCTCTGCCATCCAAGTACGGGGAGGTCGAAATCATCCGCGTGAAACCGGGCAAGACTGGGGATTTCCGAACCGCTGTGGCTAAAATCTCTGAAGCAGAGCGGAAAGCAAACCCGTCGGTCCACGTCGAGATTTACGAACTGCTGAATGGCGGTTACTCGGGCACGTTCGTGGCCATCTTTCCGCGCGCGAATTGGGCGGCCTTCGAGGAAAGCCCCAACACGAAGCCAATGACCCAGGCACTCACCGAAGCCTATGGGGCAGACGAAACGAACTCCACCATGGCAGCCCTAGACAACTCGATTGAAAGCGAATACAGCGAGATCATCCAATTCCGGCAGGACTTGAGTTACGTCCCGGCGAAGTAACGTCAAGGTGGACTGCGGGAAGCCGATCCGGGGGAGCATGTCGGTGTCGCGCAGAGCGTGAGGTCCCCTTTTAGCAGATAGGGCCGGTCAAGCCGGCCCTGATCTGCCAAAGTCCCGCGTGGTCGCAATAAAATTCGCGGACGGCAGGAAATCGCCCATCCGGGCACGCTCTGTAGGTGCGTTTGTCGGGACTTACCTGCTCTTTGACGGCGTAATATCTGTGACTGGAAGATCCCAGTGGGCCAACAAGATCTCGAACCGCCGCTGTTCTTCGCGTTTGTAGCTGTCTTGGTCAGGCCAGAGCTGCTTGATTAAGGATTCTTCCTCAGGATTGGCCGTGGTCGCCACCGTCGAGTTCTTGTACTGAATCGTAACGCGGTAGTCCCAGCGCGCATCCTCACTCATGTGGTTGGCAGGAGTTTCAACTCTTACAGAAAGGATCCGACCGCTCTCCACGCCCTTTTTGAGCAGCGGATAGTGGTTCTTTAGGAAAAGTGCAAGGAACTCCTGTTGGTGTCCCCATTGCACTTTGTAGTAGTACTCCATGGTGTAGGGCTGGTCAGCGGCCGCTTGCGGCGGAGCACCCTGTGCAAGCAGCGGTGGGGCAAAAACAGCAAGCAGTAGCACTAAGAGTGCATTTCTCATGGATCCTCCACCGAGTGGCCTGGATTGTAATTGATCCAGAGAGCACCGATCAATCCGCTTGGCAACGATTCAGACCCTCGGGGCTGGGGGAGGGGAAAATAGCTGTCCTTAGAGCCTTGCGTGCCACCTCTTTGCAAGTTCGTCCAAGCTCGGATAGGAGTGAGCTTCCACGAATGTATGTTCCGGTGGGTGCAAACCATCCGTCATCGCTCGCACCAGCATTTCCACGGCCCTGTCCATCGTCAGGGAAGTCATCACCGCTGCACGCAAGTCACCTTGGTCCACGAGCGGCCTGACTCGGTTCGCAACTCCCACCGCAGCGCGCGGTAGGGCCAGCCACTTGATTCGTTCGTTTTCAGAAGTGTATGTCTCGAATGCTTTTCTGGCTCCCAAAATGAAGTCGATATTCTGCGAGACGATCAGTTGGGTGCCCTCTGACCGTGGCTTGGACAGACTTAGCCAAGAACAGACAGCGTTGTAGGCATTCTCGGAAGTTGATCCCACCGCTCTCAGACTCTTCACTTCGACATTCTTGGGCCTAGTGTTTTCTAGGCCCTCGAACCGTTTTGTGGCCCACCAACTCATGGCGGGCCCGCGAAGGTAAAGAACACAACCCCCTTGCGGCCATATCGTGCCTATCTGTTTCCCTTGAATTCGCCCAACCTCCAAATGATCCTGCGAGACTTGAAACACCGGAACCTTTGTATTTCGGCGGAGTGTTTGGACGTAGTCCACCTGTGCATTGCTGACGACCCATGCGACTCCCGCAGCGACCGCCGCTTCCGCGACGCGCGGCAATCCAGCGGCACTCACTGGCTCGACAAGGATGCCGTCGAGTCGTCGGGAGGTTCGTGAGTGCACCAAACTCAGCAGCTGTTGTCCCTGAGCTACTGGGTCCATTTCTGCACTCAGCACTTCCAGTTCGACTCCAAGGCGATCTGCGCTGGCCTGAGCCGCAGCCGCCTGCGCGCGCAGATACATGGTGTCCCCGGGAATTGAAAGAACGTATTTCAAATTCTTCACGGATAGGCCTCTTTCCCTGTAGATTACAGCGTCCACTGGGAGCTGGAAGCGTTCTTGCCTGCGGCTTTGATAAACTCGGCAACGTCTTGCGGACACGTGTTTCGTCCCCTCGTGAATGGGTGCCGTGGAGCGGAAGCAGCTGCTCGACGACAGGCTGATAAGCCGTTTATTTGCAATAAGATCAGTCCGGAGTCTGAGCATTCTGGTGCACGCCTCATTTCCGAAGAATCACGGCGATCCTGGCCTGCTGATCCTCTTGCCGCCGGGTGGTCGGCCCGACTCTCGCTCTTGATCGCGGCCCGGCGATGCAAGGGCCGATCTGTCACATCTGACAGTTCCCGCGAGCCCCGTTCCGGAGCAATCTACGCCGTCTCGTAACCAGGTCGAGTGCCGACAAGCATGGTACGTGCCAGTGACCACTGTGCCGTCACCTCGAGCAAAAGCTTTTTTCTTGGCCGGCGGTTTGGACTGGTATCGAGTTCCCGGGTGCGACGTAATTGGGTTTTGAAAAAGGAGAATGATATGTGGCGCGTGAAAAATGCACTTCCGAGGATACACAAACCACTCATCGGCGTTCTTCTGCTCATGGGCCTGGTGTTGATTGGCAACACACCCAGCCGGTCCAGCGACAAGGTGAAGCCGGAGACGATTGAAGCAAGTGCCATGGGCACGGGCACTCAGATGGGCGCAGTCATTGGAGTCACCCTTATCATCAGTGAGTACTCGACCCCACAGGACCGGCAGGTTCTGGTGGACGCATTCACGAAGGGTCAGAACCAGGGGCTCGTGAACGCGCTAAGCAAAATGAGGTCCGTGGGTCGTGTCGAGGTCACCGGCACACTAGGCAACGACTGCGCCTTCATTCGAATGATCCCGACTCCAACCGGACGAAAGATTCGCTTTGTCACCAATCGACAGATTCGATTCGGCGAAGCCTGGACGGACAGCCCCACAATGTCCTATAACCTGACTGCGGGCGAGTTCGACCTGAATGATCAGGACAAGAGCAAGAGCACCGGCGTTTTGTTTCCGGCCGCACAGCTCGTGATCGATAAGGAAGGGCAGTTGCAGATTGACCTCAACCAAAACGCTTGGAAGTTGGTCGATGTGATCGATTGGAAAGGGACTCCCGGCGAGAACTAGTGCGGAAACAGAAATTATCCCGCAATTTACGTCGGTAGATTCCTCAATAGAAGGGAAGCAAGGCCTAGCAGGGAAATCTTCGGCTTGTGAGGTGCGATATGAAGCGACAGCGCCGTGTTGCGATCGGGTTCGGCTCTCTTTTCTTCTTTGTTGCTATGGCGGCAGCCACCGAACCGGCCGACAAAAGCAATAAGTACGTCTGTTCAGAGGCCAATCCAGGCAGTATCTGCACCGCTGCCACTACCTGCGGATCTGCTTCCTCGCCTTGTGTCGTGGACATAAAACGGAGAGGAGGCACTTCAGCCACTGCCACACCCAACATTCCGAACGCAAAAGGAAACGCTCCCTTCTGTGTAAAGACAGGCACAACCGTCACCTTTCAGAGCTCGGCGAAGAACACCGGATTTGTCTTAGATTTTGGTCCTTCTTCGCCATTCGACACACCGAGTACACCGGGTACGATCATCGGCGGCAGCGACCGACCTGTTTCTGTGGTTGCCAGCAAGCCAGGCTGCTACAAGTACTCTGTGGGGGCTTGCATTTCTGGGACGATCTACGGAATGTGTGGTTCGTCGGAGGCGGAGCTAGTCGTAACCGCTAACTGAGGACTCCGGGAGAATCGCCAAACAGATTATGATTGGGGGTAGCCGTCTCTATCCCCTCCAACCCAGATCTTTTTCTCATCGGTGTGGTCAGATAGCTCATCGGTGGCCTAATCGACGCTCCTATCCCGATGGGCGCCCCTTCTTTGAAAAGGCTGCCTCCGAGAAACAGAAAATCGGCTGAGAATCTCCTGCCGTTCATTCCGATGAGCCGGGCGTCGACCCATCGGAGTTCTCCGTACAGGCGACTGGCGGGTTGACACGAGCACAGGCCCGTCATCCAACCCATTTATAGAAACAGTCATCTCACGTCGGTGGCTAGGCTCGCTAGCTTGTGGTAGAAACATATAGATCAGTTTTCACAAGGCTCGCCATCCCTGTTCAGCTGAGGTGCGTGAAGTGCCCGAGGGATTGTGCAACTGTGCGAATGCAAATCGCTAGTCGAATGATAAGAATCCGGCTCACGGGTACTGCGATACGGACGCTTGTCGCGGTCCTTTTGGCCAGTGCCCTCGCCTGGTTGCCAGCTGCCGCACGAGAGGATGCGTCGTCAGAGGAAGTGAGCCAGCCACAGCCGGTGGCGCAGCCCGTGCCTGCCTCACAGCCCGCTCCCGAGGAGCTGCCTGACAAACCGGTAGCCGGCGAAAATCGAACCCACTCGGGCCTGACGATTAAAGAGCAGCAGAACGTCGAACACGAGAAGGAAACGGGAACTTCCAAGGACCGGCTCTTTTGGGTGCTTCCCAACTTTCTGACGATCGAAAGTGCGGAAGACGTGCCCCCGCTCACGGCGCGCCAGAAATTCGAGACGACCGCCCGCGGCTTGATCGATCCCTCGGAATTTGTGGTGCAGGGCGTCGTGGCAGGCCTCGGTCAAGCCAGCAACAGCATCCCGCAATATGGTCAGGGGTTTGACGGCTATGCCAAAAGGTATGTAACCGCTTATGCCGACAATGCGGTGGAGAGTATGATGTCCAGCGCCGTGTTGCCGTCGGTCCTTCATCAGGACCCACGCTACTACCAACTGGGCCACGGTGGATTTGCTCACCGCACGTTTCACGCCCTCAGCCGCCTGTTTGTCACGCGTAACGACGCTGGGAAAGAGGAGTTCAACTATTCGGAGGTTTTTGGAGCGGGAATGGCGGCCGCCATCTCCGACTATGGCTACCATCCATCCGGCGATCGAAGCTTTGGAAACGTCGCCAACGTATGGGGCACCCAGATGGGCGTGGACTACATGAATTACATGCTTAAGGAATTCTGGCCCGACCTTCGCCGCAGATTGGAAAGCAAGCATCGGGCCGCGCCAACGCGGTAACCTTGCCCAGGAACCTGTTTTCTCTTCCCCAGTTCGATGACCTCCGATCCTCGCTAGCGACCTATCCTTTCGACCAGAGGGCTTGACGTTTTCAGCATGACGCCCCCCGCCGTCGCGCGGTATGCGCCCTCGGGCGGGGTAGACTGGCTCATCGGCCTAGGCAAACCCGATAGGCACCCTGAGGACCTCCGCTTGAGCGCTCGTGCCCAGACGATTTCTGCCGCGCAGCCCCCGGGCCCATGGCTTTACCGGCCTTGGCTTGATTTGCTCATTGGCTGTGGCGCATGGTCAGCTCCGCTGCTGGCGATCGCGACCTGGATGACGCCCGCACACGCGCACCCCTGGACCGTAGCGTTTTACGCCCTCGCCATCGTTTTCAACTATCCGCATTTCATGGCGACAATCTATCGTGCTTATCACACTCGCGACAGTTTCGAGAGATACAAGATCCTTACCCTGCACGTCACCCTGCTCCTGGTGCTGACGGGAGTCTCTCTCCACGCCTGGCCACGCTTGCTGCCGTGGGTGTTTACCCTCTATATCTGCTGGAGCCCGTGGCATTACACGGGACAAAACTATGGATTGCTGATGATGTTCGCGCGCCGTGCTGGGGCCGTCATGGCCCGGTCCGAGCAGCGCTGGATACGCGCAGCCTTCATCGCTTCCTACCTGATGCTTCTGGCCAGCTTCGAAACGGCCGGGTCAGGCGATCCACTTGTTCTCTCGCTCGGGCTGCCGGCAAGATTCACCTTGTGGCTACGTCTCGGGCTGGGAATTGCCTTTGCCGTGTTCACGGTTCTCGGTTTCCGCCGGCTGCTCACGCAGAGTGGCTTTCAAACGCTGGTGGCGCCGATTCTGCTGGCTTTCACGCAGTTCCTCTGGTTCGTGCTGCCAACGCTCGTAGAACTTCGGGCCACGTATCAGATTCCACAGACCCAATACAGCAGCGGGATCCTCGCCGTTTTGCATTCGGCGCAGTATCTCTGGGTCACCAGTTACTACCAGCAGCGCGAAGCGCGCGCAGCGGGTGAGTCGCAATGGAGGATGGTGGGTT
>Ga0187779_10001658_pt1 | contig 13863 bp, 8 predicted proteins | sample 1015_Q2_SP10_10__FD_132435 | JGI IMG/M metagenome (GOLD analysis project Ga0187779, IMG submission 132435) | Tropical peat soil microbial communities from peatlands in Department of Meta, Colombia - 1015_Q2_SP10_10_MG | ecosystem: Environmental > Terrestrial > Soil > Wetlands > Peat | place... | reverse complement strand
TTTTCAGGTGCCGTACACCAGCTCGAAGACATGCTGAGCTATGTCCTGGTGAAAAAGGATTATGACCTCGCTACGCTCATTGTCCGCGCCTTCCATATGCCTTTGGACCCCGCATTCAAACCGCGGATGGAGGAAGCCCTTAAGAAGACCTCATCAAAAACCATCATAGCCGCGACGTTATCCGACCTGAAAGGCTACAGCAAGGGCTCTCCTGAATACCAATCGGCCTATGGCTATTTATCAAATCTGGAACAAGAAGCGACAGGGGTCCTTCTGGAATTCCTGGCAGAAGAGAACGACCGGTCGACGAGGATATTCTTCCTTGACCTCGTGAAAGACCTGGGTAAAAACCAGCTCACGTTGCTCGGCGAATACCTTTCGGACGCCCGATGGTACGTTGTGCGCAACATTGTGAGCATCCTTGGAGAAAGCCACGCCGACCAGGCCCTAGCGTACCTCTATAAGGTGATGAACCATAAGGATGTGCGGATACGGCAGGAGGTTGTCAAGGGGCTGATCACCATCGGCGGGAAGAAATCGGCAGGCCTCCTGGCGAAGTTCCTGAAGGACAGAGACGTAGATATCCAGATGATGGCGGTCCGCGGCTTTGCTGAAATCAACGGCATCGATTTCGAAGAGGCTAGACCTCTGGTGGCATTCTTGCAGGAACGCTCCCTCAACAAGAAGGAGCTGGCGATCACGATGGAGGCGATCAGGGCTCTGGGTGTGATCGGAGGCCCCGGTGAAGCCGAATTCCTGAAGGGATACACCCGCATACGGTGGTGGAGATCGAGGAAGCTCCAGAAGGAACTCCGCACCGCGGCTCTCGGAGCGATGGAAAAGATCGTAAGGAGACAGGACGATGGCGGAAGCGGAAAGAGATAGCCAGGGCGATGCGAAACAGTCCTTCTTCGCGAAACAGCAGCTGATCGGATCGGCTAAAACCGCGTTCCAGCAACTGTCTGCCGTCTTGAAGAACTCCACCCTCTACCCTGAAGCACATCCGTTCCTGCTGTCATCCGCAGAAAAGCTCCTCGGCACGATCGAGTCGCTTTTAATGGACAGGAAGGAAGTGGCTTTTTATCTTGTCGCGGGAGAACTGTTTTTCGAGACCCTTTCCGTGCCCATCGACCAGAGCCTTGCACTGCTCATGGAGCACTTCGCCAGCCGGGATGTTGGCGGGCTCATCTTCAAGCCCGGCCTCACGGCTCATGAGCTCATCGGGCTTGCGAGTCTGATGAGCAAAGAGCCAGCGTTCTTTTCCGCCCAGAAAGACATCGCGGAAGTGATCGCGAAAGAAAATATCACGCATATCGAGCTTCACCGGGTCCTTGTCTTTGACAAGAAGGGCACCGCCGTCAAAGATGAAAAGAAAAAGGCCTCCGTGGTCTTCATGGACTCAGTCGGTGCCCTGAAAGAAATGACCCATGGGGTGCATGTTGACAAAGCCACCAGCATGCGCAAAATGAACACGGTCGTCCAGACCCTCGTCGACAACATCATAGACAACCGGGATGCCCTGCTGGGCCTGACCAACCTTAAGATGTACGACGAATATACCTTTACCCACTCGGTGAACACGTCTATTCTCGCCGTAAGTCTCGGAACGTTCCTGTCCTTCACGAAGCCCCAGCTCGCCGCGCTGGGTGTGGCCGGGCTCATGCACGACATCGGCAAGATAGGCGTTCCGATCGAGATCATCAATAAGCCCGGCAAACTCAGCGATGACGAATGGGAAGAAGTCAAGCGGCATCCTATCGAAGGGGCGCTAATCCTTGCGGACATCCCGGGGTTGTCCAAGATGGCCATGGTGGCGGCCTTCGAGCATCATCAGCACGGCGATGTCCGGGGGTACCCGCGGATCGATGAGTCCCTGCAGCGGCATCCATTCTCGCAGATCGTCTCCATCGCCGATGCGTACGAAGCACTAACGGCCGCGCGGGTGTACTATAGCGTCCAGATGCCGGCCGAAAAGGCCATACAGATCCTGATGAAAAAAAGCGGGACCACCTTCAACTCGGTCCTCATCAAGGCGTTCGTCAACATGATCGGCATCTTCCCCATCGGGACGATCCTGAAACTGGACACAGGAGAGGCCGGGCTGGTCGTCCATCAGACGCGCGACCTGATGCGTCCCCGGGTCCTCCTTCTCAGCGTGTTTGACGGCTCGGAAAAAGAATCAGGGACCGAGACCAGCCTTCTCGAGACCGCTGGAGGACGCTATAGACGCACGGCGGTCGGGACCATCGATCCGTACGTCGCCCACATCGACATAAAGAAGTATCTGGTGTAACGCCGCCGCAGATGTCCCCGAAGCATGCGGCGCTTCATAGAACTGTGTCGGCGTGATATCCTGGCCGTCATAAATCGACCACTTGGCGCGGCGACAAGCAGGGGGCGGATGTATGAAGGAAAGAAAGACGCCGAGAAAATCCCATTGCAGCATATGCGGCAAGAGGCTGAGCGAGAAGACTGCCTCCGGCGAGATCCGATGGCAGCCTGGCCATGTTGATGACACCGGAATCTATTGCGTGTCCTGTTATAGCCTTAAGAAAGGCGGCAAAGGAGGGAAGAGCGAAAACACATGATGCAACCACGGTGCGGATCGCGCATGCTCCCTGCAGTTCTCATTGGCAATCTCCATGGCATCGCGTGTGCGGAATTGTGACGCGAAAAGGGAAAGGGTGAGAATACCTGATATCATCCGATGGGGCAGCGTGACACTGATGTCACTACTTGCGTTTTCGTCGCCTGGGCATGCGGAGGATACCGCATGAAACGCGTCTCTCTGCTCCGGGCCGCCGCGCTCGGGGTCGGCCTTCTCGCTGCCTGCAGCAGCTCCGACTCGCCGCCCGTTCAGACCCCGCTCGCATGCGCAGGAACGGCAGTGCCGGGGCTGGCATCGCACCTTCTCGTGGGGTTTGCCGGCTCGGACGCCACAGCCGCCCTGCCCGGCTTCGACCTTCGCTACCAATACCTCGCAGGCAGCGTTCCCGCGGACGTGAGCTGCTCGCCCTGCTCGAATTGCGGAACCGGAAGCAATTGGTGGGGCTGCTGGCAGGAAATGAACAGGGAACCGGGCCTCTTCGTGCAACGTTTCATCGCGACTGCCGAGCAGGACGGTCTTATCCCCATGTTCACCTATTACATCATCCTGCCCGCGAGCGGGGTGGCAGAAGGTACGTCCGAAGTGACGTCTGCGGCTCGCAACGCGGCCTTCATGGCCCTCTACTTCAACGACTTCCGTTTCTTTCTCCAGCAGGTCGGGACCCACAATGCCATCATCCACATCGAGCCCGATTTCTGGGGATATGCCGCGCAGGCAGCACGCGCTGCCACGACGGACGCACACGGACTTCCGGCTGCGGTCGCAACAGCGAACACTCCGGACTGCGCCACCCAGGAGAATTCGATCGCAGGCTTGGGCCGGTGCATGGTCGCCATGGTCCGCAAATACGCGCCGAACGCCAAAGTCGGCCTCCACGCGTCTCCCTGGGGCGCCGGATACGACGTGGTCGCGAACACTGATCCAACGCTTGATATTGCAGGCCAGGGGCAGAGCACGGCTGTCTTCCTCGCGACATGCGGCGCTTCAGAGAGCGATGTCGTGGTCGCAGACATTTCTGATCGCGATGCCGGCTATTACCAGTCCGTGGGCCGGAACACCTGGCTTGACCCGACGGACAAGCAGCTCCCCACCTTTGCCCAGATATTCGTATGGTCCCGCGCCGTATCGAATGGTGTCGGCAGGCCCGTGCTCTGGTGGCAGATCCCGGTTGGAAACATGGGCCTGCCGGACGCTCCAAACGCCTGGAAAGACAACAAAGTGGACTACTTCTTCGACCATACTGACCGCGTCGTCGCGAGCGGCGCGATCGGCATGGCCTTCGGTGCAGGCGCCTCGGGCCAGACCACGCCCGAGACGGACGGTGGGAACCTTATCGGGCGGGCAGCCGCGCTCAAGGCGGTCGGCAGCCAGCCTCTCTGTCCGTAGCCAGGCCCCTCGCTCTTCGTTGGGCCGCGGTTGGTGGCCTGCTTCAGAGGAGACAATATAACATGACCGAGATGGTCGCTTACTGCGGTTTGACCTGCCGAGCCTGTCCGATCTACCTGGCAACAAAGCAGGAGAACAAAGAGGAACGGGCAGGAATGAGGGCTACGATCATCAAAATGTGCAAGGACCATTGCGGGATGAATTCTGAGCTGGAAGACATCCCTGACTGAGACGGTTGTCAAGCTGAGGGAAGGCTATTTAAAGCAAGCAGGAACTGCCCCATTCGGGAGTGCGCGTGGGAGAAGGAGCTTGAAAACTGCGCATATTGCACTGAATATGCCTGTGGCAAGCTTGAAGCGTTCTTTAAAAAGGGCACAACTGCCAAAGCACGCCTGGACGCCATACGGGGCACTATTCCGCCGAACGATGAAAAGAGGTTGCAGCATGGGTTGTTGCTGCCTCACCGCCGCATGACGGCTGACCGGAGCCTTGTACGACAGATATGCGGACCCCTGCCTGCAGCCCACGCGGAGCGCTCTTCGAGCTTATGTTCATCCCGTCAAGCCATCAGCTCCTTGATGTTCTTGATCACCTCACTGACGACCTGATGCGCGCTGCCATAGAGCATGCGGGCGTTGTCGGCGTAAAAGAGCGCGTTCTCGATGCCTGAATAGCCGGCGCCTTTGCCGCGTTTGATCACGATCACGTTGTGGGCGCGGTCTGCATTCAGGATAGGCATGCCGTAGATCGGGCTCGCTTTATCGGCGCGCGCCGCCGGGTTTACGACGTCGTTTGCTCCGATCACAAGCGCCACGTCGGTCTGAGCAAACTCCTCATTGATCTCCTCCAGATCAAAGATCCTGTCGTACGGCACGCCGGCCTCGGCGAGCAGCACATTCATGTGTCCCGGCATCCGCCCTGCGACGGGATGGATGGCGAACTTGACCTTGACGCCCGCCTCTTCCAGCAGCGCGCTCATCTCCTTTACCTTGTGCTGGGCCTGGCCCACGGCCATGCCGTAGCCCGGCACGATGATCACGTTCTGAGCATAGCGAAGCATGGCCGCCGCGTCCAGGGCTGAGACCTCCTTCAGCGTCCCGGAGATTCCCGACCCGCCTGTTTTTGCCTCACCGCTTATCGGCTTGAACAGGATGTTGGTCAGCGGCCGGTTCATGGCCCTGGCCATCAGCTGGGTGAGGAGCGCACCTGCCGAGCCGACCACGATGCCGGCGATGATAAGCGCGGGATTGCTCATCACATAGCCCTCGAAACCCACCGCGAGGCCCGTCAACGCGTTAAAGAGCGAAATCACGACGGGCATGTCCGCGCCGCCGATGGGCATGGTGATGACCGCCCCGAGCGCCAGCGCGAGTGCGAAGAAGATCAAGATCTGCTGCGTCGCGGCAGCTCCCGCAGCGACGATTCCGATGCCGCTCAGGGTCGTGAGCACGGCCAAAATCATGTTCACTGCATTCTGGGCGGGCAAACGATGGGCCTTCCGCATGATGCCCTGCAGCTTTGCAAAGGCGACCAGGGAACCCGAGAACGACACGGTCCCGATCAGGCCGCCAAGGGTCGCGAGCGCTGCGACCGCCGGCACGTGCGCTTCTCCCTTGGCGAGCTCGATTGCCGCGATCGCCGCCGCAGCTCCGCCACCCATGCCGTTGTACAGGGCGACCATCTGGGGCATGTCGGTCATTTTGACAACCCTGCCCGACCACCAGGAAAGGCTGCCGCCCGCACCAAGTGCGATCATCATGAGAACGTAGTTACCCATACCGGGCCAGGCGAAGGTGACCATGGTCGCCAGCACCATGCCCACACCCGACCAGATGATGCCACGCCGAGCCGTCACGGGCGACGACATGCCCTTGAGACCCAGGATGAACAAGAGCGCAGCCACGAAGTAGCTCGCGTTGATCAGGATCTTCATGTTCATTTGACATCCTTTTTGCTCTTGAACATGGCGAGCATGCGTTCCGTGACCACATAGCCTCCGGCGGCGTTGGCAGCGCCGAGAAGCACGGCGATGAAGCCGATCGCCTGCTCGAGCGGGGTCTGCGCCCGGCCAAGCGCGACCATGGCTCCCACCAGCACTATGCCGTGCACGAAGTTCGATCCGGACATGAGCGGCGTGTGAAGGATCACCGGAACGCGTGATATCACTTCGTAGCCGGTGAATGCGGCCAGCAGGAATATGTAGAGAGCAGCGAAACCTTCCATCAGGCACCTCCCTTACACCGATACGCGTAAATCTAAAAGAGCTTGAACCGACGCGATGCAACATACGCGAAGGCTTCCAAGGTCTTGAGACGATAATTTAAAATTTCCGTGACGTCATAAGGACATATTCAGAGCTGTTCCAGTGTTTTCCTCACGATCTCGTGGCGGATCTGCCCTTCGTGGGTAAAGACGCTTCCCGCGATGATCTCGTCGTCCCAGTCGAGCGCGAGCTCGCCGCCCCTGACGGTGGGTGCGAGGAAATTGAACAGGTTCCTTGCGTACATCTCCGATGCATGCACCGGCATGCGTGAGGCCAGGTTGATGGTGCCCACGATGCTGACGCCGCCCTTGACCACGGTCTCTCCAGGACGCGAGCCGGCAACGTTGCCGCCGGCATCTGCGGCCATGTCCACGATGACCGCGCCCTGCTTCATGCGCATGATCATGTCCTCGGTGATGATGAGGGGGCTCCTCTTGCCGGGGACCGCCGCAGTGGTGATCAGCACGTCCACCTGAGAGACGGCCTTCGTCAGCCTTTCCTGTTGAGACACCCTTTCATCCTCTGTCAGTTCCCGCGCATAGCCACCGGTGCCCACTACGGCCACGCCGGTATCGATGAACCGGGCGCCGAGGGATTCGACCTGTTCCTTGGTTTCGGCACGCACGTCATAAGCCTCGACGATTGCCCCGAGGCGGTGCGCGGTCGCTATGGCCTGGAGCCCCGCAACTCCCGCGCCGATCACGAGCACCCGCGCAGGGCGCAGCGTGCCGGCAGCGTAAGTTATCATCGGAAAAAATTTCGGGGATATCACCCCGGCGATCAGCGCGCACTGGTAGCCGGCCACCGTGGCCTGGGTGGAGAGGGCGTCCATGCTCTGGGCACGGGAGATGCGGGGAATCAGCTCGACGGCAAAGCTTGTGATGTTCCTTTCACATAACAGGTTTGCCCGTTCCCGGTCCTGGTAGGGATGCAGGAAACCGATAAGTATCGTCCCGGGCCGCGCCAGCCGGACCTCGTCCAGTGTCGGCGGCTGCACCCTCAGGATGATATGGGACCGTGCGAACACCTCAGCGCTGCTCGGGGCGATTATCGCTCCGTCGAAGTCCTCGTCGCTAAAATAGCTGCCCGTGCCGGCGCCCCGCTCGATGCAGACTTCGGCTCCGAGGGATTTGAATTTCTTGACCACGTCCGGCACGACGGCCACGCGCCGTTCACCCGGGGCTGTCTCCTTTGGCACGCCTATCACTAGAGGCATGACGCCCTCCCATTCCTTTATTCAATCGATCGGAATCATAATACCCGAATTGTAAAATTTATTCCATTATATCATTGTTCCATCCAACTTCCCCGGTAACCGCCGTTCGCAGACCAATTTCTCCCGGTGCTTTTCCCCTCTCGGACCATGATTTTTCAGGACGGTCATGAACAGGAGACAGTCCTCGAACGCTGATCTCATGTGAATGCCCAGCATGATGAAGTCCGGCGCACCATGCTTATAGTAGATAGTTATCAGAAGTCAGCGCCTCGACGAATCCTTTGCGATGCTCGTGCCGGAACAAGAGGTGCATATGAAGACCGGATGTGATAGTCTCGAACATCATTAATTGATAACGGGGAACATAACGGCCCTGATCTGTGAGACCTTAATTGGACTTGACATTCCCGGATTCAGTTGCTATTTTCAAATTACTTGAGGCCGTTACATCGTGATCATCCCGTGCGGCTGAAGTCCGCTGTTCCTTTTTGCGTGCCCGCTGATTGAGGCCTTTTTCGGAAGGGCCGCGTATTGAGCGCGCCTCACCTTTCTGTTGATCACCAAGAGGATCCATGAAACCCGTTTCACGGAAAGCCGAATACGTCCTGCTCGCCATGCTGGCTCCCGTATTGCTATCCTTGAGCTGCGCTGGAACGGGCGCCTATGGCGTTCAGGGAAGCGGAACCCAAACACCCATTCCAGCCGGAGCGACGCGCATCCTATTCCTCCACCACAGTACCGGAGAATTGGTGTGGGATGGCGGAATACCGCAAGCCCTGAAGGCGTACAACGCCAGCCATGGGACACGGTACACGATCACCGAACGGGCGTATCCGGACAGCCCCTATCCATGGGATAACTACCCTTACGATTACTGGAACCTGTGGGTTGCCCACAAAGGCACTGCAACCGACCAAAACCAGGACAATCTGGACATGCTGACCAGGGATTACGACGTGATCGTGTTCAAGCACTGCTTTCCCGTCAGCGAGATCGAACCCGACGAGGGGCAGGCGAACGTGAGTTCGCCCACCAAGTCCCTTCAGAACTACTACCTTCAGTACACAGACCTGAAAACCAGACTGCGGGAGTTTCCTGACAAGAAGTTCATTGTGTGGACCGGCGCCGCATTGCGTCAGGCTGACACGACCGTGGAATCGGCAACGCGCGCAAAGACGTTTTTTGACTGGGTCAAAAACATGTGGGACGAGAAGGGCGACAACATCTTCGTCTGGGACTTCTACGCTCTGGAGACGGGGGGCGGACTATACTTGACAGACGCCAACGCCTCCTCCGACTCCCATCCGGGGCAGGCCTTCTGTCGGCGAGTGGCGCCATTCTTCGTGAACCGGCTGGTCGGCGTGATCGAAGGGCGCGGAGATTCAAGTAGCCTCACGGGCAATTGAATCGTAACCGGTCCTCGGCGGTTCTTGCCCGAGGAATTCCGGTTTACGCGGGGCAGGCCTTGGTTTTGAAAATTGATCAATACTGCGAATAGCAACAAGCCAGGCTCCTGTCAGTGTCTTTTCCCGCCTCATTTCCCATATTCATTGTGTCAGGGGGAACCTTCTCCCCGTTGCTTTTTCATCCCTCCTGGACTATGCTTTCTATAGAGGAAGCTGATCATGACGGAAACCAGTCTCTCATTTTTTCATTCCCTCATCCGACAGTGGTTTACGGAAAAGGTGGGAACGCCCACTGACATCCAGATGAAGGCTTGGCCGGAGATCGTGCAGGGCAGGCATGTGCTTGTGACAGCACCCACGGGGAGCGGCAAGACCCTCGCGGCATTTTTGCTGGGCCTGAATCAGCTCATTACCGGTGCCTGGCCTCAGGGAAAGGTGCACGTGCTTTATGTCTCTCCGCTCAAGGCTTTGAACAACGACATCCAGCAAAACCTTCTCAAGCCCTTGAGGGAGCTGCATGAGCATTTCTCCCGGTCCGGGGTCCCCTTCCCCGTGATCAACGTACAGACGCGGAGCGGAGACACGCCGGGGGAAGAACGCCGGAAGATGGCCCGCAGGCCGCCGGAGATCCTTATCACCACGCCTGAGTCTCTCAACCTTCTTCTCTGTTCCCGGAGCGGCCGCAGCATGCTGACCGGGCTGGCAATGGTCATTCTCGATGAAATCCACGCCGTGGTCGGGACGAAGCGGGGTACGCATCTCATAACTGCCGTCGACCGGCTCGTGCCGCTTTCCGGCGAATTTCAGCGCATTGCGCTCTCGGCCACGGTCAATCCTCCAGGGAGGGTGGCGGAGTTTATCGGAGGGTATCGACAGGTCGGGAAGGGCACAAATAGCCACTACGAAAAGCGATCTGTCTCGATCATCCGGTCCCGCGAGGCGAAGGCCTACGAGCTGCGCGTATCCTTCCCCACCGAAGAATTTAAGACAGCAACCGGCGGTACCGTGTGGCCGGCGCTGATCCAAGCATTCAAGAAGATCATTCACGGGCACAGATCAACGCTCTTTTTTGCCAACAGCCGCAGGACCACGGAGAAAGTCACGCGCCTCATCAATGAGGCAGAGCCGGAAGAGCTTGCTTACGCTCACCACGGCTCGCTTTCGCGCGAGATACGACTTGCCGTCGAGAAGAAGCTCAAGCAAGGCGAGCTCAAGGCCATCGTCGCCACGAACTCGCTCGAGCTCGGCATCGACATCGGAAGCCTGGATCAGGTTGTCCTTATCCAGACTCCGCGGGCCGTTTCCTCGACCCTGCAGCGCATTGGACGTTCGGGCCATTCCGTGGGGGAGACAAGCAGCGGCCTGCTCTTCCCGACGCACGGCATGGACTTTGTGGACGCTGCGGTGATGGCACGGGCGGTGCTGGAGCAGGATATTGAAGAGGCCCGGCAGGTGGAGGCGCCCCTCGACGTGCTGGCGCAGGTCATCCTCTCGATGACCGCGATGGAACAATGGGACATTGACGAGCTGTACGCGTTCCTCAAGGCCAGCTATCCGTACCGGGCGCTCCCCCGGAAGCATTTCGACCTGGTGATCGAGATGCTCGCCGGCAGATACGCCGACACCAGGCTCCGGGAGCTGAAAGCGCGCGTCTCTGTCGACCGCATAGACAACACGATCCAGGCGCACGGCGAGGTGGCCTATCTCATCTATACCTCAGGAGGGACCATCCCGGAGCGGGGCTACTTCGATCTGCGGCTCAGGGACAGCCATGCCAAGATCGGCGAACTGGACGAAGAATTTGTGTGGGAGCGCTCGATCGGCGAGACCTTCACCCTCGGTTCTCAGCTCTGGCGCATCGAAAAGATCACCCATAACGATGTAGAGGTGGTGCCTGCCCGCTCGGTCGCCGGCATTTTCCCGTTCTGGCGTGCTGAAGAGCAAGACCGCGATTTTCATCTCTCCGAAAAGATCGGACTCTTTCTTGAGCGGGCTGACCGGCATATTGATCTTCCCGATTTCAAGCAAGAGCTCATGGCCGCGCATGCCATGGAAGAGACGGCAGCCAACGAGCTCATCGGATTCCTGAAAATGCAGCAAGAGGCCACCGGCAGCAGTCTTCCTCACCGCCATCATGTTCTCATCGAGCACATCGAGGATCCCGTGGGCCGGGGCGACTACAAGCAGGTCATCCTGCACACGTTCTGGGGGGGGAGGGTGAACCGGCCTTTTTCGCTGGCATTGGCCGAGGCATGGGAAGAAAAAGAGGGCAGACCGCTCCAGGTCATCGAGGATGATGACGCTGTTTTTCTCATGCTGCCGTGCGAGTTCCGATCTCAGGACCTGCTCTCTCTTGTCAGGCCCGAGAACGTCGAGACGCTGCTTCGCAGGAAGCTGGAGACGACAGGGTTCTTCGGCGCCCGGTTCCGGGAGAACGCGGAGAGGGCGCTCCTGCTTCCGAAATCGAGCTTCAAGCGCAGGATGCCCCTCTGGCTCATCCGTCTCCGGTCCAAGGAACTGCTCGAGGCAGTGAGGCGCTACGAGGATTTTCCGCTCCTCCTCGAAACGTGGAGGACATGCCTTGAAGACGAGTTCGATCTCGAAAACCTGATATCGGTCCTCGAAGAGCTCCGTGACCGTGCGATCCGCGTGAGCGAGACCATTACCCGCTCGGCCTCTCCGTTTGCCAGCCACCTCGTCTGGAAACAGACGAACCAGTACATGTATGAGGACGACACGCCTCTTCTTGCCAGGGAGTCGGCACTCAGGCCCGACTTGATCAAGGAGCTCCTGTTCTCCTCGCACCTTCGTCCCAAAATTCCAACGGAACTGATGCGGGTTCTGGACGGAAAGCTGAAGCGTACCGCACCCGGATATCCTCCGGGCTCTGCGCTGGAGCTGCTCGACTGGGTGAAGGAAAGGGGGCTCATCCCTGGGCCGGAGTGGAAAGAGCTCGCTGCCGCCATCCGCAGGGATTACGATGCGGACGCTCCAGAGTGGCTCAGGCAGAACGCAAAGAAGCTCGCCTGGGTCTCCTGGCCCGGCGTCAGACATCCGCTTCTGTGCGGCCTGGAAACTCTCCCCAAGGTGCTCGTTGCATTCCGCCTGCTCCTTGATGACATGCAGCTTTTGCCCGTTTCAAGCGAGGAGAATAGAGAGGCCCTGAAGCGCCGTATCAGGACCTTTCTCCGTGACACGCCCGGGGCCGTTGCCCCGCATGAGGAGTACGATCTTCCCGCTTTTCTCTCTTCCTGGCTTGCCTTCTACGGCCCGATTGAAAAAGAAAATGTGAGGCACCTCCTGGGCGTCACTGCGGAGCGTTTCGATGAGGCGATCGAACCGCTCATAGAGGCGCAGGACCTGGTCATGGACCGGTTCGGCGAAGAGAGTGCGCAGATCGAGATCTGCGACAGCGAAAATCTCGAGATGCTCCTGCGCATGGCGCGCAGGTATCGCCAGCCTTCTTTCCAGGCGCTCCCCGTGGAGCAGCTCCCCCTGTTCCTGGCGTCCTTCCAGGGCATCACCACCAGGGGAGAGACAATGGATGATCTTCAGCAGCGGCTGGAGCAGCTTTTTGGATGGCCTGCCCGCGCCGAAGCGTGGGAAGAATATCTCCTCACGGCCCGGATGCAGCCTTACCGGAGTTCGTGGCTTGACGGGCTCATGGCATCCAGTGATCTTGTCTGGTTCGGGTGCGGCGAGCGGCGCATCAGCCTGTCATTCGCTCAGGACCTCGAGCTGTTCCAGCCGTCCGATGAGGTTGGACGTTCCGAGGCGATGTCCGAACTCGAACATTTGATCCCCGATAGGAGGGGCAGGTACAGCTTCTTGGAGATCGCTGATTTTTCGCATCTGGACAGCGTTACGGCGACGGAGAGGCTTTGGAAACAGGCGTGGAAGGGGAACGTCACGAGCGACACGTTCCGGACGCTCCGAAAGGGGATCATGACAAGGTTCACGGCACAGGCCTTTGCCGGAGATGAACGATTGACCTCCCGCCGGTCCGGGTTCGACCGCTGGAAGGTTTCGCGGCCACTGGAAGGGCACTGGCGCCGCATAGACTCGCGCAACGAAGAGCGGGACATCCTGGGAGAAGCGGAACTGGTGAAGGACCGCATCAGACAGCTTCTCAGGCGGTACGGTATCCTGTTCCGCGAGCTCCTGGTGAATGAGCTGCCGCCCTTGCAGTGGCGCGCAGTCTTCAGGTACCTCCGCCTGATGGAACTTTCAGGCGAGGTCCTGTCGGGTTACTATTTCCGGGGTATTTCGGGTCCACAATTCATATCCCACGAAGCCTTCCGGATGCTCCAAGACCCCCTTCCTCAGGACGCCGTCTTCTGGGTCAATGCAGCTGATACCGCATCCCTCAGCGGTATTTCGATTGAATCATTACAGGGCCTTCCGCCGCGCATCCACTCCAGTCATCTGGTCTATCACGGAAGCAGGCTGGTGATGATTGCAAAGCGCCTCGGGAAAAATCTTGAAATACTCGTAGCGCCCGACGATAGCCATCTTCCGGATTATTTTGCCCTGTTCAAGGATCTGCTCAGTCGAGAGTTCAATCCGATGCAGAAGATCAGCGTCGAAACAGTTAATGGAGAGCCTGCTGGCCGAAGCCCCTATGGAGAGACGCTAAAACAAATCGGATTCCGCTCCTCGAGAACGGGACTGGAGCTCTGGAAACAGTATTGACCGAAAGAGATTGCATGAACCACGGAGACATGGAAGCGCAGAGGGAAGATGAGAAGCTTCCCGGACACGCGTTTTGCCGGCGTTTCGGTATGAATTCGCGCCAGGGTCCACCCGGATTTTATCCGGGTCCAGGGGCCTTTATACTATACTAAGCCTTTCTCCGTACCAAAAGCATCGTTGTGGTGAAGGATGAAGGCCTCGATTTGTACGCTTTCCCCACCGCATTTCTCTTGATTTGCCGCTATGTTCTGGATATAATTAAGTTTGGTTTCAATTTCTCCCGGCCTGCCTG
>Ga0187779_10001657_pt1 | contig 13870 bp, 12 predicted proteins | sample 1015_Q2_SP10_10__FD_132435 | JGI IMG/M metagenome (GOLD analysis project Ga0187779, IMG submission 132435) | Tropical peat soil microbial communities from peatlands in Department of Meta, Colombia - 1015_Q2_SP10_10_MG | ecosystem: Environmental > Terrestrial > Soil > Wetlands > Peat | place... | reverse complement strand
CTCGACGCCGCCTCGGAGGAAACCTTGACGAGGGGAACTCAAACGATAATCGCGCAGGTGAGCGCCATGAAGCACATGGTTGATGACTTCGCGATCTATGCGCGACAGCCGCGCCCGGGGCGGATGCAGCCGATCGAGCCGGGCGCCCTCTTGCTCGATGTGCTCGCCTTGTACGAAAATCTGCGGCCCCACATCGCCGTGAAGCTCGCCGAACATCGCCCCGTCATTCACGCGGAGCCCACACGGCTGCGCCAGGTGTTTCATAATCTGATCCAAAATGCCATCGATGCACAAACGGACGTCACGGAGCCGCTCTACGAATTCACGGTCGAGCAGCGCGGAAACGAGCTGGTGCTGTCGGTGGGCGACCGCGGCTACGGCTTTCCCGAAGACATGATGCGGCGCGTCTTCGAGCCCTATGTGACGACGAAGGCCAAAGGCACCGGCCTTGGCCTCGCAATCGTCAAGAAAATCGTCGAGGAGCACCACGGACGCGTGACGGTCGAGAACCGTCCGCCGCGAGGCGCATTGGTAACACTTTACTTCCCGCTCGAAGGGGCCAAGACGTGATGGCGCAGGCGCAGGAGATTTTGATCGTCGACGACGAGGTCGGGATCCGGGAGCTGCTCTCGGAGATACTGCAGGACGAGGGCTACCGCGTTAGCTTGGCGGAGAACGCCGGGGAGGCACGCAGCTACCGGGCGCGTAGTCAGCCTGCGCTCGTCCTCCTCGACATCTGGATGCCCGATACCGACGGGGTGACGCTGCTGCGCGAATGGGCTGCAGGAGGCCAGTTGACGATGCCCGTGGTGATGATGTCGGGCCATGGGACCATCGAGACTGCCGTCGAGGCGACGAAGATAGGGGCCGTCGACTTCCTCGAGAAGCCGGTCGGGCTGCAGAAGCTTCTGGCCACAGTGACGCGTGCACTCAAGACCGGCACCGCACAAGGCCCGCGGCGCGTCTCACTGTCGGCGCTGGGCACGAGCACGCCCGTGATCGAGGCTGAGCGGGCGATCGAGCAGCTGTTGCGGGCGACCCGACCGATCCTGCTCGCCGGCGAGCCCGGAACCGGACACGAAGCCGCCGCGCGCGCGATCCACGTCCCCGACACCCCGTTCGTCGCCGCTCAGGGCGGGGCGCGCCTCGCGGCGAACCCGATGCAGCTCTTGGAGGACGCGCGCGACGGGCTTCTTTATTGCGGTGAGATCGGTAGCTATTCACGCGCCGAGCAGCGCGGTCTCGCCTTCATCTTGCCCAAGCTTGAGAAGTACAACACGATCCTCGTCTGCAGCAGCAGCGAGCAGCTCGCCAACCTCGCCGCTGACGGCCGTTTCGACCCGGCGCTGCTTGCCGCGCTTTCGGTCGGGGCGGTAATGCTGCCTCCGCTGCGCGAGCGGCGCGAGGACATACCAGCCCTTGCCGAGCGCTACTGGCGCGAAATCTCGGCGAGTCAGCGCACACAGGCCACACTGCACGACGGAGCCATCACCGCCCTTGCGGCGGCCTATTGGCCCGGCAATCTCGATCACCTGCACAGCGTGCTCGCAAACCTCGCCCTGACGGTGAACAGCGAAATCACCGCCGAGCACGTACGGCGATTGCTGGGCGACAGCGCGCTACTGCCACCTGCGACGGTCGCGCCGGAGCTGACTGCCCGCTTTTTCGAGTTGCCCCTACGGGAAGCACGCGAGGCGTTTGAGCGCATCTATTTCGAGCAGTTGCTTGGCAAGGAGCAGGCCAACATGAGCCGGGTAGCGGAGCGTGCGGGACTAGAGCGCACGCATCTTTACCGCAAGCTCAAGCAGCTCAACATCCGGTTCTCGCGACGGACCGACGAAGGCACCTGCTGACGCCGCAGCGAGTCTGAGGCGATCGCTACGTCTGCTCCTGCGCACAAGCGGGCTCCGCCGCTGGTCATCGCCGCGATCGGTGTCGTGTTTGGCGACATCGGAACGAGCCCGCTCTACACGCTGCGCGAGTGTTTCACCGGGCAGCACGGCCTGCCGCTTACGCAGGCCAACGTCTACGGCGTCCTCTCGGTGATCTTCTGGACCCTCATGATCGTGGTCACGCTGAAGTACGTGACACTCATCATGAGCGCAGACAATCGCGGCGAGGGCGGGATCATGGCGCTCACGGCGCTGGTCGGGCGCGGCTTGCACGACCGGCGCAGCCGCTGGTGGCTGGTGGGGCTCGGCATCTTCGGCGCGGCGATGTTCTACGGGGACGGCATGATCACCCCCGCGATCTCCGTGCTCTCCGCCGTCGAGGGCCTGGAGGTGATGACGCCGGCGCTCAAGCTCTACGTTGTTCCGGCGACCCTTCTGATCCTGATCGCGCTCTTCTCGATTCAGCGGCATGGAACGGCGAGCGTGGGCGTACTCTTCGGCCCTGTGACGTGCCTGTGGTTCGCCGCACTGGCCGTGCTCGGGGGACTTCAGCTCGTGCGCGACCCCGCCGTACTCGCCGCGCTCAACCCCGCCTACGCGTTCGACTTCCTCACCGGCAATCCGCTCGCAGCCTTCTTGGCGCTCGGCGCTGTCGTGCTCGCGGTCACCGGGACCGAGGCCCTGTACGCCGACATGGGCCACTTTGGCGCAGGGCCCATTCGCCGCGCATGGCTCGGCTTCGTATTGCCTGCGCTCGTGCTCAACTATTTCGGACAGGGAGCGCTCCTCATTCACGACCCCGCGGCGATCAAGAACCCGTTCTACCTGCTCGCGCCGGAGTGGGCGCTGCTGCCGATGGTGATACTCGCGACCTGCTCGACCGTCATCGCGTCGCAAGCGGTCATCTCGGGCGCATTCTCGCTGACGCGCCAGGCCATCCAGATGGGCTATTGCCCGCGGCTCACGATCACACATACCTCGGACCGGCAGATCGGCCAGATCTACGTGCCGTTCATCAACTGGAGTCTGCTCGCTGCGGTCATGCTTCTGGTCGTGGGCTTCCAGAGTTCGAGCAATCTAGCCGCCGCTTACGGCATTGCCGTGACCATGGCGTTGACCATCGATTCGCTGCTCATCTACATCGTGCTCACGCGGCTGTGGGGCTGGCACCGCTTCGCGGCACTCGCGACGGTCATTCCCCTGCTCGCGGTGGATCTATCCTTCCTCGGATCGAACGCGCTCAAGATCCCGCAGGGGGGCTGGTTTCCGATCGCGATAGGCGTGCTCGTGTTCACCCTGCTGACCACCTGGAAGCGCGGTCGCGCCATCCTCCTCGAGCGCCAAATGAAGGAGACCATGCCGCTTGAGCTCTTCATCTCGAGCATCGCGACGTCTCCCCCTGCGCGGGTGCCGGGCACAGCGGTCTTCCTTGCCAGCACCGAGGGCCGCGTGCCGGCTGCGCTTCTACACAACCTCAAGCACAACAAGGTTCTGCACGAACGGGTCATCCTGCTGACGCTCAAGACGCGTGATGTGCCGGTTGTGCCAGCCGCGGAACGGCTGGCGATCCGGGAGCTCGGGTGCGACTTCCTGCAGATCGAGGCCTTCTACGGATTCATGCAGGACCAGGACATTCCCACGCTGCTCGAGGAGTGCGGCCGGCGCGGAGTGCGCTTTGACATGATGGACACATCGTTCTTCGTTTCCCGCGAGACGTTGATCCCCAGCGTGGCTCCGGGAATGGCTTTATGGCGCGAGAAGCTCTTCGTATCGATGTCAAAGAACGCGACCAAGGCAATCGAGTATTTCAACATCCCGACCAACCGCGTGGTCGAGCTTGGCACGCAGATCGAGCTCTGAAAAGCAGAACGCCGGCGCGGGCCGGCGTTCTGGAGGTGTGCATCCAGCGGTGCTACAGTCCGACCATCTGGTTACGCATTGTCTTCAGGGCCTTGCTCTCGATTTGGCGGATGCGCTCGGCCGACACACCATACTGGTCGGCGAGCTGCTGCAGCGTCGCGTGGCCGTCGTCCTCGCGCAACCATCTCGCCTCGATCACCTCGCGGCTCCGGCTGTCAAGCTTTGACAGCGCTCTTCGCAACCCGTCCCTCCGGCGGTTTGCCAGCTCCGCCCGCTCGAGCTGTTGCGCCGGCTCATCATCTGGGTCGGCGAGGTAGCCGATCGGCGCAAAGCTCTCACCCTCCTCTCCGGGCTGAGGCTCGAGAGCCACATCCTGCCCGGAGAGGCGGGTTTCCATCTCGAAGACCTCCTCGGGCTTGACGCCCAGGTCGCGAGCGATGCTCGATGCCTCCTTGTGGGTGAGCGAGCCCGGGCCCGGCTTCATGCTGCGCAGATTGAAGAAGAGCTTCCGCTGTGCCTTCGTCGTAGCGATCTTGACCAGCCGCCAGTTGCGCAGGATGTACTCGTGGATCTCGGCCTTTATCCAGTGCAGCGCGAACGAAACGAGCCGCACGCCCCGCTCGGGGTCGAAGCGGCGCACTGCTTTCATCAGGCCTACGTTGCCCTCCTGAATCAGATCGGCCTGCGGCAGACCGTAGCCGAGGTAGTTGCGGCTCACCGCGACCACCAGCCGCAAGTGTGAAAGCACGAGCTCGCGGGCGGCTTCAAGGTCGTTGTGGTCGCGCAGCCGCCGCCCGAGGTCAACCTCCTGCGCTGCCGAGAGCAGGGGAAAGCGATTGACCGCCTGGATGTACTGATCGATGCTGCCCAGCGAAGCCGGGGTCGGGAACGTCAATGCTGTGCTCGTCATCAGTTCTTAGATCTCCTTTGAGAGCGCCATCTTAGCACTCGATACCTGAGAGTGCTAATACCGCTCGAAGGTTCCGCAGGTTGGGGCGAGCGCGGGTTTCGGCCGCTTCGGCCAAAGGCCGCCGAGCCCTGCGTCATGAGGGCGATCGGCGAAAGTGAGCAACTGCTTACGGGGCGGGTTGCCCCGCCTAAGTCTCACCCCGGCGGAGGCACACTAGCCGACCAACGCGTCGGCAAATTCCTCGGCTCGGAACGGGCGAAGGTCATCGAGCCCCTCGCCGACGCCGATGAACTTGACCGGAACCGCCTTCTCCGCGGCCATGCCGACGACTGCTCCGCCCTTGGCCGTGCCGTCGAGCTTGGTCAGGATGATTCCGCTGAGGCCGAGCGCGGCGTCGAACGCGGCGATCTGGGCGAGGGCGTTTTGCCCCGTGTTGGCGTCCAGGACAAGCAGCGTCTCGTGGGGAGCGCCCTCCTGTGCCTTCGCGATCACCCGCCGAATCTTCTTCAACTCTTCCATGAGATGGCGCTGCGTCGGGAGCCGCCCAGCTGTGTCAGCGAGGACGACATCGACGCCTCGGGCACGCGCTGCCCCGATCGCGTCGAAAACGACGGCGGCTGGATCGCCCCCGTGCTGTGCAATGACATGCACTCCGTTTCGCGCGCCCCAGGCCTCGAGCTGTTCGCGAGCGGCCGCCCGGAACGTGTCGCCGGCAGCGAGGAGCACGGACAGGCCCTGCGCCTGGAGGTACTTCGCGAGCTTGCCGATCGAGGTCGTCTTGCCGGCTCCGTTGACTCCCGTGATCATGATCACGAACGGACGCTGCGGGCCGATTGCAAGCGGCTGCTCAAGGGGTGCGAGCAATTCGGCGAGGGAAGCCTTCAGGATCGCGCGCGGATCCTCGCCCGGAGCGGCGCGCTTCCAGCGCGAGCGCAGGTTCTCGAGCAGCTGCGCTGTGGCTGCCACGCCGACGTCGGCCGTGAGCAGTGCGGCCTCGAGCTCCTCGAGCGATTGCTCGGACAGGGTCTCTCGCCCGAAGAGCGCCGCAAACGGGCGCGCTAGCCGCTCGCGCGACAAGCCGAGCCCCGATTTGAGGCGTTCGGTCCAAGGCCGGCGCTCATCTTCGGAACTGCGGTTGAACAAGCCGAGCATGCGAGATGTGGAGGAGCCGAAGGTATAATTCTACGTCCCGCGCCTTCGGCGCCGCGCGCAGCATGTTCGCGAACGAAATCCGCATCATCGGCGGGCATTGGCGCGGGCGTAAGCTGCGCTTTCCGGGCATGCCCGGACTGCGGCCCACGCCCGATCGCGTGCGCGAGACGCTCTTCAACTGGCTCGGACAGGACTTGTCGGGTCGCGCAACTCTCGAGCCCTTCGCCGGCAGCGGCGCTCTCTCTCTCGAAGCCCTTTCCCGCGGCGCGTCTCTCGCCGTAGCGGTCGACCGCCGGCGCGCGCTGGTGAGCGCGTTGATCGACACCGCCGCCATGCTGGGGAGTGCGCTTCTGGAGGCGCACTGTGCCGACGCGTTCAAGTTTCTCGCGCGCGAGTCGCGGCGCTTCGATGTGGTCTTCCTCGACCCGCCATTCGACGCTCCCGCGTGGGACCGACTGCTGCCGCTCGCTGCCGCAAGGCTGGCACCCGGCGGCGCGCTCTACGCGGAGGCGGCAATGACGCTCGAGGCGCCTACGGGCCTCGCCGTGCACCGCCGGGACAAGGCCGGGAAGGTGCATTATCATCTGCTGCGCCACGTCGGCGAAGCGGACTAGAAAACAATGCTCAGGGTAGTCTATCCGGGCACCTTCGATCCATTTACCCGCGGGCACGAGGACCTAGTTCGGCGCGCATCGCGCATGTTCGACGAGGTCATCGTGGCGATCGCCGACAGCGAGAGCAAGCGCCCGCTGTTCACGGCCGCCGAGCGCATCGCGATGGCACGCGAAGTGCTGGCCACCATCAGCAGAGTGAGAGTGATGGGCTTCTCGTCGCTGCTAATGGACTTCGTGCACGCGGTGGATGCCAGGGTGATCCTCCGCGGACTGCGGGCGGTGTCCGATTTCGAATACGAATTCCAAATGGCAGGGATGAACCGCAACCTCTATCCAGAGGTCGAAACTTTGTTCTTGACGCCGTCGGAGCAGTATCTGTTCATGTCCTCCTCGATCGTGCGCGAGATCGCCCGCTTCGGTGGCGATGTCAGCAGCTTCGTCGCGCCCCCGGTTGCCGCGCGACTCGCGGGCAAGTTCGTCCGAACGCCGCGTAGCCGCTCGCGCAAGAAGTAGGAACGAGCATGGCGCTCATGATCACCGACGAGTGCATCAACTGCGACGTTTGCGAGCCCGAGTGCCCCAACGACGCGATCTCGCAGGGCATCGAGATCTACGTGATCGATCCCGCCAAATGCACCGAGTGCATCGGGCACTTCGACACGCCGCAGTGCGTGGAGGTGTGCCCGGTGGATTGCATTCCCGTCGATCCCGGGCATACCGAGACCCGGGAGCAGCTTAAACTCAAGTACGAGGCCCTGATGGCGGCCAAGCGGCCCGCCGCCGAGGAGCACGGCTAGACCCTGGCTGTCGCCGGGGAGCTTAGGCGTTCGCGGCCAGCGGCACCAACTCCGGCTGGTCGATGACCGCGTCGATCGCGGCGATCTCCCTCTGCAGCGCCCTGAACTGGGCGTCGAGTCCGGACTCCGCCTGTTCCAACTCCGAGATGCGCTCTTCGAGCTCGTCGCTGGCGCGGTGAATGCGCTTGACGCTGTCGAGCCTGCGCCGCAGCTGCAGGTGGTGTTCGCGCACCTGCGTCTCGAGCGGTGCCATGACGGCCTTCAGCCAGCTCTCGAGATCGCGGTTGGCGATGTCGAACACGTGCTTCACTCGAATCGCGATCGTCTCGAAAAAGCGCCTCATCAAGGTGAACTTGGCCTTGCTGACCATGTTCCACAGCGTGTTGAAGTGCACGTTGTAGGCGCGCTCGAGCCGGTCGATCTCCTTCTGGTACTTGAGCATCGAGAACGGCGGTGGCGTGAACGGCTCCAAGCCGTGCTCCTTGGCGAAGCGCGCATACATGGCTTCCATCATGTCGTGGATCTCGGCGCTGGTTTGCGCGCTGCGCTCGATGTTGCCGCGAATGGCTGCAAAGAAGTCGCCCATTGCCGTGCGCACGCCCTTCGTGAACGGGCTGTCCTCGATCCGGCGGCGTGTGCTTCCCGCAGTCTCGCGCAGCGACTCGAGCCCGATTGCTTCGTAGAGCACCGTCGTGTGCTGCGTGAATACGTTGCGCAGCGCCGTATAGCGCTGCATGCCGCGCTCGAAGAGTTCTTTCTCCTGCTTGATGCGCTCCATCATGTGCTCGACCACGTCCTGGTTCTTGCCGCGCAGGCCGCGTAGCTCAGTGAGTTGCTCGTGCAGCCCTGCCCGGCGGGCGTTCAGGATGGTTTGAACGGCGCGCGCCAGTGCACGGATCTCGGCACGTGTGGCGGTCCCCACGATCTCGCGCTTTGCTGGGATGAGCTCCTTCGATAGTGCCTGCTCGAGTTGCGGCAGCCGGCTTCTCGCGAGCAGCGAGTCATCACCGTTGACCTTTGCGAGCAGAGCCTTCTGCGCGGAGACGGCAAATACCTGCGCCGGCGGGAGACTCAGAATCTGCGCACAGCTCCTGACCTGGCGCTCGATCTCGGAATCGACCTCCGAAGTGCTTTTCAGCTCGTCCCAGAGGCCGTCGATCTTATTCAGGATGACGAGCCGACCCTCCTTCGCCGTCGGGTCGGCGCCGACCAGGTGGTTCTTCCAGACGTCGATATCGGTTTTGGTGACGCCGGCATCCGCCGCCAAAACGAAGAGCACGGCGTGCGCGTTGGGCAGCAGGCTCAGCGTCAGCTCGGGCTCCGTGCCTATCGCGTTCAGACCCGGGGTGTCGAGGATCACCAGGCCCTGCTGCAGCAGCGGATGCGGGAAGTTGATGACCGCATGGCGCCAGGAGGGGATGTCGACGGCCGCTTCTTCGGCCGGTGACAGCGGGGCGAGCACATCGCCTTCGTCGTATAGACCGTACTTCCGAGCGAGTCCCACCGGTACCCGCTTGGTTTGCGACACTTGCGAGAGCACTTGGCTCATCTTGTCCGCCGAGGAAAGATCGAGCGCGAGCGTCACCCACTCGTCGGCGTAGTTCTTGAACTCGGAGACGGACGCCGTGCGTGTGCGCGTTTCGATCGGCAGCAGCCGGATCGAGGGCGGCCGCGTCGGGTCGTACAGAAGCTCGGTCGGGCACATGGTCGTGCGCCCCGCAGACGACGGCAGCAGACGCTGGCCGAAGTCCGCAAAAAAGATCGCGTTGATCAGCTCGGATTTGCCGCGCGAGAACTCAGCGACGAACGCGATGACGAGCTTGTCCTGGTGCAGACGCTCGAGCAACTGCTGAATCTTGAGATCCGTCTGCGCGTCGGCGAGCTCCTGCTGGGAGAGCCATTCGTGCAACCCGGAAACGCCGGCCGACAAGCGTCGCCGCCAGTCGCTGTAGGCTTCAAAGCGCGCAGCAAGCTCCCTTGATTGCACCATGGCCTAGCTTCCCACGATCCCCTTAAGGGCTATTCTCTGGCGACTCTAGCATAAATCGCGCCAAAACAAGGGCCTGGGACAAACCCTTCGATCTAGCGCTGACATATCGGGCAGAAATAGCTCGCTCGTCCCCCAAGGCGAATGGCGCGGATCGGGGTGCCGCACACGCGGCACGGCTCGCCGTCGCGGCCATACACTGCATAGTCGAGTTGGAAATAGCCACGCTCGCCGCGGCTGTCGACATAGTCGCGCAGGGTACTGCCGCCCTTGGCGATCGCGTCGGTCAGAGTTTCGCGAACGGCATCGACCAAGCGCGAGAAGCGCGCAAGTGAGATCCGGTTCGCGGCCCGGGTCGGCCGGATTCCGGCGCGAAACAACGCCTCGCTCGCGTAGATGTTGCCAACGCCGCCGACGAGCCTGCTGTCCATGAGGGCAAGCTTGACTGCAGCCCGGCGGGTTCGCGTAGCGCGATGCAGGTAGTTCGCGTTGAACTAGGGGGCAAGGGGCTCGGGGCCGAGCGCCGAGAGCAGCGGATGCTTGCCGGCGGGGCGTGCCGACCAGAGCATCGCTCCGAACCGGCGGGGATCGCGGTAGCGCAGGACGACCCCGGTGTCGAATTCGAGGTCCACGTGATCATGACGCTGGGGCGGCGGCGGCTTGCGGAAGACGCGCAGCGTGCCAGTCATGCCCAGGTGCACGATGAGCGTTGCCTCGCCCACGCGGAAGAGCAGGTACTTACTGCGCCGCTCGAGCCGTTCGACGGTTTTTCCGACCAGCTTTCGCGGGAGATCGCGCGGAACCGGCCAGCGCAGCCTCCGGTCGTACACCCTGACGGCCGTTACCGTGTGTGTCTCGACATGCGGCGCGACGCCGCGCCGGGTCGTTTCGACCTCCGGAAGCTCTGGCAAGGGTTTTAAGGCGTAGGTTTGTGGCTTCGCCGACTATACCCTAAGATATTTGGTTCGCCGCGCGGAACCGGCGCGCGGCTCTTCGGATTCGCAGCGTGAACAAAGCAGCCTTGGTTTCTCTGGCCACTATCGCGATGCTCGCGGCGCTCTTCGTCAGTGGCGCGACGCTCGCGCAGCCCGCGGCGGCGGACTCGTCGAAGCCCGACTCGCCTGCCGCGCCGGCGCCGGAGATGAACCCTAACGTGATGTATCGGATTCTCGTGGGCGACATCGCGTTGCAGCGTGGCGAGCCGGGCGTGGCCGCGCGCGCATATTACGAGGCGGCTCGGGAAATGCGCGATCCGGCACTCGCCCCACGGGCCGCCCAGCTTGCAAGCAAGGCGACCGAGTGGGCCCTGCGAACCCGTCAGCGCGACCTCGCCCTCGAAGCCGCCAAGCTCTGGCAGCAGCTCGAGCCAGACTCCGACGCTGCGCGGCAGATGGTGACGGCGTTGGGTCAGTCCGGCAGGACTGGCGATCTCAAGAGCGATCTTGCCCGCCTGCTGGCCGAGGCCTCCGCCAAAGGCAACGGGCTGCGCGAGGCGTTCCTGCAGCTCAACGCCGCGCTCTCCGGCCAGTCCGACAAGGTCGCAGTTTATCGGTTGGTCAGCGAGCTCGCGCAGCCTTATCCGGGTGTGGCCGAGGCTCACTTCGCCGTAGCGCTCGCGGGATACGGAACGGGGCTCGGCGACATCGAGATCGCGGCGGCCTCGATGCGCGCCGTCGACCGCGCGCTCGAGCTCCGCCCAGGCTGGGAGGAGGCGGTCTTGCTGAAGTCCGAGCTACTTGCGAAGAGCTCGCGCGACAGCGCCATCGAATATCTTGCCGCGTACGTTGCGCAAACTCCGCAGTCGCGCCGGGGAGCCAGCGCACTCGCTCAACTCTACTTCCAGCAGAAGCGCTACTCCGACGCCCGGGCGATATTCCAGCGCCTGCTCGACGACGATCCGAGCGATCGCGAGACGGAGTTTGCCGTCGCCATGCTCTCGTTCCAGATGCGCGACTACGAGGCAGCGCAAAGCCATCTCGGTCACCTGAGAGACGCGGGATACGAGGAGCGGGGAGCCGTGCCGTTCTACCTCGGTGAGATCGCCGAGGAGACGCGTCACTACGACGAAGCGATCGCGCGCTACCGCGAGGTGACCGAAGGCGAGCGCGTGTGGCCTGCCAAGCTGCGGATCGCGGCGATCATGAGCAAGCAAGGGCAGACCGAGGCGGCGCGCCGTTATCTCGAATCGATCTCGCCGGACGGGAAGGAGCAAGAGGTTCAGCTCAGGCAGGCCGAGGCGCAGCTCTTGCAGGACAAGAAGGATTACCTCGGTGCTTATTCCTTATTGACCGACGCCCTGGCGGGCGACCCGGAATCCGTCGATCTTCTCTATGACGTGGCAATGGTCGCGGAGAAGCTCGATCGCATCGATGAGGTCGAGTCACGCTTGAGGCGCCTCATCGAGCTGCGGCCGGACAATGCGCAGGCCCTGAATGCGCTCGGCTACACCCTGGTCGACCGCACGAAGCGCGCTGCGGAGGGCATGAAGCTGATCGAGCAAGCGCATGCGCTCTCGCCGGATGACCCCTTCATTCTCGATAGCATGGGCTGGGGCAACTATCGGTTGGGCAATCTGGAGGAATCCGAGAAGTTCCTTCGGCGTGCGCTGGCCGAGCGTCCCGACCCCGAAATCGCCGCGCACTTGGGCGAGGTTCTCTGGGTGAAGGGCGAGCGGGCGAGCGCGCGCGATGTCTGGCAGGCACAATTGAAGGAGACGCCGGACAATCCGGTCCTGCTCGAGACGGTACATCGCCTGGCTCCCTGACGCGATGGCCGCGCCACGCGGCGAGGGGCTTTCGCAGCTCGTGCGCGCGCTTGGCTTGGCTTGCGCGCTGCTCGTCCTGAGTGCGTGCACAACTCCTGGTGTCAAGCAGGGGGTGGACGGGATCAACCTTCCCGCACCCCGAGCGACGTTCGAAGCCGAGGGGCGGCTGAGTGCCCGCCACGGCGCGCAGGCATTTGCCGCAAACTTCCGCTGGCAGCACGTCGGCGAGCGCGATTCTCTCGAGTTCTCATCGCCACTCGGCCAGACAATAGCCGTGCTTAGCGGAGATGCGAGCGGCGTGCGCTTTGAATCCGCGGACGGCCGGAGGGCAGCCGCGGATGACTGGATCGCTCTCACGGAAGCAGGACTTGGCTGGCGCCTGCCGGTCGGGGGCCTGTCCTCCTGGATCCAGGGCGCGCCGCGCACGGGCGCCCCGTATTCGGTCGAGCCGGGGGATGACGGACGCCCTGCAGTGCTGCGCCAGGATGGGTGGACGATCGTGTATCTCGCTTATGCGCCGGGCGAGGACTCCGCGCTGCGGCCTTCGCGCATGACGCTCGAATACCCAGAGATCGAATTGCGCCTCGCAGTCGACGCATGGCATTAACCGCGCAACGACCGCTGACGCTGCCCGCGCCGGCGAAGATTAACCTGTTTCTCAACGTGACCGGGCGGCGCGCTGACGGCTACCACACGCTCGAGACACTTTTCGTTCCGATCGCGCAGGCCGACTTCATAACCTTCACGGAGCGCAGCGATGGCGCCATCGTTCGCGAAGGCGGTGCGGCCGGGGTCGCGCCAGAAGACGACCTCGCGGTGCGCGCCGCCCGCCTGCTGCGCGATAACGGAGCCGCCGGTCGCGGCGTTACGCTTACCGTGCGGAAGAACCTCCCGCCTGGGGGCGGACTCGGCGGTGGAAGCTCGGATGCGGCGACGGTGCTTCTCGGTTTGAATCGCCTCTGGGGGCTCGGCCACTCGCGGCGCGCGCTGATGAGCCTGGCGCTGGAGCTTGGGGCGGACGTTCCGTTCTTCCTGTTCGGCGAGCCAGCGCTCGGACGCGGCGTCGGCGAGATCCTCGACGCGGTGAGCTTGCCGCCGACATGGTTCGTCGTGCTCGCGCCTCGAGCTTCCGTTTCGACCGGTGCAATTTTCGCGGCTCCTGAATTGACACGAAATAGCGGCTCCCTGAAAATATTCGCCTTTCCCGAGGGATTCGGCGGCAACGACCTGCAAACCGTTGCGGCTGCGCGATTCCCGGAGATCGCAGACTGTCTCGACGCGCTCGCCAGCGAGGCGGAGGCGGCGCAGGCCACCGTGGGAGCGCGCATGTCGGGGTCGGGTTCATGCGTTTTCGCAGCATTCGGCGCCGAGGATGTTGCGGCACAGGTTCTGGCCCGGTCAACGCGCGCCGGCCGCTGCACCGGGTTTGTGGCGCGGGCGCTCAATCGTCACCCGCTGTGGGGCTTTGCGACGTCTTGAGCCTGCCGACGCGACAGCTTCTCTTGGGGAGTCGCCAAGTGGTAAGGCACCGGATTTTGATTCCGGCATTCGTAGGTTCGATCCCTACCTCCCCAGCCAATCACCGCACAGGGCGGGCCGCTCGATCAGACGGCCCGCCCTGCTCGATAGCCGGCGGCTGCGATGCCCTTTGAGCGGATGCGAGTATTTACCGGCACGGCGAACCCGAAGCTCGCCGAAGCGGTCGTCCGGCACCTGAACATCAGCCTTGGACGCTGCATAGTGGGCCGCTTCTCCGACGGGGAAGTGATGGTCGAGCTCTTGGAGAATGTGCGCGGCAGGGACGTGTTCGTCCTGCAGTCGACCTGCGCGCCGACCAACGACAACCTGATGGAGATCCTGGTGATGATCGACGCGCTCAAACGCGCGTCGGCCG
>Ga0187779_10001656_pt1 | contig 13876 bp, 9 predicted proteins | sample 1015_Q2_SP10_10__FD_132435 | JGI IMG/M metagenome (GOLD analysis project Ga0187779, IMG submission 132435) | Tropical peat soil microbial communities from peatlands in Department of Meta, Colombia - 1015_Q2_SP10_10_MG | ecosystem: Environmental > Terrestrial > Soil > Wetlands > Peat | place... | reverse complement strand
CGCCAATCTCCTTAGCAACGTCAACGGAGATCCCGAGCTTGACTACAGGCATAGAATCATCCTCCGTTGAATCTGTCTCACTCTCCTCATCCTTGATCTCTGCGGTAACGGAGAGCGATTCAATTTCCCTGCTGACATTGACAACGAGTACAGAGAGCGTCGGCAGTTCTATGTCAACGCCTTCGACAACGATATCGTCAATTACCGAGGTATCATCGTCAATTATCACATCGCAATCATTCACCTTCGATTCAACTTCAATTTCTGGCTTCGCCTCATCAACCATCAGCTCCCAGACTGCTACGAGTTCAACATCGAACGGCATGTCGACAACCTTGCCTACTTCAACCACATTGACAACGTCCAGTTCTTTGACCCAATCCACGACGTCTACGTCCGCAACTAGGAGCTTTACGTTTACCCGAGGGCATACACGATTTTGGTGTAGTCAGAACTATCCGTACATGTGCTATTATTTTCCGCAGTTCGGATACTGCTATCCAAGTTACGCTTACAATTGCTACCCCGGATACTCTGGTTACCCGGGGTATCCCAACTATCCGAGTTACTACTATCAAACGACTACAACTGTCACCTACTCGGGTTACTCAAGCTATGTTGGCACGGCTGGATCTAGTCCGGAATCGAGAATTGCGCTAATCTCTACCGGTGGTACAACAGTTCACGACGCCTGGCTCACGATAACCCCGTTGCAGAGCGGGGAGTACGCGGTAGTTCTGAGTGCGCAGGGCCTACAGCCTAGTGGCACGTACATGATTGAAGGAGCCTCGGTCGGTACCCACGTGAACATCGGACCTCTGTCTGGTTTCGCGGCTGGTTCGGAGTTCGTTGCAGACAATCAGGGGAATGGGATTTACTCTAGCATCTTCACCATGAATCCTAGTGGCACGTACACAACCGTCTTACTCCTCTATCTTCCGAATGGTCAGATGGAAGGGTCCGTGTTGGTGGCAACCGCGAGCTTGGGTTAAGTATTTTACGTTTCGGCACAGGGAGGATCTGTTGCTTGAAAATTCACGCTATAGGTCCGTCTAACCGTCTTGTCAAGTTCGAGGACAAAAACTACGACCTCAATCTTGGCGGCTGTTAACTTAACGTCCTTAGCAAGATTTGAAACGTGGAAGTTGACTCGGAAGGCCGAGTAAGTCGCAAAATCAGGTGTTGAATTTGTATTCGTCTTGTCAGGATTTACCGTACTACCATTGGAAAATGTGAAAGTGTCATAGGTGATAGAATTGTTGATGAAATGCACCGACTCGTTGAATCTGTTCAAGAGTACAATGTACAGAACCGGATTGGGAAAACCTGTCGTGTTTGACCAGCACTTATATGAGTCAGCTAGGAAGAAGTCACTGTCGCTAAGCGATATACGAAAAGTGCTTGTCGAAAAGGTAGGTTGAGGTGAATGGTACGAGTAGTATATCCAGTATGCGGCGAGTACGATGACGCTCAGTAGAATGATGCTCTTAGCGTATTTCCCGTACTGCTTCTTACTCGTAAGATCCAGCCTTCGTCACCTTACTTCATTGAATATGACCGTCTTCTTAGAGTTGCGTTTCAACTCGGTGGGAAGTTAGTGATCCGTATCCAGCGGCCTAAATTGACTGACCATATTCGCTGGGGGAAAATACTCCTGGCCAACTCTTAGTAATCTTCTCCGATAATCCGTCAGGGTTGTCCGGCATTGAGGAGATAGTTTTCTCCATACGGTCCAACCATTTGGCTTCTATCGCAGACGTCTGGACTGTCTTATCATTCGCGGATTGGCGCATTGCATTGCAAGCGAATTTTGCGGCTTTTAGGGTCCGTTTGTAATCGTCGGATTCGCTAACTATCGCTTCGGCCAGACCGAAGCACACCTCTGGATCCAGAAACAACGCCTGCGGGTCCCGATGGCGATCAGATTCGACTAGAAGCTTCCTTAGAATTTTAGCTTGATGAATGTCCGTTGCAGCGTTCATTAGGCGACAATCGTAAATGAGCATTTCAGTAAACACGTCAGGTGCTTGACCGCCCAACAAGCGAACGTTTTGCACTGATTCGTTCGTCCAAAAATCGCATATGGCCGACGAAATGTTCCCTAGCGGAGATGAATGTGCGCAGGCGGCTGATTTGCCTTCCATTGCAATGGGTACTCCTGCAATAATTTTCATAACTGGATTTTCGTACCCGCAGTCCTTTCCGGGACCTACTGCCCCCTCTTCAAATGCACACAGAGATCGTACTGAAGAGACTGCGCGCACTAGGGCTGCAAGAACTTTCGGAATATAATTCTGGTTTGCTAACTGCATTGATGTGTTCGCGAAGGCGCAGGCGGAGTCGCCACCAGGTATGACCTGATGCTTCAGAGCCACATCCGCGATGTGCCGCCACAAGTATCTCATATCGCAACAAGCGAGAACTCCTAAACTGTAGAGTATGGCCGGTACGTCACCTTTCATTATCGCTTTATCGAACAGTTCTTTTCCTCCGGTGCTTTCAATTGTTAGAATATCGGCTCCCGACTCGGCGCATTTCTCCATCGATTCCATTATCTTACTGAACCCTGTTCCCGTTCGCATTTTAGGAGGTCGATCGGCTTCACGTACGTCAGCTACAGTCACGCGGAGTGACGAACGTAAACCAGTCTTGCGATGTGCTTCCTCCATGATAGACTTGGTTTGCCTAGTTATGTCGGCGCCCCAATCAGGGTTTGTTGTCAGTTCATATAGATGTTCAATTTCAAGCCCTAATGCCGGACATTCTAACTGGGCCGCTCTCGATAATACCCCGCGCGTCATGTGCTGGAATTGGGTTTGCACTTCCTTCCATGTGTCGAGTGCTATTGTCATGGTAGGGAGAGTGAAGTCAACTTCAGGTAGGACATGTCCACCACCAATTGTGACTTCAAAGCCCGTTGTGACCGGCTTGGGTGCTTCACCGAAAATAGCATCGTCTGGTGATTTGTAGGCTAGTCTGGTAAACCGTTGACTTGCTCGCCTTTGCATGGTGACTCAGCTACTAAGTGTTGAGGACCTCTCCGGATTCCACTGAAATGTGCTACGTTTCATTGAAGTTCTCGAGGTTGCGTTATGAGTTCACATTATGTAGATTTCGGTCATTTCCTAATTATGAATGAAATCTCCCTTGCGTAGGCCGCTTAGGTCTTCCGAGCGCTCATGAGTGCAGTTAACTTGACTGAGCAGATGATAGAGAAATCTTACGTGCGCGAACGCGTCAAGCATGTAACCAACGCGTGGTGCCGTACCGGAAAAAACTCTAGCGCGCCATTCTTTCCCGTATCCTACCAAGCAAAATCCTAATTCGGTGAAATCGTTCAGATTTGGTACTCGACTCAAATGCCAAATCTTAAAATTATATTCAGCGACGTCATGAATCCTGATCTAGTTTGATGGAGGGTGCCTAGTGCAAAGAGCAGCGATTGGAAAGATGCAAAGTATTTTGATAATAGTCGTGTTGCTAATCGCAGTAGTCGGAGGAGTTTACTTCTATTCGGCGATAAAAAACCCAGGCGGCTCAATTAGCTCCTCGACAACCCAAGCGGCTACTTCTCTGGTAGTCGAGGAGGAAAGTCAACCTGATTCGATGGATCCCGCGGTCACTTACGTAACGCCAGGGTGGGAGATTGTTGAGCAAGTCTACCAAGGCTTGCTTGCCCCTCAAGGGACTAGCTACTCCACCTACGAAGGTGTACTCGCTCAGAACTGGACGATTTCTCCCGACGGTATGACTTACACCTTCTTCCTCAGGCCAAACGTTGTATTCAGTAATGGTGACAAGTTCAACGCCTACGTGATGTGGTTCTCAATTTACAGGACCCTTGTTATGAACCAGGGCCCAGCTTGGATTCTGGGACAGAATTTAGCCCCAGGCAACGGCGTGGAATTCAATATAACTGATAGGATTCTGAACTCGATAAACTATACGACTCCGTCCGGAAAGGATCTGACGTACTTGACGTACTCAAATCAATCAGTTCAAGCCGTCTCGGTAAACCAATTGGTCTTTCATCTCGGATATGGCTACAATGGTCCAGCACCATTCTCGGCGTTTCTTGCAACTCTCATTACTCCAATGGCTATGGCTGTTGACCCAATTGTTGTGGAAGCAAATGGAGGCGTCGTTGCGAATCAGCCTAATAATTACATGGAAACACACGCCGTCGGAACTAGCTTTTACGAATTGCAATCTTGGATTCAGGGACAAAGCGTTACGCTTGTGAAGAACAACAATTATTGGGGTATGAGCGTTCCCACTGCTCAATTGAACGACGCTACACAACCAGCTATTATTGACACGATAAACTTCTACTACAAACCCTCATCAGCAATGATTGCTGATCTGAAATCAAACAGCGCGCAGATGATTATCGCCCCGTCAACCCAGTACGGAGTTCTTCAACAGACCGAGGGCGTAACAGCCACTATTCTTCCTCCAGTTTTCGGATCAGCAGAAAGCATAATTTTCGTTTACATGAACCCTTACGCGTTCGCGCCCTTTAAGGACAGACGCGTACGAGAGGCGATTGCAAACGCGATCGATTACAAGTCCATCATACATTCCGTTTTTGACGATTTAGCAACCCAATGGATAGGCCCAGTTCCGCCAGGTTTCCCGTACTACAACGAGTCGACTCAGGGTCTCCAACCTTACCAATTTGACCCCAGTAAGGCCGCAACGTTGCTGGCTGAAGCCGGCTACGTGTCAACCCTTCCAAATGGCACGGTCCTCAATGCGGCGGGCAAGACATTCCCTTCTGTGAACTTCCTTTACGACTCTGATTCAGCCACAGAGAGTCAGGTCGCTCAAATAATCTTGTCAGAATTGCACTCGATAGGAGTTAACGTTGTTCTCGCCCCTCTCACATTCAAGCAGTATGCAAACGTCGTAACTTCTACAGAGAACGTGAACAGCACTGCTTATCCATTTGGGATAAGCTACTACAGCGAAGACTACACTGCAAGCATTGACTATGTTTCTGCGTTGACTACGACTGGCCAGATTGGGTTCTCAGGCTATCAAAATGCGACCGTGATGAATTGGACGACAGCAGCTGCGACAGCTCTTGACGAGAAGACAATAATCCAGAACTTCCGTCAGATCACCGCGACGATGTACTACGATTATACGGATATTTGGCTGTACGTGCCATACCTCATGGCAGCGAATAGAAGTAACGTGGTAGGGATGATTCCTAACCCGGCAGGTTCAGGCATGGGATACTTCATGTTCTACAACGGGATACATTACAGTTAATAGATGACCCGTCCTGGTCTACTTCAAAGATTTTCTCCCAGTTCTTGCGAGGCGTATAGTTGGGTCCTTTCTCGTATCAATCGGTACGGTAACGATAATCTTCTTTATTTCACATATACTCAACCCTGATCCTGCTCGACTTTGGGCAGGTCCAAGGGCGCGTGCCTCCACGATTCTCGCTGTGACAGCCAGGTACCATTTGAACGAGCCATTGTATTCGCAGTATTATTATTTCATGCGAGATCTGTTCACGGGAAATTTCGGCATTGATCCTCTAACGGGACAAACGATTCTGTCCGAAATCCTATTTTACTTACCCAACACACTCGAACTAGTGCTGTTCTCGTTCATCATTATCATCATCGTGGGTGTAGCTATAGGATATCAAGCAGGAATGCACTTCAGCACTTTGCGCGACTCAGTCGCGAGAATAACATATCTGGTATCTTGGTCGACACCGATGTATTTGGCTGCAATTGTAGCCATTCTCTTATTCGCAAATTACATCCCGATATTTCCGTCCGGTGGCATGTACTCGTTATCTATCGCTCCTCCCCCACCAGTTACAGGAATCTTCCTGATCGACGCACTAATCGCACTTGACATGACCGCATTTGTGTCAGGCGTCCAACATTTGATTCTTCCCGCCTTAGCGCTAGCATTCGTGAACTTTGGCCTGATCTCCAGAGCGGTTCGGTCCTCAATTCTGAACGTTCGCTGGTCAACTTACGTGAAGACCGCGCGTGCAAAAGGATTGACTGAGAGGGAGGTTAGGCGTAAGCATATTCTGAGGAACGCGTTAGTTGACGCCACAAGCCTAAGCGCCGTCATCTTTGGCTGGGTCCTTACCAGCACCCTAGTGGTGGAGGAACTATTCGCGTGGCCCGGTCTAGGGCAGTTCGCCTACCAGGCAATTTTCAGCAATGACTATCCCGTACTCATTCCGATAGTTGTAGTGTTCACTTTTGGCGTGATTGTAGCAAACTTCGTCGCGGACGTTGCGTACTCTATACTGGATCCCCGAATTGGGATGGGAGCGAATGGCGCAGTCACTTAAGTTCAGGCAAATAGTTCTATCCAACCGGCTAACCTCCTTAGGCTTGCTAGTTGTAATCGCCTCAGTGAGTGTAGGAGTAGCCTTTGCGATTTTTGGTGCGCGCGTTACGCCGTACGATCCGTTCGTACTGAACCTTCAGGAATCCAATCTCCCCCCAAGCATTAGTCACCTATTCGGTACAGACTTTCAGGGGAGAGATGTATTCTCTCGGGTGATCGCGGCTCTACCCATAGACTTGGGCCTACCAATCGCGATCGTTTTGCTTTCGTCTGTGCTCGGAATGTTTCTCGGCATGACCGCTGGCTACATGGGAGGTGTCGTGGATGAAGTCATCATGAGGATAACCGACCTCTTCCTAGCCTTTCCAACGATCATAATGGTACTGGCGGTTGCTGCAACGTTGGGTCCAGGTTTGGTGAACGCGATGTTTGCTTTCGTCTTCGTCTGGTGGCCTCCTTATGTGAGGTTGGTAAGAGGAGGCGTCCTCGAGGTGGCTGCGGAAGATTTCATTTCAATATCTAAGGCGTTGAACTCATCATTCAGTCACATAATTCTCAAAGGCATCCTCCCAAACATAATGCCCTCAGTCCTGACCTATGCCACGCTTGATGTGGGAACTGCACTGCTTGAAGTCTCGATTCTAGGCTTTCTGGGGATTGGTATTCCGCCCAATACACCAGAACTCGGTGTAATGGTTGGCTCGATTAGTTACGGGCTTTACACCTACCCGTGGCAGGCTCTCTTTCCTGCATTCGTAACGATGCTTCTCGTGATCGGTTTCAGCTTCCTAGGGGAAGGGGTTAGGGAAGCTTCCGACGTGAAGGTTAGGCCCTACATTCTCTTCAAGGGGAGAACCTTCAAGAAAGCTACGAAGGCCGCGCCCCAGGTTGCGGCAGCGCATTGAATATCCTGTACGTACAGTGTCGATCTGAATTAACCGTGTGCGGGCGAGTTATGTTTATCGTGAAGAAAGCAGGCTACGAACTGGCCTGAACCTGAATCAATCATTGGAGGGGAATTGACGCATCTTTCAAAGACATGGGGACAAACTTTACTGTATACGCAACCAGTCGCTGATGAACCCTGCTCACTCAAGTGATCTTCTCGTTGAGGCTCGGTGCGTTTGAGACCGGGAACATTCGACATTAGCCTTGCCGTAAATGGATGCTTAGGGGTCGTTACAACATCATAGGTTCTTCCGACCTCCAGCAGTTTTCCGTAGTAGAGGATTGCAAGCGAATCGCTCATGTATTTCATGACGTTTATGTCATGAGTTATGAAGAAGTAGGATAAGTGCAGCTTTGACTTCAATTCTTTCAACGTGTTCAACACTTGCGCTTGGACGGAAACGTCGAGAGAGCTCGTGGGTTCGTCGAGTACAAGTAGTTTCTTCGGAACAACTAGAGCACGTGCGAGGCTAACCCTCTGTTTTTCACCGCCGCTCAACTCTCTTGGATACGCATTCAAGCTGCTACGTCTCAAACCTACCAAATCAACTGTTTCTTCTATCCGGATATCATGGTCTCTTCGGTCGAACTCGTTCGAGGCCACTAGGGCCTCTCTTATGACGTCTTTGACTTGCAGGCGTGGGTTGAGCGACCCTACTGGGTCCTGAAAAACTATTCCAATGTTACGTCTGAGGTAAGTTAGGTCTGTTTTCTTCCGGAAATCTATCTCTCTGCCAAGCAACTTTACCGATCCGGATCTCGGCTTGAATAAGCCAACCAAGACCCACGCGATTATTGACTTACCAGAACCAGTCTCACCGGCCAAACCGAAGGTCTCACCCTCTCGAACTGCAAATGAGACGTCATTAACTACGTTCATCATTCCGGAGCCTCTTTCGAATAAGAGAAGGTTCCCTGCCCGGACTACGAAGGAGACTGTGAGGTGGTTCACTTCAACGATGTTGTTCATTGTTTCTCCAGCAACCAGCATAGGACGCGGCGAGCATCGTCAGTCTCAAAGGGAGGTGGTTCAATTTCCTTGCATTTCCGCATCACGAATGGACACCTCGGGTGGAATTTGCATCCCGAGGGAAGCTTCTTCAGGTCGGGAGCTTCACCGGTAGGGGCAGGTAGTGGCGGGGAATCTACGAATCCCTGGGGAATCGCGGCGAAGAGCTTCTGTGTGTACGGATGCAGTGAGCTCCTGAGTATTCGCCCAGTATCGCCTTCCTCCATAACCCTCCCCGCATACATCACGTACAATCTGTCACAAATCTGTGAGGCGACCATCAAGTCGTGCGTGATGAACATCATAGCTGTACCCATTCGATGATTCAAATCCTTGAGAATGCTGAGTATCCTATTCTGAACATACACGTCGAGTCCGGTGGTTACCTCATCGAGTATTAGGAGCTTAGGCTTCTCAACTATAGCCATGGCTATAGACACACGCTGTCTCATTCCGCCGGAGAGTTCGTGTGGATACTTCTTCAAGACCCATTCAGGTTTATCGAGTCGCAAATCGTTGAGCGTGTCAATCATCATTTTATCTTCACTCTCGAGAGACAGGTTCAAATTCTTAGCTCTGGCGAGAACCTTGATGGACTCTCTGACTTGGGCGTCGGTTCTGTAGACGGGATTTAGCGCCGCAAGCGATTCCTGAAAGACCATGCCTATTCCTGGACCCCTGAATTGTGAGAGTTCGTCAGGGCTCAGCTTAAGCAGGTTCTTCTCCTCGAAAGTTATCGAGCCATTGATGATCTCGGCTGGTGGTGAATCTAGTAGTCCGATTATTGCTAAGCCCAGCGTCGTCTTTCCTGACCCGCTTTCACCGACGATACCTAGAATCTCTCCCTTCTTCATTTGCAATGAAACATTTTCGAGAACTCTTACTCTTCCGTCGACACTCGCATAATCCAGAGTGAGGCCTTTAACACTAAGAAGATCACGTTCTACAATCGCACCCGATTGCGTCAACCCCACTGGGCTTCTGTTGCGCGCGATAATATTTCAATCGGTGTCGTTTCATGAGCCAGTTTGGTATCACAATAGTCATCAAATAGTTTCGCTAGCAAATTCTGACATTGGCGGCAGTAGTTGATTGCTAAACGTACAAGAACAAGCGTTATTCGAAGATTATGCTGGTGCTACGGATTACTTTGTGATTAACAGTTACACGGTTCAATTATGCTTGCTTGAAAACAAATCCGTGACATGAAACAAGCCGTTCGCTACGGCTTGTGACTACGATCACGAGGTACACGTAATCTCTTGCTAGAAAGTAAGGAGGAAGTACAGCTGGCGTTCATCGCCAGGAGTCGCGACCATTTTGCGCTTAATCTTTAAACCTTGGTCCACGGTATCCACCTCTATATGGTCTTATTTGGTAGTATTGTACTATTTACGGATTTCTGTGTATGAGCGTGCCAAATTACGGTAAATTAATGCATAATTCTAAGGAAGAAATGCACTCTGCCTGATGATCACGAACTGGTAAACGCCGTTATTACCCGAAAAAACTCAAAATACAAGTTAAATCACCGTAATCCTAACTAATATGGCAGGTTTCGGTGGAGATCGGTTAAATGAGTCGAAATTTATGAAATCCCCCGTGGCCTTCGTCCCTAGGCCGATTAAACGGCCTTCTTTGCTAAATGTCAGCATCAACGATCGATGGATTGACTCTTTTTGTGAAATTTCACTAATGACATATGGCTTAATGGCATGTGGGTGAATCAATTAGGTAAATTGCTGCGAAATTATTCGAATCCAGATTGGGACTACTATTGAGGACGGTTTTCCGCTTATGGGTCATCACGATTGCATTGATGATAGTCGCGCTTCCAGCCATCCAATCAGTGTCAGCGAAAAACGCCGCAGGCCTAGCGACATTACAGGGAATGATAACGGGTTTTGATCAGGATGGAGACCGAGTGCCCCTATCGTGGGTGCGAGTTAATGCAACGAGTCAATCATTCAATCTTACCGTCTTTACAGGGCTAAACGGTCTGTATGTGCTGATCCTTCCCCCCGGAACTTATACGGTTAGTACGACAATTCCAGGATATCAAAGTCAATATGCGAATGTCACCCTCACGCCTGGCCAACTTTTGCTTCGCGATTTCATTCTACGTTCCGCGTACGCAGTTAGTCCTTCTATATCGTAGGCTGCGCGCAAGTGGATAATGCATTCACTCTGGTCGGAGTACGGCTCGGCGTACAAATCGAGGGGAACTTGTTGTGTGAGTACGACAGTAGTCTTCACAGCTACTGGCTGTGACTTGATCGGAGTATCCTGATGCACAGATTTCGCACAGATATACGCTCTTACCCAGATAGTTGATCTGCATAACCATTGGCGCTCCCTCCGGCTCAGTACGCATCGATGGACACGTCGCTAATTAAGCGTGAGACTTGGGTAGGTTAGAGCTCGAGCAATCCATGAAGCGTAGAACGACCAATATATAACATAACTCACGTTGTTCGTCGTCGCATTGTGGGTAGTCGGTTTGAAACTGTGGTCAGCTGCTCTCTTACTCATCATACTCGCACTCTCCGTCTACACTCAATCCTCTCAAATGACGTTTGGAGCTGGCAGCAATCTTGATTCAAAATATCTTCAAAACGCAATAGAGGCTGCAGACTGGATTAGTTCCTTCCAAGTGACTCCGTTAGGTGCAACCTGGGGAATCCCGTACCCAGATCAACGCGTCTGGGGATTTGACCCCTATTACTATTCCAATGGAACCATAACAGCTGACACTAACGGAATTCAGGCAGGTGTAAAGCAACAAATGGCCTTCCTGCTAGCAGGTCACGATGCGGGCCTAGGCGCCGATGCCGTCTTGAACGCCTACCTCGCAACACACGACACGAAATATCTCAGAATCTTCCAAGTTTACTACGACTACTTCCAACGTTCGCAAATACCGAACAACATGACACAGGCTGGCGAGAGCAACGAAACCGGGATCATCAATGACGGTTATTGGCCTGAACAGGCTACGGTGGAAGCTGGTCCCGACCAAATATACGGCACAAGGGACGATCAAATACAGTTGGGAGCCGTTTTTCCCGCGGCGGAGCATGGGAACCCGATAGCAGCAACGCTGATCGCTTACTATCGACTGAGCAACGATTCAACGGCACTGCGGATGCTAAATCGGTACGGGAACTGGCTCATAAATGATCAAATCAAATTCGGAGAGTACGCCGGAGCATTCCCTGTCACTCAGTATTACATGACGCTCGGCTGGAAACCGCGAATGTATGAGACAACCGAATCCGCGTGGATTCTATGTGAACTCTACACGTTAACAAGGAATCAGACATACCTTAATGCTGCGATAGCAGCCGGAACTTATGCGATGTCCAGACAGTTTACGGGTTCAAATGACACCCGAATCGAAGGAGCGCTACCCTATGAATCGAATCGCACCAAGTATAACCGCGCCGTCTCGACAAACCATGCTGGTTACACACTCCTAGCATGGACACAACTCTACCGTTTGACCGGAAACGTTCGATTTCTAACTGCCGCCCGCAGTTATGGTGATTGGCTGTTGAGTTTTCAAGTCACTCAGTCAGGTACACCTTGGGGAGATCACACCTATTCAAACGACACCATGGCGGTAGGCGGCTACTACTACGGATACGATACGGACAGGCACACTTTCGGCTGGCGAGTTGCTTTATCGCTCTGGAGCGCTGCAGATGCCATCCCTGGATTATTGTTACTGTATCAGTCGAGCGGTGACCAAAGGTATCTTCAATCTGCGGAACTGGCCGCAGGATGGCTCACGAAAATGAAGTATTCAGACCGAAATCTGGTTCCCCTCCAATCACTAGCGATCACAAAATATGTAGTCTCAAGCCCGTGGGGATTATACCCCCAGTTCTACCAGCCAAGCATGAAGGAAGTTCAAGATGCTGGAATAACTGATTATGTCGATAAGGTCCGAAGTAACTCCTCCCTCTTAACTGAGCGCAATCTTACGTGGTTCGAGCAGACCTTCAACCTGAACTTCAATCAAATTGACTACCAAATGGCTGTGCGAGGAGCACAGTACATGAAGATGATATGGAGCTGGTGGCCAAGCGTGGGGTTCGAACCTAGATACGGTGGAGATATCGCATTCGGCGAATTCTCAGTAGCACAATACATTGAATATAACAACGATGTCAATTCGACGCGCACGTTAATCCAAGAATTATCTCAGGTAACGAACACCACACAGGTACTACCAAGCAATTTGACTCTGTCGGTTGCAAAAGCTCAGCAACTACTAGATCAGGCCACCCAGAACTTTAATGACGGTTGGTTTCCCGTTGCGTCTGCGAAATTGGAACAAGCCACAGAACTTGCGAAAAATGTGACCGTGATACTCGCTCCTTTCACAGAAGCGGCTAACCTCAATCACATCCAAGACCAACTTACAATTCTACTCGTAACCTTGTCGGCACTGTTGATCACCACAAACCTCTACTGGCACAGGCGATTTAGAATGGCTACTCGCAGGAGCAGACATACGAATAGATCAAGAAGACGCAAATCTTAGCGAAGATTCATTGGGTCAGAGAATTCTGGTTCGCGCAATGTCCTTATGTGGAATATAGAGCGCATTCAGGAACTCGTGCTGGAAGTTTGGATCTGCGGCTAATTCAACATACTCCATGTTCTCAGCAACTTTCGTAGCTTCTGCCCGCTCCTCCTCGGATAGTAGGCACATACGCGCTCCTGACCCTGCAGTATTTCCAACGAAGGAAATGTATCCGAGCGGAATATCAGGGTACATTCCGATCGTGCGAGCACTATGCGCGTCAACGTACGTTCCGAACGCTCCTGCCACAAACATCTTTCTAATATCCAGAACGCGAACTTTCAGGTGGTTCGCCAGGATGATGACGCCAGAGTAGATTGTAGCTTTCGCCAGCTTGATCTCTTCGATATCACGTTGTGTAATCACGATATCCTGTTTTGTTTCAGATTCTTCCTTCCATGCAAGTACGAATTCACTGAAAGGACCGCTCTTCCGGATTCGGTTTGCGTTATGCTTCGTGACTATTCGCCCCTCCCTGTTTAGAAGGCCTGTATTGTACATGCTCGCGATGGCGTCCACCACACCGGAGCCACATATTCCTCTTGGTTTTTCGTTCCCAATCGTACTGTAGCCGACTTCGAAAGTGCTCGGATCTATCCATACTCTTTCGATGGCTCCTATTTCGGCACGCATACCATGCTTCAGGCATGCCCCTTCAAACGCGGGTCCAGAAGGCGAGGAGCAGCAGACCAGGTGCTTTTTATCCCCCAGAATTATCTCAGTGTTTGTGCCTATGTCTACAAGAAGAGACAAAGTGGGCATCCTGTTTATGCGGGTCGCTAATACATCGGCCACTGCGTCTGCGCCAACGAACCCCGCCACGTTGGGCAGTGCATCAAGTTCACATCCAGGATTCGCTTCTAACCCGACATCTGCGGCGGGGATTCGATATGGTGCCCGAATTGCAGGAGTATAGGGAGCTCTCGCAACGTAAGCGGGGGAGATTCCGAGAAATATGTGGTGCATCGCAGTGTTCCCGACCATAACGATATGGG
>Ga0187779_10001654_pt1 | contig 13878 bp, 13 predicted proteins | sample 1015_Q2_SP10_10__FD_132435 | JGI IMG/M metagenome (GOLD analysis project Ga0187779, IMG submission 132435) | Tropical peat soil microbial communities from peatlands in Department of Meta, Colombia - 1015_Q2_SP10_10_MG | ecosystem: Environmental > Terrestrial > Soil > Wetlands > Peat | place... | reverse complement strand
GCTTATCCAGGACTCGCAGCGGAAGAGAGGGGGCAGGGACTTGCAATTGCACAAAACCTGTTTGAAATGGCTCGACTTCCCACTCCGATCATCGTCATCTTGATCGGTGAGGGGTGTTCGGGAGGAGCTCTTGGGATGGGCATCGGAGATGTCATCGCGATGTTAGAACACGCCTACTATTCCGTGATTTCACCGGAAGGTTGTGCCTCGATCCTTTGGAAAGATACTGGTAAAAGTGCTCAGGCAGCCCAATCGTTGAAGATGCAATCAGAGGATCTTATCTCACTGGATGTGATCGATACTATCATCGAAGAGCCTCTCGGAGGAGCTCATCATGATCCGAAGATGGTTTATGACAATGTGAAACAATTTATTCTTCAGGAATGGAATATTCTCAAAGGCATCTCTCTCGATGTCCTCGTCGAAGATAGATATCAGAAGTTCCGCAAGATGGGAAAGTATGAAGTTTCTTCTTAAAGCGGCTATTCGAACGAGGAAGCATCTTTCGCTTCTGGTCGCCACTTTCTTATCCCTTTTTTGCCTCACCACCGCTAATCAGCTTGAGATGTTTTCAGTGGGAGTTCTCACTAATTCAGGCGCTGATTTTTTCTCCCTTTTCAGCTCAGATCAAAAATCGGGAGGTGTTTCATTAAAAGAAGTGGAAGCGCGTTGGGATGAGATCGATAAGAGTCACAGCGGTAAAATAACGAAATATGAGGCGGCCGACTACTTGGCAAATCAAGGAGGCAATCCGCTAAACTGGTTACTTCATAAGGTAAAGGGAGCTTGGGACCTCAATGAATCTAATGTCCATCTTTTAGTCATCCTTATCATCTCTGTGGCCCTCTTTAAGGCCATTTGGCTATTTACCAGCCGCTACTTAACGCAGCTGCTCGCAATACGCGTCAGCCGAGACCTTCGCCTTCAGTATTTCGAACATATTCAGTTTTTGCCGATGAGCTTCTATCAGAAATACAATATCGGCTCTCTCTCATCGAGAGTGGCAGGGGATGCAGGACAGATCGCATCTTCCCTCAATTCATTTCTCCTTAATTATTTGCAGACTCCGTTTACTATTGTTACGACTTTGGGTGCCTGCTTTTATATCTCCTGGCAGCTCTCTCTAGTGATTTTTTTCGGACTGCCGATGATTGTTTTCCCAGTCGTGTTCTTGGCGCGCAGGGTCAAGAGAGTATCGCGGCAGCTTCAGACGAATCAGGAGCGATTTACTTCCATTTTAATCGACTTTCTGGCGGGCATCCAGACCGTAAAGATCTTTGCCATGGAGCAGTTCTCCTTTAAAAAATACAAAGAACATAACGATAAGATGGCACATCTCCAGAGTAAAACAGCCAAATATGACCTTCTTTCGCGCCCCATCCTTCATACGATTGCCACCTTTTGTCTTGCTGCTGTTCTTCTGGTCGGACTCTATATGTTTCAGATGACCCTTTCGCAACTCATCGTCTTTTGCGGCCTTCTCCATCTTTTTTATGAACCTGTGAAAAAGTTTGCAGAAGAGAATGCAAATATCCAGAAAGGAGTTGTCGCCGCGGAGAGAATGTTTGAAGTCCTCAATATCAAACCGCAGATCGAAGACCTTCCTCACGCCGTTGAGATCAAAGAGTTCAAAGACCATATCGTTTTTGATCGGGTCTGGTTTCGCTACCAGGATGAATGGGTGTTAAAGGATGTGAGCTTTACCATCGAAAAGGGGCAAACGGTCGCCATCGTTGGGCCTACTGGGTCAGGCAAATCGACAATCGTGCAGCTACTGCCAAGGCTTTATGAGCCAGAACAGGGGGAAATACGTATCGACGGATATCCTCTCAAACACTACACACAGAGATCGATCCGCGACCTGCTCGCCTTTGTGTCTCAAAAACCCTTCTTCTTTCTCGATACCGTTTCTGCCAATATCGCCTTTGGGCGAGATTTTTCGTACGAAGAGATAGAGCAGGCAGCTCGGCGCGCTCATGCGGAAGAGTTTATCGTAAGACTTCCCAGCTCCTATGAAACCTTGCTCGCAGAGACAGCTCAAAATCTATCCGGGGGACAGCAACAGAGACTCGCCATTGCTCGCGCGCTCGTGAAAAAATCGCCTATTCTTGTGCTCGATGAGGCGACTTCATCTTTAGACGCCGTCAGTGAGAAGCGCATCAAGGCGGCGATCATGGCCCTTCATGGGGAAGTCACACAAATCCTCATCGCTCACCGATTGACCACCATTGAACACGCAGACAAGATCATCTATCTAGAAGATGGCCATAAACTTGCTGAAGGCACTCACTCAGAGCTACTAAAGACCTGTCCTCCCTTTAAATTCCTTTGGGATACCTATCATCTCCAAAAACAAAAAGCAGAATTGTTTTCCTGATTGAATATTATGTATAATTTTTATTATACATGGCCTTGACGAAAGTTTTGGGTGAAAAGTGATGGACAGAAGAGCCTTTTTTAAAATTGCCATTTGGGCGCTCCTCGCTTTTAAAATCCATGCAGCAGCCTATCTTCCCCAAGAGCATTTGAATGAGGAGGGTTTTGAGGTCGAGTCCTTAGTCGTGTATGGTTTAGGGGGGCAAGAGCAAATAATAAAAACACTCTTTTCCGATGAACTTTCATCAGTTCAGGGTGCGGAGAGCGACGATCCGTACTATAAGCTACCTCTAAAGGAGGGAGAGAAGAAAATCATCCATAAGATTATCGCCACAATGGCTGAAAAAAATGTGTTTCAGCTTGGCCTAGAGAGGAAGAATTTAAAAATCAAGGGTGAGCAGATCAATCATATCCATCCAATGCGTTTCATCGGATACATCTTTTCAGACCATCAGCTAAAAAGTTACATGCGTCAGATCAGGAAGAATAGTTTTAAGTGGGATGGTTTCATAGAAGGCTTTTCTAGAAGGATGAAAGAAGAAGCTAAAAATAGCAATCTCGATCTCTATATTCCTGGTTTTGCACACTCTCTAAACGTCAGTTCTGAAACCATTATGAAGTACATTTCTAGTCATAATTGGGAAGGTCTAGTTCTCTTTTTATTAAGAAATTAAATAATTATTATCATTTAATGTTTGATTGATAATTAGTTTTGTTTAATAAATAGATATTAGAGGGTTAATTTCGAGGATTAGATGCAGATAGCTCCATTAAAGAAGCTGTCGATTAATTATTTCTATTTTGGATTTTTGTTAATTATACTTGGCTGGTTGCATATTTTTCATCTGAACATAATTGAGCCAGAAAACAAAACTCTTAAGGGAATTTTAATCATAGATGCTATTTTACAATGTTTTTTAGAAGTTGGAGTTCTTCTTTTAATTTGGGATTTAATAAAAGATCGGTTTTCAAAGTTTGTATGCTTTATTTTTATTGAATTTACCTTTTTACTTTTTGTAGCCCACCTCATCGACTTCCCTTTAGTGCGTATCATGGGGATGTCTATCTGGTTTGGAATAGAGTTGGTTTTTCATGAGAGTTTTGAAAATTTCGTAGAGATGCTTCGGGTGACAAATGTCTCCTTCACCATTTGGGCGGTAAGTGCAGGAGTGATCGTCTTATTGTTGCTCAGCGGGCTTCTTTTTTTCTGTTTCACGGAAAAACTGATCAAGAAAAAACCACTTCTCCTCTCTTATCCTTCTTTTCTCAAAATATTTGGCTCTGTCATGGCCCTTCTTCTTTTTTGGGATATCGTTCAGCCCAATTTCTCTTCTTCGAATGATGGAGAGGAGTATTGCAAGTCTCTACCCTGGAAACAGACTCTCCTTTTACCGAGACAGGAGACTTTGGCTGTCTCTCCTCTTTTGAAAAAGCCTGCAAGCCCCCAGTCTGTCTTTATCGACCAGCACTCGATAGATGAGAAAAAAAAGCCAGATATCTTTTTATTCGTCATCGAGAGCCTGCGAGAAGACTTTATTAAAGCGGATATTTCGCCGAACTTTTATCAGTTTAAGAAAGAAAATATCGCCTTTGATTTGGCCCTCTCCAATGCTAATGCCACTCAAAATTCCTGGTTTTCTCTTTTTTATTCTCAGTATCCGTTCTATTATTTACACGACTACTCGCTTTGGAATACAGGAAGCCCGACTCTCATTTTACTCAAAAAGTTGGGGTATGAGATCCACGTCTATTCTTCTTCCCCCTTCTCTTACTACAAAATGGATGAACTTCTCTTCGGGAAAAATCATCATCTCGCGGATCAGTTCCATCAGTTTTCAGGAGAGACGAGATGGAAATTGGATGACGCTTTGATGTCGCAATTGCAACAGAAGCTTCAAGAAGAGAAAAGCGGAGGCCGCCTCTTTCTCATCTTCCTCGAATCGACCCATTTTGATTATAGCTGGCCACAGGATAAGCCACTCGTCTTTAAGCCGATCGTCGACAAGATCAACTATATCACGACAGCATTCTCGAAAGGGAATCTCGAAAGTATAAAAAATCGGTATCGCAACGCGATGAACTACGTCGATTCTCTCTTTGGATCCTTTCAACAAACATTGAAAGAGATAGGGAAATGGGATGAGTCCGTCATCATTCTCACGAGTGATCATGGAGAAGAATTTTACGAGCAGGGGCATATCTTTCATGCCTCAAATTTAAGTCATGTTCAGACACATATCCCTCTCTACTACAAGTTTGGGAAAAATGATTTGAATATGAAGGTGGCGTGCTCGATGACCTCGCATATGGATATTTTCCCCACTCTTTTCCACTATTTACTCGGAGAAAATCGATTTCAGGAATATTTTCAAGGAGAGTCTATTTTTAAAGAAGAGAGATGGCCTTTTACTGTAGTTGGCAGATATAATGCGAGTAGAAGCCCTTATGAATTTTATATCCATAATGGGACTTATAAACTCACCGCTCGATTTAACAATGAGAAAAAGATTTTTAAAGCGCGCCGTTTGCGCCTCCTCTCCGTTAAAGATCTTCAAGACAAGAAGGTATCTTATAATCCCGCCTTTATTGAAACTGAGTTTAGTCAAGCTATTCATAATTTGTTCCCTTAACTTGCATGCCTCTTTTCCTTATCAGCTGCGAGCCGACGCTTTAGTGGGAGTCGATAATACACTCGCTCTTTTTTTCCCTTACGTGAGTAGAACGTACCCGAAGACAATGAATTATCAATCCTTTCAAAATGAGGCCTCTAATATCCTGGAGTTTCAGTCAAAATATGGCTATTTTTCTCCTCATTCACCCATTATCGCTAGAGTGACGGACGACCCAAAGGATTTGATCCCCATTATACACCTTTTCGAAGAGATCTTTCTTTCTGTGGAAAATTCGTTTCAGGCAGAACTCATGTGTGCTGAGGTTTTATCGAAAGGGCTTGCCTATAGAAATTTAAAGCCTGGCATGGAGATTCTCATTCCTAATTATGAGAAAAAGAAAAAAATGGTCCTTTACCGCGTCGATCGCATTTTTGATTTGGGGTTTGGAATGCCGGCTTTTGGATTGGTTCCTAAGACTGGGACGGCAGCTCCCATTCTCCTTTTCCGTGGAACGGACCTTTCAGTCGACACCTTGAAAGGATGGGCATCTATTTTGAGCAATCTCCATATCAAAGGGGCTGCCTATACGGCTTTTCATAGAGTGCAGCCACTCATTCATGAATGGTTGGTGTCCGTAGCTCTTAAGGGGCCAAAAGCACGCGTGATGGGTTTTAGTCAGGGGGGCATCTTAGCAGGTTATACGATGCTCTACGAAAATGAGTTTTTAAGTCACGCTTCCTCTTATGCCTTCAACACTCCAGGATTTTTTGAAGAGGTGTACGATGAATGGGCAGAAAAACAGCGGTCGATGACGACGATTATTACTGAAGGAGATCTCATCTCAAAGATCGGCTATCTTTTTGGAGAGGTTTATGTGTTTTATCTTGAGCAGCCTCTTAACCCGATATCAGCCCATGTGGGACTCATCACCACTTCTTCTCTTTTCTATCGATCTAAGTTAAGTACCCAACCTTTTCAAACGAAGCCTTGAGCTCTTGGTTTTCAGCCTTATCAAATGCGCCAGTCCGGTGTAGCCATTGCACATAATCTTTCGGAACTTCGGAGAGCATTTTTCCTTGATGTTTGCCAAAAGGCATGCGGCTCAAAGAAGCGGGCTTTTCTAAAAGAGATAGCACTGTTTCTAATGGAAGGTCGTCAATCATCATGGAAAAGAAAGCATAGAGAACTTTAACATCGTCGAGAGCCCTATGAGCCTGGTTGGCTGGAATACCGTAAACTTCCCGCAAGTGTTGCAAAGAGTGCTTCGGGAGATCGGGACGATATTTTCTCGACCACTTGAGTGAATCGACAAAGCACCACTCGGGTATTTTTAATCCCGCTCTTTTAAACTCATTTTCTAAGAAGAGCTTGTCAAATGAGTCGTTGTTGTGGGCAATTAAAACCGTTTCACCGTGACAAAATTGTATAAAATCTTCTGCCACCTGCTTAAACAGAGGGGCGTTTTTGACCATCTCATCGGTTATATTAGAAATAGAGGTAGCCTCAGGAGGTATTTTTTGCTCCGGGTAGATAAGAGTCAGAAAAGTCTTATCATTCACCGGATCATAGGCGGCAAGCTCGATGATCCGATCTTTGTCTGGCTTGGTTCCTGTCGTCTCAGTATCGTAGTAAATAGGTCGTTTCATATTTGTATAGATAAGTTTTTGCTAAAGTGCTAAAACTTTACAAGTATGAAAATTCTTTTACTCCTTTTTCTTCTATTTTCACAGCTTACCTATTGCGAAGAAAATTATCCTCAAGCCTACTTTTCTCCTGAGGATCATCTCGATCAAAAGCTGATCGAGCTCATCGATGGTGAAAAAAAGAGTATCCGAGCTGCCATCTACTGCTTTACTTCTCGAGATATATCTGAGGCGCTGATCCGCGCTAAAAAGAGGGGGGTACAGCTGGAGGTCATCGCCGATCCCTTTTCTTTTAGGCCTCGCTGTCAAATTGGCAAGATTTCAAGATTGGGAGGTAAAGTCTTTCTTTTCGACGCTAAGAAAGTGGAGGGGAAAAAGAATCAGGACGTCATCATGCACCACAAATTTTGCCTTTTTGGAGAAAATCAGGAAGGAAAATCTTTAGTCTGGACGGGCTCCTTTAACTTCACGTTATCGGCTGCCCACTATAACCGCGAAAATGCCATCATTTTAGCCGATCCTTCCATCTATGAAAGGTATTCTCAAGAATTTGAAAGGTTAAAAAAAATTTCATGTAAGAGCTACAAGGAATTCCTTGCGGCTCAAAAGAAATAGATGTATCCTTTAGCCTTTTTAAGAGTCTGCCTATGCAATTTTTCTTTCTTTCTCTTCTTTTTTTAAGCAGCCTCGTTCTCAATGGGTGCTATGAAGCACATTCTAATGGAGACGATTTGCGCTGCGTCCCGACCACAAATAATCCTAATATTATCCCTGATAAGAGCGCAAAATTTCCAGGAGTGGGTTATTGACCGAAGGTGTTATTTTAAGTTATTTATATAGAAGAGGAATAATGGATGAATAAGGCCCAAGAGAAGTATCGGTTTTTTCCAGCCGATAAGCAGGAAGTCATAAAGAAATTGGGTAAAGAGCGATTGTTAGACTGCCTGACAAAGATGCTCCTTATTCGAAATTTTGAGATTCGGGCCGAGTCCGCCTATCAACATGGAAAAATAGGTGGCTTTTTTCATTCTTATATAGGTCAAGAGGCGATACAGACCGCTGCCATCGAGGCTATCGGAAAAGACAACTGGTGGACCACATCCTACCGCTGCCATGCTTTAGCCCTTCTGCTTGGAGCTACACCCAATGAGCTGATGGCAGAACTATATGGCAAAGCGAATGGCAATGCTCTCGGAAGAGGCGGGTCGATGCACTTTTTTACCGACCGAATGCTTGGCGGATTTGGTATTGTCGCAGGCCAAGTCCCCATTGCGACAGGGGCGGGATTCACTATCAAATACAAAAAAGAAAAAAAAGTTTCAGTCTGTTTCTTAGGAGATGGTGCAGTAGCACAGGGCGCTTTTCACGAATCGCTCAATTTAGCCTCTCTTTGGAATCTTCCTTGCATCTATGTGATAGAAAATAATCAGTGGGGGATGGGCACTTCGGTCAATCGAGCGATCAGTGTTGAGCCTATCGCTGAACATTTAGCTCCAGCCTACGGTATGAAAAGTTACACCTTAGATGGGATGGACTTTTTCAACTGCTACGAAGGGTTTAAGAAGAGCTATGAAGAAGTGTTAACCACACAGCGTCCTGTTCTTATCGAAGCGGTGACGGAGCGTTTTAGAGGTCATTCCGTTTCAGATCCTGCTCTCTATCGCACGAAAGAAGCCCTTAAACGCACCATGGAAAGAGATCCTTTGATACTCCTGTTATCCGCTCTTGAGCAGGCCAAATTCATCACCGATGAGGCGTATCAACAGCTTGATAAGGAGCAGCGCGCTATCGTCATCGATGCGATGAAGTATGCAGATGAGAGCCCCTGGCCTGACCCAATAACCCTAGAAGAAGATGTATTTGCACCTTAAGAGAGAGTTATGCAACTTATAGAAATGAGAGAAGCTCTTCGCCAAGCGATGGATGAAGAGATGGCAAGAGATCCGAACGTATTCATCATAGGCGAAGAGGTCGGTGAATATAACGGTGCTTATAAAGTGACCAAGGGGATGCTCGATAAATGGGGCCCGCAAAGAGTCGTCGACACGCCCATTTCTGAACTTGGGTTTGCAGGGCTGTCAATTGGCGCTGCCATGACCGGCTTACGACCTATTGTCGAGTTCATGAGCTTTAACTTTTCTTTTGTCGCAGCTGATCAGCTCATCTCCAATGCGTGTAAAATGTATTATATGTCTGGTAATCGCTTTTCTGTACCAATTGTTTTTCGAGGACCTAATGGAGCTGCCGCCCAAGTCTCTTCCCAACACTCCCATTGCGTAGAGGCGATCTATGGCAACCTTCCAGGTTGGATCATCATCGCTCCGAGCAACCCTTATGATGCCAAAGGTCTTTTAAAATCTGCCATCCGCAACAATAATCCTGTCCTTTTTCTTGAAAATGAACTCGACTATGGCGTAAAAATGGAGATTCCAGAGGAGGAGTATCTCATTCCTATCGGCAAGGCCAAAGTCGTGCTGGCAGGAAAAGATCTCACTTTGATTTCTCATAGTAGAATGGTCTCACTCTGTAAGCAGGTGGCAGAAGAAATGGCAAAAAGAGGTATTAAAATTGAGGTTATCGACCTACGAACCATTAAGCCTCTCGATATCGCCACGATCGCCACATCCGTTCGAAAAACTCATCGTGCAGTACTTGTCGAGGAAGGACACATCTTCAGCGGCATCGCTGCTGAGGTGGGCTTTCAGATCAACGAACACTGCTTTGGTTATCTCGATGCCCCACTAAAAAGGGTCTGTCAACGAGAAACGCCGATGCCCTATTCACGACCGATGGAGAGAGAGACGCTACCTACGAAAGAGCGCATTACACAAGCCGTCGAAGATACGCTACATTAAGGAGATTGTATGCCTTTTACTCTTACTATGCCCAAACTTTCTCCCACCATGGAAGAAGGAACGATTGTAAAATGGCATAAAAAAGTGGGCGACTTTGTCAAGCCAGGCGATATCCTCTTTGAAGTGGCAACAGACAAAGCCACAGTAGAACATGCCGCGATCGATGAGGGGTATTTGAGAAAGATTCTGATCGAAGAGGGGAAGGGAGCAGTTGTCAACCAACCGGTAGCTATCTTCACCGAAAAGAAGGATGAAAGTATCGAAGGGTATAGTGTTGAACCCCCTCCTGCAAAAGAAGAAGTAAAGCCTGAAAAAGCTGTAGCTAAAAAAGAAGAAAAAGAGAAGGTGGCTATGCCAAAAGCACAAGGTCTCTCTCAACCTGCATTTGTTCCAGAACCACCCCTCAAAAGTTATGAATTTGAAGGGGTCACAGAGGCTCCAGATTATGTCCCTGCCTCGCCTCTCGCTAAAAAATTGGCAAAACAAAAGGGTCTCGATCTTTCCACCGTCAAAGGTTCAGGACCCCATGGCCGTGTCATGAGCAAAGATCTCGATCTCGCTCAACCTGATGCCACAGTCGCCTTCGGTAAAAAGGAGAAACCAACGACACTTCCAGGAACGTACGACGAGATCCCCATGACACCGATGCGAAAGAAAATCGCCGAAAGGATGCAGGAGGCAAAGACATTTATTCCTCACTTTTATGTCCATCAAGATGTCGATGTCTCGCTTCTCGTGCACACGCGTGAGCAGCTCTCGAAATTTGGCATAAAAGCGACCTATAATGACTTTGTCGTTCGAGCCTGTGCGCTGGCTTTGCGCGACCATCCCAATATCAATAGTGGATTTGATTCAGTTTCCAAACAAATCATTCGATTTAAGACGATCGATATCGCCATCGCAGTCACTCTCGAGGGCGGATTGATCACACCCATCATTCGCCATGCCGATTATAAAAATTTGGGATTGATATCCGCCGAGGTCAAACACCTTGCCGATCTCGCTAAAAAGGCGAAGCTTCAACCCGAGCAGTACCGGGGAGGATCCTTTACCGTCTCTAATATGGGAATGTTCGGAGTCACCTCTTTTCTTCCAATCATCAACCCGCCACAAGCAGCTATCCTCGGTATCGGAGGCATCGCAGATCGCCCGGTCATCAAAGACGGGCAGGTGGTTCCTGGTAAAGTGATGCAGATCAGCCTCTCTTGCGACCATCGCGTCATCGATGGCACTGAGGCTGCTAAATTCATCAAAGATGTTCAGAAGATCCTCGAGAATCCATCGATTCTCCTGCTATAGCCACTTCTTACGGCGAAAGAAGTAGATCGCTGAAAGAGACAGGATGATGGTGAGGGCGAGGACAACGAAAAAAGCATAGGGGCTATGCTGAATAGGTAGGGGAACATTCATCCCGTAGATGCTGGCAATGATCGCTGGAAAGCTGACAATGATGGTAAGGCCAGTCAAAAGCTTAATCGTTTTGTTGAGCTGATTGGTAAAGATGATCTGAAAGCAATCCCGCAAACTTCGTATCGAGCGCAAGTTAATCGTACAAGACTCTTCCGATTGAATACTCGCATTATAGAGGTCTTCGACGAGCTCTTGATCCTTTTCTCCTAAGGAGATGTATTTTTTAGAAAGAATAGATTCGAGCACTTCTCTCAATGGTATGAGAGTGGAGACGTATTGGTTCAAAATACCTTCCTGCTTTGTGAGTGCAGTAATGGCTTCACTTTGAACATCTTCATCGATATCCTGTTCTTGCAAAAGCACATTAGTTCGAATCTTCTTTATCTGCGCGGAAAATTCCGTCATGATCTTTGAAAAAAGATGTAAAAATAGAGTTATTTTATCCGTCGTTCTGAGTTTCCCATTTTGAGTGATAAATTCCTCAATGAGTGAACACTTAACAGGACAAATCGTGACGATCGCATTGGCTGTGATTAGAATGGAGAGAGTGGCTGTGTGGACGCCTTTTTCTTGTTCGGAAGGATAACGCGTAAAAATTAGGATATCATTTTTGATCTTTTCAATCCTCGGCACCTCATACTTGTCGAGAGTGTCGTGTAGGTTATGGATTTCAATATTGACGATTTCAGAAAGCGATTTAAGGTCGACAAGAGTTGCCTCGTCGATATGAATCCACGATCCATCTTTGTAACAAGAGAGAGTCGTAAATGGATCGCTAATCTCTTTTTTATAGTAGAATTTCAACATTCTTAAGAGATGTCACAAAAAAAGATTTTTTACAAATCGGCAGCGCAACTCGTCTGCAATAATTTTTCAAGTAGTTCTAACTTTTTTTCTAACTCTTCGATGCGTTTGAGGGTGGCTGGGAGATTGCGCAGCTGAACTTGCAGGCGATTATGTTCTGCAAGCGGCATCACGGGCCCACCTGCATACTTGCCTCCCTTTTCGATCGATTTACTGACACCACCTCGCGTGGCGATCATGGTAAAATCACTAACTTCCACATGCCCTACGATACCTGCTTGTCCACCTAAGACCACGTTTCTTCCCGTCTTAGAGGATCCTGCGATGCCAGACTGAGAGACAATGATATTATGCTCTCCCAAGACCACATTATGTCCAATCTGAACGAGGTTATCGATCTTGGTACCCTTTTTAATGATCGTAGATTTAAAGCGAGCGCGGTCGATAGTCGTGCAAGCACCTATTTCAACATCGTCTTCCACGATGACGGTGCCGAGCTGCTCCAATTTTTTATGTTCACCTTTTTGGTCGGTAATATACCCAAAACCACAAGAGCCGATCACCGCATTAGGCTGCAAAATCACTCGATTTCCAATGAAGCAGGATTCTCGAATCACCACGCCGGAATAGAGGATGCAATCGGCCCCTATCTGTACATTGGGTCCAATATGCACTCCTGCAGAGATGGCGGTATTGTCTCCGATACTCACCCCTTGATCTATCGTGGTGTAAGGTCCTATCGACACATTTTGACCCAGTTGAGCAGAGGGATGAATGGTCACATTTTGGTGAATCCCTACGAACGCTGTCATACTTTTCTTTTTCTCTAAGATAAGTTCTGCAATAGCTTGAAAGGTAGAAGAGGGATGATCGGAAACAAGGAAGTTTTTACCCTCGATCATTGCGATGTCTGGACTAATGCAGATGACGCCAGCCTGTGACTTTTCCATCGCAGCTCTATAGCGAGGATTAGCTAAAAAAGAGACGTCATTTTCTGTTGCACTATCCAAGGCATCGACATTAGAGACTTGTTTTTTCCCATCGCCGATAAATCGGGTGCGGGTCAAACGAGCTAACTCATCAAGGGTAAAACTTTTAGCCATTATTTCTTTTCCGCTTCAGTTGTTTTACTTTCAACAGCCGCAGTTTGAGCTTCAAGCTTTATCTCCTTTTTGCTCTCTTCTTCAAAACTCTTGTCCATTTGAGCGATGATATTTGGAGTGATGTCCAGTTTTGATTCGTAGAAGAAAACAGCATCTTTATTGACGATCATATTGAGCTTCTTAGTTTTTGCGACTTTTTCAGAAGCGGTATTGATATGCTGGCTCATCGTTTGAATAAGACGCATATTGGCCTGATTCATCACTTGATAAAATTGACCTTGATAGCGTCCGAGCTCCTCTTGAAGGGCGCCATACTTCTCTTGTAGCTCCTTTTCCGCTTCAGGAGAAAGGCCATCGAGGTATTCGCCGTTGTTTAACTTTTGAGCGAGGTCTTGAAGCTGTTTTTCTGTATCTTCGATCAGCGAAGACATCTGTTTTCTCAAGTTTTCAAAGGACTCTTGCTCCTGTTTTCCGTACTTTGAATCGGAGATGCAAGAGGCGAAGTTGACCACGCCAAAGGTACCTTGCGAATCCGCTGCGACGAGATAGGCGCCACCCATAAGAAGGGCTGCAACCATTATCGAAAGAAAAAATCTTTTTTTCATAAATCTCCTAAGGTTTCTTAAGTTTAAATACAAACATTTTTAAAATTGTCCTCCCATCGAGAAGAAAAATCTTCTTACCTCACTTTTGTGGGAAGGATTGATCGGATAACCCATACCGATGATCATAGGCATTTTGTTCATCACTTCGATTCTCGCTCCAAAGCCGTAGCTCATATTGAAACGATCGATATGCACTTCCTTTAAAGAGATAGAACCGCCATCAAAGAACACAAAAACATCAAAGCGAGGGAAAACCTCATGAAGGTATTCGACAGAGAGTAGGAGGGAGGTCACACCTCCTTTGGGTTCGTCATCTTTATATTTAGGTCCTAAAGACCATCCGCGGTATCCACGAACAGTTGTCTCACCGCCCAGGAAGAATCGCTCACTTAATGGGAGGCGGATCGGTTTCCCATTACCACCGACAGGAAACAGTAATTTCAGATCACCGCGCAGCTTGATGATACCTC
>Ga0187779_10001653_pt1 | contig 13888 bp, 14 predicted proteins | sample 1015_Q2_SP10_10__FD_132435 | JGI IMG/M metagenome (GOLD analysis project Ga0187779, IMG submission 132435) | Tropical peat soil microbial communities from peatlands in Department of Meta, Colombia - 1015_Q2_SP10_10_MG | ecosystem: Environmental > Terrestrial > Soil > Wetlands > Peat | place... | reverse complement strand
CCTCCTGTAATTAGTGACGACCATTTCGTCCGTCACTTGAATGGTCGGGATTTTCTGCCTGATATAGTCCTCGATCTCGGGGAGTGAATGGACGCACTCCTCGCAGGCGAGACTTATCGCCTTGCCAAAAGCCCCGGCACGGGCGGTCCTCCCGATGCGGTGTACATAATCCTCGGGGTCCTGGGGCAGGTCGTAATTTATCACGTGTGTCACCCCTTCTATGTGGAGGCCTCGACTCGCCACGTCAGTCGCGACGAGTATCGGGAACGTACCGTCTTTGAAGCCGGTCAGCACTTTCAGGCGCTTCTTCTGAGGAAGGTCTCCTGTTATCGCCGAGGCGCGAAAGCCGTTGGCGAGCAGGACGGCTTCGATCCGCTCAGCAGCGGATTTCATATTACAAAAGATGAGATATCGGCCGCCGGACTCGTGCCGAAGGATACCGAGGAGAAGCCCTATCTTTTCATCCTTGCCGACATGGTAGAGTTCCTGTTCGATCTGTTCCACCGTGATCTGTTCAGGGGTGATCGAAAATTTTTCCGGCATGTTCATATATTCGTAGCAGAGTTCGAGCACGCGGTGCGAGAGGGTTGCGGAGAAGAGCATCGACTGTCTCTTGTTATAGGGAGACATCCTTCTCAGGAGGAAACGGATATCGCTGATGAAACCCATGTCGAACATGCGATCAGCCTCGTCAATCACGAGAAACTGTGTCTTCGTGAGACTGTATACCCGCTGTTTGAGGTAGTCTATGAGCCTCCCCGGCGTACCGATGAGCACGTCCAGGTTCTTGCCAATCTCCTGACGCTGCTTCTCGTAATCTAAGCCGCCGAAGACAGGGAGTATGCGGAAACCTGCCGATCTCCCGAGTAACTTCGCTTCGGCGTCTATTTGGGCGACGAGTTCCCGAGTCGGCGCAATGATGAGTGCGCGCGGAGAGGGGCCGCGTCCGGGTGAAGGAACGGTAAGGAGACGCGCGAATATCGTGATCAGGAAAGCAGCAGTCTTTCCGGTGCCCGTCTGGGCCTGAACTGCTATATCCCTCCCGCGCAGGGCCTCGGGCAGTGCAACTTCCTGGACTTGTGTGCACTCTCTGAAGCCTGCTCCCGCGATCCCCTGAAGAACCGCCTCAGGTATGTTCAGTTCGTCGAACCTCATGAAGTCATCTCCATTATAATATAAAAAGAGAAGATTATCTCTAAGCTTCATGGTGAATCCGGGAGAGCGTGATCTGCTCATCATTAACGAAGAGGAGGAGAAGGCGCGAGGTGCAGAGCGCTAAAACATATCTTGCCATACAAGACGAGTAAGAAACGATTTGAGGAACTCGCCGAGATCGCGCTAGGCGGAATTCCTGTCAAATACCAGCAGTACTTCAGAAACATCTCCATCATGATCGAAGACCATCCGAGTGAAGAAACCGTCGAAGTGACGGGTGTGCCGCGAGATGAACTCCTTGGGCTATTCAGTGGTCAGACTCAGGGCGAGAAGGTATCTTTTTTCAGCGTTCCCTCTCCCTATCCGGATACCATCTTCCTCTATCAGAAAAACATCGAGGTAAAATGCGGGTCGGAGAAGGACCTGGCGGAGGAAATCCGGATGACGATTCTCCACGAAGTCGGCCACTATTTCGGTCTTTCAGAGGAAGACCTGGAAGAGTTCGAGAGTCCGGAGTGACGTTCGGTAAAGGAGAGGGCGGTTTCTCGGAAGCATGACGCATATCAGTTCTTTTCTAATGCTATACTGTTTTTCTCGTGATTCTCGCGGGGAAAAAAAGAGCACCGGAGAAAAGACCTTATTCGCCGGTGCCCCTGTGGTCGCGTAGTGAGGACCCTCTTCAGCCCCCGAGATAACCAGCTGCGATCGGATCTTTTTCAGAGAACGCTTCATCCACTTTTACGGAAGCGGTCCTTTCGACGTCTGCATAGCCCTCCCAATCAAAGGGGCAGACTCTTGTCAGTATTTCGAGTTTCCAGTCGAGTGTCCTGACGATGTCATTGAGGTGTGCGAGATGGGTCTCCAACAAGGCCTTGTCGGAAGTTTTCATATCCTCAATCTCATGCACGAAACCAAGCAGCCTCGATTTCATGGCGGAAAGTTCCTTATATACTCTGTCGCAATAATTCTCGAAACCTATGTCTTTCTTGCTTGCCATGGCACCCTCCTCTCTGAAACAGAAACAATTGTTAAATGGGTAACCCTTAACATCCGTATACTCTCTCTTTCTAATCCAATATTATCTCAGAAGGAGTCTAATGTCAAGAAAAATCTAATATGCGCAACTCTATGAATCTAAGAAGAAATTATCTGCTCCCTAAAGCGGGTGACCCAGATAGCAGAAGACCTCTATCTAAAGACTATCCTCACGGACACCAGGGTTGAAAGAATTCAGGATACCATCAGGGCTGAGGCGAGATTGACACCGAACGAGCCAAGATTTATCATAGAACATGAATTTTGGATATTTCCTGGAGGGATTTGGGCATGCCGAAGATAAGGATAGCCCTTGTTACTGGCGCTAACAGGGGTCTCGGGTTAGAAACAAGCAGACAACTCGCTCGATTGGGCATCAAAGTGCTCATGGGGTCGCGAAGCGCCAGAAAGGGAAAGGCTGCGGTACAGGAGCTTGCCGATGAAGGCCTCGATGTCGAGTTCATCCTCCTCGATGTCACTAAATCCGACCATATCATCCATGCAGCTGAACAGATCAGGGAGAGTTTCGGCAAGCTCGATATCCTCGTGAACAACGCCGGCATAGCGCATCGGCAGGAAGCCTCATCGTCGAACAGCGCCGAAACCGCCTCTCCCCGTGCACTCCGGGAAACCTTCGATGTGAATTTCTTCGGACTTGTCGAGCTGACGCAGGCCCTCCTTCCTCTCCTTAAGAAGAGCGGTGGGGGTAGGGTCGTGAACGTTTCGAGCATAGTCGGTTCGCTCACGAACCAGAGCGGCGACGGCGGCATTTCATACAAGCCTTTTTCCTATGGCGCGTCAAAAACAGCCGTAAACGTATTCACCGTCTATCTCGCGTCAGCCCTTAAGGGCTCTCCCATCAAAATCAACTCAGCTCACCCCGGCTGGGTAAAGACAGACATGGGCGGAAAAGAGGCGCCGATGACCGTCGAAGAGGGTGCAAAGACCGCGGTCAGACTTGCGACACTCGGAGCTGACGGCCCGAGCGGCAAGTTTTTTCACCTTGGGGAAGAAATTCCCTGGTAGCCGGATGATCTCCTGCCACGAATGTTGAAAGAAAAGAAGGGGATTTAACGGATTCATTTTACCTTCCCGGTTGTTTCTCGCTCGGTCCTCTTCCCGCCACCTGCGGTCTTCTCCTGAGTCTATTCGTGAAATACCCCTATAAATGGAAAAAGGCTTTTTGCCGCCGGACTCTAGTCGATGCTGCGACAGTCCTCGCAACTTCATATCTTATTCATGATTCTGCCGTAACTTAAAAGTAGAGGTGGTTAGGTGAAGAAAGAAATATCGCGGCTTATGAAAATCACGTTTTTTATGGGGGTGACTATTATGCTCGCATTTTCTGTTGCGGATGCCGCAAACCTGGAAAGGGCGACGTTCGCCGGGGGTTGTTTCTGGTGCATGGTGCCTCCCTTCGAGAAACTCGAAGGGGTGAGGGAGGTAATTTCCGGTTATACCGGCGGCCACAAGGAGGATCCGACCTATGAGGAGGTATCCGCAGGAAAGACAGGCCATGTCGAGGCCATTGAGGTGGTCTTTGACCCTTCACGGGTCTCGTACGAGAGACTGCTTGAAGTCTTCTGGCGGCAGATCGACCCGACTGATCCGGGCGGACAGTTCGTCGACCGCGGATCTCAGTACCGCTCGGTAATTTTCTACCAGACACCGGATCAGAAGGTCTTGGCGGAGAAATCGAAGGAAGAGCTGGCCAAGTCGGGCCGATTCAAAAAAGCCATCGTCACGGAGATCCTCCCTGCAGGAAAGTTCTATAGGGCCGAGGAGTATCATCAGGACTTCTACAAGAAGAATCCCATAAGGTACAAGTTCTACCGTTATAACTCAGGCCGAGACCAGTTCCTGAAGAAGGTCTGGGGAGAACAGATATCACAGGCAACCGATTCGCGGGGAAACGGGGAGAAGGGGAGAACATTCGTGAAGCCCTCAAAGGCAGAACTCGAGAAGAAACTGACGCCCATTCAGTTCAAGGTGACCCAGAGGGATGGTACCGAACCTGCCTTCCAGAACGAATACTGGAACAACAAGCACGAGGGCATTTATGTTGATGTAGTCTCTGGGGAGCCACTCTTCAGCTCGATCGACAAGTACGATTCAGGAACGGGATGGCCGAGTTTCACGAAACCGCTTGAGCCGAACAACATCGTCGAGAAAGATGACTGGAGTTTCTTCATGAGGAGGACTGAAGTGCGCAGTAAGCAGGGTGACTCCCATCTCGGCCATGTTTTCAATGACGGGCCGAAACCGACAGGCCTCCGTTACTGCATGAATTCTGCCGCACTCCGGTTTATCCCGAAAGAAGACCTTGGACGGGACGGCTACGAAGAGTACCTGAGGCTCTTCGATAAATGATTCACCACGGGCCTTCATTCCCTATAACTGGCTTGATCGCGCGTCGCTCCGTAGCCTGTCCATGGTAGTCGGCTTCCTTGACAATCTTTTGTTTCTTCGGCTATTCTAAAAAGATTTGTGACGTACCCTGTCTCATACGTTCTGCCGGAACTGCATCGCCTGCCCGGAAGGACGAGTGAAAGACAATTCTGCGTCAAGCGAAAGAGTAGGACTTTATTGTCTTAGTGGAAGACGGTAACAAAGAAAGGGGGTGTTACGATGGCAGAAAAAGGAAAGTCGAAGACCGACGTGGCCGCAAGAACGGACTTGAAGAGCAAGTCACAGCTCTGCAGTAACTGTGGAAACAAGGTTGAAGTCGTCTTGGCGGTTTCTCCGAATGGGAAGAAGAGAATGAAACGCATCTGTTGCGGCGGGTAATCATCGTCTCCTGCAGGGAATGCTGCTATGAGGAGGTGTCTTCTCCGGGTTTTGACAAAACTTTAAACCTGACCCGGAGGAGATTCCCTCTTGATCATGACTCTTTCAGGAGGTGGAGAAGTTCTTCAATCAAGCCCGTCTGTCCCTTGTTGATCTTCCTTTTCGCCTCGTCGATTTGAAACCATGCGGCCCGATCTATCTCCGGGAAGACTTGGTACCTGCCGGAGTCTGGCGGCCATTCCATCGAGAAGGTGTTGCTCCTTACCGCTTCGGGATCACAATCTCCTTCGAAGGCCCACGCCCTCACTGTCTTGCCGCTTTTCAATTTCACCGGTCTGAGAGGAATGAAGTTGCCGGAGGCCTTTAATCCTGTTTCCTCTTCGAACTCGCGTCTGGCAGCCGAAAGGGGGTCCTCATCAGGTCTTGGCAGACCCTTCGGGACAGACCATGCCCCAAGGTCCCTGCCGGTCCATAATGGTCCGCCCGGATGGACGAGAAGAACCTCGAGCAGCACTCCGCTCCAACGATACATGAGGAGCCCGCAGCTTATCTTGAACATAGCCGACTGCAATTGAAATGGACTACGGACAGGCAACCGGTACCACGAGAAATTACTCGACCGTTACTTCATAATCGGCAAATTCCTTGATCAGAAGGATCTTCTCCTTCAATCCGTTTGGGTCGAATTTCCCGTAGGCCATCGAGTCGTCAAAGAGACGCAGCCACTTTCTTGTCGCGTCACGTTCGAACCTGCCTCCGCCCGCGACGACCCAAGCCGGGTCATGGATGTTAAATCGCTTCCCGGAGCCGTCGTAGGAGCCGACAAGTCCCTTTTCCTTGCAGAACTGTTTTACGATATCGGCGTGGTACGGCGCGTATTCCTTCGGCGAGAAGAGTAGGTATTCCCTCGACTGATTCCGTATCTGGAGGAACTTCCCGCTCATCTTGACCGGGACGGATGTTTTCTCCATCCCGGCATAATACTGTTCGGAATAATCGACAAAGGTTACCTGAAACTCTTGTCCCATCTATTTCAGTTCTCTTCCGAGCCGCTCGAGAGCTCGCTCAAAGGCCACCTCATAGCTCTTTTCATGTTCCGAGAGGAACTCCGACATTCTTATCTCCACCGCCTCATCGACGGAGAGTGAGGCCTGCAGAACGGTTCTCCCGTCAGGGGTACGGACCGGCCTCGCCCGCATCTGGGGATTCGCCTCTATGGCCGCCCTCAGCTCCTTCACAGCACTTTCCTTCATCTCCCTGTATTCCCGCTGGAGTTTCTCGATTGCGCCCAGGGAGTTCTCGACGGCAGCGGTGTTCGGGTTTTCCTTGAGTGCCTCTATCGCTAAAATTCCATTTTTTCTCTGCCGAAATTCCTCCGGCGCGCCGCCCGGCCTGATGGAGCCGGCAATATGATTCTGAGCCTCCTTCAGGAGACGGGCATTCAGCCCCTTGAACTTTCCCCATATCTCATCTTTTGTAAGTTCGGTCCTATAGAATGCGGACAGGAGCGTTTTCAACTTCTCGCGTTCTTTCAGGTATTCCTTCTCTTGAGGAGTAAGGCCTTCGATCTCCTTCATCTTATCCATTGCCTTCTCAAGGGCGCTTTTCACTGCTGACATGTGACATCTCCTTTCGCGGGCCGCCTCCAGAATCTCATTTAAGACTATCATCAAAATCTCCTCACTGCAACTCCTGAACAACCCTGTATTTGATGAACTCGGGCGGGTGAATCATAGGGAAGCGGTTTCATGATGAGGTCTTTATCAGGTATAATGTGGCATATTATTCTTAGGAGGTTATGTCCAATGAGATTGATGCCGCTTCACGACTGGGTTTTGATCAGGAGGAAAGAACCTGAAGGAAAGACCGCCGGCGGAATCATCATTCCCGATTCGGTCAGAGATACGCCGGATGAAGGCATTGTGGAAGCTGTCGGTCCCGGCAGATTCAAGAAAGAACCGGGAAAGCGAGGGGAGAGGTTCGAGGCTACGGTTGTGAAACCGGGCCAGCGTGTCTTCTTCTCCGGGTATGCAGCAAGGGATGTGGTACTGCAGGAAGAGAAGGTAACTCTTATCAGGGAAGCGGATATCCTCGGAGTTCTTGAAGGCACCGGTGAGGTCACAGTGAAGAAGCCCTTCCAGGTGGAAGTCAAGACTGGGCAACCCCTGCTGGTCCCCAAGAAAACAGGTCCGGCGGTTAGGAAGATTCCCACGACTAAGGTTCCAGTAGCCGCCAGGAAACCTCGTGCGGAAAGCCCGGCGAAGGCGAAAGAGACGCGAAAGACAAAGAAGGCCGACGCGGTCAAGACAGCATCGGGAAGAGCAGAAAAGAAGATCGCACCTGCGAAAAGGACGAGAATCACTGAGAAGAAGAAGACCAGAAAGACGACCGTTGCGAGTCCGAAACCCGGGAAAAAGGCTCCTGCGAGGAAGACAACCTCGAAGAGTTCAGCCCAACAGACTCTCCTGAAGAGAAGAGTTCAGAAAAAGGGTACCGCCAAGAAGACCGTCTCCCCCAAGAAAAAGGCAGGAGTGAGCAGGGAGTCAAAGGGCGGCGTGAAGGCGAAAAGAAGCTCCCGGAAATAGCGAGGGAAGGACACTGCCGTTCGAACCCGGAAAGCTCCCAGAGGGAGATAAGAAGCAAGATTCCCGCTCTAGAGATATTTCGCAAAAACCTTGCGGAAGTGAAAACCATAAATGGCGAGGGTCATCGCGAGGGGGAAGAGGCGGGGGCGCCTGAGCACAGTCCAGAAGAAAAGCCTCCAGTAATGGAACCGCTCCCTGCCTATCATCCCGAGGATTACCGTAGACTTGAGAAAGGCGCCGAGATAATTGAACCGGAATCGTACCGCTTTCTTCTTCGGAGGACGGTATTCCTTCAGGAAGGTCTTAACCCTTTTGTAGTAGTATTTTGGTGAATAGACCGTTTTGAGTATCTGTTTGTACCCATTGATGAGTACGTCGTGGTTCATCTTCGGGACGAAGTTGATCGAGAAATCCGTATTATCACCCGAGGGGTCCTTCAGCAACCGCTGCTCCTTTTCGAGCCGGTCATAGAGCTGTGTGCGCGGAATCGCGTTTAAGAGGCCTACCATCGCCGTGGCTATTCCGCTTTTCTGAATGAACTTTATCTGCGTCTCAAAAATCGTGAGGGGGTCGTTGTCGAAACCGACGATGAACCCGGCCTGAACCTGAAGGCCGGCCTTCTGAATCTTTCTGACGCTTTCGAGCAGGTCGCGGTTCTTGTTCTGGAACTTATTGCATTCGGCAAGGCTCTGCTCGTTCGGAGTTTCGATGCCGACAAAGACAATATCGAATCCAGCCTCGACCATTAACCGCATCAATTCATCATTATCGGAAAGTTCTATAGACGCCTGCGTGATAAACGAGAACGGATGTTTTCTCATCTCCATCCATTCCGCAATGGCCGGAAGGATCTCGTCCCTCAGCTTCCTCTTATTGCCGATAAAATTATCATCGACAAAAAATACTCCGCCCCGAAACCCCTGCACGTAAAGGCTCTCCAACTCTCCGATGATCTGGTCTCTATCTTTCGTTCGAGGCACCCGTCCGCAGAGGACGGTGATATCACAAAAATCGCAGTGAAAGGGGCATCCCCGGGAATATTGGATGTTGACCGTCGCATAACTCTTCATGTTCACGAGTCCCCAGTCGGGAAGAGGAGTCGTCCGTATGTCCGCCCACTCCTCGGAGATGTAAATCCGCCCTGCGCTCCCCTCCCTTAAGTCTTTCAGGAAAAGGGGCAGGGTAATTTCGGCTTCATTCAATACCAAGTGATCCACGTCCTTGAATTCTTCATATCCCGTGGTGAAAAGGGGGCCGCCGGCTACTATCTTGGCGCCTATGGATCTGCACCTCGCGATGACCCGCTTCGCCGATTCTCTCTGGATCGCCATGGCGCTGATGAAGACGAGATCTGCCCACCTCAAATCATCATCACGGAGGGCAGTAACATTCATGTCTACGAGTCTCTTTTCCCATTCCCCGGGAAGCATGCTGGCAACGGTCAATAAGCCTAGGGGAGGGCTGCTCGCTTTCCTGAAGATGAATTTCACGGCGTGTTTAAAACTCCAGAACGTGTCAGGAAATTCCGGATAAACGAGGAGTATTTTCACCTATGATTCCTTTTCGACGCTCTTGGTAATGAGGTCAACCACCCACTCCCGGTTAACCTTGATATCGTAGTATACATCATTATTTAGATATTTATCCGATATCCCGATGGCTCGTGATCACCGAATGGCAGGCGGCTTGTTGTAACCACAATTAAAAATGCTCATCTTCTTCCTCATCCGTTCTGTCCGTCCTCTGACGAATTCTCATCCGCCCCCAGGCGCTCGTTTCCCAATTGTCTTTGCGGATTGTTCCGGTAACCCAGGGAGGCACTGTCAAGCGAAAATATTCCGAGAGGGCGCTGACATATGGCTCATACATGAGGCGAAGTTCGGTCAAATCCTGCTCCGCCTCGTTTCCTTCACGAAGCGGCAGCCCGGCTTCGGCCAGCGCTGCCCGAAGTTCCGCAAACTCTTCGGGAGTGAAACGATCCCGCTTCGGCTTGATAGGAGACCGTCTAAAAATGAGGGAAAGATCCACAACCGTGTGCCGTGCCATGGCAAAGGTGAGCTGGGCCTGGCGTGCACAGGTGCCCTCCATAGCAGACAAGACGAAGGCGCTCGTATCGAGGATTGCGGTGATGGCGGCAAGCCATGATTGGTTATCATGCTGCGAGCGGAAATAGGCGAGCACGGGGTAGGAGAGATGACTTTCGAGCAACTCGGCGGCCCAGCGCTCCCATTCGCTCAGATGCCGGAGGAGCGTTTCCATGTTCGTGTCATGGCAGCGCCTCCGTAACATCTCGGCAGCGGTGGGCGGCGATCCGGCGCGTGCGTCGAGAAGCGAGATGTTCAATTCCCTACGGGAGATGGACTGACTGAGTGCCGGCAGATAAGCGAAAAGGAGCGCGAGAAAACCGAAACCAAGTCCTGCCTCGACCGCGGTGAGCACTCGTGCAATCGGGGCGAGAGGAGTGACATCACCGAGCCCGAGAGTGAAAAAGGTCGTGGCGCTCAAGTACAAGTCCGTACTAAAACCTGCGACCCCTTCCGGCGTCTTGATCGGAGAACCGCATGCCCAGTGTAAAAGCCCGAATCCTACGATCAAGCCGAAGGCCCAGATACTGAGCAGGAGCAATAATGAAAGCGGTCCGAAATAACTGAGAAAGGTATCCTGAAGTCTGCCCTTAGAGATCGAACGGAACAGGGCAGACCAGATTCGCCAGGCATTTCTATAGAAGAGGCGGGTGAAGCGGTATTTGCGCGTCACACGACGGGGAAGCAGAATTACCTCAAAAGCCTCCCAGAGGACAAGGAGAATGAGGGAGACGCCGAGGATCGCTGAGAGAACCTGCACCTTCACCTCCACGAATACTCACGCAACGGCTAGAGAAAGCATACCACAAAAATCGGGTAAGCCATACCCCTCACCTCGCTCCTGCTGTTCTAGACTCTGTCATGTGTCCTTTTTTTTAACATGTCAAGATCCAGGAAAGATCTTTCCCGAAACAGCAAAAATGAAAAAGGCGATGGCCATCTGGAGGCAGAGGCCGATAATGAGGGACCAGACGAAATGTATTTTCGGAGCGAGGAAGATAACAGAGAGGACGAACGCCATCCAGGGGAAGATCATGATCATTAACCCCCGTGCGTAGGACAATACCATCGACTGACCGGCATTGAGATATATGAGGATGAATGTGCTGGTCGTTATGATCGGCAGGGTCCCGACAAAGGCAGCGAGCAGACCTCGGGAGTGGTTTGCAAGATAGGTGACACCGCTCGTGATAATTCCGCCGAAAAGGAAGTAGAGAAGGTACCTTGATTCAAGCATCTCTTACCGGATATTCATCGCCGTCATCGATAGAGAGCTTCCCTCTATAGTCTACCCGAGCGTATGATGGATATGACGAGCCATAAGCCGAGAATAAAGGCGAGTATAAAACTGAGTATGCCGAGAATCGACAACCCGAAGACTTTCGGTCCGACACCTGTTCCGTGCATGATGGCGGAACTGACCAGGACGGCGCTCACGATCATGCCGAAGGCGATCCTGTTGCTCGAGCGGTCCATGTCGTGAATCAATTTCTCGAAGCCGCTGTGCGTCATCTTTACATGGAGGTCATCGTTGAGCACCTTCCGAAAAACCTGTTTCATCTGTTTCGGAAAGAGGAGGACAAAATCTCCGAGGTCCATTATACTCTTGCTCCCCTTTTCGAGGATCTTGGCCGGGCTGAAGCCCTTTCTGGCGAGTCTTGATGCATAAGGCTCGGCTGCTGAGACGAAATCGAACGTCGGATCCAATTCCCTGCAGATACTCTCGAGAATGAGAAGCGCCTTGTTGATGAGGAGCAAATCCGAAGGAATCCGTATCCTGTGCTTCATAGCGTGATGGGTGATGATGTCGAGATACTGAGCAAAATTTATCTCCTCAAGGGTGAGCCCGTAGAGCGGTTCGATAATGTCGATCAGGTCAGCCTTGAACTCCCTCCTGAAGCGCTCGAGGTCGACATCCTCGGGAACGTAACCCAGTTCCACATACTGGTCGATAAGCCTATCAAAATCCCTCTGGGTAAGGGCAAGGAAGGTATTTGCGAGCGTTTCCATCATCGCGGGGCTGACGTGGCCGACGATGCCGAAGTCAACGAAACTCAGGGTCCCGTCCAGGAGCGCGAAGATATTCCCGGGATGCGGGTCAGCGTGGAAGAACCCGTCTTCGAGAACCATCTTGAAATAGGCGTCGATCCCTATCTTCGCTATCCGTTTGCGGTCGAGGCCCATCTCCTCTATCCGCGCGATATCGTCCACCCTCACGCCGTCGACCCTCTCCATGACGAGCACCTTCTCGGTAACAAATTCCCGATAGATGCGAGGTATGTGGATATCCGGTTCATGCTCGAATATCTTGCCGAACCGATAACAGTTCCTGGCCTCGATAGCGAAATCCATTTCCTTGCGGACCGTCTTTGAGAATTCTTCAACGACACCGACGGGATTGAAGAACCGGGATTCCGGCACGTGCCTCTCGAGAAGACGGGCAACAGTCGAAAGGATCGAGATATCGGTTTCTATCTGTTCCCGTATGCCGGGCCGCTGGACCTTTACGATTACATCACTGCCGTCAAGGAGTCTTGCGCGATGGACCTGTGCTATGGATGCAGCGGCGATCGGCTCGTTCTCGAAGTCGAGGAATATCTTCGTGAGGGGCATCTTAAGCTCCTCCTCGATGATCTGTCTCGCCTCAGAGACAGGGAAGGGGGGGACTTCGTCCTGGAGTTTTTTGAATTCGTTCGCAAAGGGCGCCGTGACAAGGTCCGGCCTCGAAGAGAGTATCTGTGCCAGCTTGATGAAGCTCGGCCCGAGTTCTTCGAAGGCGATCCTCAGCCGTTCGGGTACTGTCGGGCCTTTCAAGGACGGCCACTGTCCGAAGGTCCTGAGGCGTTTACCGAAGGGAACGTACCTGCCAAGATGGATCTGGTCGACGACACGGCCGAAGCCATGCTTTAAGAATACATTAATTACTTGTTGCAGTCTTCTTGCAGACTTGTACGTGCGGGTCAGCCTGAAGAGGTTCACGGGAACTATCCTTCTTTGGGGCCCTCCAATTTCTTGACGCGGGCAGAAAGGGTCCGGATCTCTTTTTCGAGCCTCTCGATATCGTCTTTCGAAGGAAGATTCATCCTGTCCATGGCCTTCGCAATTAACTCGGTCAGGCCTTTGCTCACCTGTTCCGAGCTCTTATCGGCCTTTTCAGACCATTCCTTTACCAGCTTAGCCCCCTGCGACTCGCTCAGTTCTCCCTTCTTGACCAGTTCGTCGATGAATTCCCGTATCTTCTCCTGAACACCAAACCCCGCAAATAGCGCATTCCGCACAACATCAAAGATCGTCATACCCACCTCCTCATGAACTGCCCCCTGGCATCATCCTTTTGACTATATCGTATACCGATTCGAGGGCCTTGTCCAACTTTTCCATATCGTTCGTTCCGCCCTGTGCCATTTCGGCCTTGCCGCCGCCCCTTCCCCCTGCCAGGGCAGAGACCTGTTTCAGTATTTCGCCGGCATGAAAACGGTCCGTCAGGTCTTTGGTGACCATAGTGAGGATCGATGCCTGCCCGTTTTTTGACGACGCCACGCAGATGACACCCGAACCCATCCTGTCCCGAATATTATCCGCAAGAACCCGCAGGTCCTTCTGCTCGAGGCCGTCGACCCTCTGGGAAAGGACCGGTATTCCGTCAACCTTTCTCATCTGTTCGAGAATTGAAGAGGAGTCCCTCGCGGCAGTCTTCGATTTGATGGATTCCAACTCTCTTTCGCTTGCCTTTACGTCGTTGAGGAGTTTTTCTATTCTCGCGTACGCCCGGTCGGTCCTCAACAATTCATGGATCATCTTCAGTTCATTAGCCTTCTCTTTCAGGTAATGGAACGCCTCCTTGCCGGTAAAGGCTTCTATCCTTCTGATTCCCGACGCGACACTCCCCTCGGAGACGATGACGAAGGAACCGATATCGCCCGTCGCGTTGCAATGGGTTCCCCCGCAGAGTTCGGAGCTGAATTCCGGGACGCTCACGACTCTGACGGTCTCCCCGTATTTCTCTCCGAAGAGGGCCGTCGCTCCCGATTCCATCGCCTCCTCTATGCTCATGATCTTCGTCACTACCGGCAGGTTCTCAAGGACTTTCCCTGTGAGACGGGTTTCGATTTCCGATATCTCAGAGTCTTCTAGCCCCGAGAAATGGGTGAAATCGAACCGAAGGCGATCAGGCGCTACCAGCGATCCGGCCTGCTTGACGTGATCCCCGAGCACTTTGCGCAGGACTGCGTGCAGGATATG
>Ga0187779_10001652_pt1 | contig 13896 bp, 13 predicted proteins | sample 1015_Q2_SP10_10__FD_132435 | JGI IMG/M metagenome (GOLD analysis project Ga0187779, IMG submission 132435) | Tropical peat soil microbial communities from peatlands in Department of Meta, Colombia - 1015_Q2_SP10_10_MG | ecosystem: Environmental > Terrestrial > Soil > Wetlands > Peat | place... | reverse complement strand
CTGCGCGAGCAGATGGCCAACGTGGTCGTCGACAACATCGCTGCGGTGCTCGAAGGCCGACGGCCGCCGAACTGCTGGAATCCGGAAATCTACGAGGAGGCAAGATCATGATGGCCCCTCATTTGCCGCGCTGCCTGACGAGAGGGAATAGCCGGAGGAGATCATGAGCGGCAAGGCGAAGGTCGTGCTGACCGACTACGTCTGGCAATCGCTGGATGTGGAAAGGAGGACGCTGGAAGGCCTCGCCGTGCTGGTGCCGCTGCAGACCAAGAAAGCCGAGGAATTCCTGCCCGAGGCGAAGGACTGCGACGCGCTGCTCAACACCTACGCCGGACCGATCACCGCGGAGGCGATGGCGCGCATGCCCAAGTGCCGAATCATCGCCCGCTACGGCATCGGCGTGGACACGATCGATCTCGAGGCAGCCACGCAGGCCGGGATCATCGTCACGAACAATCCAACGTATTGCATCGAGGAAGTCGCGGAGCACACGCTCGCGCTGCTGCTGGCCTGCGCGCGCAAGGTCGCGCTCTACGACCGCCTGGTGCGCGGCCGAGGCTGGGAGGTTCCGCCGGGCAAGCCGATCTTTCGCCTGTCGGGGCGCACGCTCGGCCTGGTCGGCTTCGGGAACATCGGCAAACAGGTGGCCGCGCGCGCGGCGGCGTTCGGCATGCGCGTCCTCTTCGCCGACCCTCTCGTGGAGCAAGACCCGTTTCCGGGCCCGGGGACGAAGGTCGATCTCGACGAGCTCCTGCGCGAGTCGGATTTCGTCTCCCTGCACCCGCCTCTGACGCGCGAGACGCGGAAGATGATCAATGCCGCCGCGCTCTCGCGCATGAAGCCGTCGGCGTGGCTCATCAACTGTTCCCGCGGCCCGGTCGTCGATACCGACGCGCTCGTCGGCGCGCTCGATGCGAAGCAGATCGCCGGCTGCGCGCTCGACACGACCGATCCCGAGCCGCTGCCGGACCCTCACCCCTTGCGCGGACGCGACAACGTCGTCATCACGCCGCACGTAGCGTGGTACAGCGAGCAGGCGCTCGTCGGCCTCCAGGCGGGCGCGCCGGGCGAGGTGCGCAGAGTGCTCTCGGGCGAGTGGCCGGTGAACGTCGTGAACCGGGAGGTCAAAGGAAGGAATCGCGCCGGGCTTTGAAGCATCGTGGTCCGCTGCGACCGATCGAGGGTGGGTTCCTGCGACATGCGGCCCCCGTCGCGGCTACGTCTTGATCCGGGCTACCCGTCGGCGATCTCGCCGCAGCGCGGCCCATTTCTCTAGCACTGCGCACACCGACGCGGTATCGCTCTCCGCGAAGCCGAGCGCCATCGCAGCGCTGTAGATCGGCGCGGTCGCCGCGAAGAGCGGCGTCGGACAGTCGAGCTCGCGGGCGAATTCGCCGATGATCTTCATGTCCTTCTGCCAGACGCCGACCTTCATCGTCGCCTTGGAGTAGTCGCCCCGGGCCATCATCGGGCCGCGGACCTGCAGCATCCGCGACGAGCCGGCCCCGTCGCCGAGCACCTCGACCATCGTTGCCGGGTCAAGGCCGGCTTTCCTGCCCAACACCAGCGCCTCGGCTGCCGACACGTTGTGGATCGCGACGAGCAGATTGGCGACGAACTTCATCTTCGACCCGGCGCCGAACGCGCCGAGAAAGAAGTGGCTGCGGGCGAAGCCCTCGAAGACGGGAATGCAACGGCGGTACGCGCTGCGCGAGCCGCTCGCGTAGACGGCGAGGTCCTTGACCCGCGCCTGCGCGCCGGTGCCAGAGAGCGGGCAATCGAGCAAGGCGATGCGCCTCGCCGCGAGTGTCGTGCGCGCCGCCTCCTTCACGGCGATGGGCAACGTGCTCGTCTCGACGACGATCTGTCCCGCGCACCGCGCCGAAGCGATCTCGGTCGAGACCTCGAGCAGCGCCTCGGAGGAAGGAAGCGAAGTGATGACGATCGGCGCCCGGCGCGCGAGCTCGCGCGCGCTTCGCGCGGGCCGGCCGCCGGCTCGGGAGAGCTGCGCACGGCGACGCGCTAACACGTCGTAGCCAACGACCGCGAACCCGGCGGCGACCAGATTGCCGGCCATCGCCGAGCCCATGATGCCGAGGCCGACGACACCGACGCCCTGCCCTTCACGCGCGCGTCCTCTCGGCATCTAGTGCTCCTCGGCAGGCGCGAGTGCACCCACGGCGGCGAAAAGCGCCTCGATCGATTCGCGCTTGATGTTGCGCACGATGAACACGATGCGCGAGCGAGGATCGGTGTCGCGCCCGCCTTCGAGGGTCACCGGCGGGTGGAACAGGTGCTGCGCGCCCTGCAGGACGACGGGGCCTCGCTCGCCTTCGACGTGAACGATGCCCTTCACGCGCAGCAGATCCGGTCCGCGCAGTTGCGAGAGAGCCTGAAGCGACGCGTTCAGTCCATCCCAGCTGAACGGGCGGCCGAACCACAGGCAGAAGGAAGCGATCGCCGCGTCGTGGGCGCCGCGCGCGCGCGCTCCAGGCAACGAGCTGCCCGAACGCAGGGCTCGATCCGCATCGCTTGCGACAGGACCGAGCCAGCGGTTCAACTCCGCGGGCTGGGCGCGGGTCGTTCGCGGACCGATGCTCGCCAGCAGGGCGGGGTCGAGCGCCCCATCGACGGCGATCGCGCAGGCGGCGAAGGGGTTGAGCGCCTCGAGGCGCTTGCGCAGACGAGCGACGAGGTCGGAATCCGCGATGTCGGTCTTGGTTATGACCAGGCGGTCGGCCACTGCCGCCTGCTTGACGGCTTCCGCCGTCGCATCGAGCTGGCTCATGCCGTTCACGGCATCCACGAGGGTCACCACGCCGTCGAGCCGATACTGCGCGCCGAGCAGTCCGTCGGTGCGCAGCGTGTGCAGCACCGGCACGGGATCGGCGAGACCCGTCGTCTCGACGAAGACGCGGTCGAAATCCATCACTTCACCGGCGCGCCGCTTGATGAAGAGCTCGCGCAGCGTCTCCTGCAGGTCGGTGCGCAGCGTGCAGCACAGGCATCCAGTGCCCAGCAGCGTCATCTGTTCGGAAGAAGCGGCGATGAGCTCGTGATCGATCGCGACCGGGCCGAATTCGTTGATGATGACCGCCGCCCGATTCATCCCGGGGTGACGCAGCAGGCGCCTCAGCAGCGTGGTCTTGCCGCTGCCGAGGAACCCGGTGATGACAGTGACCGGCAGGCGGGTCGCGAGCGGATCGACGGCAGGCGCCGTGCGAGCGTTCGCGGTCACAGCGTCATCTCCAGCACATAAAGGCCGCCGGCGAAGCGGTCGACCGAGTAGACAATACGGCGCTCGTCGACGTAGACGTCGTTCAGCTGGATCGCACCCGCCTGCGAGAGCGGCGGAGCGCTCGGTACGAAGTACGCGACTTCCTGCGGCTGATAGGGATTGCTGATGTCGTAAGCGCGCACGCCGGCGTTGAAGAAGGAGCCGATGACGATCTGGTCGGAGCGCCAGGAGGTCGGCACTGGGAGATTCTCGTGCAGGTTGTGCGCCCCGAAACGACCGCCGCGATGAGCGAACGCATCGTGAGGCGCGGCAGGGAGCGTGCTGATCGGGAGCGGCCGTGCCTCGATGCGTGCGTCCAGCACCCACACCAACTTCGGCCAGTCGAAGCCGTCGTCCTTGATGCACTCGTCGCTCACGATGAGGAGGTTGCGCTCGAAGAGCGGCAATACCGTGTGCGTGAAACCGTTGAACGGCGGCGAGTTCTGCCAGCGCCCGACGAGCCTGGGGTTGCCCTTGTCGGCGATGTCGAGGATCACCGCTCCGCCGTCGATGTATCCCACGTAGGCGCGATCGGGCCGCTGCGGGAAGATGTTCGTGTTGTGCGCGCGAAACCCGGCGTCGAACTTCGGATCGAGCCGCTGCGGAGGCGGTGCGCTGTCGCCTTCGCGCGTTCCGGGCAGCCACCAGCGACCGACCTCGCGCGGCTTGCTCGGGGAGCGAACGTCGATGATCCGATAGAACTGGTCGTCGAGGGGGTTCCGAGGTTGAAAATCCGCGGCGCCGCTCGCCATGTGCACGAACTCGCCGTCGACGAACCACAGCGCGTGCACGCCGCGCGAGTGCGCTCCAGACGCGTCGAAGTGGCAGATGAGCTTCGGCTGCTCGGGCACGCTGACATCGAAGAGCTCGAACCCCGCGGGCTTGAGCCCCGTCGTCTGCGTCTGGTAGGCGACGGCCATGAGATCGCCGACGACGTCGAGCGAGTTCGAGCGGACTTTGGCGTGCGGGAGCTCGGTCTGGACGACCACGCGGGGGGCTCGCGGGTCGGAAACTTCCACGCCGGTGAAGTTCTTTGGCGCCGACTCGTGCGCGAGCCACAGGATGCGCCGACCATCGCGCGTGAGCTGCACGGCCATGCCCTCGCCGATCCCGCCGAAGCCATGCAGCTCGTGATGGGCGAGCAGGCGCATGTTCAGCGCGAGCGCCTGATCGCGGCGCGCGGGGGATCGGGCAGGTGTCGGCAGCATGAAGGCTCGCAACAGGGACGAGGCAACGCTACGCCGCCGCCTGCGCTCGGGTCAAGCGAGTCTCCGTTCGAGTAAGATTGCTTCGCGGCGAGCTGACGCTTCGAACACCAGGGGACGCGGAGGGGGACGCATGCGAATCTTCACACCATTCGTCTTTGTGCTGGGACTGGTCGCTGCCGCTGCTGGCAACACGGCGCTCGCCCAGACCTACCCGTCGAGGCCGGTGCGGCTGATCGTGACCTATCCCCCCGGCGGCAGCTCCGATCTCATGGCGCGCATCCTGGGCGAGAAGCTCGGGCAGCTCTGGGGTCAGGCGGTCGTGGTCGAGAACCGGCCCGGAGCCGCCGGCTCGATCGGCATGGAATCCGCAGCGCACCAGCCCGCAGACGGCTACAGCTTCGTGATCGGCAACCTCGGTCCGGCAGCAGTCAATCCGCTCCTGTCGAAGGTACCTTACGATGTCGCGCGCGATTTCATTCCGGTGTCCCTGATCGCGACCGGTCCCAACGTTCTGGTCGTCAATCCCGAAAAAACGCCGTTCAAGACGCTGGGTGATCTGATCGCATACGCGCGCGCCAACCCGGGCAAGCTCAATTTCGGCTCCGGAGGACCGGGCAGCGTTGCCCACCTGAGCGGCGAGATGCTCAAGAGCATGGCGCAGATCGACATCGTGCACGTGCCGTACAAGGGCGGAATCCTGTCGATCAACGATCTCCTCGCCGGTCACGTGCAGATGGTGTTTTCGGACGCCTTGCCGGTGATGCAGCACATCCGGGCGGGGAAGCTGCGGCCGCTGGCGATCACCAGCCCCGAGCGCAGCCCTCTCGTGCCGGACGTGCCGACCTGCGTGGAATCGGGCGTGCCCGGGCTCATCGCGGTCAACTGGTGGGGCGTGCTGCTCCCCGCGGGTACGCCCAAGGCAACGGCGGACAAGTTTCATGCCGATCTCGTCAAGGTGATGCAGGACCCGGAGGTCAAGGAGAAGTTCGCGCAGCTGGGTGTCGAAGCGACCAGCGGCACGTCGGAGCAGTTCGCCGCGTTCATGCACGCGGAGGTCGCAAAATACGCGAAGCTCATCAAGGAGGCGGATATCCACGCCGAGTAGCCTCGGCCGGCGCGGCGCTAGTGCGCGCCTCTTAGCCAATGGGCGGGAAGCATCGTGGCGTCGCTCGCGCCCAAGCCCTCGCGCGCCACCTCGTCGTAGCACGCCAGCGCGCATGCGGTCAGGGGAAGGCGCACGCCGAGTCCAGCCGCCTCGTCGAGCATCGTGCGCATGTCCTTGCGGATCAACTCAATGTCGAACGTGACCGGACTCGTTTGCGCTCCGCTCAATGCGGCCGCGATCGTCGGGCCCCTGACCTTGAGCATGTTCGGTCCGCCGGATGTATCGGCGAAGATGTCAATGAGCCGCGCAGGCTCGACGTTCAAGCTCCGGCACAGGGAGAGCGCTTCGCCGAGCGCCTGGTAGTAGACGAGCAGCGGCAGGTTGATGGCGAGCTTGAGACTCGCCCCGGCGCCCACGGGACCGACGTGCTCGACGCGCCGGCACAAGTCGGCAAGCAGCGGCCGCGCGCGCTCCACGTCCGCCGGCTCTCCGCCGATGAAACCGAAGAGCTTCCCCTCCCTGGCGGGCCCGACCGTTCCGCCCACCGGGCACTCGACGAGCGCCGCCCCCTTCGCCTTCACGCTCGCCGCCAGCGCCTGCTCGACTTCCGGGCGCACGGTGCTCATGTCAATAAAGAGCTTCCCGCGAACGTTGCCCGCCAGCAACCCGTCAGGGCCGCGGTAGGCGGCATCGATCGCCGGTGCATCGGTGAGCATCGTCACGACGACCTCGACAGCGGAGGAAAGCGCCCGCGGGCTCGTCGCCACGATTGCGCCAGCGGCAGCGAGCTCCCGGGTTTTGTCGCGCGTGCGATTCCAGACCCAAACCTCGTGGCCGCAGGCGAGGAGGCGAGCGGCCATCGCTGCACCCATGCGTCCCGTGCCTGCGATACCGATTTTCAATGGCTCCTCCACCGTTTGTGCTATGGCTCGCACTTACGTTGACACGTGTGAGCCCAAGGCGTCAAATGTGCGCGATAACCAGAATGAATCGCAGCGAGCGACGGCGCTCGCTCGCGTGGCTCGTTTTCCGGAGGAGTGCTCCATGGGATCGCCCGCCAGCGACGGCATGCGCGTCGAGTGGGATGTGCCGGTTGCGATGGACGACGGTGTAATGCTGCGCGCCGACGTCTTCTCGCCGAGAGCCCCGGGACGCTATCCGGCCATACTCACCTACGGCCCATACGCCAAGGGACTCGCCTTCCAGGACGGCTACCCGAGCGCGTGGGAGCGCATGATCGCCGAGCATCCCGACGTCGCCGCAGGCTCGAGCAACCGGTATCAAAACTGGGAAGTCGTCGACCCGGAGAAATGGGTGCCTGACGGGTATGTCTGCGTGCGCGTCGATTCCAGGGGCACGGGCCGTTCGCCCGGCTACATCGATCACTTCTCGCCGCGCGAGACGCGCGACTTCCACGACTGCATCGAATGGGCGGCGCTCCAACCGTGGTCTAACGGAAAGATCGGCCTCAACGGGATCTCGTACTACGGGATCAACCAGTGGCACGTCGCCTCGCTGCAGCCGCCGCACCTCGCCGCAATGTGCATCTGGGAGGGCGCCGCCGACTGGTATCGCGACATGACGTATCACGGCGGCATCCTCTGCACGTTCTGGGCCAACTGGTACGACATGCAGGTGACGACGGTGCAGTACGGGCGAGGCGAGCGCGGGCCCAGGAGCCGGGTCACCGGAGCGCTCGTCTGCGGCGACGAGACGCTCCCGGAAGCGGAACTCGCGCGCAATCGCTGCGACTTCGGGAAGGAGATCCGCGCGCATCCTCTGGACGACGAGTATCACCAGTCGCGCTCGCCACGGTGGGACCGGATCACCGTTCCATTCCTCTCCGCCGCGAACTGGGGCGGCCAGGGGCTGCACCCGCGAGGAAATTTCGAGGGCTTCGTCCGCGCCGCTTCGAAGGAGAAGTGGCTCGAAGCGCACGGGCTCGAGCACTGGACGCACTTCTATACGGATTACGGCGTCGAGTTCCAGAAGCGCTTCTTCGACCACTACCTCAAGGGCACCGACAACGGCTGGCCGAAGCAACCCAGAGTGCAGCTGCAGGTCCGTCACCTCGATCGCTTCGTGGAGAGGCACGAGGACGAGTGGCCAATCGCGCGTACGCAATGGACGCGCTACTACCTCGATCCTCGCGACTGCCGCCTCGCGCGCGCTGGCGCATCGACCGAGGCAAGCATTTCCTTCGACGCCCAGGGGGACGGGATCACCTTCGTCAGCGCTCCGCTCGAGGACGAGACGGAGATTACCGGGCCGCTTGCGACAAGGCTTTTCGTGTCCTCGTCGACGGCGGACGCCGATCTCTTCGTGGTGTTCCGGGTCTTCTCGCCCGACATGCGCGAGGTCGTCTTCATGGGCGCGATCGATCCGCATACGCCCGTGGCGCAGGGGTGGCTGCGTGCGTCGCAGCGCAAGCTCGACCCTCGCCTGTCGACCGAGTACCGGCCGTATCATTCGCACGACGAGCCGCAGCTCCTCAAGCCGGGCGAGATCGTTCAGCTCGACATCGAGCTGTGGCCGACGTCGATCGTTGCGCCGGCGGGCTACCGGATCGCGCTCACCGTGCGCGGCAGGGACTACGAGTGGAGCAAGTCGACGGGGGCGCGGCTCTCCAACTTCAAGAACGAGCTGCGCGGCTGCGGTCCGTTTCTGCACGACGATCCGCTCGACCGTCCGGCGGCCGTGTTCGGGGGGAGGACGACCCTGCATTTCGGGCCGGAGCGAGCGCCGTACGTGCTCGTTCCGTTGATCCCGGCGAGACGCCGACGCACCATGGCGGGAGTGAAACGAGGAGAAACGCCGTGACTTTCAAGCTTTACGGATTCTGGCGTTCGCTCGCCAGCTATCGCGTGCGCGTGGCGCTCCGATACAAGGGCATTCGCGCCGAAGAGATCTCGATCAACCTGCTCCAGGGTGCGCAGCTCCGCGAGGAATACCGGGCGGTAAACCCGCAGAGCGTGGTCCCGTCTCTGATCGTCGATGACGGCGAGCCGCTGGTGCAGTCGATGGCGATTCTCGAATATCTCGAGGAAACGCATCCGCAGCCTCCGCTGCTGCCGAAGGATGCGCGCGGCAGGGCGAGGGTGCGCGGGCTCTCGCTCATCGTCGCCTGCGATGCCCATCCGCTGATCGTGCCGCGCATCCGCGCCTATCTCGAACGCGAGATGCACCTCGACGAGCCGGCGCGCAACCGCTGGCTGCAGCACTGGACCCTGCAGGCGCTCGAAACGCTGGAAGCGCACCTCACCAAAGAGCGGGAGACCGGGCGCTTCTGTCACGGCGACGTGCCCACGATGGCCGACATCTGCCTTTGCGGCCAGGTGTTCGCGGCGGGATATTTCAACGTCGCGACGACCGGAGTGCCGACCGTGTCGCGCATCTTCGGCGAATGCATGAAGATCGACGCGTTCGAGAGCTCGCAGCCGCTCAAGCAGCCGGACGCGCCGAAGAGTTTCTCGCATTGACCGATACCCAGGAAGGAGGAATGCACATGAGCTTCACTCGCAGACGATTCGTAGGAGCTGCCGGCAGCGGCCTTGCCATTTCTGCACTCGGCCTGCCGCGGCTTGCGCGCGCACAGAGCGAGCCGATCCGCCTCGGCCTGATGACCGTCAAGACGGGCCCGCTTGCCTCCGGCGGCATCGACATGGAGCGGGCGCTCGTCCTCTTCCTGCGCGAGCGGAACAACACGCTCGCCGGCCGCAAGATCGAGCTGTTCGTAGCCGACACCGCGGGCCAGCCCGCCCTGGCGCGTACCAAGCTGCAGGAGCTGGTCGAGCGCGACAAGATCCAGGTCATGATCGGGCCTCTCGACGCGGGCTCGGCGCTCGCCTGCGACGATTACATCCGCCAGCAGCAGCTCCCGACGCTGTCGGTCGCGGCCGCGGAGGACATGACGCAGCGCAACCCCAACCCGTGGTTCGTGCGCGGCACCTCCACCTCCTCGCAATCCGCGCAGGCGCTGGCCGACTACTGCTACAAGACGCTCAAGTACCGACGCATGGCCACCATCGCCGACGACATCGCCTACGGGCACGAGATGTGCGCCGGCTTCCAGCGCGTGTTCGAGGACGCGGGCGGCAAGATCGTGCAGAAGATGTTTCCCCCGCTTACCGTCCCCGACTACGCGACCTACCTCGCCCAGATGAAAACGAACATCGACGGCATCTTCCTCGGCTTCGCCGGATCGAACGGTTTCCGCTGGTACAAACAGTTCAACGAATACGGACTCAAGGGCAAGATCAATGTCGTTGGCGGGATGACCGCATTCGACGAAGCCGTGCTGCGCAACATGGGCGACGAGGCACTCGGCATCATCACCGCCTGCTGGTACTCGGCCGAGGTCGACAACGCGATCAACAAGAGGTTCGTCGTCGCATTCCGCAACGAATTCAAGTACGACCCCGGCTTCTACGCTGCCGCAACGTATGTCGAGGGCGCCGTGCTCGAAGCCGGGTTGCTGGCCGTCAACGGCAAGATCGACGACAAGCATGCTTTCATGAAGGCCCTGCGCGCCATCAAGGTGGAAACGGCGCGCGGACCGGTCGCGTTCGACTTGTACGGCAACGTCGTGGGCAACGTCTACATACGCAAAGTCGAGCGCAAGGAGGGGCGTCTCGTCAACAGCGTCATCTACACCTATCCGAACGTGAGCCAGTTCTGGGTATACGACGAGAAGGAGTTCCTGAAGAATCCGGTCTACTCGCGCGACTGGCCGCCGGCGAAGAACTTGGAGAACTGAAGACACTCAGGCCGCCCAAGCATGCAGTTCTGGATCGTCCAGTCCCTGAACAGCCTCTCGCTGGGCGGCCTGCTGTTCCTGCTGGCGGCCGGGTTCTCGCTCATCTTCGGGTTGATGCGAATCGCGAACCTGACCCACGGTTCGCTGTTCATGCTCGGCGCGTATCTGGGCGCGACAATGCTCAAGGTCGTTCCCAACCTCTGGGTCGCGGCGGTGGTCGCGGGACTTGCGGTCGCCGTCTTCGGCGGGCTGTTCGAGCGGCTGGTCCTGAGGCGGCTGACCGGCAACACGCTCGGGCAGGTGCTACTCACGCTCGGAATATCGTTCATCGTCGCCGATCTCTGCCTCATCGTCTGGGGCGGCGATCCGATTCCGTTGTCCCCGCCGACATCGCTGCAGCGGCCGCTCGTCGTCGGCGGGATCGCATTCCCCGCCTACCGGCTGTTCGTGCTTGGCGTCGCGATTCTCACGGCAATCGGCTTGCATCTGCTCATGGAGCGGACGCGACTCGGCGCCATGATCCGCGCAGGCGTGGACGACATGCCGATGGCGCGCGCGGTAGGCATCCCGGTCTCGAAGCTCTTTACCTTCGTCTTCTGTCTCGGCGCCGCGCTCGCCGGGGCCGGCGGCGTCATCGCCGGACCGATCATGTCCGCCTACCCGGGGCTCGACGCCGACATGCTCCCGCTCGCGCTGATCGTTGTTATCCTCGGCGGCGTCGGCAGTCTGCTCGGTGCCTTCGTCGGCAGCTTCATCATCGCGTTCGTCTACACCTTCGGCTCGGCGCTCCTCCCCGATCTCGCCTACGTGATCCTGTTCCTGCCGATGATCGTGGTCATCGCGTTCCGTCCGCGCGGACTGTTCGGAAGGCAGCGTGCATGAAGTGGCCGCTCCGGCTGGGTCTCGCCGTGCTGCTGGCCGGGTTTCCGCTGTTCGGGGGAGACTTCTACGTCAACCTCGCGAGCCAGATCTTCATCGCCGCGGTCTTCGCGGCCAGCCTGAACCTGCTCGTCGGCTACGGCGGCCTTCCTTCGCTCGGCCACGCGGCATGGATCGGGCTTGCGGCGTACATCTCCGCGTGGCTCTACCTGCGCCTCGGTCTCGGCCATTGGGTCACCGCGCCCATCGCACTGCTGGCGACAACGCTGGTCGCGTGCCTGTTCGGATGGATCGCCCTGCACGCGACCGGCCTCGGCTTTCTGATGATCACGCTCGCGCTGGCGCAGGTACTCTGGGGAACGGCGTACCGGTGGTCGGCGGTAACCAACGGCGACAGCGGGCTCCTCGGACTCACCCGGCCGGCACCGTTCGGCATGAGTCTCGACAAGCCGGCGGCATTCTATTATTTCGCGCTCCTCGTCTCGATCCTCGCGCTGTGGCTCATCGCCAAGTTCGTGTCCTCTCCGTTCGGAGCCGCGCTGCGCGGCACGCGCGACGAGCCGCGCCGCATGGCCGCGCTCGGTTACAACGTCCGGCTGGTGCGCTGGATCACCTTCGTCTACTCCGGATTCTGGGGCGCGGTCGCGGGGCTCCTGTTCGTCTACTACCACAAGTACATCCACCCCACGACGCTGTCGCTGACGACTTCCGCGGAAGCGCTGCTCGGCGTGATTGCCGGCGGCGCCGGCACGCTGGCGGGGCCGATCGTCGGAGCGGCCATCGTCGTGATCCTGAAGAGCTACGTCTCCGGCTACCTCGAGCGCTGGAACCTGCTCCTCGGGCTGGTGTTCGTGCTGATCGTCATCTTCATGCCCGACGGCGTCGTGCCAGGCGTGCGGCGCTGGTGGTCGCGCTGGAGAGCCCGATGACGCCGGCGCTGCAGCTGAGCGGTCTCAAGAAGGCGTTCGGCGGCCTGCCCGCGACCAATGACGTCTCGCTCGACGTCACTCCGGGCGAGCGACGCCTGATCATCGGGCCCAACGGGGCCGGCAAGACGACGCTGTTCAACCTGATCACCGGCGATTTAGCGCCGGATGCGGGCACCATCCGGGTGTTCGGCGAGGACGTCTCGCGCCTCCGGCCGCACCAGCGGGCTCATCGCGGGCTGGCGCGGACCTATCAGATCATTACCCTGTTCCCTAAGGACTCGCTCGAGCACAACGTGGTGCTGTCGCTGCTGGGCTTGTCGAAGGCGCGCTGGGATGCGTTTCGTCCGCTCGCCTCGCACGCTGATCTGCATGACGCGGCGCGTGCCGTGCTCGCGCGCGTCGGGCTCGAGCAGCGCGCCGCGCGTCCGATCGGCGAGGTCTCCTACGGGGAGAAGCGGCGCGTCGAGATCGCGATGGCGCTTGCGCAGCAGCCCAGGCTTCTTCTGCTCGACGAGCCGCTGGCCGGTCTCTCGCGCGAGGAGCGAATGACGGTCAAGGCGCTGATCACGGCCATCCCACGGGACGTCACGGTGGTGATGATCGAGCACGACATGGACACCGCGCTCGATCTCGCCGAGCGGGTGACGGTGCTGCACTACGGCAAGGTCATCGTGGAGGGCACGCGGGCTGAGGTGGTCGCCGATCCGAAGACGCGTGAGGTCTATCTTGGCAACTGAGTTGGCAACTGAGCCGGCGGCTGGGTTGAGAACCGAGGCACCGAACTACGCCACACAGGCTCTCGCACTCTCCGGGGTCGACGCGCTTTACGGGGACAGCCACGTTCTCCACGGCGTTTCCTTCGCCGTCGACGCAGGTCGCGTGCTCGCGCTCCTCGGCCGCAACGGCGCCGGGAAGACCACGTGCCTGAACGTCATCGTCGGCTTCCTTCCGGCGCGCAGCGGCGAGATATGGCTGGCTGGTGAATCGATCCGGCGCCTGCCGCCCGAAGCGATCTCGCGCAAAGGGATCGGCCTCGTGCCGCAGGGGCGGCGCGTCTTTCCGAACCTTACGGTGCGCGAGCACCTGCTCGTTGCCCGCCGGGCGAGGCCTGGGGCGACACGACCGTGGACGCTGGAGCGCGTGTTCGGCCTCTTCCCGGCCCTGGCGGCTCGGCAGCAGCAGACTGCCGGGTCGCTCTCCGGAGGCGAGCAGCAGATGCTGGCGATCGGGCGCGCGCTGGTGGGCAATCCTCGCGTGCTGCTGATGGACGAGCCTTCCGAGGGCCTCGCGCCGGTGATCGTCGCCGAGCTCGGCCGCACGATCGCGCGACTGAAGGAGGAAGGGCAATCGATCCTCCTCGTCGAGCAGAACGTGAACCTTGCCTTCGACCTCGCCGACGACGTCGTGCTGCTCAACACCGGACGCGTCGTATACGCCGGCCCCGCGGCGCAAGTGCGCCACGACGACGCGATGATCAGCCAGCACCTCGGCGTCTCCTAGCCGAACGAATCCCGCTCACGAAAGGAACGATCTCATGATGTTCTCGTGTGCAACATCCTTGCGGAGCGAATCGCCAGGCGATCGTGAGGCAGCGGCGCGCCGACCGGAGCGCCGACAGACAGCCGTCCTCCCCTCTTCGACGAAGACCGTTCGCGACCGCAAGGGCAGGAGCCTTCGCGTCGATATTCACTGCCATTACTTCAATCGCGAGGCTGCGGCGAAGATCGCCCACCTCAACCCGG
>Ga0187779_10001651_pt1 | contig 13897 bp, 23 predicted proteins | sample 1015_Q2_SP10_10__FD_132435 | JGI IMG/M metagenome (GOLD analysis project Ga0187779, IMG submission 132435) | Tropical peat soil microbial communities from peatlands in Department of Meta, Colombia - 1015_Q2_SP10_10_MG | ecosystem: Environmental > Terrestrial > Soil > Wetlands > Peat | place... | reverse complement strand
GTGCACAATCTTTATTACCTGCTGCCCAGGCGTAAGACTTTCCAAGACCTCTCTGCCTACAGCATTTGCCCTAACCTTCTCAACAAACCCCTTTACGACCTTGAAATTTACGTCGGCCTCAAGAAGGGCGAGACGCACCTCCTTCATGGCAGCATCAATATCCTCTTCCTTGAGGATACCCCTGCCCCTCAGTTTCTTGAATATGGACTCCAGCTTTTCGTTCAGCGATTCAAGCATTACAAGAGTGCCTCAATGTCCCGCGATATTTTTTCAGATAGTTCTTCCATAAAACCAATGTGTTTCTTCGAAATTTTCCCGTCCTTATCGATCACAAATGCCACAGGGACATTTGTCACCCCGTATAAGATATTCACCTTGTTGTCGCCAATGAGGACTGGGTACTTCACCCGATGCTCTCTCACAAATTGATTCAGCCTCGAAGCCACGTCTCCACCCTCATCGAGGGAAACAGCGAGCACCTGAACATTCCTGTTCTTATACTTCTCATAGAGCTTGTTCATTTCCGGCACCGCTTCTCTGCAGGGGGGACACCACGTAGCCCAAAACTCGACAAGCACAACCTTCCCTTTGCAACTGGAAAGGGCCACTTTCTTTCCGTTTAAATCAGTGAGGGTAAAATCAGGCGCCCTGCCTTCTTCAATTACCTTGCCCCTTTCGGTCCTCTTGCAGGAAACGACAGCAACGGCAACAGCAACCAGACAGAGAAACACAAGGACCCGTTTCACATACCCCGGATTCGCTTTTCGCATTACTGAATGGAGTAGTTGCCCAAGAAATTATTCTCTCTCAGGAGGCGAGAAGGGAATCTATTTTTGCTTTCAGTTGCGGTTTCGGTACAGCTCCCACAATCTGATCCACCTTCTGACCGTCTTTGAAGAAAATGATGGTGGGTATGCCCATTATTTTATACCGACTGGCAATGTCTGGATTCTCGTCGGTATTCAATTTCGCCACCTTGACCTTGCCTGCGTACTCCTTGGCCAACTCCTCGACGGTCGGTGCGATCATCCTGCACGGGCCGCACCATACTGCCCAGAAATCGACCATCGCCAGACCCTTACTATCCGCAATCTCTTTATCCCATGTAGAGGTGGTTACCTCGATAATACCTTCTGCCATAAAGACCTCCCAAATTTTTAATGAATATAATTATATTGATTACACGCTCTTTTTGTCAACGACAACGACAGGCCAAGCGCGGCATGTTTCTTTGGCGGCCAAGCCCTCAGTCCAGCCATTGCCAGAAGCTACAAAGCTGTCATTGGGGACAGGGAAATGCTGTATCACGTGCACTGAAAAGGTAGTGTATCGGGCGGAGAACGCCATGTGACACTCCCATCATGAACTATTCAATCCCCTCGGGTATCTTCCCGTATCGTTCCAGATCATTCTCTTAGGATAGTTGCCTGGAGAGGACTTCGCTGCCCTTAACCCTACTTTTTCCGCATGCCTATACAAAAATACGTGAAGATAGGGTCAGGGTAAAATTTGCACCAGGTAGTATTCCCGCTGAATGTTGCAAACGCCCTTATCAATGTAGAGTCTGCGCCATCTCGTGAAACATTCACGGTATTCTTATTGATAGACCGCGTTCCCTCGGAACGCTCCATTCAAAGGTCTTTATACTCTCCTGCGCCCTACCCCCTAAGGCATATCCAACAGTGCTGACCAAATCCTTTATGCGAAATGGCTTGAGAATGACGTCTGTGAACAAATATTTGTAGGCGGCAAGATAGCCATCGTCATCAATGCCAACACTGCCAGATACGAGGACAATTTTAAGGGAAGGGTACAGTGTCTTAAGTTGTCTGGCGCAATCCACGCCACTGAGTCTCGGCATTTGATGATCAATGAAAATCAGGTCTGGTAGGGCATTTGAACCTATGGCCTTAAGGGCTTCCAGCCCATCTGAGGCTTCCGTCACATTATGCTTGTTGAGTGTTAGCACTTCCCTTATGATGTTTCTGACAAAACAGTCATCATCTACTACCAATATGTTCGCCATGTTTAGACCTCCGATATTTATAGTCCCTGAGATGTCGAAAGAATTGGGCAAAGTTCATGAAGCTTCTTGAAGCAATAGCTTTCCATGTCTTCGATGCTTGGCACATACCCTGTCCTTGACGCACAGCAGATTCCGAAATATCCTTCTTTAAAATAAGGACAACTCATGGATACCTCCTTGAGGCTCAAGTATTAAATGACATAATGCATAAGGCTAACACGGAAATATGAATGCAATTTGAATTTGTAGTTCGGCGGCACGGGATATTCAATTAAGTCTATCAACCTCTCCTGAATTTGATAACCTGCTTCTTTTAGGGAGAGACGTTTTATTCACGCCGATGGTTACATTGACATGGTTGACGTTATGACAAACTGCGGACTCAGGCAGCACATCTGTGGGCCAAGAAGATCTCCCGGTAAAGGAGAGAACCGTATGGGGGACTGTACCAGTGCATAGGAAGAAAATCTCTTAAGGCTGTTGCATCGCCAGAACACCCCATGGATGACAAGAGCGGCGGGTTGTGAGATGACTATAGGGAGCACACTGGTCGTTTGAAACGGAAAGGGGCGCTTGCATCTTGTTGACTTTCACTACGACTTTGCTATGCTTTGAATGAAAAATCCCACTTCAGATAACGGTGCGCGCAACGGGAGGAAGGCGAGTTGAAAGAGAAAAGATCCTGGAAGGCTTATAAGCCTCTCTTCTCAGTTCTCATAATTTCTACATTGTTGATCGCAGGGGTGCTTTTTTTCTGGTATGAGTATCGGCCGAGCAGAACGAGGGCGATATGTTCTATGGAAGCAGAAAAAATCTCGGGAAAAGATGAGTATGTCTACGAAGTTATCTATCGGCATTGCCTAAGGAAGCATGGGATAGAATACTCTGATCTGAAAGAGTAGATGGATTATGAGCGAACTTGATGCGCGGGTCTTTTTGGAAAAAGTCGCATTTACTTCTCACCGGAGAGAGACAGCCGGGCCATTATTTTTGAATGACATACTCAAAACCATTGCAAGTGCAGGAAACATGTTCTGCAGCCTCACATTTAGCCCTTAACGGTCTTTTACTCACAATTTGCCATCCTTTAGATAGGAAGAAATCTATATTGTTGCTGAGCTTATAGCAACAATCTTCGCATTTTAAATCAGGGTGATACACGTTCCTTGGATTATCGAAATCGAAACTGTCAAAACTCTTCACTATGCGCTCCTCCGCAAAACACGGGACAGCCATAAGCATGAATGACCCCATGAGAAGCATTATCATCATGCCTCGCATTGCCTTCATCATTTTCCCGTCCCTCCTCCCGTGGTTTTGAACATTCCCTGCGTAAGACACGTTTCTTCTATCGACAGCTCATCTGTCGACTGTTCCGCTAAGATGATTGGCTCCCACGAACTCATTTTCGACCAATGTTCATACCAGCAAATAGTGAGTCAAATGAATGCCGCGATGGCACATCACTGTACGATGACTAATAAGACAGCAATATTTCTGCACATTAATTGAATCAATCATTGACTTTTTTGATACATGAATACGCAACATCTTAAGTATATCAAAAAAATCTTTCGGACCATAGCAGAAATCGCCTTGGGCATCGGTGGTCCCGTTGGAGCATCATTCTATCCACTCTCGTCTTTAGCAGGCCGGATTACGACCTGCAGCAATGTGGATCTCGAGCGATACTTGGGCAGAAACACCCAGCAACCTGACCTACCGCAAAAGCCCCGCGGCCGGGCATATCCGTCCCGCGGTGATGCTGCCGCCAAAAGCAGAAAAACAATGACCTCTATTCCTATCCAATCTCGTTTATCAATTACCAGGGGCGTGGAAGATTGACAAGTTTTAAAGTGTCAATGTGACATCCCACCTCAGAGTGAGTATAGGGTTCCGCCCTCCCCGATGCAAAATAATGACAACCTGTCCTTTCAGATGATGCACCTGCATCTTCTTTCCCATGCCACCCACCTCTCTGTTTTGATATAATGGTATTAAGGAGTGGAAGTCTCTGGCTTAGAGGAAGACGTGAGACCGTCAAGTGCAAAGACTGTTTTGGCAGGTATCTGCGGCGGAATGCCGTTCCTGAACCTTCGGGGACGTCACATGGAGGTACAAATGATAAAGGCACTGTTTTCCATTGATCATTACCCCTATTTTGAGTTTGCTCCTGCCATGCGTCACTGTCCTCCGCCAAAACCCGTCACAAAGGTACAGGTGGAGGACCGCAAGTCCGTCGCGAACGCACCTGCACAGCAATGTACATGAATTATAGACTGCAGGAAGGTTAAGGATGGAACCATCTGTACCGCGTCATATCGAATTTCAAGGCAAAGCAATCGAGATAGATGAAGAGGGTTTTCTCAAATCTGACAAAGATTGGTCCGAAGCATTAGCGAATTGTTTGAGCAAAGAAGATGGGATCGAACTTTCAGCGGACCACTGGGAGATTATCAATTTCGTACGGTGGTATTACATGACCTACCAGAACAGCCCTCATCCGAGATTTATTGTCAAGAAACTCAACAAGCGGTATGAGACCGCGAAATACACCGTCAAATACTTATTTGAGTTGTTCCGAAAGTATCCTGTAAAGAGAGCATGCAAATATGGCGGAATTCCTTTCACCGAGGGCACCTGATACGCATCAGAATTAGACTGGATGTCTAATGACGGCACTTAAAAAGAAATAAAAAAAGCGGCGGGGGTTGTCTGCCCCATCACCTTCAGCGTCGTCAAGTCAAAAATGGTCGCCGTGTTAGTATGACCATTGCTGATAAAGCCACGATTCAGTTCTGGCGCCACCGCGACACCATGCGCTCCCACGGTATCAGGAATGTCGCCTATCACCTTTTCGGCATCGATATCGACTACCATCACGTGGGTAGACCCGGCAATATACAGTCGCCTCGCAGCACTATCAACCGTCGCATAGTCCCACCCACCTTCGCTACCGAGTTGTCGTTTCTTGATCACGTGGTATCCGGGCTCTGCCGCATAGCTAATCGTGGCGATAACCATACTACAAAACACCATGAATCTCTTCAGGTTGCACTCTCCCCTTTCGTAGATTGTCGCTCTTTTTCTCAGAATATCAGCTTGGACCGCCAATCTTCAATAGATTGCCGCATTCTGAGGCTGCGTGCTTGTTGTGAAGGATAAAACAACAAGCACGAGCCCGTCCTGAAAAAATATGGTACACTTAGATTAACTTTAAAGGAGGATAACAATGTTTAGAGGATTATTTCAGCCTATGCACCTTGTCGTAATTCTTGTCATAGTCCTGATCATATTCGGACCTAGCCGTCTGGCGGAACTCGGCGGCGCACTTGGCAAAGCGATAAAAGACCTCAAGAGAGGGATTTCTTCAGAAAACGATGCGGCTATAGATGTGAGAAACGAAGCAGCTCGCCCAGAGGAAAGATCTGACAAGAAGACAGCGTAGCATGGCCCGGCTACGCCTAAAAATAAACGCACAGGATATCATGCAAAAGATGTTATCCTTCGCATGAAACTATTCGTCATGCACGATTCTTATATCGATTGCAATATGGGGCCTTCCCCAAGTGCCACAATTTTATCGTGGCGGCTATGGGTCCTTTGCTGGATTAAATGTGGCAGGTTGCTGAGTACAACTCTTTTCATACCGATGAGAAAGGCGAGTTGAGGATAGTTGACTGTAACAAACACCTTTCGCATTCAAACGACCAGTACTTATTACAGCCCATAACCAGTAGAGAGATTAGGACGGCTCGGCGAGTTTACTTTGTGCCGTCCTGAGGTTTATAGTTCAAAAGGTTGATAGAACTTTCCAAATCCCAGACCATTTCTTTATTATTCGACGTGGCATAAAATATCTCAAATCCTATGCCTTCGGTCAATATCGCTCTTTCAAAGATTTGTAACAAATCTCTATTGCTGAGCCATAAGCTTCTATGCCATCGGTCTAAATCTCCCGGAGGATTTTTATAGCCGGGTGTGACCCAGCCAATTCTGAGACAGATGACTGACAGAGAAAACCTTTCGCTGAAACTCTTACAAATTCTTTCTCCTATTACCTTACTGATCCCGTACGGGCAATTTGGCATGGGCTTCAAACCTACGGTAATCAGATCGACGTTCCTATTCATATACCCACCCATCGTGTGGCATGAGCTTGCAAAAACGAGTCGCTCTATTCCTTTCTCAACACATGCATGGCATATATTTAAAACGGCATCGATATTATCCGAAAATAATCCCCCCCATTCGGCATCATGATGAGGGTTTGCCGCCAAATGGAGAACTGTCGAAACATCGGAAAAGTATTTTGTCCAATTAGTATCATATGTGCTAAAGTCTGCATACGTAATGTTCTTATCTTTGTTTTCTTTTCTGTCCAGTAAAATTAGGTCAAATTTATTTTCAAGGGCACAAACCAATTTGCCTCCAATATTACCTGCCGCTCCTGTTATGACAATTCTTCGTCTTTTCAATGCTGATCCCGCAATTTAATAAGGCATGCTTTCTTTTCTGACATCTGTTTCCTATGATGAGAAGTATGCATCGCCTTTAGCTTAACCTGAGCCGAGCAACAAGTAAATAGGCAGAACTATCACCTGTAACGGTTTGGCCTATTGCGGCCTGGTGTTCTCGCCATAATACTTTGGCGGACCGTGAGGACAGAACATATACAAAATGCTACTAATTAAATAACCTGCTCAATTCCGATTGCAATTAATATGACGCCCGCTACAACTGAGGCTTTTTGAGATAAGTTCCACCTTATGAAGAAGTCGGCAATGTAGTTGCCCGCCCAAAGAGCGAGAAAACTCAGCACGGCCGATAACAACCCCACCCAAAATGAGTTTAGACCAATCATGCCGGCACTTAATCCCCCGCCAATATTATTGATTGACAGCGCGATGCCAAGGAGAGTCGCCTCCTTGAAATCGATATGTTTTGAACCATCCAGATCTGCATGTTCGGGATGCAGCAAGACATGAGATGCCTTCTTTTTATCGCTTCCAATAGACTCTCCCGCACACCCATAATCTTTCTTTAGGTACGGTTCTGCTATCATCCACACACCTATGAAAGTAAGCAGCAACATCGCTATCAAAGAGGAGAGTTGTTTGCTCATAACCCCGGAGATCATTGTCCCCGAAAGGGCTGCAAAAAAGGAAATGACAAATGTGATTACAGAAATCCAAACATTAATTGGAGTGGTTATCCTGATTCCCCGAATGCTATACGCGATTCTGACCCCGATGTTGTCGAAATTATTCGTTAAGGCAATTAGTAACGTATAAAACAAGTGATGCATTGCGTCCTCTCAGTGCTAAGCACACACTATACGGGTACAACAACTATTTTCTGCCTGAGAAGATGTTGCCCTCGTAACGCAGGCCACACCATATAAACCAGTCACGTCATCCGCCATTATTTCCACCGAATCGTTTAGTGACATTTTGTTTGTAAGTATACCAGCTACCGGGCTGGTTTGGCCCCTATCAAGAGGTAAGTAATGAACAATCATGCTCACTTTCTTTCCATCCATCACGATGAGTCGTAAGTCTGAATATCTCAGCCGGCTCACGTAAATTGCTGCGCCTACGTGCGCGCATACCGATATTTGAGTCTCCAAATGTCCGCCTTCATCACCGTGAGGGCCTTTATCGACCACCATATCAAAACAGCACTGGTGCATCTTGGCGAGCATCGCAAAGAGGAAATACGCACTGTGTGGAGAAACGAGCAAAGAGAGAACTCAGCTTCCGAGGTCAAGCTCCTACCTCTTCAAATGTGGTTGCGAGAACTAACTACGAATTCTTCTCAGACGTCGCGGGAAAGGTCACCGGGTAACCAAGATTTACATGAGCAAATGAGAGACCGGAATGTCCGGTGCTGATCATTGGATCTTACAGTCAGAAAAATACACCCATGTCTCCTCAAATGCTGAAGGCACACCTCTTCGCAGTGGCTAAGAGATTCGCAGGCAGATCAGCAGCTACGACATCTTCCCCTGTCACGCCGGAGGGAAAGATCTTCTGAGCCTTTGCGGCCATGCAGCCGCCGCGAAGGGTGTCGCTCAAACAATTAGGCCGATAAGCATCCCGATCGATGAGCAGTCCATACCATATTTGTTCACCAACTTCCATAGACGCAGGTACCGCATCTTTGTTTGCCCTATCGATGTTGAAGCGAAGGGGTCCGGTATCTCTATTCCTCGAAGGCAGTATAAAGATGCGGCTCGACATAAGTTTCCATAATTTCACGAGCGCTGACTATCCCAACCAGTTTTTTCCCTTTGACAATTGGAATTACAGGATAACTATTTTCGACCATAATCTTCGCAAGGTCATCAAGCGATGAGTCAATGTCCGCAGTTATTGGTGTCTCAGACATGACCTGCTCAGCGGTAAGCATGTCAACTGCAGGCCCCTCTTCTTTGGCCGTCCTCAAAATGTCACACATGTTAACGATCCCGACGACCTCGGATTGTTCGTCCACCACAGGAATCCCAGGGCAGCCACTTGCCATCATTTTATATATGACTTCTCGCCCCGATGTTTTTTTTGAAACAGCTGTCTTCTTACACATTACATACTTTGCACGTATCATTTTTCTTTGCTCCCTTCCTGTTTATTACCTTCTTCAAAAAGAAGATACGACGAAATGTTTAAATCATAACAGCACCATTGCCATTTGTCAAGCAGATTCGAAACTTAACATATATTTGCACGGATTTTGAGCCGCGTAATACCCTAAAACCCTCAGGGCCCTCCCTAATCGCAAGGCTCACAAGAAGACAATCGATCTCTGCCCACCACCCTCTTCTGAAACCACACCCGCAGACTGTTTAATAGAGGCAGAAGTACACGCCAAATACTTCTATCGTCGGCAAGGAATCAACACGCTTGCCGCGCAATGCTGAAAAGCCTTGCTGCAGAGATACACCCATAGCGACCCATCAGCTTTATAACAAGCATAAAACTAAAATTATAATTTGACGTTGACAGGGACTGGTCACGTATTTCAAACTCAACTAAAAAGACAACAAGCAAAATTAGTACAGACGGGAAGGAAGGCGTCGCATTATGCCAACAATGGATTTTCATGGGAAACGGATCGAGATTGATGGGAGCGGCTACATCATCAATGTGCATGATTGGACAAGAGAACTTGCCGACCACATGGCCAGGATCGAAGGTATCGACATGACCAGAGATCACTGGGAGGTAGTCAATCTTCTCAGGGATTATTATCAGCAACATCAGATCGCGCCGATGATAAAGATGCTGATAAGGGACATAAGAAGAATCATGGGTCCGGAAAAGGGCAACATGAAATATCTTTTTGAACTCTATCCTGATGGGCCTGCGAAGCAGGCCTGCAAAATAGCCGGGCTTCCAGCCCCCACCGGATGCATATAAGCCCTCTCGTTGGTGCAACCGGGCATCCTCTGTGACGCGATCCAAACATGATTTATGCTTCTTTCCCCCAGCTCCCGTTTGCCCATTCCCTCCAATACCAGACGATATCTCCCCTCAGAAGAGATGACAGTGTTATGAGCAGTTTGTGAGACGCCATGCTTCCTCTCTAGGGACGGTGTATGCCGCGGATGAGCGCAGCGTCTGACTGTTTTTCTCTTGTGCGAATAACACATACCCATGGATGGCTTCCGCGGACCTTCTCAAGAAGGTCTTTGTTTTCTTTTTTTGATGGCTTATTCTTGTAAGAGGTACGCAAATGTATTAAATTACAGGAGAAATATATTTTTTCTCAAATGGTGAGGACGAAGCGATGAAAAACTTAAAAAGAGGCCTATGCAGTATTATTCTGTTCATATCTCTAACATTTCTATATTCCTGCGCATCGACAACACTGACCTCTGTGTGGAAAGATGACAATTATCGCATAGGCAATATCCATAAGATCTTGATAATAGTCTTTTCTGAAAAACCTGCCGTCAGACGATTCTTTGAGGATCAGTTCAAAAGCCAGATGGCCCCTTTTGCCATAGATGCAGTTTCTAGCTATACGGTCATTCCTGATGAGAACCTATGGAAAGAGGACGTTCTTGCAGTTCGGGCGGAAGACCTCGGAATAGATGCTGTTCTCATGACACAACTTGTCGATAAGAAAACAGTTCAGTCATATGTCCAACCTGAGACAACGGATATGGATCCAAGTAGTTATTCAGTTGGGTGGCCAGCACATCATTATAGCTATCCCCGGAACACTGCAATGCAAGGCTATACCGTGGAAAATGATGTACTAAGCTTAGAAACAAATTTATACGATGCGAAAACGAATAGGCTGATCTGGTCAGCCTTCTCTAGTACGATTACCGAGGGGGCCAAAGACGAGTATATTAAGTCTTTCATTAGTGTCATAATGAAAAGGCTGTCCGATGATAAGATATTGTGAGCTAGACGTCAATACCGTTAGTAATCATGCCATTCATTAAACCCTTCTGATTATCTCTTTTCAAGATGCCGACCGAGGCAGGATGTCTTTTTCGACCCAATACTGCCCCAGGAGGTAAGCGCTGTCGTCATGGTTGGCGGTAAGCTCAAACAGAATCCAACGATGCGAAAACCAAACGATCAGGTCTTTCAAGGTTGACAGGAAGGGAGAGGAAAATTCTATTTTATATACGCTTAAAGGCTCGTAGGTTAGGGGGAGAGCGCTGCCTTGACACTTCTGCCAGTTCTCACCTTACCCTTTTGTTTAACACGCCAGGAACTCTACAAAATCGGCGAGCCTAACCCTCCGCGCTGTCGGATTCACATCAGAAACAAACAGTGAACGATCACTCGTTGTCTCAACCGCTCCGGGCAACGCCGATGAAGTTCAGGAGGAAGGATTTTAGATCTAATGCCCTTCACCGCCGGTGGCACAATCGGTAGTGGCAGTGCCTCCGGACATGCAAGCATTACTGACTATACCCCCAGACTTGCAATCCGCCTGATCCACAGACCCGCCGTGACACGCGTCTCCACTCCCCCTCGCCAGCTCTCCAAGAGGGACAACCAGCGGGGATGAGTACTTCCTCTTTTCTTCTCCATCTGACATGGCAAAACCTCCTTACTCTCGCTGTATGCCTTTGCCCCGTTCATAAGTGTCCATTATCCTTTTTGTTTGCATTGTTTAAAATATTATAAGAGGATTCACCCAATGTCAAGCACATCCCGGGAGAAAACCACTGACCAACTACAAGTTCATGGGTGAAGAATTAGAGCGTTTAGAATATAATCTCTTCGTCATCCGTATGAAGCCCACATTTCATCCTGGACAGGTAAACAGATCCCTGTCTCTTTGATGCCGGCCATATTCACCCCGGATTGCCATTTGAACTCAACACCTTTTTATTAGAGCTCATCGGTGAAAGATACAGGAAGAAACGAAAAAAATCGATATGAAGCCTTAGACGTGCTTTTTTCGGCTAAAGTACAGGACAAAATCATCGTAGTTATAAACCAGATGTCACTCGCAAGCCTACTTCCTATACTCGAACTTGTGCATTTTTTGCCATAAGTGAAGCGTTAAAGCAGAAATATTCAGTAAGTCAAAAACAGGACGATGCGGATTATGTGTTGTTATCAGGCTTAAGGTCGGTTAATCAATGGTTCCAGGAACTTTTGGTAATTGGTATCTTTTTCTATTAGTTCAATTCCCATTCCATCTTTTGAAGGTATTCCCGCCCTTTCCAGGATCAAACTATAGGGCTCCCTTATCGCTCTTGTCACTCTGCCAGTTAATCTTGATGTCGAGCCATCAGGCAGTTGGAGTATCATTTCAATTATCTTTTCCAGGGCAAGTGGTTTTCTTGTCTTTATGAAGAGGCCATCCAAAGACAAATTTCTACATATCCCTCTGTAAGTCTGACCGTTAGAGGTAAACTCAATGGTACAACGCTTTAGAAATCTTCTTTGCCTTCTCCTTTCCTGTTCCAATTTCCTCATTGTGCTAATCTCCTTGAGCCCGCTAATCCTGCATACATTACAAGAAAACAAGCTTACTCACAGCAGTGGACACAACAAAGACCCTCAAATTGTTAGACTGGGTATCCGCAGGAATAACGAAAAAACTACGGCCATCAGCATTATAAGACAAGGTTGAGCCCACTAACACTTCGCCATCCTTAAATGTCACTTCCACTTTTCGACCAGAAGATTGCTGACCCTCGGCAAAACATTTCTTCTCGTTGTAAGCCGGTTGCCCCGTGAAATCCTTCACAAAGAACACAGCCTTCAGATCTCTTAAATAAACATCAATACCTTTGTCCGTGGGTTGCGACTCAACAGAATGGAGATGAAAGAGAGGCTTGTTAGGAAAGAAATTGTTTGTGTAGCCCTTGATAAGCCTACCATCTGCATACCTAATAACAACTTTTATTGGTTTCATCTTCGTTGTATCCTATCGCTGGAAATCCTTTTGCCGAATACTGTATGTCGTCAGACCTTTTTGGACATATTTTCTGGAATCGAGTTTGCACATTGACGCTGGTCTGACCATCGTTGTTAGTACTCCGTCCGTACAAATTGTACTGCCTCCTATGCTCCATGGTCAACCGTTTCTTTCTCTTCGCTTCGCCGGGTGGCCCTCCCGATCCGGTCTTCAATACACTTTTTCAAGGAATGCCGCAAGTGCTCCAGGGCCTTGGGCTGTACCAAACTGCTCTGAGCAGCAGAGACATCTCAAGCAGCTTAGTGTTACAAAAAAGGAGGGCGTTGATCATGACGATAGAGGCATCGGGAGTAATGAAGCGGTCTTTGCAAAGGGCGCTATCTGATTTGCGATAGAAATCGTATAGCTGATTTACGCTTCACATGTGGACGAGAAGGGCGGGTCAAAATGTCCCGCCCATTTTTTTGTTGTATTTTTTCAGCCAACAATCTTTGTCCAAGGAGAGCATGGTTGTTCGTTCGGTCCAAGACATAATCTTTTTCCTTTGTAAGAATTTCATTCGATGATTTACAGTTATTGTTCTACGTCCAATTTTTTCCATCACCACTAAAGCAAACGTCTTATAGGTTTTGCCTAGGGGTATTTTATTCTGCCGTCTGCCGGAAAGATTCATAGAGTTGTCGCATCTCGCAACTAAACAGTTGTCGGTAAACATGACCTACAAGATTAATGCAGCGCAGGAAAAACGGCGTTGATACCAGGTCCGCCGGTGAGTCAAACGCCATCTGGAATCTTCGACCTCATCATTCTTCTTCGATTCAGCTTGCGCCCATCCACTACGAAAGTGCCATCGCCGATTGCATGAATGGTGCGCTTCTCTTTTCGTGAACTATCAAGGTACGCAGCGATACCCTCGAGCACAACGATATTGTGTTTCTTAATGATATCAATTACTCTGCATTCGATATTTGCCAGACACTCCTTGATTAAGGGCGCCCTGACATGCCTCCCTTTCACGGGAGTCAGCCCGAACTTTTTGAACTTATCCGTGTTGGCTCCCGAACATGTTCCCGCGCCAATAACCTGATCAATCAGGTCAACGGTGGGAATCGAAATTACGCATTCCCTCGATTTCTGAAGAGCAGCGTAGGAATAGTTCCAGGGCCCGGTGGTCATGGCAAATAGCGGCGTAAAGTCTATCACCATAGTCCATGAGATGGTCATCATGTTGTCATTCTTTCCGTCATTTGTTGTAACCAGAACAACCGGGCCTGATTCCATCAGCGTGAACACTTTGCTAATCTGCATCCTTCTCATACCACACACACCCCGTGCTTGTTTGCGTAACGCTATTATATGGTATCAACTTCCCTACTCAGGCAACTACATATTTCTACCAGCATTCTTCAATAATTGCAATACGTTCCACGTGAGTAGTTGCAGGTGAAGTAAAAATCTTGAGATGATCCTGTG
>Ga0187779_10001650_pt1 | contig 13900 bp, 10 predicted proteins | sample 1015_Q2_SP10_10__FD_132435 | JGI IMG/M metagenome (GOLD analysis project Ga0187779, IMG submission 132435) | Tropical peat soil microbial communities from peatlands in Department of Meta, Colombia - 1015_Q2_SP10_10_MG | ecosystem: Environmental > Terrestrial > Soil > Wetlands > Peat | place... | reverse complement strand
TCACGCGTGATGAATCGTACTTGCAGCTTTTCAAAGAGATTGTGCCCCCTGCTGTGAGAAAGTACCGTCCGCAGGTAATGCTTGTCCAGTGCGGTGCTGATTCGCATGTGAATGATCTGCTTGCACACCTTCAGCTAACAACCAAGTCCTACTGTGAAATTGCGTCAATTTGCCACGATCTGGCTCATGAGGTGTCTGGAGGGCGCCTCGTAATCTTTGGTGGAGGAGGATATAACCCATCCAACGTGGCGAGGGCTTGGGCGCTCATAGCGGCGACGCTTGCCGATTTTGTTCCGCCGGAGGACACACCTACCGAGTGGAGACGGCTGTTTGAATCTGTGATCGGCGAAGAGGCTCCGCGTAGGGTCAGTAGTATTGGTGAAGCAGGAAACGCGGCTGACGACGTGTCCACAAGCTACGGTATGGATGTGCTGAAGGATCTTAAGAGCAGAATTCCACTGTTATCCTAACGTTTAGGTTTGGGAGCTTGGCGCGAGAGCTTCCTGAGGTTTGAAGATTCCTGTAATGATGTCTTTTTGAACGCGCAGGTAGTCTTCGGGGGTGCCCACGTCCGCCCAGTATCCTTCATGCCTGTAACCGTAGATGGAGCCTTCACGCATGAGCTTCGGGAAGACGTCTAGCTCCAGAGAAGTGCGACGACCCTTAGATATCTTACCTAATACGGTTGGAGTTATCACGTACACGCCGGCGTTCACCCATGTCTCCGTCGCTATCTGCTTGCGCGGTTTCTCAACAAAGTTAACAACCCTTCCCTCTTCATCAAGTTCTACCGCTCCGAATCTCGTTGGTGTTGCAGATTTTGCGAGAACAACTGTTGCGCTGGCATTCGTCTTCTTATGCGCGTAAATTAACTTGTCAAGATCCAATTCTGAAAAGATGACGTCGCCATTCAATGTAAGAAAATCAGAGCCTATCATCGACTCAGCGTTCTTAATCGCGCCGCCCGTGTCAAGCGGTTCTTTCTCGAAGCTGTATCTCAGTCGAATTCCCAGTCTATGTTCGTCAAGGTACCGGACAATCTGCTCTTGCAGAAATCCAATCGCGAGAATGATCCTGTCAAATTCGAATCGTTTCAAGTATTGAATTTGATATTCTAGAAGAGCTTGGTAGCCGATAGGTAAGAGCGGTTTTGGCGTCGAAAACGGAATAGGTCTGACCCGGGTTTCGAGTCCGCCGCAGAGAATGATCGCGGTCCGCTCGGGTCTGAACTGTTCTACGCCCAGCTTCAGCAGAAATTCAGCGGTCTCCGATCGGTTCCTGAATCTGCTGCCATCAACAAGCAAATCCACTTTTCGCATTAGAGACGGGTCAAGCGTCATGCTGTAACGGCGTTTCATGATCAGGCAGTATTACCTGATAGGATTTAATTGTATTACTGTTGGGGGGGGTCTTTCGGGGTCTAAAATTGCCGATTTGTAGCCCATGTGGTGGACGTTAGAGCCAGGGCTTCGTGCAACTTGAACGCGAATAGTCATCCGCAGGGGGATTCGGGTTAAGCTTCACGTGATTCGGGTCACTTGTTCTCGTTGCGTTGTTTTCTTGCAGCGTCGAGGACGACCCTGTGTTCTATTTGGGCCACGGAGCGCCTCGTATGCACTATCACATCAGGGTTCACTGACATGCTGTCGATGCCTGCTTCAACTAGGAACTTGGCGAATTCTGGATATACGCTTGGAGCTTGACCGCAAATGCTTACGGTCTTTCCGAACTTGTGAGCAGTATCAATCAGGCTCTGTATAGCGCGCTTGACCGCCAAGTTTCTCTCATCGAACAACGGCGCTAGGACCTCATTATCCCTATCTGCCCCCAGAATCAGCATCGTAAGGTCATTGCTTCCGATTGAGAATCCGTCAGCCCCGGCCTTGCAGAACTCATCCGCGAGGATTACGTTGCTTGGGATTTCCGCCATGACCCAGAGTTTGAAGTCTTCCGTCTGAACTAACCCTTCCTGGCGGAGGAGTTCGCGAATCTTTACGAACTCGTCAACGGTTCTGTTGAATGGGATCATGCACCACAGATTCCTCATGCCCATCTCATTTCTGACCCGTTTGACTGCGGCAATTTCAAGCCTGAAGGCTGGTTCGAACCGTGGGTCAGTGTATCTGCTTGCTCCGCGCCATCCGATCAGCGGGTTCGCTTCGTTAACGCCACCCTCATACTTCTCTCCGCCTTCGAGTTTTGCGTATTCGTTTGTCTTGAAGTCGCTGAATCGTAGAACTACGGGTCGAGGGTAGAATGCTCTGCAGATCGTTTCAAGTCCTGCTGAAAGCTTGCCAACGAACTCCTCGGGATGTCCGCTCTCGATGAGCATCATGGGGTGTTTCTTGACGTGATCGCTGACAATGAATTCCATTCGCAGTAGGCCTACGCCATCTACGGGCATCTGTGCAATTTTATCGGCAAGTTCTGGTTCGCCCAGGTTTACGAATATCTTGGTTCCAGTGACTGTTGGATCAACGAATCCAGCCAGCCCGTCACCTGATACGCGTTGATCCTGCTTGGGTGGTTCGAGGACTATCCCCTCATAGACCATGCCCATCTTCGCGTCCACAGTGACTTCTCTGCCTGTTTCGAGAACTTTCGTGCCGACTTTGGTTCCCGTAATGCAGGGGATGCCCATCTCGCGGCTGACGATTGCGGCGTGACATGTCATTCCGCCAGCGTCCGTAACGATTGCCTTAGCCTTCTTCATGGTGGGGACCCAGTCCGGCGTTGTCATTTCAGTTACCAAAATCTCCCCCTCTTTGAATTCGCTGACATTCTCTACCGACAAAATGACGTGCACTCTTCCTGCGCCGACTCCAGGGGCTGACGGTAACCCTTTGAGGATAACTTTCCTTTCGGTGACGACGGCTTTCGTTTCGACTGGGCTCTTCTTTAATGACCAAACTGTTTCCGGCCGCGCTTGCAGGATTAACAGTTTGCCGGTTTGCTTGTCAAGGCCCCATTCAATGTCCATTACCCTTCCATAGTGCTGTTCGATGGTCAAAGCGTACCGAGCCAGTTCCGTTATTTGTTCATCCGTGATCACTTGCCTGTCTTTCAATTCAGAAGGAACCTTCCTCTCTTCTGTTCCGCCACCGGTCTTCTGAGCAAGCATGATCGTCTTAGTGGGGATCGTCTTCTTAGTGATCTTCAATGTTCCTTTATCAACGTAATAATCGTCTGGAGTAACACTCCCCTTTACCACGTACTCTCCCAGACCGTAGGACGCTTCCACCAAGATAACCGAGTCATCACCATTTGTCGGATCCATTGTGAACATTACTCCGCTCGATTCCGAGTAGCACATCATCTGCACTATTGCGGAAAGAGCGACGTCCATATGCTTGAAGCCTTTCTGGACTCGGTAGAAGATCGCTCGGTCAGTGAACAGGCTCGCGTAGCACTCCTTCACGCTCGAGATTACGTTCTCTGCCCCGGTAACGTTCAAGTATGTTTCCTGTTGACCAGCGAAACTTGCGTCCGGCAGGTCCTCAGCGGTCGCTGAGCTGCGGATGGCGACGAAAGGATTCTTCACCTTCTCATGAGAGGCCAGCTCCTGATAAGCCTGAACAATCTCCTTCTCAAGGTCCTTAGGCACCCTTGACGAAGTGATCAACCCTCTGATCTGCGCTCCCACCTTCTGCAACATGACAGTGTCATTAGAATCGGTCAGAGGCTTGAGCGCGTCAGCTATCTTATTCTCAATCCCATTCTCGCGTATGAACAATCTGTAAGCATCGGCAGTTAAGGCGAATCCGTAAGGCACGGGAACCTTAGTCTTGGAAGTCATTTCGCCAAGGCTCGCGGACTTGCCGCCCACTATCGGGACGTCTTCTTTTGAGATCTCGTTGAACCAGAGTAACAGTTTAGAAGTCACTATTCTTTCACCTGATCGTATGTTTTCCTCGAACCCAGATGGGGTAATATCTAACTACTATAGTTACCAGAATTGATAATCTGGAATTCCACGCGTAACGATTCACATATCGAAAAAACCCTACGCAACTTCAGAGTTGATGAATCTGCGAACTCAAAGGTCAAATTCCATTGATCCGCGAACATAGCGAGTGGCCCATAGCGCTCACACGATCGTCAAATCGGCAGCTTGAGATCATTTAACCGAGATTTATCTAGCAGAAGATTACAGAGCTGAACTCACACAACTGTGTCAGCGTGAGGTTAAGATAATGTACGTTTACCTCTTCGAAGAAGGAAGCACGAAGCTCAGGAGCCTCCTCGGCGGAAAAGGTGCTGACTTAGCAGAGATGACGGCACTGGGATTACCAGTGCCACCAGGATTAACAGTGACGACGGAAGCCTGCAACTATTACAGTTCACACAATTTCAATTTCCCCCCGGGACTAGAACAGGAGATTATGAATAAGCTCCGATTAGTTGAGGCCAAGGTTGGCAGGGTTTTCGGGGACGCTAACAACCCGCTCCTCGTATCCGTCCGATCCGGGGCCCCAATCTCCATGCCAGGTATGATGGATACTGTTCTCAATCTTGGACTCAACGACACTACCGTCCAAGGCCTAATTCGTCAAACTGACAATGAGAGATTCGCATACGATGCATACCGCCGTTTCATCCAGATGTTCGGGAAAGTGGTGATGGGTGTCAGAGGAGATGAATTCGAATCCATAATCAGGCGCCACAAGGAATCATTGAAGGTGGAATCCGACGTCCAGTTGGACTCTAATACTCTACGGACCCTCACACGTGAGTTCAAGGAGCTGATCAAGAAGAGAACGGGGAAGGATTTCCCTGACAATCCTCAAACCCAACTGCGAATGGCCGTTGCAGCGGTCTTTCAATCATGGAACGGTCAAAGAGCCAAAGTGTACCGGCAGGCAAACAAGATATCCGACACGCTCGGCACCGGCGTCAACATCCAGACAATGGTCTTCGGGAACATGGGCGCGGATTCAGCAACTGGTGTCTGCTTCACGCGCAACCCTTCAACCGGGGAACGAGTATTCTTCGGAGAGTACCTCATCAATGCACAGGGAGAAGATGTCGTAGCCGGAATTCGCACGCCAAAACCTATCGCGGAGTTACGTAGCGACCTAGGTGACACTTATCATGAGCTGTCCCACGTTTGTGAGCTTCTTGAAGAACACTTCAGAGACATGCAGGATATCGAGTTTACAATAGAAAAGAAGAAACTGTATCTACTCCAAACCAGGTCAGGTAAACGGTCAGCCACCGCCGCCATCAAGATAGCAGTGGACATGGTCTCCGAGAAGCTGCTGACGAAAGAACAAGCACTCATACGAATTTCACCGTCACAAATAGAACAACTAGTTCACCGCCAAGTTGATCCCAGCAGTCGAGCAAGACCAATTGCTACTGGCCTACCTGCATCCCCTGGTGCCGCTACGGGAAAAGTGATCTTCGACACTGATCAAGCCCATCAACTAGGGAGCGCAGGAGAAAGCGTCATCCTTGTGAGAGAAGAAACCGCGCCAGAAGATATACACGGCATGATTGCCGCGAGAGGCGTCTTAACTAGTCGAGGAGGAATGACCTCCCACGCCGCAGTAGTCGCCCGAGGGATGGGAAAACCAGCGGTTGTTGGATGCGAACAAATCAAGATAGACCCTGCATCACATGTGTTCATTACTCGTAAAGTCACGGTCACAGAGAACGATATCATCACGATCGACGGAACAACAGGAAACGTACTCTTGGGGGAAGTTCCTACAATCGAGCCTAAACTAAGTCAGGAAGCAGAGAAGCTGCTTGGATGGGCAGATGAAATCCGCAAACTCGGAGTTCGAGCCAACGCCGACACACCAGAAGGTGCAGCAAAAGGCCGCGGATTCGGCGCAGACGGCATCGGGCTATGCAGGACAGAGAGAATGTTCAACGCTCAAGATCGTTTACCCATCGTCCAGCAAATGATCCTTTCAGACAGCGACGCTGCTAGAGCAAGCTCACTCGAAAAACTCAAACCATTGCAGAAGAACGACTTCAAAGAAATCTTCCGTAACATGCACGATCTGCCCGTCACAATAAGACTATTAGATCTACCGCTTCATGAGTTTCTTCCGAAATACGAAGAGCTCGTACGCGACGTCGCTGAACTCAGAACCAGAGAATCCAACGAAACACTGACATCGAAAGAACGAATCCTACGCAAAGTAATCACCCTGACCGAACACAACCCGATGCTGGGGCACCGAGGATGTAGACTAGCCATCAGCCATCCGGAGATCTACGAAATGCAGACCCGAGCAATCTTCGAGGCCGCCGCAGAACTTCTCAAGGAAGACGTGAAAGTCCGCGTCGAAATAATGCTACCCCTCGTAGGCGAAGCAAACGAAATCAGATTCCTAAGAGAAAGAGTCGCATCAGTGGCAGATGAAGTCCTAACTCGACTCAACGCGAAAGTCGAATACAAGATCGGAACCATGATAGAAGTGCCAAGAGCCGCGCTTACCGCTGACGAAATCGCGAAGTACGCTGACTTCTTTTCGTTCGGAACCAATGACCTTACACAGGCAACCTTCGCGTTCAGCAGAGACGACGCGGAAGCGAAATTCTTCAAAGACTACTTCGACAAGCAAATCCTTGCTTCTAACCCGTTCGAGGTACTCGACCGAAGGGGCGTCGGCAAATTAATGCGTTTCGCGGCTGAAGAGGGAAGGAAAGTCAACCCGTACCTTAAGGTCGGTATCTGCGGCGAACACGGAGGCGAACCGAGCTCAGTTGAGTTTTGCCACGAAATCGGCCTCGACTACGTCAGCTGTTCGCCATACAGAGTTCCCATCGCGAGACTAGTCGCCTCACAAGCCGTTGCACGCGGCAGAGTCGCACAATCACAAGAGAACAAATGACGGCAACTGGTGCTCACGCTGCCAGAGTCAGAGACTAGACCGGTTGTAAGTGGAGTCCGAGGATGTGTCGCGTCCAGCCACTACCTAGCCACTGAAGCCGGATTCCAAATCCTAACCAAAGGCGGTAACGCGATTGATGCCGCTGTCGCATCAGGGTTTGCGCTACACGTAGTGGAACCTCACATGAACAGCATAGGCGGAGAGTGCCCCATCCTCGTCTACTCAGCAAGAAGCAGGAGAACCTACGCCATCTCCGGCCAAGGAACCGCACCTCGAAAAGCCACCTTAGACTACTTCGAAAAGAACCGAATTAAGATAGTCCCTGGCGACGGATTACTCCCCGCAATGGTCCCATCATCCTTCGATGCCTGGGTCACATGCCTCAGCAAATTCGGAACAATGACCCTCAAGGAAGTAATGGCCCCAGCCATTCTGTACGCGCAGAACGGAATCGTCGTCAACCATCACCTACACGCGAAAATTCGCCAGCACGCCCGAAGGTTCTCCTCCGAATGGCCTTCAACTGCAAAGATCTTCCTCCCAAACGGTAAAGTGCCCAAGGTGGGCCAAGTTATCAAACAATCAGACTTGGCGCGAACACTACGAAACCTCGCAAAAGCCGGAAGCCTCGAGAAGGCCAGGGAAATCTTCTACTCGGGCACCATCGCGAGAAGGATCATAGAATTCATCGCAAACCACCCGACTCGTGACTCAACCGGCACCCTACATACAGGACTCATAGACACACAGGACATGGCAGAGTATCAGACCAGGCTGGAGGAAACGGTCACCGTTGACTGGAAAGATCTCAAAGTCCACAAGTGCGGAGCATGGAGCCAGGCTCCGGTCTTCCTACAGCAATTACGACTGCTGGAAGGCTTCGAGCTAACTCAACTCGGGCACAATTCAGTGGACTACGTTCACATAATAACGGAAGCCGCCAAACTTGCGTTTGCTGATAGGGCTGCATTCTACGGCGACCCTCTCTTCTCCGAGATCCCACTCGGCCATTTACTCTCGCGAGGTTACGCCCGGGAACGACGCAGGCTAATAGACATGCGGAGAGCATCATTGAAACTGAGGCCAGGAGAAGGAACAGTTCATGTCGAAACCAAAATCAAATCTGGAAAGCCCTCAGGCGACACATCCCACGTTGACGCCTGCGACTCTGAAGGCAACATGGTCAGCGCCACACCAAGCGGAGGGTGGATTTACAGTTCCCCCATAATTGAAGGCCTAGGATTCGCGTTGGGTACACGAGGGGAAATGTTCAGCCTCCGCAAAGGACACCCGAATTGCATCGCCCCACGTAAGCGCCCGAGAACAACACTCTCCCCGACCCTCGTAACATCCAATAACCTTCCCGTGCTTGCTTTCGGAACACCAGGCGGAGATCAGCAAGATCAGTGGACCCTGCAATTCTTCCTGAACGTTACCGAGTTTCATATGGACCTCCAGAGCGCAATAGACTCAGCGACTTTTCACACCACGCACTTCCCAAGTTCATTCTACCCCAGACAAGCGCATCCTGGCGAACTCCACTTGGAGGACAGGATTACGACGAGAGTCGTGGGCGGACTCAGACGGCGAGGACATAAAGTGGTCGTTGAGGGTGGATGGTCGAACGGTAAGGTCACAGCGGTCTGCATCGACCATTCAAGCCGAGTCACGAGCGCTGCTGCGTCATCTAGGATGCAGTCCGCTTACGCTCTGGGTTACTAGTTACCCATTGTTCAAACACTCAGCGTTGGAAACTGACGAGCAGCAACTCTATGAAAACACTAGCAACGCTTGCGAGAATAGTGTAGTAAGTCAGCGATCCTGCCCAATCATATCGGTAAAAATGGTGCAATAGTCCAAAGAACGCAGCTGCAAGAAACAAAACTAACGGAATGCGCACGAGTAGAGTCTTCGCTGATCCTAGCATCTTTCCCTGCGGCAAGCATCATCCAGAATTCTACTGAGATTCGTATAATATTAGATACTTCGCTTCATTCGCCTCAATTTGGAAATTGGGTTTCGTATGGTTCTTCAACAGCAAATCAAGCTAAATTGTCGGGCGGAGATTCATCGCTGCTCGTCATTGCTGTTATCATGAGATAGCGTAGTAATATTCCGGCCCAGTGGAGCTTTCTCTGAGTTTACCAACAACCAGTTTTCTCGCTCGTAAACCCTCTAACGTAGCATGGATCACCCGGTCCGCATCAGGATGACGAATCAAAGCGTTAGGGTCAATTCCCACTGTGGTCTCCATAGGAGTGTAGGCAGATTGCGGGTTCTTCCGGAGGAAAGTGAGAACTTGCTCCTCCAACGTGGGGTCCATCTGCCTTAGTTTTTCAAATTCGCCCTTAGATAGCGGCAACCTTACTCGAAGACCTATTTGCGGACTGCGGCTTAAGAATCCTTCCAAGTATTACGGTACTTTTCAACCTCTGAAGCACAAACCAATACCAAGAAAGGGACCGGCGTGACCAAGGACATGTTTCAGAGGAAACTCGGTTCAGGAACATTCAGCTACGGTCCTGACACACCGAGATAATGTCTAGTTCGTTGGTGGTGGGCCGGGAGAGATTTGAACTCTCGACCACCTGCATCGACCATTAACATAATGTGTGTCAGGCAGGTATCCTAACCAGACTAGACGACCGGCCCAGTGTTCGCGCTCAATACTGGTTCAAGGAAATAAAGCCTACGAAGGCCCCAAGATTCACAAACAATCGGAAGGTCTTTGAGCACGCTTCAAGATGACTTTCGACCTGTCGAACTTGAAAGCGGTATACAATCGTATAATGAAGTTTGATAAGCGAGTTCGGTTCGCTGCTCTCGTCGATAGTAAAGGAAGAATTCTGGATGGCGGGATGAGGGAGAGTGTTCAACCTATTGAGCCTCTTGAGAGAACCCCGCATTTGATCGCAAAATTGGTCTCAGCACAGAAGGCAGGCTCGCTGGTTGAGTTCCTGGGGAAGCATGAGTACTCAATCCTTGTTCACGAAGAGGTCCTTGCAATCATCTTTCGGTCGAGGAGGAAGTTCGTGCTAATCACTACTGATCGGAAGCTGCCTTTGACTAAGGTTGCGGGACTTCGGAAGCTAGCTATGGTGTGGGAGCAGGACTGATTTCGAGCTATCTCGTGTGAGTGTTCTTCTCAAAGATAGATTTGAAGTAAGTCTTCGGAAGGTCCCACAGCATCACTCGCTTGCTGTGGCGCATTGAGTCGTACATGAAGCAGATGTGTGTGCAGAAGCATTTGTCGTTAGCCACGCTCTTGACTTCGTTCTTACGTGCGGCTGAGGTCCAGAACTTCTTGAAGTTCATATCAACCTCCCTGAGGTTCCCGATCGGTTTCCGCAACTCGCAAACTCTAACGTCACCGTTATAGTCGATCACGATTGATGTTCGACCCGCGGTGCATGGCATCTTCCAGTTTGTTTTGTTCACGTAGTTTCGGTATTGGGTTTCATAGCTGAAACGGTAGCCTGCCTTCCAGTACGCTCTTCTGGCCCAATCCGATAGTGCGGAGCGGTTATTCATGCTTCGGGAGGTGGATACGTACTCGTCGTTAATTGGAATTAGTTCGCTGTAGATGTTCTTGAGGGTTCCTGGACTCACTGTCTTGAGTTTTGGGTCCATTGGGTCACCGCGTATGATTTGGAAATAATGTCCGTCGACTTCACGACGCTCCCTGAAGGAGTGTGCTAGTTCGACGATCTGGTTCTCATTTTCGACAGTTATTACTGAATTGATGAATAGTGTCAGATTCGGATGTGCTTTCTTCAACCTGTTCAGCTCGGCGAGCGTGGTTAGTGAGCTCTCGAAGTTGCCGGGGACACCTCTGATCTGGTCATGGGTCTCCTTGAATCCGTCAATCGATAAGTCCACTTCCAGCTGAATGTTTGAGCAGTAATTCAGGATCTTCTCGACCATCGCTATTGTTTGTGCTGTTGGGAGGCCGTTTGTTGGTATCCTCACGTCCCTTATGCGGTTGTTTCTGAAAAAGAGGAGTACAATTTCCGCAAGGTCTCTTCTTAGGAACGGTTCCCCTCCTGATATCCAGAGGTCGCTGAATTGTGGCATGGATTCGGATAGTTTCCTTATCTCGTCGAATCTCATGTCGCCTTTCTTGTTGAGCTTCGACCAGTAGAAGCAGGTTCGGCAACGTGCGTTGCAAACTGAGGTGACGAAGAGGATTACTAGATCCAGCCGTTTTACGAAGAGAGGTTTCAGGAAAGCTTCACGATGTGGCAAACTTCAACTTCCTCAAGCTGTACCTTTGCCCTCTCCACTCAATCTCTCGTGTTGTAATCGATTTGAGTATGCAGAATGTCATAATCCAAGGTACGATGATGCTTGTTAAACTCACCCTCGAACTGAATTTTCCGAACTCTTGGTTCGCCCACGGTAACGCCCGCTTGAATGTTGCAATTCTGGAGTGACTTCGAATGATACCCAACGGCGTAGGAGTGAGAAGCAGGATTGCTGGAATGAACCATGAGGGCGTAAGGAAGAATCCCAGTAGGAGCGCAACGATGCCGAGGACGAAGATTAAGTTGAAGAAAGCGTAGGTTACCAGCGCGTAACTCCAAAGCTTATGATGGTAAGTTCTCGTTAAAGCGGTTTGGCTGGTTGCCCATTCCATGAGCTTCGAGCGAGTTATGTTCTTTGTGGACGTGACGACAGTACATTGAGGCAGGAAGAGCGTACGGTACGCATGGGCCCGTAATGCAATGTTCAAGCTAAGGTCGTCGCTTACCGCGTCCTCCCAGATTTCGTTAATGTGAATTTGATTCAACGTTTCCGAACGGAGTGCCATTGCTCCTCCCCATGGGAAATTGTACTTCTCATCGAACATGAGGTTTGAGCCTGACGCGTTCCAGGCGCACTGAACCTCAGACCAGAATCCTGTTGCGAAATACCACCTAAACCCGGTCGTCGCCCCAATCGAAAAGTCACCTAGCGGATCCACCAGGTCACGTAACCAAGAAGTGTGTACAGTAGCGTCACTATCAATGAAAGCGTAAACCTGAGCGTTACCTTCATCCTTTTCAAGCGCCGTGAGTAATGCTGATACTTTGCCGCTCGCCTTTGGATGCTGGGTTGAAGTGAGAAGTTCTGCATTGGGTCCGGAGTGGGCACTTAGGATTTTGCTTGCGATTCCATATGCAGGGTCGCTCTCCGAGTCCGTTACAATCATAAGGTTGTAGTTAGGGTAATTCTGCGCTAACAGAACTAAGATATTTCCTTCTAAATTAGGCTCACACCCTTTACATGGCAAGATGACGCACACTTTAGGTAGGAATCCTAATCTTCGGCGCACTAGGGATTCGAGAGTTCGACGAGTAAACCTTCTGCCAAGAATAATAGAATACGCTGCTGCAAATGTGGCTAAGAATCCTAGAAGTAGAAGGATGCCGTAGCCGATTTCCACGACGGTTGCTAACATTGAGGTTTACTAAGCTTCAACGACTTCGCATTTCACTTGCTTCAGTAACTCAGTAGCTTTTTCCGTGTCCACCTTAAGAGTGTACAGTTGCCGAGGTGTACGAAGCTTAAGCTTCACAACGTCCTTGGACCTCTTAACTCGGCATTCAAGTGCCTTCTCAGACATCTTAACAAATTCGTCTGCGTCAGTAATTTCCCTAGGCAAGTGAGATCACGATTTTCGACTACAATAGACTGTGATATAAATCTGAGACGGTCAGCCTTCGAAGACCAGTAACTCCTCCTCGTATCGTCTTCCGTCAACAACTGAGCCAGGGGGTTTCATGTTAACGTGTCTTGATGAGAGTAGTTGTTCCAGTTTCTCGTTTGCCACTTCACTGGTGAAGGCTGTGAGAAGGTTAAGGGGGACGTCTAATCTGAGTGGGCGTGATGGGATAACGTGCCGGGTTACCTTGTGTGGCAGGAGTCGGCCTGAGTCTGCTGTCTGCCTAATCTCCGCCTTAGTGAATATGGGAACCGGGATGACAAGGTTCGCTTTCGAGTTAGGTTGAGTAATTGTATCATCAGCTGCGTACTCACACTTGAACCCCCGCGCGGAAATGGACTTTTCAATCCTTACTGCCAGTTGAGCTTTGGAGAGTCGTTCCATCTCCTCTGTGATGTGAAATTCGGACGTACTCGTTATGATGACGGCGTTCGTGAGATCAGACTGGCTGACTCTCGCCACTCGCTCGAACTTTCTATCGACAGCCTCAAGTGCTTCTGCAGCCAACGCGTCTGGTTGGGCGGCGTTGAAACAACGGTACCAGGAACCTACGCTGAGCCTCACATCATCATAATCCACCAGACAGACCGGAGCTCTTTGACAGGAAAGTTTCCTCAGAGCGTTGAATCGGTGCATTCCATCCAGAATCACCATAGACTTCTTATCGACCATCAACGGGTCGCGAACTTCGTTCTGAACCTGAATTGCCGTAGCGAGTTCCGTGACCGCTTGTTCGATGATCTCCTCGTGCGGTTTGAGATATTCAAGATCGGTTAGAGTTATTCGGAAGGAGATTGTGGACGAATTAATGTCCATCCGAGTCCCGACATGTCAGCCACGTTTAGCGTGACCTCTAAGGGTTGCGGAAAACTACTCATGTTGAAAAATAGGTTTGAAAGTAAAGAACGAAGGAGCGGTGTCGTCCAACGAGTTACTTCGTGAACTTCGTCATCTTAGTGCCACAGGTCGGGCAAATCGCACGCATCATGTTACGACCCTTAGCCGTCTTTTCCATCGTTGTCTGATCATCGGGCACTGTCTTCTTCTCCTTACATTTCACGCAGAACATTTCAGCCAATCAATATTCCCTCCCCTTTCTGAATAGATTGAAGTTAGCGAATAGCTAAGCCATAAAAGCCTTTCCGACATGATGAATAGTGATAATTCGCAGCAACTTTCGAAGATAAACGGGTTTTATCCATAAAACGATGAGACCATATGCAAGTTCTTCACGTCGTTTACGGGAGGCAATAGGGTTGTCTGCGCGAAAACTAGTCTCGATAATTGGGACTGGAAAACTTGGCAGCGCGGTAGCTCTGCAAGTTGCCAGCAGAGAACTTGCTGACCT
>Ga0187779_10001648_pt1 | contig 13903 bp, 15 predicted proteins | sample 1015_Q2_SP10_10__FD_132435 | JGI IMG/M metagenome (GOLD analysis project Ga0187779, IMG submission 132435) | Tropical peat soil microbial communities from peatlands in Department of Meta, Colombia - 1015_Q2_SP10_10_MG | ecosystem: Environmental > Terrestrial > Soil > Wetlands > Peat | place... | reverse complement strand
CATCCGTAACCACAAGCGTCGTTGGCTGTTGAAGGGGCTTTATTTGCGTTCGTGCCAGGACAATTGCATTCACCTGGACGGAAGTGGAGAACGAGCCTGCCACCACATCAGGAAGTGGGACCGCAGGAACTGAAAGAAGGGCCACGGCAACGATTAAAGCTGCCCGTACGAGCTTCTTTTGAAGAAAGCCTACTACCGTTTTCCCCTCGGAGCTACGGTGTCTCACTTCGATTAGGCTTTTGATTTCAATGTCTTCCGCAGGCGATTCCATACTTCACCTAGATCTATTTCAAAAACCTTCGCCTTCTGCACGCATTTACACTGCGATCTTCAGTGGGCTTGTCCAATTCAACATCTTCTTATTATTATTCAATCACAACTTTATATCCTGGTCAAGGAATGTCAGGATCGTAAATAACCGATGGGGCTCTGTGATACTTTCGACCCAAGACTTCGGCATCCACCGGTTTTTGCCTTTCCGGACCTGCTTCCTGTTGACCTCCAGGGAAGCACGGAAGAGCAAGAATCGGGATATTTTTTTCTGGAGAAAATCGGGAAAGTAAATAAAGCCTTATAATTTTAAAATAATTGCCATGCCTCGACTTGTCAAGATGCATTTCAGGGTATTTTTAGGGTATCGTGAGAATATAAAAATGGCTTTTTGCCCAGGCCCCTCAATTTTGTCCGGCCATCCCGTAAACGACCCATCAAATCATCTTGAGACGGTCCTGTTTTGCCGCTTGAAAGCAGAGGAATGAGTACGACGTGCCAGATGGCAGAATTGACGGGAAGGTATTCAAACTCATACGGCGATTAAAATTGTGCCCATCTGGATATGATTAAAGAAGAACCTGTGCTGAAGCATAGGAAGAGAAACTGGTGATCGATCCTACGTGTTACCTCGTTGTGTGCTCTGCGTTCTCTGGGAGAATATTGCTGAGATATATCTCTTTATATAAACGTACAGGATCAAAAGGCTGAAGCTTGACATTAAAGCTGGCAATGTTGGCCGGCCATTCCATGAAACGTATCTCAAAACGCACCGTGCCTTTGGGCGGAATGGAGACTCCAGGCCCATGCAGGTTCTTTTCTTTGAGTTCCTCGACATTCACGTCGCGCTTTGCCAAGACTTCATAGTCTTTCTTCGTATAAAGTTGTTTGCCGTTCCACATCCTTGCGCTGTCAAGAACCCTGCCTCGGGCATCCAGCACATCAACGACTAAATACCATTCAGGCCGCTCCTCGTTCGTTGTATTCTCTATCACGCCGCTGACGATGTAATCCTGGTTCGCGTCCACAGATCCCGTGGCAGTTGTGATCTGCAGCCCCTGCGGTAACGTCATGCCTTTGACCGTTTCTCCATTCTCCTTCGAAGCCGGCTGCATGTATAGGTAAACGCCATACCCCACTGCATAGAGAATGAGGAATATCAGGATCAGGTTAAAGTATTTCCTACCAAATGATTCTTTCGTGATAGGTGCCCTTCTCGATCGCGGCCGAGAAGGCGGAGAAGATTTTCTTTCCTCGGTCCTTGTATGCTGATGTTCAACGGTTGATTTATTTGTCCCTGATTGAACCGCATTCCTGGAAGGGCTTTCTAAATGTGTCTTCACGGACTCATATGCGCCGTTTATTTCCTTTAACTTCTCTTCGGCTTTCTTTTGCAGAGATGGATTGTGAGAAAAGCGGTCGGGGTGCCATACTTGGACCAAATCTCTATACGCGCTCTTCGCATCCTCTAAAGAAGCGCCGGGCTTAAGACCAAGAATTTCATAATTTCGCTTCATGTCAGCCATAGAGAATCCCTGTCACGGGTCAACGACTGTAAGTGCATCGCAGGCTTCACATCATTTCCAACTTAATGACCGTGATACGGTGTATTTAAACAGTTTCCGAATATATTTTACCACAGATGTGGCCGATGTTAACCGGTCCAAATATGCGGAGATTCAAGCGAGGCTTCGGTCCGCGGCAGACAAGTTCGGTTCCCGCGCCTTTTTGCCAGATAAAAAAAGCCCTCACGAGAAGGTCGTAAGGGCTTTTTACTGCTTGATAATGACATCCTACTTTTTGTGGCACTTTGCACAGTTGTCCTTGATGGCGAATGCCTTGGTCCCGTTGTGGCAACCGCCGCAGAACTTACCGGCCTCCATGTCCTTCATGGTCATCATATCGCCGCCCTTTTTCATCTTGAAAAGACCGGACTGATGGCAATCAGCGCATTTTGCAGCCTTGTGAGCGTCGCCACTGAAAACCACCTTGCCGCCCTTCTCAAACTCGAGCGTCTTGCCCGGGCCGACCGCAAAAGCCGACGCTGCGAGCACGAAGACTACCGCTATTGCTATTACTACGGTAAAAATCTTTTTCATTCTATGTCTCACCTCCTTTCATCGTGGTATGATCCTAGTCATCAGCTGCATCTTCGAACCACACAGAAATACTGTACGCCAGCAGAAGCCAAGATGAGAGCGGTTCAAGAGCAGTTCATAGAATTATAAATATTTAATGAAAGAAAGAGTTACTCGCGGTTTTCTAAGCTTCACGTGGCAGATGCTGAACGCATCGGTTTCATTTTTTCTGTTCACAGAACGTGTACAGCAAAATTGACAAGCTAATAATAATGGAGAAATGCACAGATGTCAAGTTACAAATGTAATATTTATGCTTATGCAGAGCATCAAATCTACGTTCATGATAGAATATATTTAATCCCTTAGTTTTACCGGACAATAAATAAAAAACCCCCACGGAATTTCCGCGGGGGTTTCTCTGCTACCGTATAATGACATCTTACTTCTTGTGGCACTTGGCGCAGTCGCCGGCATCCTTGACGCCGAAAGCCTTGGTACCATTGTGGCAGGCACCGCAGAACTTACCGGCCTCCATATCCTTCATGGTCATCGTGTCAGCGCCCTTTTTCATCTTGAAAAGGCCGGACTGATGGCAATCAGCGCACTTGGCGCCCTTGTCAGCATGGGCCTTGCCGTCAAAAACCACCTTGCCGGGGGCACCCTTGGCTTCGAACTCTACGGTCTTACCGGCCGGAACTGCGAAAGCCGAGACGGAGAGAACGAATGTTACAACTACTACGATCGATATCGCGAGGAGCTTTTTCATTATGAGTTTCACCTCCTTTCATCGCTAGATATTAAAACGTCACTCTATCAGACACCCGGAGCATCGGAAGGTTTAATTTCTTCTTCAGCCCGGAACCAACCTCTTACAGGAACGCTTGCGGGCTCCGGTATTCATGGCATGAGACACAGTCCTTCTTTGCAGACGCCTCTGTCACCCGCCACATATGGGGCTTATGGCAGTCCCTGCACTGCATATCCATGTTGAGGTGGACCTTGTGCCTGCCGATCTTTGGCGTGCCCTGATGGCAACGCAGGCAATCCTCATTTTTCGGTTTGACCTTTCCCGCAGTGTGCGGCTTGTGGCATTCGTAGCAGTAGAACTGCATGGGCGACGCTTGGGTGAACTGAATCTTATTCGCCTTTTTTATGACTGATGGATCTGGCGGGAAGAACTTCACATCCATGGTAGCGTCCTCTTTGAGCTGCTTGCGGATGTTCTCGTCAGTGCTGTGGCAGTAGAGACATTTTAATCTCCCCGGCTTGAGGTCCTTGGTCCGGTCCGTGTGACAGTTGATGCACGCAAGCCCGCCCATGCCCTCACCGTGTACCTGTTTGTTCTTGTGACATTTGGCGCAGAATTTTTCCGTGGGGAGGAAGTGGTGCAGACCGCTCTTATCAGGTTTCACTTCGCCGTGGCATTCGGTGCATTCGATCTGCTCCATATACACATGCTTGGCATGAAACAGCGACTTGTTGATCCGCGCCGCCTTCCCCGCTTCGGTATGGCACTGGTTGCAGTATTTCGAGCTCACGATGACCTGGCCTTTATGCCGTTCTGGAACCGAGTTCGGCCTGTGAAGCACAAAACTGATGAGGAGCTGGTTCTGTTCAGGGATGGTAAGATGGTGACATTCATGGCAGTTCAATGTCTTGTGTTCGCTCTTTGCCCAGCTGTCGTATGCGGGCTGCATCAGATGACAGCCGACGCAAAATTTGGGGTTGTTCTGGGTGAAATCATAAAACTTGTACGCAACGAAGCCGCCGCCAAAAAAAATGACCGCGATCAATGCAATGATGAGGATCTTCGCCTTCAAGGCGATAGGTTCTTTTAATCGTTCGCGGATCGCGGCGACCTTCCCCTTAGCCCATGTAAACAACTTTATGCCCCCCTTTGAATCGCATCAATGAAATCATAACTCCCCTTCACTAAGCCCTGCTTTATAACACATGAGTAAGTCGATGTCAATACCTCGGGTCAATAAATATTCTGCACCAGTCTGTTTAATATCTTGACAAAAAATAGTGAATTTGCTATGTTTTTATATCCTTATTTAAAAATTTAATACGGGGGACGCAATGAAGAGGCGCAGATTCCTACAAATCATACTGGCCTTTCTCGCATCTATCACCCTTCTGTCTTTTGTCTACTCCCTTCTGAAATTTCTCGCAGCACTGCCCGCCAGAACGGCTGAGGCCAATAAACTCATCATCCGCAAGAACGAAGTCCCTTCGGGGGACGCAAAGGATATCATCTACAGAGATTCCCCTGCCGTGATCATCAACCGCTCTGACAAGGGATTCATTGCGTTATCGAGGGTCTGTACGCACCTCGGTTGTCTGGTGGAATATGACCGGGTAAAACAGCGGCTTATCTGTCCTTGCCATGCGGGAAACTTTGACCTCGAAGGAAATGTCTTATCGGGCCCGCCGCCGAAATCGTTAACGGTCATTCCGCTCAGGATCGACGGCGAAAACATTATTATAGGGTGAGAACATGTGGACGAAGATGAAAACCTGGCTCAACGTTAGGATCGGTTTGGACGATTTCATCCAGACAAAGATCATTGACTATCGGATACCGAAGAATATAAATATCTTTTACACGCTTGGATTCCTGGCCGTCATTGCCTATGCGGTCCAGGCGGTTACCGGCATCATTCTTCTCATTTACTACATCCCGCACCCGGACCACGCATTCAGGAGCGTCCAGGATATCATGACCAAGGTCCCCTATGGATGGCTGTTCAGGCAGATGCACGTCGTGGGCAGTAACCTGATGATAACCGTGGCCATCCTTCATATGATCACGGTCTTCCTGATGGGAAATTACAAGCGGCCGAGAGAACTGACATGGCTGGGCGGAGGCCTGTCGCTCTTGCTCACCATTATCTTCGGATTCAGCGGCTACCTGCTGCCATGGACGCAACTGAGCTACTGGGCCACGACCGTCGTCACATCCATGCCTACGGCATTCCCGCTCATTGGCAATCCCATTGCGCAGGTTCTGAGGGGCGGAGATCATATAACGGAAATAACCTTGAGCAGATTCTTCGCACTCCACGTCGCGGTCCTTCCGCCCATATTCCTGACCCTCACGGGCATCCATTTGTTCCTGATCAACCGCATCGGTATTTCAGCGACGCCATTCGGCATGGCTGACGAGGAAAAGCGGCCCCTGACGGAATACAAGAGAAAGACCCATGCCGACGGCTATCCCTATTATCCCGTTTTTTTTCAAAAACAGATGTACATGATGATGGCATATTTAGCCGTGATGTTCTTCATCATCACCTTCTTGCCGAACCTGTTTTTCCCGGAGGAGGCTCACATCCCTGCCGATCCGTTCAAAACACCTGCAGAGATTCGTCCGGCGTGGTACCTCCTCGCACCCTATCAGCTCCTGAAGCTCATCCCGAATAAATTCTTCGGCATAACCATTCAGGCGATCCTCGTCGCGCTCTTCTTGGTCTGGCCTTTCGTAGATACCTATCAGGAAAAAAACGTTCTGAAACGGCCGATCCTGCGGGGAGTGTTCATATTCCTCCTCGTCATGTGGGTCATACTGTTGTTCTGGGGGAGGACTTCATGAGATATCTTCTTCTTTCACTCACGATGCTCTTCACGCTCCCCTCGATGAGCACGGCAGGATACCGGGAAGACTTCGAAAGGGAATTCATGACAAAGACATGGGCAGGCGCACAGGTCGAAGAGAACTCCTGCATCTCCTGCCATGCGTCAGACAAGATGAAGCCGGAATTCAAGGAAATCGTCGACGCCTGGCAGGCAAGCTGGCATGCCCAGAACAAGATATCCTGTGAGAATTGCCATGGAGGCGATCCGAAAGATGCGGACCTGGCCATGTCGCGCGAACGCGGGTTTCTCGGAAGCCCGCATTATAAGGACGTCCCGGAATTCTGCGGGAAATGCCATGTCGGGATCCTTGCCAACTTCCTGGAAAGCGGCCATGGCAAGGCACTCAAGGCGGGGAAGAAGGCACCGAATTGCGTAACCTGCCACGGGTCCCATAATATACAGAAAGCGAACATCGACATCATTAGCGAACAGCTCTGCACCAAGTGCCACTCGTATGAGCGGGCAAAAATCATGAAGGTCACGCTCTTCTTGATTGAAAAAAAGGCGGCCCAGCTTGAGCAGAGCCTTCAAGAGCTGAGGCAGGAAGGCCTCTATCCGGAAGACGATCAAAAGAGCCTGTTCAGCACCCAAGCCACTTTCCGCACCCTCTTCCACACGGTAGACGTGAACCTGGTACGGAGCAGGACGGATGAGTTCACCTCAAAGCTGGATCTCATCGACAAGAACGTCCAGACCATGTTCCGGGATTTGAGAAGCAGGAAAAACTTCTCGGCGTTCCTCATGCTGGTGTTCTCAGGCATGGGAATCATCATCTTTCTTTTGTCCACGACGAAAAAGGATTAGCGGGGGCCGGCCGGGTCTGACCCGGGAATCGGATTGCGGATCCAGTCACCTGCGCCATGACCGTTGTCCCCCAATCATCGCAAAAAAAAGACGCCCCGAAATTTGCTGCCTCCGGGGCGTCTTTTTTATATGCGGATCATCACCACAGGATCGAATTCACGCCTTCCCTCGTCAATCCCGTGAGATTCCCTCTGCCTTGGGTACACGTCGCTCTAGCCTGTCGACATCCTCCGGTGTTCCTTGGTTTCGAACCTCAGCTTTCCCGTATATATGGGCACAGCGAACTTGAGCAGAAGGGTGTAGAGCAGCGCTCCTCCAGCCCAGATCCCCATGGTCACGATGATCTCCGATGTTGACGGCGAATATTCGTAGATCTCGCCCAGAGTATCCGGTACAAAGCCCGGGACTACAAGGCCCATCCCCTTTTCGATATAGACCCCCATGATGATCAGCAGGCAGCCGAGATTCAGTGTTAAGAAGTTTTCCCGGGTCTTGGGGAAGAGGAAAAGGAAGAACGCCGTGATATTGAAGAGGGTAGCGGACCACATCCAGGGGACGAGGCTCGCCTTGCCGTGCAGCCCAAAGTACAGATACTGAATGGAATAGGAATCAACCGCGCCTGAATAAAATTCCTTGAACGCCTCTGCGCCCAGGAGGAACAGGTTGATGCCCATGGCATAGGCGATCAATTCAGCGATCTTGAAGATCGCCTTGTTATCGATCTCGACCTCCGATAGCTTCCTGATGATCTGAAAGAGAACAAGCATGATGGCGGGCCCGGAACAGAACGCCGAAGCAAGGAACCGGGGCGCGAGGATCGAGGCGTTCCAGAACGGCCGTGACGACAATCCGTTGTACAGGAATGCGGTGACGGTGTGAATGCTCACGGCCCACGGAATCGAAAGGATGATCAGGGGGCCGATCACGGACATGCTGTACTCCTTTCCAATGGAGAGCCTGTAGAGGACGTAGAATGCGATGATCGCGTTGATCGCGAGATACCCGTTGAGGACGACCACGTCCCAGGCCAGGAGAGACGCGGGAAAATGCATCGCGCCGATGACCGGGAGAATATGCCAGACACGCATAGGCTGGCCCATGTCGACCAGAATAAAAAAGACGCACATGGTGATCGCGGTGACGGCGAGCAGTTCCCCGAAGAGGACGATCTCTTTGATTGGCTTGAAATTATACAAATATGCGGGGACCACGAGCAAGACCGCAGCGGCAGCAACACCGACGAGGAAGGTGAAATTCGAGATGTACAGCCCCCAGGAGACCTGGTCGCGCATGGCGGTGGTGATAAGCCCCCGGTTGAGCTGGTCAATGTACGCACTGATGCCGAGGAGAATGAAAAAGGACAGGAAGGCGATCCAGAGATAGTACGTGCGGTTTCCGATGAATATCTGACGCAATGCGATAAAAAAATTCTTAATCAGATTGCCCATGAGTGCCCCCTCTACACACCATACGCAAAGAAATAATAGAACTTGGGATAGGTATTCAGGTCCTCTTTCAGCCGAAACACCCTCTTGTGCTCTATTGCGTAACGGATCTCGCTGTTCGGGTCGAGCAGATTGCCGAACTTCCTTGCACCAACGGGACAAGCTTCCACGCAAGCCGGGTATCGGCCGTTTCTCGTCCGCTGGATGCAGAAGGTGCACTTCTCCACGACTCCCTTGTAGCGCGGCCTGTTGCCCAGGTAATGCGTCTTGGTATTGATCTCCTCCGGGTCTCGGTTCGGCTCCGTCCAGTTGAAATGGCGAGCGCCGTAAGGACAGGCGGCCATACAGTACCTGCAGCCGATGCACCAGTTATAGTCGACGACGACGATCCCGTCCGGCTCCTTCCACGTGGCCTGCGTCGGGCAGGCACGGACGCAGGGAGGATTCTCGCACTGCTGGCACTGAACTGGCATATAAAAATACTCGGGCTCGGGGACGAGGTCCGGATTGTAATATTTGTCCGACCCCTCGAGGTCGACCCACTTCTCCCCTTTCTTGAAGCGGAGAACGGTTATCCAGTGTATCTGCGGGTCCTTTGACTGGTTGTTCTCATCGACGCAGGCATATTCGCACCTTCGGCAACCGATGCAGCGCGAGAGGTCGAGTCCGTAGCCGAAGAGAACGCCCGGGATCGCCTTCTCATTGCCCACCGTGATCGCCTTTTTATATTTTTCTCCATACTCTTTTTCCAGGCGCTCTATTACTTGCTTGATCTCCGCCTCGTTCATCTCCTGGAAGTGCTTCTGGAAGAACGAATCCCAGAAGGACGCATCTGCGTTGCTGGACGGGAGCGCGGCCCCGGCCACGCCGAGCGCGGCCCCCTTGAGAAAGGTTCTTCGGTCTAGCTGGATCCCTTCCCTTGTCTTTTTAACTTTTTTCATTGTGCGCCTCGTCAGTCCTTACTTGATATCCGATGGTTTTACCGGTGGCGGCAGCGGCTTTATCGGCTTGAATCGCGGTTCATGCGGCCAGTGGCAGTGGACGCAGAGACGATACTGCTTTTCGCCATTCCACATCCCTGTTCTCTTCCCGTGCAGTCCCGCCTTCCACTCGCGCAGGATCGTGCCATGGCACTGCCCGCAGAGAATGTAGGATTCCTCAAAGCTAACCAGTTTGCCGTTGGCCATGCGGAGCTTATCCCGATTATCGGGATTATGGCAGTCGAAGCACCACCCACCGGGCATGTGCTTCAGCACAATGTCCTGGTGCATTTCGAGCTTCCTTGGCTTTCTGTTCACAGGCATGCCCTGATGGCATTGAGAGCACGGGAAGATGCCGGGAGAAAATGGCGGAGGGGGGACAAAGAATTTCTTCGGGATTTCCTGCTCTTCAGCGAGGAGATACGGAGAAGATATTACGATGCCCAAGAAAGCCACAAGAGAGAGAAACAATCCGGTTTTTTTTCTATCCATATCGTGTCACCGCTCTTTGTGTGAATTCCAAACACAGGTATCCCGCTCGAGAACCGGAGAGAGGTGCCGACCAGGGACTACACAATTCCCTCGAGATGAGTGTTAGGCACCCTCTATCAGTAGAGGACTTCCTGCTTTGTAGGAGTTTATTTTGCTCTATATTGTAAATTTCCCCGGGCGACAATGCAACATAAAATTCTAATTTGAGCCAAACGATCTTCCGGTGGGAGCGCCCCGCCGAAGCACCGTGCTCGCTCCTCGTAATCAGTGGGCCGACTTGGTTTCGAAAACCGGGAATATCCTGCTGATGACCACGAACATCACAAAGGGCATGGCAAAGATGCTCAGGGCGCCGAACAGGCCCTCCTTGAAGGTCTCCCAGTTATGCGGCACGATCGGAAGGTGATAGTGCATGAATCCGGCAAAGGTCAGGGAGAATGCCTGGCCGCCGATCACCACATTCCACCGCATCATGAACACCCCGAAGAGCACGAGCAGAACGCCCAGCAACGTCCTCCGGATCGTCAGCCCGGGCAGAAGGAAGAGGATAAGGGGAACGAGGTTTCCCATTCCGTACTGCATCACGAAGATATCGTAAAAGTCACGATCATAGATGACGCTGCGAAGAACATCCCATGACTTTAGCGCCGTATACCCGCGGAAGATGAGGTCGAGTATTTCGAGGCTGATAGCGGCTACCAGGAAGGCCAGAAGATATTTGGCGGTCATCTGGATGACGTGGATTTCCACGCCCTTGATCTCTTCAGAGGACTCATACCGCATGCCGGGTTGCGTCCTCTTGCGCGTTGCGAGCATTTTCCGGATTTCCATGGTGATTATGTAGGTCACCATGCAGAGCGCGATGCCCGACACGATCGCGGACATGATGAAGATGACCGGCATGAGCGGCGTCATCCACAGAGCGTTCGCCTTCACCGACCCGAAGATGAACCCGGCATACCCGTGGAGGAAGCAGGCGACGGGGATGCCAAGGCCAGCCAGGAACTTGATCGCCTTCTCGTCCCGGTGAAGAGCCTCTTCGCTCACGTCGTACACGCCGAGCGTAAGGGTGCAGAAAATCAGGTACTTGATCCATTCGCCCAGCGTCTTGTCCTGCTTCTCCTGGAGCGCAAGGGACACTTCGACGAAGTGCTTCCGGTACAGGAACCAGAGCTCTGACGCAACGATGGCGCCATAGGTGAAGAATACAATGCCGAAGGCGGCAATGGCAGAGGTGAAGTGAGGCGTCATGAACACGTTGATGCCACGGAAGGGAAACTGCAGGTGGAGGACGATCGGCATGGGCGCCGCGAAAAGCAGGGCGAAGGAGAACACGAGGGCGAACCGGGCCATGTCCTTCAGCTCCTTGATGCCGAAAACATGGTAAAGAGACGACAGGACGAACGCACCTGCAACAAGCCCCGTCATAAAGGGGTACATCACTATCTGAATGCTCCAGTAGATATATTCATTGGGCAAAACGAACAGTTCCTTGATGGTCCAAAGTTCTCCATGCACATGCATCACCGCACCTCCTCATCCAGGCCGATGTAATAGACCTGCGGTTTCGTCCCAAATTCGCTCTTGAGGACCCCTACCCGCTGGTCCCTGATCACCTTCGTCACCGGGTCGTTGGGGTCCTTAATGTTCCCGATCTGCCGCGCGCCGAAAGGACAGGCGTCCACACAGGCAGTCTTCATGCCTTTCGTGATCCGGTGATAGCAGAAATTGCACTTCTCCGCAGTATGGTAGACCGGGTGAAAGAATCTTACGCCATAAGGACATCCCATGATGCAGTAGCCGCAGCCAATGCACCATGTCCGGTCGACGAGCACGACTCCGTCCGGCGCCTGGTAGGTCGCTCCCACGGGGCACACCTGCACGCAAGGAGGGTTTTCGCACTGATTGCAAAGTTTCGGAACGAAAAACGCCTTTTCGATATCCTGGTTCTTTACGTCCTTGTACTCCCCAAGCCCGAGATCTATCTTGGTTGTCGTGTAGCCGTCCCGCGCTCCCTTCGGCGAGTCGGCCAGCAATCCCCCCTGCTTGGTCAGCACGTATCGCTCGACCCAGGTCCTCGTCACGTTGGCGTCATACGGAATTTCATTCTCGAGCTTGCAGGCCTTCACGCACATGCCGCAGCCCACGCATTTGTAGGTGTCAACCAGAAACACCCATCGCACGGCGGAGGATTTATCCGCCGCGGCTTCGGCAAGCAGCTTCTTGGGATCAACGATCTTCAGGGCAGCGAGGGGGAGCGTCGCACCCGCGATCCCCAGAGCCGTCTTTTTCAGAAAATTCCTTCGCGTAATCATCTCAAGCCCTCCATCGGATTATGCGGGTTATGACAGGTGGAACACTCAACATCAGGATTGTGTTTGTCCGGATCGATACCTTTGATCCTAGAACGGCCGCTTGTGGGATAGGGAAGCGGGAAATGGCACCGAAGGCAGAGTGCCCTGCTCTTGTCAATGACGAGTTTGGGGGGGTCCGATGGATGATCGATGGCGGGACCATGGCAGTTTTCGCACTGAATGATCCTGTGAGGTGTCTTATTGATACTGTCGTACTTGTCGGGATGGCACTCCTTGCAGTATTCCTTCCCCTGGTACTTCACCTTGAATTTCTTCCAGTCATCCTCGTTGTTCTCTCGATGCCAGCCATACATGTATCCACGGGGACCGACACCGAAGTCTTTCGGGACATACACCATCCTGGTCAGCAGGATCAGGACAACGATGCCGATGACGACGAACAGAGGCCGGAAAACATGATTCTTCATACGGGCGCTCCTCCCCTCAATATCTTATGCATAAAGGTCTGCAGTTATTGCGGCTCACTTGTCGCTGTTCTTCGACGTTTTCTTCATCAGAGTTGCACCTTCCCAGATGATCGCCAAAAAACAGAGCGACAGTCCTCCCACCAAAGCAAAGACATGCAGCAATTGCCACTTTATGACGATGAAGAGAATGATGAATATGAGAGATAGTTTCAGTATATTGATGATCGATGCTGCAATGTTAGAAACCGCTGGCACTGCGCCTTTCCTCAAATAGACCCGTTCCACGGCGATCGCCAGCCACCGGAAATTCAGCAGACCGAGCACGCCGCCGAATAGGACGCTCGTGGGAAGAAACCACCAGCGCTGCCCGGTTTCCTGAAAAAAGCTGAAAACGAGGATGCCTGCGACGGCAACGGATACGAGCAGAGCTGTTTTTAATGCGACCCCCTTGACAATGGCGCCAACTGTCTGTTTTGGAGTCTGGATCCCGTCAGTCATCGTCCCTCTTCTTTTCGTCGTCCAAAGTCTTCTGGCTTTTCCTGGCGTACACGAACAAGTTCCTGAACCCTGCGACGATACCGATCAGCAGGAAGAGCGCCGTCAGCCACGGCGAGGTGCCGAACCATTTGTCGAGCTTGAGCCCGATAAAGAGGCCGATCACTGTGGCGAATACCATTGTCAAACCCACGGTGCTCAGCACACCCAGCATGCGGATGAGCTTACGATCTTTCTCTTCCATGACGGATTCAAACGACAGATTTCCTGGACGAACGAAGATTTTTGATCTTGACGACCTCGTGACAAAACGGTAGTAACCGCTCCCTTCACAAAGGGTCCCAGAAAAAATCTTCAAGTCCCATTTGGTACCGCAATGTTTTTCGTCTATTGGATCCTGATATTCTCTGTGAACTTTTCGGTGAAAAGTCTAGAGACCTTTCAGGCCCTTTCTTGCTGCCTCGATCGTTTTGCCGATGTCCGATCTCGTATGGGCCAGGGATACGAACGCGGCCTCGAACTGTGACGGCGCAAGGTTCACGCCATTCTTGAGCATGGAGAGGAAGAACTTCCCGAACCGGGTAGTATCCGATGTCTTCGCGCTCGCGAAGTCCTTCACTTTTTGATCGGTAAAAAAGCCGGTGAACATCGATCCCACGCGGTTGAGTGTAACCGGCACCCCTGCTTCCGCAGCTACGGTACGAAGTCCTTGTTCAAGATCAGATGAAGTCTTCTCGAGCGTCTTGTACACGCCGGGTTTGGAAAGGAGCCTGAGTGTCTCGATGCCTGCGGTCATGGCCAGGGGATTGCCCGAAAGCGTGCCTGCCTGGTAGATGGGCCCGATGGGCGCAATTTTCTCCATGATCTCACGTCTGCCGCCGAACGCACCCACCGGCAGACCGCCGCCGATCACCT
>Ga0187779_10001647_pt1 | contig 13905 bp, 13 predicted proteins | sample 1015_Q2_SP10_10__FD_132435 | JGI IMG/M metagenome (GOLD analysis project Ga0187779, IMG submission 132435) | Tropical peat soil microbial communities from peatlands in Department of Meta, Colombia - 1015_Q2_SP10_10_MG | ecosystem: Environmental > Terrestrial > Soil > Wetlands > Peat | place... | reverse complement strand
GGCGGCGGCGCCCCCGGCGGCAGCGTCCGCCGCGACCCCTTCGCGCGGGACGCCACCGCCGGCGGCCTCCCCGGCCGCGCCGGGGCCCTTCGTGCGCGGGACGCCGCTGCCGTCGCCGGCCCCCGCGGCGCCCGGCCCCTTCGTTCGCGGGACACCCCTGCCGGCGCCCGCCCCGGAACGGCCGCGCCGCGGGACGCCCCTTCCCTCGACGGCCGCGGCCGCGCCGGGTCCATTCGTCCGCGGGACGCCCCTGCCGGCCCCCGCGCCGTCGGCCCGAGGGACGCCCCTGCCGGCGGAGGCGCCGCCGGCCCCCTCCGTCCCGCCGCCCCCGCCCATCGCGGCCCTGGTCGCGCCGCCTCCCTCGGCGGAGAGCCCGGTGCCGCTGCCCTCGGGTCCCCGGGCTCCTCCGGGCTCGACGCCCCTGCCCCGCGCTGTGCCCCCCGGCCCCTCCGACGCGGTCACCGCCCCGGCCGCCGTCGCGCCCGCTGCACTGTCGGCCGCGGCCTCGGACGACTGGTGGACCGACGGAGTCACGACGCCGGCTCCGCCGCCCAAGGATGCCTGGGAGGTCGGCCGCGCGCGCCCGACCACGCTGGCGCCCTCCGCGGCGACCGAGGGGGATGCGCTCAACCTGGTGGCGCCCCTTCCGGTCAGCGCCGGCGGAACGCCGTTGCCGGCGAAGATGCCCACCGACCCCAAACAGGAGGCACGCCTCCTGCTCCAGCGAGCCTCGGAGCTCCAGGAGCTGGATGACCATTCCGGGGCCCGCGAGCTCCTCCTCCAGGCGCAGGCGCTCGATCCCGAGACCCCGGAGGTGGCCCGGGCGCTGGCCGAGAGCGAGCAGACCCTCCAGGCCGCCTACGAGTCGAAGCTGGGAAAGCTGAGCACCGTCCCCAAGGTGCGCCTGCGCGAGGACGAGGTGATCTGGCTCAACCTCGACCACCGGGCGGGCTTCATCCTGGCGCAGATCGATGGCTCCCTGACCTTCGACGACCTGTTCAGCGTCTCCGGGATGTCTCGCCTGGACACGGCGCGCATCCTCGTCGAGCTCCTGGAGCAGCGGGTCATCGTCCGCTAGCCCGCGGGGAGGGCCTCCATGCCTGTCTCGTCCGAGGTCCGCCCGGTTCGGAGCGCGCGTGACTGGGCCCAGGTGCGGGCGCTGGTCCAGGCCTACGCCTCGAGCCTCGGGGTGGACCTCGGCTTCCAGGGGTTCGACGTCGAGATCGCCGACCTGGAGCGCTCCTATGCGCGCCCGGGGGGTATGTGGCTCGCCGTGCGCCGCGGAGCGGCGCTGGGCTGTGTCGGCCTGCGCGCGCTGGGCGAGGGACGCGGTGAGCTGAAGCGGCTCTACGTCGTCGAGGAGGCACGGGGCTCCGGCGCCGGGCGCGCGCTGGTCCAGGCGGCGCTCACCTCGGCGCGCAGGGCCGGCTTTCGCGCCGTGCGCCTGGACACCCTGCCCGAGATGGAGGCGGCACAGGCGCTCTACCGGGCGCTCGGGTTTCGCCCCATCGAGCCGTACCGGGTCAATCCGGTCCCGGGCGCCGCCTTCCTCGAGCTCGAGCTCAGCCCTGGGCCTCGTCCAGGGGATCCTCGACCTCGTCCGTCGCCTCGGCGCGGCGCCGGTAGACCTCGCGCACGTAGGCCACCAGCCGGTCGAGGTAGGAGGTGAGCGGAGGACAGCGGATGCCCGTCCCGTCGAGCAGCTCCAGGGTGGCGTGGCAGGTGAAGAAGGCCATCTGGTTCACGTAGCTCAGCGCCGCACGCTGCGGGCGCGCCAGCCGCTCCACCAGGGGAAGCCGCAGGAAGAGGTCGGTGGCCAGCGCCGGGAAGCTGAAGCGGGGCAGGCGGCGCTGCGAGCGCTCGGCCATGAGCTCGTACACGCGCCCGGTGCTCATCGGGCTCGGGTCGACGAGGTGGAAGGTCCGGCCCACGGCGCGCGCATCACGGGAGATGGCCCACGCCGCGCGCACGACGAAGTCCACCGGGACGACGTTGAGCGGCGCGGCTCCGCCCCCGGGGAGGGGAAGGGGAACCACCAGCGGGCTCATGGCCAAGAGGATGGCCAGCGCATAGGGCCCCTCGAAGCGGTCGACCTCCCCGGTGGTGGAATCGCCGATGACCGTGGAGGGACGGAGCACGGTGACCGGCAGGGTGGCGGCGGCCCGCGCCACCAGCTGCTCGCCCTGGAACTTGGACTCCTCGTAGGCGTTCCGGAAGGACTGCCCCCGGTCGAGCTCGTCCTCGGCGATGATCCCCACCCGGTCGCCGGCCACGTGACAGGTGGAGAAGTGGGTGAAGCGGCGAAGGTGACTGCACTCCCGGGCCAGCTCGAGCAGGTTCCGCGTCCCGTCCACGTTGACCCGCGTGGCGGTGTCGCGCGACACGGTGAAGTGGCTGGCGGCGGCGAGATGAAAGACGTCGGTCACCCGCTCGGTGACCCGGGTGACCTCCTCGCCGCTCAGCCCGAGATGCAGGTCGGTGACGTCGCCGGTCAGGACGTCGGCCGTGGCTCCCTTGAGTCGCTTGGCCCGGGAGCGCGCCTCCTCGGCGAACTTGGGCTGTGAGAGGAGGAACAGGTGGCCGCCTGGATCGCTGCGGGCGATGTGCTCCACCAGCCGCTTCCCGATGAAGCCGGGGTAGCCGGTGACGAGGTAGGTCCCCGAGTCGCGAGGCTTGGACATCGGCGGCCCGGAGTCTAGCCACCTCGGCGCGCCAGCGCCCCCCAGATCGCCTCCACCTGGCGCCGCGTGTCCTCCCGGCTCCCGCTGTTGTCCACCACCCAGGTGGCCAGGGCCCGCTTCTCGTCGAGCGGCATCTGGGCCCGGAGCCGCTCCTCGGCCGCCGCCCGGTCCAGGCCGTCCCGGGCCATCAGTCGCTCGCGCTGCACCTCGAGAGGAACCCAGACGACGATCACCGCGTCCATCGCGCGGTGCAGTCCGTTCTCCATGAGCAATGCGGCGTCGTAGATGACGGCCTCGGCGCCGGCCGCGGCCAGCGCCGCCGTCCGGCGCTGAACCTCGGCCTGGATGCGGGGGTGGACGATGCCGTTGAGCGCGGCCCGCTCCCCGGGGTCGGCGAAGATGCGGCCGGCGAGGGCCGCCCGGTCGAGGCGGCCGCCGGCATCGACCGTCCCCGGGAAGCGCCGGGCGATCTCCGCCAGCGCCGGCTCGCCGGGGCGGACCACCTCCCGGGCCAGCTCATCGGCATCGATGACCTCGGCGCCGAGCGCGCGGAGCATCCCGCTGACCGTGCTCTTGCCCGATCCGATCCCGCCGGTGAGGCCGATCAGGCGCATGGGAGGATGCTCAGGGAGCGCGTGCCGGCTTCACCGGCTGGAACACGAAGGACTGCACCTTGTCTCCATCCTCATCGAAGAACACCGCCAGGCCGAGACGGGGATAGACGTAGTAGGTGCGGAAGTCGTCGGTCAGCTTCTTCTGGAAGCAGATCCCGCCCGGGGGGGCAACGGCCGCGGGACAGGGGGGGCCGTAGGTGCTCTCCACCGTCTCCCGGTCGACCACCGGTCCGGGAAAGACGTCGATGCGCTCCACCACGCCGGTGGCGGGGTCGACGCGGAACTGGGCCTGGGCGGTGCCCTTGATGGCCGCGCTGCCCGTGTAGGCGAGGACCTGGCGGCCCTCCACGGTCAGCGTCTTGCTCGGAGGGCCGAAGCGCTTGACCACCTCGTCCCTGGGGGTGACTCCCGGCTCGATGCCGTTCCACGGCCGGGCGCCGGCGGCGGCCGGGACCAGGAGCAGGAGGGCGAGGAGGGGGGTGGAGCGCAAGGACACCGGGGCTTCCCATGCCATCGAATATCGAACCCGGGGGTGGTCGCTCAATCTGGGCCTTCCTCCCACACGGGGGTTGCCGGTGCGCGAGCCGGTCTGTTACGCCGCGCGGGAAGATGCCGAGGGGTGCCAGCCGATGTCTCCGCGTCGCACTGCCGGTGGCTGCGCTCGTCTCGGCGGCGGCCGCGGCCGCGGACTTCCTCGGACCGGAGAGCTGCAAGGGCTGTCATCCCGAGGCCTACGCGGCCTGGAGCGCGTCCAAGCACGCCAGGAGCACGGAGTCGCTCGGCCGGGAACAGCAGCGCGACCCGCGGTGCACGGCCTGTCATGCCCCGAACCTGGCCGAGCAGCGCGTCTCGGCGGTGAGCTGCGAGACCTGCCACGGCGGCGGCCAGTACTACGCTCCGTCCTACGTGATGAAGGACGCCGAGCTGGCCCGCCTGGTCGGGTTGCTCGACCCGGGCGAGCGCTCCTGCCGGAGCTGCCACGACCCTGGGTCGCCGTCCCTCCGGCCGTTCGACTTCCAGGCCAAGCTGAAGGCCATGGATCACTGGACTCAGGCGCGCAGCGCGCGTACCGCGCCGCCGGCCTCCGAGGCGGCCAGCCCGCATCACCGGTGATCCGTCCCGTCGACGCGCGCTTCGTGACCACGGCGGTCGCTCCCGAGGGCTACCCCGCGCCGGGTCCTCCCGAATTCGCCTTCGTGGGGAGGAGCAACGTCGGCAAGTCGTCGATGATCAACGCCCTGGCCGGGCGCCGCCGGCTGGTCCGAGTCTCGAACACCCCGGGGCGGACGCGGACGCTCAACTTCTTCGACGTGGAGCTGGATCGGAAAGGGGAACGCCGCACCGTCCGGCTGGCCGATCTTCCTGGGTATGGATTCGCCCGCGTGCAGAAGGCCGAGCGCGCCACCTGGGACCGGATGATCACCGCCTACCTCGCCGGCCGCCGGGAGCTCCGCGGCGTGGTGAGCATCGTCGATGCCGAGGTCGGGCCCACCCCGGACGACGTCCGCACCCTCGGCTACCTCACCACGCTCGGCCGGCCGGTGCTGGTCGTGGCGACCAAGCTCGACCGGCTGGCCAAGGCGCGCCGCCGGCCGAGGCTGGGCGCGATCGCCGCGGAGCTGCAGCTTCCCCCCGACCGGGTCGTCGGTTTCTCGGCAACAGAAAAGACGGGGGTCACTGAAGTGTGTCAGGCGCTGTGGGAGCTCTCCGACGGGTCGAGCAGTTCTGTTGACCCCGGCCGAGCGCCAGGTCGATGATTCCCGCGAACGTGCAGCAGCACAACACCTCGATCCGCAGAGCGCTGCCCTTCGTCCTCCTCGCTCTCGGAGCCGCCTCCGGTTGCAAGTGCAGCGGCGATGTGTCCAACGCGGCCGACTCCGGCGTTCTGGATTCCGGCCCGGCCGACGCCGGCGACGGAGGTGGGGTGGTCGACCCCTGTCGGTTCATCTACTGCCCGCCGCCCAGCACCGACGGCGGCCCGGTGGTCATCGACTTCGGTAACACCGACGGCGGTCAGGGCTTCAGCCTGGACGGGGGAACGGCCGGCAGCTACGGAAACGGCGTCACCGTCGATCCCAACGGACACGTCACGCTGAGCAGCAGCGACTTCCAGCTCAACTTCGCCGTCATCGCCAACTGGACGATGGGGACGGTCTCCAAGTTCGACACCAAGAATCTCCTGCCCGACGGTGGCATCCACGAGCTGGCCCGCTACATCAGCGTGGTTCCGGTGGACGGGCTGGGCCAGCCCAACCACTCCAGCTCGGCCCGGGTCTACGACCCGAGCCGCACCGCCATCGACATCAACAGCGACATCTGGGTGGCCAACTTCGCCTCCCACGCCAACGAGTACTTCAGCGTCACCAAGATCGCCGGGAATCCCTACAACTGCATCGATCGGAACGGGAACGGGAAGATCGACACCAGCTTCGATGACCCGAACACGCCGGGCGGCACCTACGGCGTCATCGATCCCACCGAGTACGCCAACCCGCCCGATCCGACGAACATCCTCGGCTACGACGAGTGCGTCCTCTTCACCCAGGAGCTGGGCCCGCTCAACGTCAACGGCGCCTTCGGCGAAGGCTCCATCGCCATCGCTCGAGGCATCGAGGGGGCGGCCGGGGACGTCTGGGTCGGCACCTGGCTTCCGCCCCACGAGGTGTTCCGCCTCGATCCCACCACCGGCGTCCCCAAGCCGGTGCTCGCCGACGGTGGTGTCTACTTCACCGTCCCCATCGAGCCCTACGGGTCGGCGGTGGACGGGCTGAACCGCGTGTGGATCGTCGACCGGACGCGCAACAACCTCGCCCTGATCGACGCCAACCCGGAGCCTCCCCAGCTGCTGAGCACCAACGCCCCGGGGGGCAAGATCTCGCCTCCCAGCGGGCTTCCCACCGGGGGATACGGGATCGCCGTCGACGGCCAGAACCGGGTGTGGATCCCCAGCTGGGCGAGCGGGCCGTCGGCCACCAGTTTCGACCCCAACCCGGCGCAGCCCTGGACCGGCACCTGGACGGGCTACGATTTCTCGTCCTTCGTCAGCCCCTCCGGAACGAAGATCGCCCGGCCCCGCGGCGTGGCCACCGACGTCGACGGCAAGGTGTGGATGACCTCGGACAGCAAGACGGGAACCAGCAGCGGGTCGGCGGCCATGGTCTTCGGCATCTACGGCAACGACGGGGGGACGCCGTACGTCTTCAACACCTCGGGGGGAAGCACCGACCTCATCGACTCCACCGATACCTGGAGCAAGACCAGCATCGGCGTCGGGCTCGACCAGGACGGCAACCTCTGGGTCAACAACTCCAGCGGCAACGTGATGCGGGTGGACCGGAACACCGGCGCAGTGACGAAGAGCCCCAACCAGGCCGGCGCGCTCTACACCTACTCCGACTTCACCGGCTACCAGCTCCGGCACATCACCACCAAGCAGGGGAGCTACTTCCAGACGGTGGCCGGTTGCTCGCGCTACGCCCAGTGGAACACGGTGAGCTGGGACGCCACCACCCCTCCCAACACCAACGTGGTCCTCTACGTGCGGGGGTCCAACAACTTCGACTTCACCCTCTCCCAGCGCTACGGGCCCTGGACCTCGTCGCCGGCGGATCTCCAGTCCCCGCCGGGGCCGGTGCCGCAGTTCAAGTACCTGCAGCTGGAGTTCGTCCTGGTCTCCGAGGACCAGACCAGTCAGCCCTACCTGAACAGCTTCTCGGTCAGCAGCAGCTGCACCACCCCCATCAACTAGTCCGCCGCACCCGGGATCCGAGGTCGATGCCCACCGCATCCTCGAGCCGGGCGAAGCCGTCGCGCCGGAGCAGCGCCTCGAGACCCTGGACCAGCCGGCGCACCAATCCCGGCCCCTCGAAGACCAGGGCGGTGTAGAGCTGGACCACCGAGGCTCCCGCGCGGATGCGCTCGTAGGCGTCCTCGGCGGTGGCCACGCCCCCCGCCCCCCAGAGCGCCAGCCGCCCGTTCGCCCGTCGGGCCGCACGGCGCAGGGTCTCGGCGGCGAGCAGGCGCAGCGGCCGGCCGGAGAGCCCTCCCTCCTCGTGGGCCAGCGGGTGGGCGAAGGGGCGGGTGAGCGTGGTGTTGGCGGCGATGAGGCCGTGGGCGCCGGCGTCCACTGCCACCTCCACCACCGCGTCCACCGCTTCGGGGGCGAGGTCGGGGGCGATCTTGAGGAAGAGCGGCCGGCCGGGGGCGACCGTGTCCAGGCACGAGCGGACGGAGCGGAGGAGGGCTTCCAGCCGCTCGGGTTCCTGGAGGCGGCGCACACCGGGCGTGTTCGGGCTGCTGGCATTCACCACCAGGTAGTCGGCGTGCGGGGCCAGGGCCGCGGTGCAGTCCAGGTAGTCCTCGGTCGCCTGGTCGAGCGGCGTGTCCCGGTTCTTCCCCACGTTGACCCCGAGCGGGCCGGGGCGCCAGGTGGCCGCCCGGAGCCGGTCGGCGGCCGCCCGCGCGCCGGCACTGTTGAAGCCGAGCCGGTTGATGAGCGCCCCGTGGTGGGGAAGCCGGAAGAGGCGCGGGGTGGGATTGCCCGGCTGGGGACGGGGGGTGACCGTTCCCACCTCGACCGCGGCGAAGCCCAGGGCGAACAGCCCCGACGGGGCACGGCCGTCCTTGTCCAGGCCGGCCGCCAGCGCCACCGGGTGCTCGAGCGTCAACCCGGCGCTGCGAACGGTGAGGTCCACGGCCGGCGCGCGGCGGGAGCCGCCCAGGGCCCGGCGGCGGAGCCGTCGACAGAGCCACGGCCAAAGCCCGAGGAGACGAAGAAGGCCCACGCCGAGCGCGTGGGCCTGCTCGGGCGGGAGGAGAAAGAGCAGCTTTCGGAGCAGTGGGTACAAGGGGGCCCGGGGCCGGCCTCAGGTGATGAACGACGCCTCCCGCGCGGTGGCCAGGGCGCGGTCCACCTGGTCGGGGGTCATGATGCCGTGCTTCTGGACCAGGTCGACCTCGGACTGCATGTCCGTCTCCAGGAGGTAGGGGCCGTCGGTGTTCAGGGTGACCTTGACCCGGCGGTCGAGCAGGGTCTGGACGATGTGCCGGAGCTCGTCGATGCCGGAGACGGCGTGGGTGTGGAGGTTGGAGGTGGGGCACAGCTCGAGCACCACCTCGCGCTCGCGAAGGACCCGCATGGCCGACTCGTCGTAGGCGGCGCGGATGCCGTGGCCGATGCGGTGCGGCTTGAGCCGCTCCACCACCGCCATCACCCCCTCCGCCCCGGTCCCGGCCGTCTCCCCGGTGTGCACGGTGGTCTTCAGCCCGGTGGTCCGTGCCCGTGCGAACAGCTCGCCGTAGAGGTCGAGCTGGGAGTGGTCCAGCTCGAGCGCCCGGTCCTCGGTGCCGGCCAGGTCGATGCCCACCACGCCCCGGTGCCGGTAGCGGATGGCCTTGTCCAGGATGATGGCGTTGAGGGCGTGGTCGAACTCCCGCGCCAGACAGAAGATGAGCCCGGCCTTGACGTCGTATTCCAGCACCGCCCGGTCCATGCCCCGCAGGGAGGCGTGAATGATGTGGTCGAGGTCCAGCTCGGCGTGGAGGTTGCGCTTCATGGGGTTGAAGCGCAGCTCGATCTGGCTCACCCGGCTCCCGCGGTACTCCTTGCCGATGACCTCGTAGATGCTCCGCTCCATGGCCATCGGGGAGCTCTGAATCTTCTCCGTCCAGGTGTGCATGATGGCCAGGTAGTCGTCGAGGTTCCGGACCCGGTCGGCGCGGGCGGTGATCAGCTCCACGAATTCGAAGTAGTTCTTGGTCGGGAGCTTGAAGCCCTGGGCGTGGGCGATGGACCAGAGCACGTGCGGGGCCACGGCGCCGCCGACGTGGATGTGGAGGTCGATCAGCTCGCGGGCGGGCATCCCGCGGCCAGGGTACGCGAGCGACGGCTCGGTCGGCTAGAGTCCCCCGCCCTGAACATGGCGACCCTCATCGATGGAAAGGCGATCGCCGCCAAGGTCCGCGCCGAGGTGGCGGAGGGCGTGGCGGCGATGAAGGCGCGGCACGGCATGGTCCCCGGGCTGGCGGTGATGCGCATCGGGGAGGACCCGGCGAGCAAGATCTACGTCACCAGCAAGCGCAAGGTCGCCGGCGAGCTCGGCTTCCACGCGCTGGAGGTCCACCTCCCGGAGGATGCCAGCCAGGCCACCGCTCTGGAGCGCCTCGCGGCGCTGAACTCCGATCCCGCCATCCACGGCATCTTGGTCCAGCTTCCGGTGCCCAAGCAGATCGATTCCGATGCCCTGCTCGCCGCCCTGCGGCCGGAGAAGGACGCGGACGGCCTGCACGCGGTCAACGCCGGGCTGCTCGCCCAGGGACGCGAGGCGACGCTCCCCTGCACCCCGTGGGGAGTGATGCGGATGCTGGAGGAGATCGGCTTTCAGCCGACCGGCAGGCGGGCGGTGGTCGTCGGCCGGAGCATCCTCGTCGGGCGGCCGATGGCGCTCATGCTCCTCAACGTCAGCGCCACGGTCACCATCTGTCACCGGAAGAGCAACTTGGCCGAGGAGGTCGCCCGGGGTGACCTGGTGGTGGTTGCCGCCGGCGCGCCGGAGCTGGTCAAGGGGGCGTGGATCAAGCCCGGGGCGGTAGTCATCGACGTCGGCATGAACCGGATGCCGGACGGCAAGCTCGTCGGCGACGTGGAGTTCGCCGCCGCCGCCGAGCGCGCCTCGGCGATCAGCCCCGTTCCCGGCGGCGTGGGGCCGATGACCATCGCCATGCTGATGAAGAACGCGCTCCGGAACGCCGAGCGGATGCTCCGCCGCCCACCGTGACCGCTCGAGTCCCGGTGCCCCCCGGTCAAGGTGCCCGGTCAAGGTGCCGCCCGGTCCCCGGTCAAGGTGCCAAAGGTTTCCCGGTCAAGGTGCGTGGTCAAGGTGCGTGGTCAAGGTGCGTGGTCAAGGTGCGTGGTCAAGGTGCCCCGGTCAAGGTGCGGTGGTCAAGGTGCCAAAGGTTTCTCCCCGGTTTCCCCGGTTGACTCCCGGACTTGCCTCCCTCGCACAGGATTTCATTGTGGCCTTCCACGGAACGCGTGCTGTCGTGGCCGAACGAGCGCCGGAGAGCTTTCCTAGTAACGATGATCGGAAGTGAAGTTGCTCACTCGCCGGGAGGAGGCCCCAACAACCTCAGACTTGACACGCCGCGGGCCAGAGAAACGGACGGATGCCGAACGGGGGAAATTGTGCCAGGAGTTCACCAGACCTCCAGCGCTCGGATGCCTCCGCAAACCTTGCTGCGAACGCGCGGTAGAGTTGTCGAAAGGCCTCCCAACCCTGCCTCGTGGTTGCGTGGCACAGAGGCCTCGGAGTCCGCTTGATGTGACGGGGACGCCGATGGGGCCGCTGGTTCATCACGCGCCTTCGTCCCATCACACCGCCGCTAGAGATTTGGCCCTCTTGGTCAATCGAGGTGATCAGTTCCAGCGCGCGCTGAAGTCTCTGTGCGGCGGACAGGTGTGCCCAGCACGGCAGAGGCCTGAGTTCTAGCTCCACCGGCTGAGCCCAGCGCATGTCGAGCAGGGTTCGAGGGTCCGGCTTTCGAGGAGCGGATCGCCAACGTGCCGTCCAGTTGAACCAGTGAAATCGGCGTACTCGATGTCCCAGGAGCTGAGCCACACACGAAAGCCCTGGCCACTCACTGCAGCGCCTGACCAGTCCTTCCTTGACTCCATGACTGAGGATGTACCTCAGTCGGCCAACCATGGCTTCGTCGTCAATAACGGGCTCGGCCGAATACCGACGTTCCCAAAGGCCACCACGCCAAGCGACGAGTCGGCCGACCTTCTTCGAGACGTTGGAGAGAAGAAACTGCATGAATATCGGGAGATTTCCCCTGCTGGCCCGAACCAAGAGATGCAGGTGGTTCGACGCGACGACGAAGCCGAAGAGCTCCACGCCGTAGGTACGAACTGCCCGCGCCAGGGTCCCTCCGACGAGTTCATTGGTCTCGGAGGATGGACGTAGCAGGAGTCGCGCTTGGAAGCACCGCGCGGTTACAAAGTAGCAACCCTGTGGTTCCAGTAACCGAAGCGGTCGTCCCATGTGCTGCTTCCCTCCAGAAGGGAAGGAGTACTGAGCAGGTTTCGCGCCAGCAGCTCAACCCGCCGGAGGGACCGGCGTTCCGTGACCCCAACAAACCTTTGGCACCTTGGTGGGGTCAGCCCGTCCGAGCGGTCAACGCGCTGACGATCATCCGCGAGGCCGGGCTCTTGTTCAGTGTGTAGAAGTGAATCCCGGGGACGCCCCGCTGGAGCAGCTCCATGCACTGAACCACCGCGTGAGCCACCCCGAGCTGGGTCACCGCCTGTGCGTCGTGGCGCACGCGCTCCAGGGCCATCTGGAGCCGCATCGGGACGGTGGCCCCGCACATTCGGGTGAACCGCGCCACCTGCTCGAAGTTGGTGATGGGCATGATGCCCGGAACGATGGGCACGTTGACCCCCACCCGCCGCGCGCGCTCGACGAAGTCGAAATAGAAGGCGTTGTCGAAGAAGAGCTGGGTGATGACGAAGTCCAGCCCGGCGTCGACCTTGTGCTTGAGATGCCGGAGGTCTTCCTCCCTCGAAGGCGCCTCCACGTGGCCCTCCGGGTAGCAGGCTCCGCCCAGGCAGAACGAGTAGTCCGCCTCCCGGATGAAGGCCACCAGCTCGTTGGCGTGGGCGAAGCCGTCCGGCGGCGGGACGAAGGTCCGGTCCCCGACGGGCGGATCCCCCCGCAAGGCAAGGACGTTCTCCACCTTGGCCGCAGCCAGCTGATCGAGGAGCAGGGCGAGCTCCTCCTTGCCGTGCCCGACGCAGGTCACGTGCGCCATGGCCTCGATGCCGCGCGCCCGGATGGCCTTGACCAGATCCAGGGTCTGGGAACGGGTGCTGCCTCCGGCGCCGTAGGTGACGGAGACGAAGCCCGGCGCGAGCGGGGCCAGCTCGTCCAGCGCTCGGAGCAGGTTCCGCATCCCCTCCTCGGTCTTGGGCGGGAAGAACTCGAAGGAGAAGCACGGGTCGGAGGGGTTGAGACGGTTGCGGATCTTCATCTCTCGCCCCAGTGTACGTCGGTCCAGGGCCGCCGCGGCATTCCGGGCCGGCCGAGGCGGAGCGCTTGAATCCATGGGTGCGCTCTGGAATGGTGCCGGGCGCTCGCATGGCCCGCCGCACCCCGCTCTACGACGCGCACCGCGCGCTCGGCGCCAGGATGGTGGACTTCGCCGGGTGGGAGATGCCCGTCCAGTACACCTCGGTCATCGCCGAGCACGAGACGGTCCGCCACGCGGCCGGGATGTTCGACGTGTCCCACATGGGCGAGGTCGAGTTCCGCGGGGCGGGGGCGCTGGCCTCGGCCAACCAGCTCATCACCAACGACCTCGGCCGCATCGCCGACGGGCAGGCGGTTTATGCCGGGCTGCTCAACGAGTCGGGAGGCTTCGTCGACGACGTGGTCGCCTACCGGTTCTCTCCGGAGCACATCTTCATCTGCGTCAACGCCAGCAACCGGGCCAAGGACTTCGCCTGGATGCAGGGGCACGCCGGGGCGGTGAAGCCGGTCGATCGCGGCGACGACTGGGCGCAGCTCGCCGTCCAGGGCCCGCGCGCCTCGGCCATCGTCCAGCGACTCACCCCGCTCGCCCTGGAAACGATGAAGACCTACCACTTCGCCCCGGGGACCGTGGCCGGGGTCGCCTGCATCGTCTCTCGGACCGGGTACACGGGAGAGGACGGCTTCGAGCTCTACTGCCCTCCGGACCGGGCGGTGGCGCTGTGGAACGCTCTTCTCGAGGCGGGCGCGAAGGACGGTCTCCGGCCGGCCGGTCTCGGTGCACGCGACTCGCTGCGGACGGAGATGAAGTACGCGCTCTATGGGAACGACATCGACGATTCGCACAGCCCGCTCGAGGCCGGACTGGGGTGGATCGTGAAATGGGACAAGGGCGACTTCGTCGGCCGGGCGGCGCTGGAGCGACAGAAGCAGGCCGGCCTGGGGCGCAAGCTGGTCGGCTTCGAGATGCGCGAGCCGGGCATCCCTCGCCACGGCTACCCGCTGCTCAGCGGCGGCCGATGGGTGGGGGAGGTGACCTCGGGCACGATGGGTCCCTCGGTGAAGAAGGCCATCGGCATCGGGTACGTGCCCACCGAGCTCGCCCGGGAGGGGACCACCGTCGAGGTGGACATCCGCGGCCGACCGGCCAAGGCCGAGGTGGTGAAGACGCCGTTCTGGCGCAAACCGTAGCCCGGAAGGGGACACTGACTCATGGCCGACAACCCGAAGGACCTCCGTTACACCAAGGAGCACGAGTGGGCCCGCCGCAGTGGCGCCACGGTGGTGGTGGGCATCACCGCGCACGCCCAGGAGGCGCTCGGCGACGTGGTGTATGTCGATCTTCCCAAGGTGGGGGCGGCAGTCACGGCCGGGGCGAGCTTCGGGACGGTGGAGTCCACCAAGGCGGTGAGCGAGCTCTACGCTCCGGTCAGCGGCAAGGTGGTCAAGGTCAACCACACCCTGGCCGACCAGCCGCAGCTCATCAACCAGGACCCGTACGGCAAGGGGTGGATCTGCGAGGTCGAGCTGTCCCAGCCGTCCGAGCTCGACGCGCTGATGGACGCCGGGGCCTACACCCAG
>Ga0187779_10001646_pt1 | contig 13913 bp, 14 predicted proteins | sample 1015_Q2_SP10_10__FD_132435 | JGI IMG/M metagenome (GOLD analysis project Ga0187779, IMG submission 132435) | Tropical peat soil microbial communities from peatlands in Department of Meta, Colombia - 1015_Q2_SP10_10_MG | ecosystem: Environmental > Terrestrial > Soil > Wetlands > Peat | place... | reverse complement strand
AGGCCGAGTATTTGCCAACCAGCTCGACAGAGTACGCGCTCGGCTTGCCTTGCCGGGTAATCTGGGGGGCGCTGTCGCGCACAGCCCAGCCATCGTCGTGCCGCGTGATGCCTCGGAGGACGCGGGCGCGCGGCTCAGGCGAGAGGAAACGCTCGTTACCCCAGTGCTCTGCGAAAGCTCCGGCAAGGTGAGCATGATCGGGATGCGTTACCAACCACCATCCCGTTTCGGTTTCCAAACGAAGCATGCCGAATCCTGGTAAAGCTGCTCCAGTCCTGCAAACCAACCGCTCGAGAGCAATGGGCCTCATTGTAGAGGAAATGGGAGAGAGGCGAAAGCGGTCGCTGGCCTTGGAATGATTTGCCCATTTCGTCGTGTCCTGCCCGGCTTGTTATAATGAGGCATGAGAATCCTGCTGTTCAGTGGCAAGGGCGGCGTGGGAAAGACAAGTTTGGCCGCCGCCACCGGGGTCCGGTTAGCAGAATTGAACCGGCGAACCCTGGTGATGAGCATCGATCCGGCGCACAGTCTAGCGGACTCTTTTGACCTCGACACCGATCTTTTCCACACGCAGACCTCCGATCCCTTTCCGATCAACGACCGGCTCTCCATTTTCGAACTGAATATCCAGAAGGAGATTCGTCGGCACTGGCAGGAGATCTCCTCCTACGTCACTTCGGTGCTGCGCACCACCGGCATCAGCGGCGTAGAGGCCGAGGAACTCGCGATTCTTCCCGGCATGGAAGAACTGAGCGCGATGATGTACATCAACGAATACCGCCGCGAGCAGCGTTATGACGTGATTGTGCTCGATGCCGCGCCCACGGCCGAATCGCTCCGTTTCATCAGCATGCCCACGACGCTGGACTGGTACATGAAGCATATTTTCCCGTTCCAACGGAACCTTCTGAAGGCGGTGCGGCCGATCGCCAATCGCGTGGCTCCGTTCGAGTTGCCGACTGACAGCTACTTCGCGAATATTCGCAACCTGTTCGAGAAACTCGAAGGCGTCGACGACTTGATGGAGGACCCCTACATTACAAGCGTGCGACTGGTCACCAATCCCGAAAAGATGGTTCTGCGCGAGACCCAACGCGCGTTTGTTTACTTTTCGCTGCACGGCCTCACCGTGGACTCCGTGGTCGTCAATCGGCTTCTCCCCGCCGAGGTGAAGGACGCCTGGTTCAGCGAATGGCACATGTCCCAGGAAAAGGTGCTGAAAGAGATTGAAGAATACTTCGCGCCGGTTCCGGTCCACCGCGTCCCCTTATTTGCGCGGGAGGTCCTGGGCAAACAGCGACTGCACGAATTGGCGCGTGTGCTGTATGATGACCAAGACCCAGCGGCGGTGACTCGAACCGAGAAACCGTACACCTTCGGGAAAATGGACGGGGTTTACGAAATTCGTCTGCTGCTACCCTTCGCGGCAAAGGGAGAGGTGGCACTGTTTAAGAAGGGCGATGAGCTGGTGGTCGAAATCGGCACGCTGCGGCGCCATATTGGTTTACCCCGCTCCATGGCAACTCTGGTCCCCTCGCGAGCGAAACTGGATAACCAGATTCTGAAGGTCGAGATGAAGGAGACACAATGAGCGACGAACAGACGGCGAACCCGGCGGGCGAGCCCGCACGAAGCGAGCGATGTGCCTGCCACGAAGTGCTGGATCATTTGGGAAAGGTCTTCGATATCCCGCCCGCTGTGCGCCAGCACCTCAACAATTCACGGGTCGAATTCCTGAAGGCGGTGCGGGCCGTCATCGATCAAAGGATTGAGCGGCTTTCCGCCACTGCGGCGCGCGGGTCGACAATCACTGTCGAGTAAGCCGGGAGGTCGCACGGCAGGCCTTATTCACTCTGTCTCCGGCGTGCGGGCCGACTCGTGCCATCGGTGCAGGAAATACCACTCTAGGAACATCACCACAAAAAAGAAACTGAAGCCCAGCACGGTGGCCGCGAAGACCAACGCGAACAGGTAGTCGGTCTCTAGCTGTGAGGAGGCGTAGAGAATCGAGTAGCCCAAGCCACCGACACCGACTTGGCTCGACCCCGCGTACAACTCTCCGGTGATGGCCCCGATAACGGAGATGCCGCTGGCAATGCGAATTCCCACAAAGAGCGAGGGAACCGCGTGCGGCAACCGAAGCTTGAAGAGCTTCTGGGCCGAGGAGGCCTTGTGCATCAAGAACAGGTGCACGAGGTTTTCGTCCACGCTGATGAGGCCCTGCGTGGTGTTCGCAATGATGGGCGCAAGCGAAATAATGAAGGCGATAAGCGCCACCGCCCCGATCCCAGCGCCCACCCACATTAGAATCAGCGGCGCGATCGCCACGATCGGCACAGTCTGAAGCAGAATGGTGTAGGGGTAGAGCATCTTGCGAACCCAACGCGACTGGGCGAAGACGAGCGCGATGACAACGCCTACGACGATGCTGGCGATCAGGCCCCCGAGGGACTCTTCGGCGGTGATCACTGTCGAGGTTAGGAGCGAAGGGAAGCGTTGATCCACGGCCCGCGCGACGGCCCACGGTGAGGGCAGCATGTAGCGCGGAACGTGAAAGACCCACAAGATGAGCTGCCAGGCGATCAGCAGCGCCAAAAAGACAGCCAGGGCATTTGCGACGGTGATGAAGCGCTGCTTCATCCCGCCAGCACCTCGCGCAAGAGTTGGGATGTCCGCGCCACGACGGCTTCGAACTCATGGCACTCGCGAAGGCGCGCCGTACGCGGAGAGGGCAGCTCGACCGGGACAACGGCATGGATGCGGCCTGGATTCGGCGCTAGGACCACAACGCGCGTCGACAAAAACACCGCTTCGGCGACCGAGTGCGTGACGAACACGGCCGTCCAGCCCTGCTCCGCGCGCAGCCGCAACAATTCCTCGTTCAGTCGATCGCGCGTCATTTCATCCAGCGCGGCGAAGGGCTCGTCCATCAGAAGCAAACGCGGGTTGGTCGCCAGCGCGCGGGCGATCGAAGCGCGCATCTTCATACCTCCGGAGAGCTCGCGCGGATAGGCGTCTCGGACTTCACCGAGACCTACCAACTCGAGCAAGGACGCCACCTTCTCGACGCGGCGCTGACTGACGATGTGCTCGAGCTCGAGGCCCAGGCCTACATTCTCTGTCACGGTGCGCCACGGCAGTAGCGTGGCATCTTGGAAAATGAACGACATCGTTTCGCGCGCATTTTCGGGCGTCATACCATCGACCTGGATCGTTCCAGCAGTGGCCGGCGTGAGGCCCGCAATCAATTTCAAAAGCGTCGATTTGCCGCAGCCGGACGGTCCGATAAGGCTGACGAACTCCCCTTTGAAAATCTCCAGATCGATCGATTCTAGGATGAGCCGGCCGGTGCCATAGCTCTTCGTGACACCATCGAACTGGATCTGCGGCACATTGGAAGCGGAGGTCATCCGGCTCCCTCTTGCACGGGCAAATAGAGCGCCGAGGAATGAGCGCTGCTGTGATGAAGGATTTGCGTCGAACGACGCCAGTCCCAGGACGTGGCGCGCGCGGACGGCACACCCGTGCCCGGATTGCGATCATAGAGGGGAAACGCGCTGCTGGAGACCTCCAGGCGAATCTGATCCCCCGTATCGAACAGGCATGACGTGGGTTCTAAGTCAAACTGCCAGTGGTGGATTTTGTCTGCGGCGTATCCGGTTCTGGCAAAGAGCCGGCTGGAGCGGGCAACGCCCATCGAGATGAATTCGGCGGCGCCGTTCGGACGCACACGCACCAGCTTTGAGGTGAAATCGGTGTGTGCGGCCGAGGTCGACGCAAAGAGCGAGACGCGAGGAATTCCGAAGATGCGAACGGGCGCCGAAAGCGGAGCGGTCGTATAGACGAGGAGATGATTACCGAGCTCGAGAACGGACTGATCGAATTGGCCGGCAGAGCCGGCGAAGCCACCGGGAGCCGGCACAGGTGCCTCCGGATCGTGGACGAAAATGTCGGAGGGCTCATCGGGCAAAGGCTCGGCTCTCGAGAGGACGCCGTCTCCCTTGCGGGAGTTGGCGCGGCCCGTGCTGTGCAGATACAAGGCGTAATTTGCCTCCAGTGGAAAGGCGTCCGCGCTGTGCCAACGGTTCTCGCCGAGCACGAAATAGCGAATCCGCGGCTCGCTGGAAAACTCGCCCGAACCCTTGAGCCAGTGATCGAACCAACGCAGCAGGAGCGTGTCCGTGTCCAGCAGGGCCTGCGGGCCAAGATCGGCTGCGCCGATCTGATCGCCCCAGGGAATATGCAGCCAGGGGCCCGCGACAAGGTACTGATGCTGCCGCGCAAAGTCGCTGCCTGCTAATCGGCTCAACGCGAGAAAGCCATCGATACTCCCCTTGAGGTAGGTGTCATACCAACCGGTGAGGTGAAGCGCGGGGATGCGAATTTGACCCAGCGATTGGCTCACATCAAGCGACGACCAGTAGTCACCCGGGTCCGCATGGTCAAACCAGTCGACGACGTAGGTAGGCAGGCCTCCGCTCCGGATCGCTGGGTGATCGTAGAATGGCTGAATACTGGTTTGCGCGGCGAGGTTGGCCCAGGCGTGTTCGAGTGAGTCGCTCGCTTTGCGCAGCTTGAGCCGACGAGCGTCCGCCTTCAACATCTGCAGTCCCCAGCTGAGCGAGGACGCCAGCCGCAGCGCGCCGTTGTGATAGAACCAGCCGTGGTACAGATCGTGCGCGGTCATCCCAGGCGCGATGCAGATCAAACCATCCGGCGCCTCGGCCGCAGCCAGAAGCTGCGTGATTCCTTGATAGGAAAAACCGTACATGCCAATGCTGCCGTTCGATTCCGGGCGCATGCTTAGCCAGGAGATGGTTTCGGCGCCGTCGCGCGCCTCGTGGCGGAACGGATAGAAGTCGCCACCGGAATCTCCTCGGCCCCGGACATCCTGAATGACCACGTTGTAGCCATGGCGGGAAAACCAAGAGGGATGCGCATAGGTGACGGTCGAGGCAATGTCGCGGCCATAGGGCTGACGCATCAGCAGGGTGGGGTGGGGGCCGGGCTCGGGCGGATAGTAATGGTCAGATACGAGGCTCGTGCCGTCGGACATTTGGCAACGCACGCCGCGCTCCAGGCGGACGCCGTTGCCGCACTCGATCCAGACGGTGTTCATGATGCGGGCGAAATCGGAAAGCAGAGCATGGCTTCGAGGACGGCGGCCAGGCGTGTGGCGGCCTGATCGAGCCAACGGGCGCCGTTCTCTGCCGTCGCTGGGCGTGGGTCGCCCATCACGCCGCTGGCGGCGATGTCGCTGGTGAGCCAGGCGAACGTGGCCGGAGCATTTTCTGGGAACAGCAGGCCCGGCTTTGCGACATCCGCGATGTAGTTGCTCGTGTAGGCCGAGCGGTCAACCAATTCCGGCACCGAGGCCAGAAGAAACGCGGTCTCGATTTCTCCGGCGTGAAAACCATAGGCGCGCTCCTGCGGAGTGAGGCCCTCGAAGCTCGCGCCCGCCGAGCCATGGACTACAAACGTGCACAACTTGAACTCGGCTCGGAGATCGCGAGCCATTACGTCGATCAGGGCGGTGTTGCCGCCATGCGTGTTATAAAGCGCCAGGCGTTGAAAGCCAGCGCTCGCGACGCTTGCGCCTAAATCACGCAAAACCGCCATAAAGGTGGCCGCGCTGACAGAGAGCGTGCCGGGGAAACCCAGATGTTCGTTACTCTTGCCGTAGTGCACGGGGGGCAAGGCGTACACGGAAAGATTCGGGGACAGCTTCGCGAGTGCGTAACCGAGCAGCAGATTATTAATGAGTGTGTCGGTTGCCAGCGGGAGATGATGGCCGTGCTGCTCAACCGCCGCGGTCGGCAGGACTAAGAGCGTGGTTTCACGAGGGAGCGCGTCGACTTGCTTCCAATTCAGATAGGCGAAGTTGCGCGCGTCCGGAATCCAAGTCTTCATCGAACAAGCTCTTGCGGCTTGAAGGTGATCATTTTGCCAGGATTCAACAGACCCTTCGGATCGTAGCGCTGCTTCGCGAGCAATTGCACATTGTCGTCGCGGTAGCGGCCGCCGCCCTCCACATTGTTGACGTGAGGATTGGCCACGAACACGCCGATTTCACGGCAAAAAGAGATCATGTCGTTCAGGCGCGCCTCGGTCGTGTAGTAAACGACGGGAATTGCCCCGGGAATCATGCGGCCATCCCCCGCTTTCCAAAACTCCATGTGGAACAGAATTTCATTGCCGAAGCGCTCTTTCAAACGGCGCATCTGATCCCGCACCGTTACGGGATCAAACGCACATTGAAGATAGGTGTAGGCCTCATCGGAGCGCATGGCCCAGAGGGTCGTGTGATTCCAAGTGTAATCCGAGAGAAGGGGGCGGGTACGCAGCCCGAAATACTTTCCGGAGTAGGTGACATCCCCGCCCGCGCTTCGCGCGCCTGCTTCGAGTTCGGCGAGCTGCGCTTCGGCGATGAGAAAAAAAATGAGGGCTTTCCCTTCGGGCGCGTACTCCCGAACCGGCGTGAAGAAAGATGGGATCGGCCACTCGAAGGGGGTAACGAGACGCTTCGTCCAAGCGGGATCGGCCGCGATGCGCTCGCTAAAATCGAAGGCTCGAGCAAACGTGTCAAATGCCACTGCGCACTGTGCCCACTCGACAGCCCGAGCGAGCGCGAGCCAGATCCGCGTAACGATGCCGTTCGTTCCCCAGGCATGAAGAATATCGTGGACAGCTTCACCCTCATGGAGAACGAGGCGCGGTTCCGCTTCCATCGTAACGACCTCGAGAGCGCGGACGGTCTGGAAATCGCGTAGGTTGCCGTGGGCAACGGAGCCGATACCACCCGAACCTCCACCCAAGAAGCCTCCCACCGAAGCCTTGATGATCGTCGACGGATAGCATCGCAGCTCCCAGCCAACTTTCCGCGCTTCATTCTCGAGCACCCCAAGACGCACGCCCGGTTCACAGACAGCCACACCGTCCGGAGTGATCTGCTCGATCCGGTCCATGCGCGCAAGATCTAAAATGACGCCTCCAAAAAGCGGAACAGCCTGACCGTAGTTGCCTGTGCCCGCTCCTCGAGCGGTGACAGGAATATCGTTGGCGTGGCAATAGCGGAGGATGCTTTCGATCTCCGTGGCAGTAATCGGTTGGATGACGACGTCGCCGACTTTTCCATCGAGCTGCTTGCGAAGAACCGGAGAGTACCAGTAGAAATCCCGCGAGAGCTGTTCAACGGTTGGCGGATGCGTCAGGACGCGCGCGGAATCGTCGAGCAGAGAGGCAAGGGCGGTGGCGTGGTGCGAGTCCATCGTCTATCTGTGATTCGCTTTCCTCTTCGACGTGCTCCAAGCATGAAATGCTTTTTGCATGTTTGGGTGAGTAAAAAGGGTGACACAGAGCTTTCGCAGCACCGGGCCATCGACGATACAGGTCATATCGGAACGACGCGTAACTTCGCGGGCTGGAATCTGAATCTGAAAGCAGTAGCGGCCAGCGTCCCGAATGGCGGCACCGTACACGACGCGATCCAGGCGCGCCCAGAGGGCGTTGGCCATGCACATCGGGCACGGCTCACAGGTCGAGTACATCGTGTAGCCGGCCAGCGAAGGTCGCTTGAGCTTCCTGCATGCCAGACGCACCGTGCGAAGCTCGGCATGAGAGGAAGGATCGTTTTCAGCCATCACGGCGTTGGTGGCTTCGACGAGCGGTTTGCCGGTCTTCGTTCGGACAATCAGTGCACCGAAGGGTACGGGACGGGCCGTCGAGAGAGTGCGCGCGGTGAAGCGGTACAACCTACGCATAAGCTCTTCATCCAAAAGAGCCTGATGTTTCCCCTGGAGGCGCGCCATGCGGAATTCTAGCACGGGCTGCATCGGAAACGAGGGCTCCAAAGGGACGCCAGAGTGTTGAGGCAGGATGCTTCCGGCAGGGGCGACGGCATGCTACGCTCAAACATGCCCAAGGGCGACCCTTCCCTTCTTTCGTGGTGCATTCTCCTTCTTGCCAGCATCAGTGCGACGGGGTGTCATCACACCGTAGGCCGCGCCAACCTCGTGAAGGTTACCCTGCAAGCGGATTGGTATCCCCAGCCAGAACACGGCGGCTTTTATACCGCGCTGGTAAAGGGTTATTACAAGGATGCGGGGCTAGACCTGAGCATCCAGCCCGGTGGACCGTACGTCACACCCGAGCAACAGGTGTCGGTCGGCACGGCGCAGTTTGGGATGAGTTCCTCGGACAAGATTCTGGAGTCCGTTGCAGACGGGCAGCCCCTGATTGCGGTGGCGGCCACGATGCAGCACGATCCGCAGGGCATCATGGTCAGGAAAGACTCGCCGATCCATTCTTTCGCCGACCTGAACGGGCACACGGTGGCGATTAAGACAGGCTCCACTTGGTTTCAATACATCGAGAAGCGCTATAACCTGACGAATGTACACGAAATTCCGGCCATGATGAATGTGGCGAATTTCGTGGCCGATCCCCAATACGTCCAGCAGGCGTTTGCCACCTCGGAGCCGTTTTTCGCCAAGCAGGCCGGAATTGAAACGCGCGTGCTGCTGACAAGCGATGCCGGCTACAGTCCGTACCGCGTCATGTTCACGACGCGGGATTTCCTCGCCCAGCATCCCGAGGTGGTGCAAGAGTTCGTGGATGCCTCAGTCCGAGGCTGGCGAGATTACCTGGACGACCCTACCGCGGCTCATGCTGCCATCGTCAAACTCAATCCGGCGCTCAATCCGGAGTGGATGAACTTTACCTGGAGAGCACTGCGGGATGGGCACTTTGTTGAGGGAGAAGATCCGAGCGGAGCCGAGTTGGGAAAGATGAAGGCGGATCGCTGGGACACCATGTACAAGCAGCTTCTCGATTTGAAGGTGATCGACAAGGGGTTCGATCCCACGACGGCGTATACGCTCGAGTTCTTGCAACCGAAGTAGGCCGAGGCGGGAGAGCAGACGTGGATCTGTTAGTCAGAGGCGGAACGGTCATTACGATGGACCCGGAGCTCCGCGTGATCGAAGACGGCGGCGTAGCAATCGAGGGCGACACGATTGCTGCGGTCGGAAAGAGGTCCGATCTCGAAGCCAAGGCCAGCGGCGCAAGAAAAATCGAAGCGGGCGGCACGCTCGTGATGCCTGGAATGATCAACGGGCATGCCCATGCAGCAATGAGTCTTTTCCGTGGCGTTGCCGAAGATCACTCCCTCAACGATTGGCTGGAAAAGTACATTTTCCCGGCCGAAGCGCGAAACGTGACCGAGGACTTCGTCCTGTGGGGCACACGCCTCGGCGTGCTGGAGATGTTGCGCGGTGGAATCACGACCTATGCGGACATGTATTACTTCGAAGATGTGGTTGCCACTGTCACAAAAGAGGCCGGAATGCGCGGCGTGCTCGGAGAGACCATCGTCGACTTTCCGGCACCGGACCACAAGACGCCAGCCGCGGCTTTGGCCTACACGGAAAAGTTTATCGGGCGATGGAAAAATGATCCGCTGATCACACCGGGGGTTGCTCCGCATTCGATGTACACGCTGTCGACCGAAAATCTGAGGGCTGCCACGGCGCTGGCGCGGCGCACCGGCGCACCCATTCTGATCCATGTAGCGGAGGCGCCGTTTGAGAGCCAATTGAGCCAAAGCAAGTACGGACGGTCGCCTGTGGCATATCTGGACAGCATTGGAGTTTTGGGGCCGGATGTGATTGCTGCACATACCGTTTGGCTGGATGAAAAGGATATCCAGACGCTCGTGCGGCATGGCGTTGGATCGATTCACAATCCGTCCAGTAACATGAAGCTGGCTTCCGGTGTCATGCCCGTCGTCGATTTGTTAGCGGCGGGACAGGCCGTGGGCCTTGCGACCGATAGCGCAGCAAGCAACAACAATCAGGATCTGTTTCAGGAAATGAACATCGCCGCGAAGTTGCAAAAAGTGACGCGCATGGATCCGAGAGCGCTCCCCGCTCGGCAAGTCGTCGAGATGGCGACAATCGGAGGGGCCCGCGCACTGCACCTCGATGCCCAGATCGGATCGCTCGAAGTGGGCAAGCAGGCCGACATCGTTCTGATTGGGACGGGCGCGACACATGCGACACCGATGTACAACGTCTATTCACAACTGGTCTATGCGCTCAATGCCCATGACGTCAGAAGCGCGGTGATCGGAGGAAAGATCGTGATGGAAGATCGCGTCATGTTCACGATGGATAAGCCTGGAATTCTTGCCAAGGCGCATGAGTATCAACGAAAGATATCTGCGTCGCTGATCGAGGCGAGGGCGATTTAGCGCCGGCTCTGCGGGCCGCGAAAACAGACAAACTGATGGTTAAGAGGGGAGGCCGATCACCTAGCCCCTGCGAACCTGTGGCGGACCCGTCCGTACAGGATGGGGCGTGTTTCGTTGCTTGTGTGGTGGCGGAGTGGCCCATATACTACCCGCCATTTACTCCGGGGAGGGCGCGCGGAAAATGCACCGGTTCGTCGGAATCTTGGGCATCGGCTTTGTGATTGGAGCGAGTGTCGTGTTTTCGACCAATCGACGTGCGATTCGGCTCAAAACCGTTGCTTGGGGTCTGGGGTTGCAGATTGTGCTGGCGTTCCTGGTCATCAAATGGACATTCGGTCAAGTCGCGTTTCACGAACTCGGCCAAGGGGCGGAATGGTTGCTGGACTTCTCCTACCGCGGCTCGTCGTTCATTTTTGGGGAGCTGGGCCAGAAGGATTCGCCCCGCGGATTCATCTTCGCCTTCCAAGCGCTTCCGATCATCATCTTTATTGCCGCATTCTTCGCGCTGCTCTACTACTGGGGCATCATGCAGATCATCGTGAAGGCCGCAGCTCATGTGATGACACGGCTCATGGGGGCCAGTGGCGCGGAATCGCTCAACGTGGCCGCCAGCATCTTCATGGGACAAACGGAGGCGCCGCTCACGATTCGGCCGTTTCTTCCCGAAGTCACCCGATCGGAACTGATGACCATCATGACGAGCGGTATGGCGCACGTATCGGGCAGTTTGATGGGCGCCTACATGGCTTACGGAATCAAGGCGGAGCACCTTCTGGCGGCGGTCATCATGACCGCCCCCGGAACAATCTTGATTGCCAAGGTGCTCGTGCCGGAAACCGAGAAGCCGCTGACGGCAGGCCGAGTGGAAATGGCAGAAATAGAACGTGAGACGAATGCCTTGGGAGCCATCGCGCGCGGAACCATCGACGGGCTTCACCTCGCGCTCAACGTAGCCGCGATGCTTATTTCGTTCATTGCGCTCATCTATCTGGTCGATGCGATCTTCGGCGGTGTGCATCACCTGCTCGCAGGGCATGGGATGGGATGGTTTCCGTCGAGCCTCGAGGAAATCTTTGGCTGGATTTTCGCGCCCGTGGCATGGCTCGCGGGCGTTCCCTGGCATGACTGCAGTACGGTCGGCAACTTGATGGGATTGCGCATGGTCACGAACGAGCTGGTCGCCTTCCAGCGGCTCGGTCCAATGCAGAACACGCTGGATCCGCGCTCGTTCACGATCGCGACATTTGCGCTGTGCGGGTTTGCCAATTTTAGTTCGATCGGAATTCAGATTGGTGGAATTGGGGCTCTCGCGCCCAACAAAAGGTCGGAGCTGGCGCGTCTGGGTATCCGTGCGATGCTGGCAGGAACGATGGCAAATCTGATGTCCGCTTCGATCGTGGGAATCATGCTTCGATGAAGCCTGCGCGCGCTGGAAGGAAGGGCGAGTTTGAAGCGGCATCTCGCGCGGCAGCATTCATCCGGTCCAAAACAAAACTGCGGCCTCTGGTCGGGCTCGTGCTGGGCTCAGGTCTAGGGGCGTTCGCCGACGAATTGACCTCGGCTACACGAATTCCTTACCGCAGAATTCCTCACTTTCCGCTGTCGACGATCGAAGGACACGCCGGTGCGCTGGTGGTCGGCAGGGTCGGAGCAGTGCCGGTGGCTGTGATGCAGGGACGCGTGCACCTGTACGAAGGGTATTCAGCCAGGGAGGTTGGTTTTCCGCTGCGAGTGCTGGGACGGATCGGGGTTCGAGCAGCGATTTTGACAAATGCGGCCGGCGCGATTAATTTGCAGTACCGTCAGGGCACGCTGGTGATCCTTCGTGACCACCTCAACCTGCAGGGCACGAATCCGTTAATTGGGCCGAACGACGACCGGTTTGGCGTGCGCTTTCCGGACATGACCGAGGCGTACTGGAAGCCCTATCGCGACATTGCGCTTCGCGAGGCGAAACGGCTTGGAATTGACGCTCACGAAGGAGTCTATGCGGCGCTGATCGGACCGACTTTTGAGACACCGGCGGAAATCCGTTATCTGAAGGCGGTCGGCGCCGACTTGGTCGGCATGTCCACGGTACCGGAGGTGATCGTCGCCCGACAGATGGGAATGCGCGTGCTGGGCATCTCGTGCGCGACGAACATGGCGGCAGGCATCCAGGGGCAACCGTTGACCCATGCCGAAGTGATGGAAGCAGGCGCGCGCGTGAAGGAGCAGTTTGTGGCCCTGCTCCACGCGATGATTCCAGCGATCGAGCAAGACTTGACAAGAACCGATCCCGCCGAAGGAGTGGATCGGCTTTAGCAACCCCTCCCTGATGACCCGCTTTCTTTGTGTGGAGTTCTTTGAGGACAGGTCGAATCACGCTTGCCGATGGGAACGATTTGGATTTTGAGTTTGCTGTTTTGAGGATGAATCTGCAGACTAAAGGCGACTGATTGGTGTAGCTAACACCATCTCGCTTTTCCACGTGGAGAAGTATTTCTTCCCACCGTTCTAGTCAAGCGGTGGCGCTGTGGGGCCCGGTTCGGATCTCGGCCAGAGATTCTTAACGGCGCTGCACGGCCTCTACGCTGTTTTGGAAAAGGAGATGAAGATGTCAGGGTCCAATGCAGGGGTATTACCGCAGGTCGCTCGAGAAAGCTACCAAGGTCCTCGCGCTCCTCAGTCCTCTGTTCGAGCTACAGCCGCCGGGCATAACCTCTTCGCCGAAGCCATGATCGAGGAGCATACGCGCGATCGTGGCAAGCGCGCCGCGAAAGCCGGGCTGGCGCTTGCTATTCAGGCGGCCATCGTGGGAGCCCTGCTGCTGTTACCGCTTGTGTTTACCGAGGGCATCGATCTCTACAAATTGGATAACATGGTGTTTCTGGCACCGTCTCCACCCGCACCTCCCCCGCCTGCATTGCACGTGCAGAGCCTTCCGAAGCAGCCCCTTCTCCCTGCCGCACTGACCGCTCCGACCGTAATTCCCAAGAAAGTCGTCGAGTCAGCGTCGGATGCGGGTGAGGCTGCGCCGGCCGTTACCGATATGGCCGGCGTTCCGGGCGGGGTAGGCGACGTTCTGGGGGGATCTCTCACAGGCGCGCCTCCCCCTCCTCCCCCCGCACCCGCCGCCAAACCGAGGGAGCCGGGACGAATTTTCACAGGGATGAAGGAGCCGACGCTATTGTATGCCCCGCCGCTCGTCTATCCGATGGTTGCCAGGCAGGCGCACGTCTCGGGAACCGTTGTAATCGAGGCGGTCATCGACGACAGGGGCAATGTGACGCAGGTGAAGGCCATCAGCGGACCGGCGCTGCTGCTAAATGCTGCGATGAAGGCAGTGTCGGAGCGAAAATACGAGCCGACTATCCTGGATGGCATGCCGGTTTCGATTCGGTTCGATGTGAAGGTGCAGTTCAATCTAAGCTGAGTACTGCTCCGCCTGGCTGGGCGGACGCGCGTTCCATCGACACGTCCGCCGAAGAAATGGTCGCGGACGGAAAAACGAGGAATCGAGCGGCAGGCCGCTACGGCGGCCTTGCCGCTTCGTTAAGCCGCGGTGGCTAATCCGCCGAAGTTGGTGAAGATATCCGCGAAGAACGCGTGTAAGCAGGCTTGTCGAGATCGTCGGAACTGCTGGCGTCGCCAGTCTTGTCGATCTCGATAGAACCCTTGAAGT